>Ga0315290_10003514_pt1 | contig 11201 bp, 13 predicted proteins | sample YL17G12_0_MG_FD_203627 | JGI IMG/M metagenome (GOLD analysis project Ga0315290, IMG submission 203627) | Sediment microbial communities from Yellowstone Lake, YNP, Wyoming, USA - YL17G12_0 | ecosystem: Environmental > Aquatic > Freshwater > Lake > Sediment | place: USA: Wyoming | collected...
CCTCGACGACGTCCACGCCGCGATCGGCCATTACGTGGGCGAGATCCCCCTGGACCGGGTGATCGCGACGGCCACGCACCTCTCCACCGACATCGACTTTTGCCCGATCAATCAAAAAAGGGGTCAGATCTATTTTTCGCGCGCGAAAAACAGATCTGACCCCTTTTCACACCTTTTCACAGGTAGCCTCACATGGGTGATATCCTGTTCACATCGACTCTCGATTTGTCCTACCGGGCTGCGCTGGAAAGGCTGTTTTTCTTCAACGCGAATCAGATGGCGGTCTCCGACAGCATCTTGTCGGCCATTGACCGTTATGGAGCGCCGCGCGTTGCCGAAATCCATGGTCGATTATGGGTCACCCTCGACTCGGGAGTCGAAGCCCAATCCCTGTTCGTGCTGGAGCAGGTTGGGGCAACACCCGAGCTCGCCGGAGCGGTCGTCTACACCCGCGATGGTGACGCCCTGATCGTCCTGTTCGTGGCCGTTCGCGAAGACTACTCCGCCCGGGGAGACAAGGCCCATCGGATGCTCTTCTTCCGCATCATGGACGAGGTGCGAAAGGTGGCCTCTCGCGTGAAGGGCATCGTTTCGATCACGCTGTTCCTCAGGGAATTGGCCCCCACGCGGGTCTCAGTGCGCGCGTTACAGCGCATGGTGGAGTCGCAGTTGCTCCCTCCAAGGAGCCATCCCGGTTGAAGCCTCACGGCAGCGACCCGTAGGAGATCGCCTCCCGGTAGCCTGGGATTTGCGACACGAGCCCCTCCAATCCCACGCGCTCGACGGCATCCCAGAGACGGTCGTGGTCATCGAAAGTCGGATGGATCATCGCCTCCGCCGAGCCGAGGGATCGGCTCTTGTGCAGCAGATCGAGCACGTCGACAACTCTCCCGAAGAACCGGGTTCCCGCGAGGCCCGCGCATCGGATTCGGGCATTGATCCAATACTTGTATGCCCGGCGGGGCAGGTCGATGCCCGGGCCGCAATTCCGCGACAGCCGACAGAAGCGGACCTCTTCCCGACGAGCCACGTCGATGACGACGGAGAGAATCGCCGACACCGTGTGACAATGGTGGTGGGAATCGACGTGCGTTACGGGCAGGCCGGCAGTCCGGCACCGCTGGATCTGCGCGGAGAGCTCGGCTGCCACGGCGTCTCGCTCCGGAGGACTGATCCGGGCCAAGGGCCCGCGCAAGGAGAAGCAGAATCGGCCTTCCGGATCGCAGAACCGCGGATACGGCCTGATGGGCTCGGTGAGCGGACATCCTGCGGTCAGGACAAGATGAACGCCGACGCGATTCAGGAGGCGGTGATCGTGAGCCAACTGGCAGGCTTCGGCAAAGCCGGGCTGATTGGCCATGAGGGTGGTGCTGGAGCACAAGCCGGCCTCAAAACTGGCCACGACGGCGCGGTTGTTAAGCGCCGAGAGTCCGAAGTCGTCGGCGTTGATGACGAGGAAACCGTCTTTCATGGTGGGCTCCGAAGCGCCCTAACTGATCAGAACGTCGCCGGTTCCATGAGTATAGAACCAGGGCCTTTCCGACGAGGACTCCACTCCCCGAGGAAGCTTCAAGAACACGTAGTGGCCTCCGAGCCTTGCCAATGCCAGGCGCGAGCACGCCGCAAGCAAGGCGGGTTCCTGGGCCTGGCATTCGAAGACTTCCGCCCCCGAGCCCCGGAAGTGTCGAATGGCCCAGTGCAAGAGGTCCTCGCGCGAAGCGGGCGAGGCATCGTCCAGATAGTAGTCCGACAGGCAGCCTATGCTCATCGTGGGTAGAGAGTGCGTCCCGCCGCCCGTCTCCACGCGCTGCCGGAGGATGCAGTACCCTGCCAGCCGTCCGTTCCGGCGTATTTCGAAGGCCTCCGAGGAGCGGCAGTCCAACACCCAATTCAACTTCGCCGACGACTTGACGAAGCAGTTCCGCGTGTCGCCGATCAGCAGTGAATCCAAGTCCGCGGAGAATCTGGCCACCGGGTGAAAGGTGAGCACCGGTCTCCAGCGGCAAGACCTGACCGCATAATACAGTCTGCGCAGGGGATCGGTCGCGACGGCCAGGGGAACCGCCAGCAGCCGTGAGCGGACGTACTTCTCGACGATCGGTGCGGTCCGATAGAAATACACGTACCTCTGGAGCCGCTCCATCTCGCGGAGGCCGGCGGCACGGTACAGCTCACGGGTCCGAGGCGCCGGACTGCCGCAAGCGACCACCGATCCGCAGCGACTGAGCGCTTGCAGAAACAGCCTTCCGGCAATCGCACGGTCCGGATGCGAGGGATCGCGGAAGAACCCGCAGAGCCAGTAGGTGCGGAAGCGTTTCTGCTCATACTGGACTTCGGCCGAATAGAAGGCCAGCCGCACGACGACGCGGTCGCCGTGCAGACCCAGCATGAGCGCCGGGTCGTCGCCGCCACCATCGACGTTGGATATCAGGCGGTGCCTCCAGCCGTCGTCGAACGCCGTGATGAGATTGGCTGGATCGGCGTAACCGGCAAGTGCCTCGGTGTTCCCGGTCACTTCGGCGACGGTGAAGAGCCGGATGGCAGCATTACCCATTAGCGCTTCTTTCCTGGCGACGCCAGCACTCCGGCCGTCAAGTCACCCCATGGTGGCACCCCAGATGGACTCACGCGCTGAAGCCGCCGTCGACTACCAGCGTGTGACCGGTGATCCATCTGGCATCTTCGCTTCCCAGGAAGGCCACCGCGGCAGCCACGTCTTCCACCTGCCCCAGCCCGAGCGGGTGCGATCTCTCCAGGGCCGCGATCTGCGCGGGGCTGAACCGGCCGAATGCCTGCTCGAACAGCTCGGTGCGGACGATCCCGGGCGCCACGGCGTTGACGCGGATCTGCCGCGAGGCCAGCTCCAAGGCCCAGGCGCGGGTCATCGCCACCACGGCGCCTTTGCTGGCCGCGTAGAGGGACATGGTCGGCGCCCCGCGAAACGCCGCTACGGAAGCCACGTTGACCACCGCTGCCCCCGGCGTCAGGAGCCCGAGCACCGCCTTGGTCACCGAAGCCATCGCAAGCACGTTCAGCTCCAGGACTTCCCGGGCTTTCTCCAACCGCAGGACTTGCAGCGGCTCGCTCAGGGGCCTCCCCGCGTTGTTCACCAGCAAGTGCAAGGAGCCGAAGCGGTCCTTGACCGCGTCGGCAAGCGATCGCACCGCCTGCTCGTCGGTTACGTCGCAGGAGACGGCAATCGCCTGGCCGCCGTTGCGGCCGACGTCTGCCGCCAGTTCCGCCAGAAGATCGGCTCGCCGCGCCACCAGAAAGACTTGGGCCCCCAGCGCCGCCAGGCGGCGGGAAATGCCGGCCCCCAAACCGCTCGACGCGCCGGTGACCATCGCGACCTTTCCACGGTAGTCCATCGCTATCCCCACGTCACCACACAAGCGCCCCAGGAGTAACCGACGCCGAAACCGATCAACATGAGCCGCTGGCCCGACACAATCCTGCCGGCCTCCACGTAAGCCTCAAGCGCGATCGGAATGCTGGCCGATACCGTGTTGCCGACGTCCTCCAGGTAGAGAACGAGTTTCCCCGCGGGCACCTTGCTGCGGACCGCAAGATTGTCGAGCATGAACTTATTGGCCTGATGATAGACGTACCAGTCCACCTGGTCGGCCGTGAGCGCGGCCTTCTTCAACAACTCCGCGACGACCCGCGGCACGACCGCGACCGCGAACCCAAACACCGCCTTCCCGTTCATGTAGAGATGGTCCTTCGACCGCACGCAACCGGCGTCGTCCGTCCACTCCTGGGCCGTCGCCGCGGATCGAGGCAGGCGCAGCCCCCCGGCCGGCACGATCAGCTCGTTTGCCCCCTCGCCGTTGGTCCCCAACACGAACGCGCCGATCTCCCCGGGGGTCCCCGCAGCGGGGCCGATCAGCGCCGCCGCGGCGCCATCGCCGAAAAGCGTCCGGACCGTGCGATCGCGCGGGTGAACGAACTTCGTATACGTGTCGGCCGTGATCAACAGGACGTGGCGTGCTGCAGCGCTCCGAACGAGCGAGTCGGCCAGTCGCAAACCGTAGACGAAACCCGAGCAACCCAGACTGAAATCCAGGGCGGCGACGTGCTTGCCAAGCCTCAGGCGGTGTTGCAGAACGCAGGCGGCCGACGGGAGAAAATGGTCGGGGCCCTGAGTGCAAAACAGCAAGGCGTCGATCTCGCCGGGGTCCACCAGACCACGGCTCAAGAGCTTCCGCGCCGCCTGGAAGCCCAGATCGCTCGCCGTCTCGTCCGGACCGGCAACGTGGCGGCAGCGGATTCCCGACTTCGCGTAGAGGCTCTCCATCTCCCAGTCGACGTTCTCCCGCGCGAGATCGTCGTTGGTCTCGATTCTCTCGGGCAGATGGTAGCTGATGCCGGCAATGTGCGACTTGACGTCAGTCATCCAGCACGACGCCCTTCGAGCGCAGTTTCTCCACCAGCTCCCGCAACGAGCCGAATTGCTGCACGTCCGACTCGTCGATGGGAATAGACAACTTCGAATCCACCGTGGCGAGGATCGCCAAGTGCCCCACGGAGTCCCACTCCACCACCGTGGAGGGCGTGTCCTCGAGTCCCAGCGAACCTGGTTCACGGCGCAGGGCATCGCAAACCGCGTCCAGAAACTCTCGCGTCTTCACAATGGGGTCCTCCCGAGATCGCTTGAACGGGCTGCCGACCGTCTCAAGTACATTCTAGCTGATGGACCGCGTTACTTACCCCCCTTGGCCGGCCAGAAGCTGAAGAGGCGGCCCAGGGAGGAGGTCTTGCCGGCGGCGACCGGGGGCGGGGTTTTCTCGTCGCCGCTAAGGGCGTCGGCCAGGGCCACGATGGCCAGTGTCAGGGCGGCCTTCGGCGCGCTCTCCAGGAGCGGAACGCCGTTGTTGCGGACCTCGACCATCGTGCGATAGTCGTTGGGCAGTTGCCAGAACATCTCGCGGCCGATCGTGTCCTGGGCCTTCTTGAGCGTGATCTGCCCGCTGTCCAGGCCCACCCGGTTCAGCACGATCTTCACCTTGTCGCCGATCCCCTTGATCTCGTTGAACGAGGTCATCAGCCGGACCACGTTCCGAAGGCAGGGCAGATCGAGCTGCGTGACCAGGAGGACCTGGGTCGCCATCTCCAGGGCGAGCATGTCGACCGGGGAATACCCTTTCGACAGGTCGAGCACGACGTGGGTGAACGTGGCCTTCATCAGCCCGATGACCCGCTGAAGGCCCTCCGGGCTGATCAGCGACACGTCCTCGAGCTGCACCGGCCGGGGCAGGAGATACAGGCCCGAGGAATGCTTGGTCAGCGACCGTTTCAGCAGCGTGAAGTCGAGGCGCGTGACGTTCTGGGCCACGTCGACTAGGGTGCAATCGGGGACGATGTCCAGGAAGACGTCGGCGTCGCCGAGGCAGAGGTCCAGATCGATCAGCGCCACGGAGTGGGCGGGGTCGCGTGCCAGGGCGCAGCCCAGGTTCACGGCGAGGCTGGTGGTGCCGACGCCGCCGATCGCGCCCGCCACCGCGATGACCTCGCTCCCGCGCGGCTTCTTCTCGCCGCGTCCGAAGCGGCGCTCGCTGATTCGGCCCAGAGCGGCCAGGAGGTCCTCGATGCGGACCGGCTGGGTGAGAAACTCCTTGGCCCCGGCGCGCATCGCCTGGAGAATGAACTGACCGTCATGCGACGCGCTCACCACCAGAACGGCGCAGTCGGGAGAGGTCTCGGCGATCTTGGCCACGAGCTCCAGGGCCCGGCTCGGGTCCTTGTCGATCGCAATCAGGCCGATGTCGGGATGGGTCTGGGCCACGACGTCGGCGAAGAACTCGTAGCGCGAGCACTCCGCCTCAAGCCAGATCCGGTCCATGCCCAGCAGCATCTTCTTGAGCGATTCGCGCCCCGAGTCGCTCGGATCGACGATCGCTAGTCGCAGGACATTGCTCATGGCAACCGTTTCACGGGGACGCCGGCCCGGGCGCAGCCCGGAGGAAGACCTGCTCGCCGGACTGCCACCTGGTGCGAAGGCGCCCCTGAGCGTCCGGACGGGTTTGTCTCTGGCCGGGTGCCCCTAAGAGTATTGCATATTCAGTCGGCCGGATCGTAGCCAATCGGTCCCCGGAAGCCGGGCAGGGCGGCGGGACCGGCGCTCGCGCCGGACGGGGTGGCGCGAGGCTGCGTCTTGGGGGGATTGTAGCGATTGGCGGTCCCCGCACTGCGGGCCGTATAGGCCGGGCTGCGACGGGATCCGGTGCCTGCGGCGGACGCTTGGGGCGGCCCGCCGGGAGGCGCTATCGCGGGCACGTCGCCCTGGGGCTCCATCCCGGAGGGAATCGGCAGGCCGGACTGCGGGTCGACTGAGCCGGACGCCCTCGAATGGGTACACTGGGTCCCCGTGCAGGGTGGGCAGGGATTCGGCACCTCGATAAAGCCCTTCGCGTACAGCTCCCAGTCGCTGGGGCTGGTGGTCCGCGTGCCGGGCCCGCACGGGGGCACTTCCTGCGGATCCATGGCCTCCACCAGTTGGGGAGTCACCAGCACGAGGTACTCGACCTCGTTGACCTCCTCTTTCTTCATGCTGAACATGGTGCCGAGGTAGGGGACGTCGCCGATCACGGGCAGGGCCCTGCGCCGGGCTTCAATGCGCCGCTGGACCAGGCCGGCGATCGCCAGGGTCTGGCCGGACTCCATCTCGACGCCGGTGTCGATCTCGCTGATCTTGAACGCGGGAATGCCGGAGAAATTGCTGCGCTGCTCGTCGAGCTCGCGGACCCGGGGCCGAACCTCCAGGCGGATCCGGCCGTTGCCCAGGACGATGGGCACGAAATCGACCTCGGTGCCGTATCCCTTCCAGTCGACCTGGACGGCGCCGAAGCCCTGGGAGACGAGGTAGGGGATCTCCCCGCCGACGTGGAAGTAGGCGGGCCGGCCGCTGATGGTGGTCAGGGTGGGCTCGGCGTGGACCTTGATCAGGTCGTCGCGTCGCAGGGCTTCGAGGATGCCCAGGAACGAGTTGCCGCCGTCGACGACCCTGAAGCTGAACGTGGCGTTTCCGGCGGCAGCCCCGAGCCCCCCGGCCACGCCGGCGGTCGCGCCGCGGAGCAGCTCGCTGATGCCGGAGACCACGACCCCGCCGTTGGAGACCTGGGCCCAGTCGAAGCCGAGGCTCCTGAGCTTGGTCCGCGACACCTCGTAGACCTTCACGTGCAGGAGCACCTGCTGCACGCCCGCCACGGTGATGTTGGCGATAACCTTGGGGTAATACTCCTCGGCGATCTGCTTGATGCGATCGACGTCCTGGAGGCGGTCGGCGTGCCCCGAGACGAGCACGCCGCTGGAAAGCGTGCGCACGCGGATCGAGGCATTGGGGAACTCCGATTCCAGCAAGGCGGTCAGCTCCCGGGCATCGCCGGTGATGACGACGTCGACGGTGAAGATCTGCTGCTTCTCGTCCCAGAGGTTGACCTGGGTGACGCCCGCCTTCTTGGCCCAGATTTGGACCTGATTCGGAGATAGGGTCGTGAGCACCAGCAGGTCGGGATTGTTGACCTGCATCTGCGGGATGTTCCTGTCCATCTGGATGATGCGGCTGGTGTTGACCATCATCTCCACTTTCTCGGTGGGTCGCGAGACGTGGAGCATCGGCCCGGAAGAGGCTGCCTTCTGTTCGGCTGCCCGGGGAGGGCTGCCCCCCGACCACCAGGTGCAACCGAGCAGAAGGGAACCGAGAAGGAACCGCCGTGCGGTAGATGATGCCATCCTTGGACTTCCTTGTCGCAAGATCCCGGGCAGGGTGTGCGCGGGAAACCTCCGTGTCGAGCCGGCGGGACCCGCCGGACACGCCCATGCTTAGTCCCGGGGCCTTTCGGTCCCCAGGTCTACTTGCCCGTGGGCCTGGCCCTCTCCTTGTCTTGTTCGTTCGCGCCGGGCTTTTTCTCGCCGCTGGCCGGGCGAGGCTCCGGGGCGGTGAACCCGGGAGACCGCGCCGGCGGCGGCGGTTCCGCCCGGTCCGCCGCCGCAGGATGCGACGACGTGCGGTTCACTCTCCAACGCGACGGCGTGTCGCCGGCGTTGTCCCCCGTGCCCTCCTGCGCCGGCGACTCGAGCACGGTCTCCGTGACCTGGCTGCCCGTCAGGACCCGCACCGTGAAATACACCTTCTTGGGCTCGGGGGGAGGCGCCTCCTTGGGCGGCGGCGGAGGTGGCGTTTCGACCTTCGCCGTTTGCTCCTTCTTGCCGCCGAGCTCCTTGAGGAACGAAAGAACGTCGCCGCCCTTCTCCTGCGGCTCGACGCGCTGGGGCAGCGTGGGCTCCCGCCCGGGCTCCATCCCCCCCAAGGCCGCGCCGATCAGCTCCCGGGCCTCGGTCCCGCGCAGGTTCCTCCGCTCGGAGTCGTCCGGACCCCGCATCGCCAGCCGGATCGTCCCCATTTCGCTGGCCATGGTGAGGACCTCGGCCTGCTCCGGGGTGACCAGGAGCGAGATCGTCTTGGCCATCATCGACTTCTCTTCCGCGCCCGAAGCGGCGTCCCAAATGTCATTGACGGCAAAGACCTTGACGTCCTGAAGGACGGTTCGGGTCATGTTCCTGGGCACGATCTTGCCGGAATCGGCCTTGATGTAGGCCAGCACGTCGACCCGCGCGCCCGGCCGGATGATCCCCACGCCTCCGGTGGAAGAGTCGACCTTCACCGGGACCACGAGGTATCCCTTAGGAATCAGGCCGTCGGGGCCCGCATCCGCAGACCCCTTGCCGCGCAATTGGCTCTCGAGTATCGGGCACCCGGCCATGATCGGCACCTTCGGCCGCCGGTTCTCCACGTCTTCCCAGTTGAGCATCGCCCCGGCGGGAACGAACGCCTTGGGCCTCTCCTCCCGTTTGACATTCTGGGCGGTGATCGGGTCGCTGATGCCGATGTCCTTCATCGCCAGGAAGATCACCTCCGTGTCCCCGGCCTGGGCCGGCGGCTCGGCGTCTCGCTTGGCCATCACCTGGGTTATGCCGATGGAGGCGACCAGCCCGCAGCCCAGGGCCATCAGGAGCAGAAAAAATGACTTCGCTCGCATGGAGTTCCTCGATCCGGACTCGGCCGGAGACGACTGGCGCCCCCGCCACCTCCCGACGTGCAGCCTCCGTGCTAGGGGAGTGTTTCACGACGCATCACGGTGGTCGCCGAGAGCGTGTGTCCGCCTAGAAACATTGGCGTGGGAAGCCAGCTCACTTGATTAAAACTGACAGACACGGCAACTGTGACAGGCGCGCCATAAACGGCGGAACTGGGCGGATTCGGAGTAACCGATATATTCGCACCGCTGATCGACGCCCCAGAGAGCAAACCCTCCGCGGCCGTACTCACGTCGGCCGCCGTGGATCCGTCCAATACCGCAACGCGGGCCCCTTCCCGCGAGGCATTCGTGATGACCTGCTGAACCATCACCATCCGACCGTACTCAATCATCCCAAACACGAGCAGGAAGAACACGGGCGCAACAACGGCGAACTCCACCGCTGCCGCGCCTCGACGGTCTTTTCGGCACAGGCGGCAAAGATTCTCCAATGTGAAACGACTTTGCCGGCAATTCAACCCGTTGGCGGGGGTCTCAAGGGGGAGTGGCGACAGGGAAATGCTTGGTCTGCGCAAAGTGGGAGGTTTCATAGCAGCATACCAGTCCAGGCAAAATAGGCAATTGATCCAATGGCAATCGGTATCCCATAGGGGAGCAACAGCATCGAGCTCTTGCGCTCGGCTGCCAGCGCGGCCAACTGGCCGGGATCGCGGATCGTTACGATCTCCCCCACGATCGCCGTGAACTGATAGCGGTGGTGTTGCCACTTGCGGCGATACAGGACCATGCCCACGGCGATCGCTCCGCCGACGAGCGCCGAGGCACAGAACGCGAAGAAGGTGACGGTGCCGCCCACCCAGGCGCCCACGCCGGCCAGGAGCTTCACGTCGCCGGCCCCCATTCCGCCGATGGCGTAAGCAGGCAAGAGCAGGCCCAGGCCCACGGCCGTGCCCAGCAGGCTAAAGCCCAGTCCTTCCCAGCCGAAAAAAGCCGTGCTGTAGACCCACCCGCCGATCACGAACGGGAAGGTCAGCCGGTTGGGCACCTTCAGCTTGTAGCCGTCGATGAGCGCGGCCGCCAGCAGCGTGATGCTGACCAACCAGACGTGCCAGTTCGCCGTGAGAGAGCTGGTCCAGGCTGGGAACGTCATACGGGCTCCTCCGTCGTCGCATCCAGGATACCGAAGTGACCAGGGGTGGTTGTTCGAGGGGTCTTGCGGGCCGATCGGCTACGCGTGGGCGGTCCACAAGAAGCTGACCAGGGCCCCCAGCGCGCCGACCACGAGGACCAGCAACTGGGCCGCTTGGCTCGCGATTTCCGGGGACAGCGGGAGGTACATGGACGAGCTCCTGGGCCGGACACGCAAAAAAAGTCTTCCCGTGCAAGTCTAGGTCAAAAAACGCCCCCTCGGCGTCCGGTTTCCCGGTCGCCGAGGGGGTAGCGGTTCCGGTTTCTTGTCGCCGCGATCGATTCGGGAAAAACAGGGCCGCCCGAACATGGCGACAAGCACCACGTTGCCGTCCGCCGCCGCTAGCTCAGCGACGTGTTGACCGTGTCAAACGTGGTCTTCGCCGAGTTGCCGATGGCCTGAATCGAGGCCAGGCACACGACGATGATCAGGGCCAGCATCACGGCGTACTCGACCGCGGTGGGGCCGTCTTCCGAAACGAGGAAACGATGCACCTTCTGAGCAAACAACTTCATAGCATCCTCCATTTCGACTAGTCCCGGCCCAAGCCTATCTCAGCCTGGAGAAGGACTACCCGGAAACGACGTCGACGGGCTCGTTCGAGTGCGGCACCTCGGCGGTGCTGGCCTGCGGTGCACCCTGCGGAGCCCTGAACCAAACGACGCGCCTCTTCCTCGCGACGAGCCGACTCCATCCGTTCGGCGGCCAGGCTGCCGGCCGGTTTTGTTCCGGCTGGCCCTTGGCTTTGCGACCCGGCCTTGCGACCGGTTTGCCTTTGTCGGGGACGTGAGGCGGCAGGCCCTCCGAAGTGAAACCTAGGTCGCGGCGTCGGCCAAGTCAAACCGGCTTGTTGAGAAAATCTCTCCGCCGCGGCAAGGATCCGCGGATCCAAGGTCCGGTTGTGCCGCCTGCCACCAGGACCTCCGAAAGAAGCTACAATTCCTCCGTGTGCCCCCTCTGGGGCGAAATGCCCT
>Ga0315290_10003517_pt1 | contig 11197 bp, 11 predicted proteins | sample YL17G12_0_MG_FD_203627 | JGI IMG/M metagenome (GOLD analysis project Ga0315290, IMG submission 203627) | Sediment microbial communities from Yellowstone Lake, YNP, Wyoming, USA - YL17G12_0 | ecosystem: Environmental > Aquatic > Freshwater > Lake > Sediment | place: USA: Wyoming | collected...
GGCCAGATCGTCGGTGATCGACCGCGCGATCGAACCGAACCCGCCGATCGCGGTGACGGTCCCGCTTCGCATCGCGTACGCCATGCCGTTGATCGTGACCGGTGGCAGGATGTTCAGCAGCGGCAGATAGGTCAGCGCGGCGTTGTTGTTCACGAACTGGGCCAGCAGCCGCGACGGCCAGCGGCCGTCATCGAGGCAGCCGGGCAGGCCGGTCGATAATGCGCTCCGATCCAACCCGTCGAGCAGCGCCAGCAGGCTGGCCGCCGGCATGCGTGTGTCGTCGTCTAGCACCAGGAGCACGTCGTCTCCGAGTGCGACGCGCGCCCGCTCCAGCTTGAAGAGCTTCGGGTTTTCTCCATCCGGAGGAGGCGGCACGACCAGGATCTCGATGCGCGTCCCTGCGAACTGGTCTCTCGAGCTTCCACAGATCTCTCGGGCCGCGGCGTCGTCTTCATCCACCACCCAGACGAACCGCGCCGTCGGCAGGGTGCGGAGATTATCCGCCAGCGTGGTTTCAAGCCCGGGATCTCCGGAGAGCACCGGCTGCACGATGACGACGCGCGACAGATCCGCGCCAGCAGGCTTTGGCGCGCGGCCAGCGGCCCGCAGGGCGAGCCACGCCTTCAGCAGCAGCAGGGCCAGGTACGCCGCAGCCAGCGCCGCCGCGATCATGCCGGCTGCTCCCGTTGCCAGCGCACGAACGCCTCCACGCCGTCGGCGAGCGTGACGGAGGGCGGGCCCAGATCCGTCAGAGCCCTGGTGACGTCGAAGGTCTTCGACCACGCAAACACACCGACGCCGAAGCGCGTGATCGGGGGCTCACCCGGCAGGCGCAGCACCCGGTACACCGCTTCCGTGACCGCTGCGGCGGCCATCGCCGTTCGCAGGGACACGCGTCTGGTCGGGGCTGGCAGTCCCAGGCGCGCGAAGACGTCGAGCAGGAAGTCCTGAATGACCACCGGCTCGTTGTTGGTCAGGTTGTAGCTTGGCGCGACGTCGGGGCGCGTGGCGACCGTGAACAGGTAGTCGACCAGCGTGTCGATGTAGATCAAATCGCCGATCGCCGGCGGGCCGGCGGTTGTGATGAGCGGCAGCTTCCCCGCTCGCGCCGCGGCCAGGATGCGCGGGAACAACACCGTGTCCCCTGGCCCGAAGACCGCTCTCGGGCGGACGATGACCCACCGGCCGGGATACGCGCGCACCAGTTCCTCGCCGGCATGCTTCGTCGCGGCGTAGTCGTTGACGAACAGTGGGCCGATCGGCGACTGCTCGGTGAGGCCGAGCTGATGACCGGGGCGGTAATAGACCGAACTGGACGACACGTAGATCAGTCGAGGCAGGCCCCGCCGCGTGCAGAAGTCGATCACGCGGCTGGTGGCCAGCACGTTGTCGCGCTCGTAGTCACGCCGCTTCGCCCACGGCGTCGCGCGCGCGGCGGCGTGGATCACGACATCGGCCGAGAAAGGAACGTCGAATGGCTCCGCGAGATCGAGGGCGGTGTAGTTGTCGCCGCCAAGCAGCCTGCGCCCGACGCCGTGCAGGGACACGCCGGGCCGATCGCGGAAGCGCGCCATGAAGCGCCCGCCGACGAAGCCCGCGGCTCCGGTGACGAGCATCCTCATGCCACCACCTCGCGCAGAGCCGGCCGCTCGACGCAGCGAATCCGGCGACGCTTGGCCAGGGGCGGCCAGGGCGTCCAGGGCTCGAAGCGCAGCGCCGGCGGCTGAAGGCCGAGCCTGACACACAGCGCGTCCAGTTCGTGCCGCACGGCCGCACGGGCCGCGCCTTCGTGGACCGCGCTGGTGTCGAGTCCCACGGCCCAGACAGGTCCGCGCTGCTCGATCCGGTAGTCGTTGATGGCGACCCCCGCCAGCGCCATCGATCGCCGCACTACGTCCGGGAACACCGGGCGCGCGTCACCGTCTCTCATCGACGGCCACCACAGCACCTCGTCGGAACGGCCCTCAACGGCCTCGAGGCTCCTGGCGACCCGGCCGCATGGGCACGGGCCATCGGCGGCCCGCAGCACGTCATCGAGGCGGTACCGCACCACGAACTGGCACGTCCGCGTGAAGTCGGTGACGATGGGTCTGAAGAGACGATGATCGTCGTCGAGCCACTCAGGCTCGACGTGCAGGAACTCCTCGTTCAGGTGCAGACGCCCTGCGGGACACGTCACTCCCAGGAAGCCTTCGGACGCCTGGTAGACCTCCTGGATCGGCACGCCGAACGCGCGGCCGATCACCGTGCGATCGTCTGGCTCAAGCACTTCGGCCACCGACACGACCTGCGCGGGCACGATCCGCAGGACACCCTCGAGCGCCGCGCCGGCCAGTCGGCGAAGCACGGTTGGTGGCGCCACCAGCACGTGCGGCGCGCCGGCATTGAGCCGCCGTACATGTTCGTCGAACGGCTCGGTCAGGTCGTAAAACGCAAACCGGATGCGCCGGCTTTTGACCGATTCGTACAGGTTGCTGTTCGCGCGGAGGAAGAAGGCGATCCGTAAAGGCGGACGCCAGGGCTCGATGATCTGCCCCAACGAGGACGAGGTGAGCAGGCGCGCAAGGACCAGGCCCGCCCAGCGATGACGCTCCTGGGCGCTCACGAGGAACACGCTTCGCGCGCCCGACGTGCCGCTGGACAGCCCCACCGTCACGCCGCCGATAGTCGGCGCGAAGTCGCGATCGCGTTCGGCCGCGAGGGCGACGTCGAGGGCGCGCTCGAGCTCGATCCCGCGGTTGTTGAAGGCCGCGAAATTCGAGCGCACCGTGGCCTTGTCCACGATGGGCAGTTGATCCAGCCTGGCGCCCGCGTGGTCACGGTAGAACAGCACCGAGGGAAGCGCGGTTCGAACAAACCGCTCAATGCGGCTGTGCTGCCAGCGCAGCAGTGCGTCCCGCTCGCCGAAGCGCAGCCCCCAGCGCGCCTGCGCGAAGGTCCGGCACGCGAGGGCCGCGTTACGCATGGTTGTCGTCACGGGCGCCGGACGACATCCCGGCCCACGCCTCACGGCAATGCGAGGGCAGGATGCGCAGGTCAGGCCGGCCGCAGCCCAGCGTGTGAAGGCCGGCCAGCGTCTGGCAGTACCGTTTCCAGTCGTGGATGATCGGACGGGCAAGCGCCGACGGGCGCCGGTTCTCGCGCCATGCACGCGTGGACCAGCATGCATCTGCGACGAACATGACGGGCTGGCCCTCGTCACTCCACACGACGAGGCCGAGTTGCGACGGGCTATGGCCGGGCAGAGGCACGCCGATGACGCTGCCGTCGCCCAGCAGGTCGTAGCCTCGATCGAACGGCGCCCACCGCGCCCCGAGATCGGCGACGCCTCGGTCGTCGGCGAGATCGAGGCGCGCGCCGAAGTCGGCGGGCAGCAGCCCCGGCAGGAACCCGCGACGCAGCGCTCCCCAACCCGTGCGGCCGAGGTTCGCCGACACATCGTCTCGAAGCGCCGTGAATCGCGCGTTCGGCAGATCGCGGAGTCCGGCGACGTGATCGGCGTGAAGATGCGAGATCAGCACGCGGCTGACATCGTCCATCCCGACGCCGTGCCGCGCAAGCTGCGCCGCGAGCCGCTCGTCAGCCGGCAGGCGCACCGGCGTCAGCCAGCGATACAGGGCCTGGGGGAGGGAACGGGTTTCTTCCTCGAAGTGATCGGCGTAGCCCGTGTCGTACAGGATCGGGCCCATCGACGGGTGGACGATGAGCGCGCAGTGCGCGGGAAAATCCACGGGTCCCCACGCGCCGCCGCGCAGTGTCACCCATTCGGGGTGCCGGCAGCGGCCCACACGCAGCCAGTGCACGGCCACCCGCGGAGGCGTCATGGGCGCCGCGCTCCCGCCCGCGGCGACCGCCTCAGTAGCACAGCACGGCTCCGCCCAGGCTCACCCCGGCTCCGCTGCCGACGAGCAGCGCGTGGTCGCCGCGCCGGAGCCGGCCCGTCGCGATCGCCGCGTGCAACGCCGAGGGGAGCGAGGCCGAGACCTGGTTCCCGTGGTCGGCGTAGATATCCACCATCTGATCGGCGCGCAGGCGAAGGCGGCGCCGCGTGAACTGGAGCGCGTGGGCACTGGCCTGGTGCGGGACCACGACCCGGATGCGCTCGAGCGAGACGCCGCCCGCCCGGACCAGATCATGCGTGAACGCCGGCAGTTCGCCGCCGACCAGGCGGAACACCGCGGCGCCATCCATGCGGAACATCGTGAGCGGCGCGAACGCCTCCGTGAGACGGCTGGGATGGTACCGTGAGCCTCCGCCCTTGATCTCGCAAAGGTGCGCACCGTCACTGAAGGTGGCGAAGGCGCTGGCGACGACCGCCGATCCGGTGTCTTCCGCGTGGCCGAGCACGACGGCCGCCGCGCCGTCGCCGAAGATGCCGCTCTCTTCGAGGTGGCTCCAGTCGAGGCCGCACGACGCGATGTCGGCCGACACGATGAGCACCCGGCGGTAGCGGCCCGCGTCGATGAGGTACGACAGCGTATCGAGCGCGACCAGGAAGCTCAGGCAGCTGGCATTCACGTCAAACGCCGGGATCGCGTGGTGGTCGTGCCCGAGCGCGCGCCGCATCAGCGCGGCGTTGCACGGCATGGCCTGGTCAGGCGTCCCGCTGGCTCCGACCAGGCAGTCGATGTCCTCGATGCCCAGACCGGCGGCCTCGAGCGCGCGGCGGGCCGCCTCCGCTCCCAGTTCCGCGGCGCTCTTCCTGGTCTCCACGTAGCGCGACACGACGCCGGTGCGCCGTTCCACCGTGCCCGGGGCCAGCCCGAGGCGGACGTCCATCTCCGCGCTGGTGACGACGTCATTGATCGCCGCCACACCGGTGCCCAGCATGCGCGCGCGTCGCACGTGGCTGACGGCAGGCTGGATCGTCAAAGGAGCTCCCTGCCCGCCTACTTCCACGCCCGCGTCAGCCCGTGTCCGATCGGGAACATCCCCGGCAGGCTGATCGGCAGCTTCCCGCCGATCGGGATCTCGCCGGCGATCGCCTTCACGGCCGCGCGCTCGCTGAAGTCCGAGAACTCGTAGGTCAGGCCCACGGCCGGCAGCTTCGGCAGGAACGTGGACGTGTACGGGTTGCCAAAGCACACCGTGACGAACGGCTTGTTCTGCGCTGCGATCGCGTCGAGCAGCGTCGTCTGCGCCGCGCTGAGATCCATGCGCCCGCTGTAGGACGCGATGCGCACGAAGACGCCGGCGATGACGACGTCGGCGCGGCGTGCGAGGGCGCGGATGAGCTCGTACTCCGACGGTGTCGTGCGATCGGTGACTTCGATCGACGTCAGGTTCGGCCAGCGGCTCTTGAGCTCGGGGATCATCACGCGGCTCGGCACGCTCTCGCGCCAGCCCGACGCGTAGTCCAGCACCGACAGGTAAAGCATGTTCGCCTCGCGCCCCGCCCTGATCGGCACTTGGCTCTTCTCGTCCTTGATGAGCGTGAACGCCTTGTCGCTGATCTCCTGCGCGACCTTCGCGTGCGCGCGCCCGCCGAACGTCGTCGCTATCGCGGAGATGTCCGTCAGGCGGTTCGTGTGCAGACCCAGGCGCGCCTTCGCGCGCAGGATGCGCTCGACCGACGCGTTGATCTGCGTTTCCGTAATTTCGCCGGTCTGCACGGCCGCCTTGATCCCCTTGAATGCCGCATCGTCGTCGGGCGAGTGCAGCACGAAGTCGACGCCCGCCTTCACGGCCATCGCCGCCGACTTGTCAGCGCCCCACCCCTTCGAGATGGCGTCCATCGTCATCGAGTCGGTGAAGATGAGGCCCTTGAACGTCAGCTCGCCGCGCAGCAGGCCCGTCAGAATCGGGCGGCTGAGCGTGGCGGGGATGCCCGGCGTAGGATCGAGCGCCGGCAGGATGATGTGCGTGGACATGACCGCGTCGACGCCCGCGTCGATGGCGGCTTTGAAGGGCACCAACTCGACCTTGTCGAGGCGCTCGCGCGGGTGATTGATGATCGCCAGGCCGAGGTGCGTGTCGACGGCCGTGTCGCCGTGTCCGGGGAAGTGCTTCACCGTCGCGAACGCGCCGGTCGACTGGATGCCCTTGATGTAGGCGAGCGCCATCTCGGAAACCAGCGCGGGATCCTCGCCGAACGACCGGATGTTGATGATCGGGTTGCGCGGGTTGTTGTTGACGTCGACGACCGGGTAGAAGTCGATGTTGACGCCGACGGCGCGCGCTTCGGTGGCCCCGACCACGCCGGCCTGGTAGGCGAGCCCGGTGTCGCGGGTGGCGCCGATGGCCATCGCCCGCGGCAGGCGCGTCGCGCCGTTCAGGATGTAGGCCGCGCCGCCTTCGAAATCGCCGGACGTGAGTAGCGGAATGGCCGATTCCGACTGCAGGCGGTTCAGCAGGACCGCAGCCGCGTAGGGTTCGCCCTTGCGCGAGGCGCTGCCGCTGCTCCCCCAGACCGGGTTCAGCATGACGGCCGGCATCGCTTCGCCGCTGCCGAACACGTGGAAGCCGCCGACCTTCAGGTCGCGGACCAGGTGGAGCAGTTTCTGGTATTCCTCGGTGTCGGTGCTCAGGAACGCGGCGTTGATGGACGGGTAGAGCAGTTGCCCGATCTTCTCGTCGAGCGTCATCTTCTTCAGCGTGGCGGCCACCCACGCCGACGCCTCCTTCTGGCGTCTTTCGGCGGCGGCCTTGTCGAGCTTCGCCTGCTTCGCCGCGTCCGCCGTCGCCTGCGGGGCCTTCCCCGTGGCCGTCTTGCCCGCCTGGGCCGCCGGCCCGGCCGCCAGCGCCAGCCATCCCATCAGCACTGCTCCCGCCGCCGCCATTCCTCGCGTCATGAACCCTCCCGGTCGATCTGGATACAGGATCGTACCACCAATCCCCGATCCATAATCTGATCATGAGCCACACCGAGCACAAGAAGCTGTCGCCGGCGGTCGCCTACTGCTACATCCTGACCGTCAGCGACACGCGCACGGAGGCCACCGACTCGAGCGGCCGCGCCATCTGCGATCTGCTCTGGGCTGAAGGGCACCAGGTGACCGGCCGGAAGATCGTGCGCGACGAGCCGGACCAGGTCCGCGAGGCCATCGCGGCGCAGATGGCGAAGCCGGATGTGCAGGTGATCATCACGACCGGCGGCACGGGCATCACGTCGCGCGACACGACCTACGAGGCCATCACGGCCCTGCTCGACAAGAAGCTCGACGGGTTCGGCGAACTCTTCCGGATGCTGAGCTATCACGAGATCGGATCGGCGGCGATGCTGAGCCGCGCCATCGGCGGGCTCGCGAAGGGCAAGGTCCTCCTCGCGCTGCCGGGCTCGGAAGGCGCGGTCCGCCTCGCGATGACGAAGCTCATTCTGCCCGAGCTCGGACACCTGGTCAGGGAAGCGTCGAGGTAGGCGGGATTCGGGATTCGGAACAGAGAACCATGTCCGACACCAACATGCGGCCGATCCGCGCGACGATTGCGCTCGAGGAGGCGCGTCGCCTCATCGCACGGGCGATCCGGCCCATCGATCGCACCGAGCGCGTGCGGCTCGACGCGGCCAACGGGCGCGTGGTCGCGTCGCCGATCGTCGCACCCGACGACGTGCCTCCCTTTTCGCGCGCCGCGATGGACGGCTACGCCGTGCGCGCCGCCGACACCGTCGGCGCGTCCACGCAGGCCCCTCGCACGCTGACTTGGCTGGAGACGGTCTTCACCGCGGAGGTGCCGACCCGTCCCGTGGGCGACCTCCAGTGCACCGAGATCGCGACCGGCGCGCCGATGCCGTCCGGCGCGGATGCCGTCGTGATGGTGGAGGAGACCGACAAGAACGCCGACGGCCGCGTGCGCGTCTTCAGCCCGGTGTACCCGGGCCAGAACCTGACGCGCCAGGGTGCCGACATCCGCGCGGGGCAGACCGTGCTGGCCGCCGGCGACGTGCTCAACCCGAGCCGCGTCGGCGCCATCGCGGCGCTCGGCCTCATCGAAATCGAGGTCTACGCCAGGCCGCGCGTCGCGATTCTCTCGACGGGCAACGAAGTGGTGGATCCCGGCCAGCCGCTCCTGCCCGGCCACATCTACGACATCAACAAGTTCACGCTCGCCAGCATCCTGCGCGAGCACGGCGTCGAGCCGGTGCCGTACCCGACGGCGCTCGACACCGTCGAGGATCTCGAGCGCGCGATCACCGCGTGTCTCGCCGAAGACGTCGTGCTGTTCTCGGGCGGCAGCTCCGTCGGCGAGCGCGATCTCATTGTCGACGTCGTCGAGCGGATGGGCGAGGTGCAGTTCCACGGCATCGCCGTGAAGCCCGGCAAACCGACGCTCTTCGGCACGATTGGCGGCACGCCGATTTTCGGCATGCCCGGCTACGCGACGTCGTGCCTGTCGAACGCCTACATGCTGCTCATCGAGCCGCTGCGGCGCATGGCGCGGCTGCCGTTGTGGACGCCACGCAGCGTCACGCTGCCGCTCGGCCAGCGCGTGGTGTCGACGACCGGACGGCACCAGTTCTACACGGTGCGGATTGTCGATGGCGTGGTGATGCCGGCCTTCAAGGCGTCGGGCGACATCACGAGCATGTCCCAGGCCGACGGCTACATCGAGATCCCAGCCCAGACCGACGTCGTCGAGAAGGGCGAGTCGGTCACTGTGACGTTGTTCTGACAGGGACGGGACGCAGGGGGTAGGGGTCGGGACGGTTTACGTGATCGGTCTCGAAACACCTACGGTTCTGTAATCGTCGGCGCGCTCGAGAAGGGCGCCGGAGATGGCTTTGATGTCGAAGGACGAAAGCGTCACGCTGCAGGTGGGCGACAAAGCTCCGCTGTTCACGCTGCCCAATCACAAGGGGCAGCCGCGCGCCCTGGCCGAGGCGATCGCTCGCGGGCCCGTGCTGCTCGGCTTCCACCGGGGCACGTGGTGACCCAACTGCCGTCGCCGGTTCGGCGACCTGGCGCTCCACTCGGAGGACTTCGCGGCGCTTGGCGCGAGCGTGCTGGCGGTGGTCACGCAGCGCTCCGAGAAGGTGAAGCGCTACGTCGAAGACCAGGGACTGCCCTTCGACATCCTCATCGACGACAGCCGAGACGTGGTGAAAGCCTACGGGGTGTGGCACCGCGTGGGCTTCGATGCCTGGAACATCGCGAAGCCGGCCGTGTTCCTGATCGATCGGGACGGGGTGATCCGCTACGTGTTCGTCGCGGATTTTCAGACCGAGTTCCCGGAGCCGGGGACGCTGCTCCGGGAACTCGGTCAACTCGATGGGGGCGTCGAGACTAGCGGCTGAAGCGTTTCGCGATCTCAGTCCAGTTCACCACGCTCCACCACGCATCCACGTAGTCGGCGCGCCGGTTCTGGTACTTCAGGTAGTAGGCGTGCTCCCACACGTCGACGCCCATCACCACCTGCCGGCCTTCCATCAGCGGGCTGTCCTGGTTCGGCGAGCTCTCGATCGACAGCTTGCCGCCGTTGTTGATCAGCCAGGCCCAGCCGCTGCCGAACCGGCCGAGCGCTGCCTTCTTGAACTCACCCTTGAAAGCCTCGAAGCTGCCGAAGGAGGCTTTGATGGCATCCGCGAGCGGGCCCGACGGGTCGCCGCCAGCCTTGGGCGCCATGAGCTGCCAGAACATCGCGTGGTTCGCGTGGCCGCCTCCGTTGTTGCGGACCGCGGTGCGGATGGCCTCGGGCACGTTGGCGATGTTGCGGATCAGGTCCTCGACGGAGTGCTTCTGGAAGTCGGGGTGCTGATCGAGGGCGGCGTTCAGATTCGTCACGTACGTCGCGTGATGCTTCCCGTGGTGAATCTGCATCGTCATCGTGTCGATGAACGGTTCGAGCGCGTCGTGCGCGTACGGCAGAGCAGGCAGTTCGTGCGCCATTTCGGTAGTCCTCCTGACAGCGAGCTATTGAACGGGCTGGGAATCTCTTGACCTTACCAGCGATTGGGGAATTCGGACCAATCCAATCCTCTTTCCAATATGACGCAGAAGCCCCCCGTTTGGTGACAGGTTGGCGCACCAGAAGTCAGGCGTTCCGTATGTTGGAAACAGACCGCCTCAATGGGGTCTGACCCCATTGCGCGTTAGTTCCGGGCGATGACGTTGTAGAGGGTGTCGCGCTCGACGGGCGCGCGGCCCGCCGCGCGGATGATTCGCTGGATCTCGAGCGGCGTCATCATCTCCGGCGTGCGCGCGCCGGCCATGTGGTAGATCTTCTCTTCCTGCACGGTGCCGTCGAGATCGTCCACTCCGAACCACAGCGCGGTCTGCGCCAGGTCGACGCCGGTGGCGATCCAGAACGCCTTGATGTGCGCGACGTTGTCGAGCATCAGGCGCGCCACCGCGTGCACGCGCAGCGTCTCGGACGCCGGCGGCGCGGGGAGCTTCCGCATCTGGTTGTTGTCGGGATGGAACGCGAGCGGGATGAACGCCTGGAACCCGCCCGTCTCGTCCTGCAGCGCGCGCACGCGGAGCATGTGATCGATGCGCTCCGCATACGTCTCGATGTGCCCGTAGAGCATCGTCACGTTCGAGCGCATGCCGAGGGCGTGGACCGTGCGATGGATGGCGAGCCATCGATCGGCGCCGCACTTGTCGGCGCAGATTTTCTGGCGGACGCGCTCGGCGAAGACCTCCGCGCCACCGCCCGGCAGCGAGTCGAGCCCGGCGGCCATCAACTCGCGCAGCACCTGCTCGTCGGTCATCTCATAGAGGTCCGCGAAGAACGCGATCTCCACCGCCGTGAAGCACTTCAGGTGGATACCGGGCTTGATGGCCTTCAGCCCGCGCAGCAGGTTCGTGTAGTAGTCGAACGGCAGATCCGGGTGCAGCCCGTTGACGACGTGCACCTCGGTGATGGCCTCGTGGGCACGCACGCGCAACTTCTGCAGGGCCTGCTCGAGCGAGAGCGTGTAGGCGTCCTTGTCGCCCGGCATCAGGCGGGCGAACGAGCAGAAGAGGCAGTTGGCCACGCACACGTTGGTGGCTTCGAGCCGGATATTGTGGTTGTAGAAGGCGAGGTCGCCGTGGCGTTTTTCGCGCTCGCGGTTGGCGAGCCAGCCCAGCGCGAGCGTGTCCGGGCACTCGAACAGCCGGACGCCATCGTCGAGCGTGAGGCGCTCGCCCTCAAGGAGCTTCCTGGCGATCGGCGCGAGCCCGGCGCGTTCGAGTCTGTCGCTACTGAGCATCCGCGGCGATCCCCCACACCTGCGGCGCGCAGCGTGTATTGCGCGCCCATTTCATTTGATCTTGCC
>Ga0315290_10003518_pt1 | contig 11193 bp, 10 predicted proteins | sample YL17G12_0_MG_FD_203627 | JGI IMG/M metagenome (GOLD analysis project Ga0315290, IMG submission 203627) | Sediment microbial communities from Yellowstone Lake, YNP, Wyoming, USA - YL17G12_0 | ecosystem: Environmental > Aquatic > Freshwater > Lake > Sediment | place: USA: Wyoming | collected...
GTACGCGGTGACGGGGAGTGCTTGCATGAGAGCCGGATGCGGGAAATCCGCACGTCCGGTTCGACGAGGGGGGAGGGGGACTGCTTATGGTTTATCGTTCGCACGCCTCCTCCTCTACTCTACCGTTCTTGGCGCCTTTGCGTCGAGAAGTTGACTTTCAAACCCGCTCCCAGTTGAACTTCGCCTTGCTGCCGGTTCCGAACACTTTCAGCGCGCCGTGTTCGCCGACCGCATTGGGGCGATTGAAAATCCAGTTCTGCCACGCCGTCAACCGCCCGAAGATGCGTGTCTCCATGGTTTCAGCGCCGGTGAACCGCAAGTTCGCTTCCATGCCGGTCAGCGCATCGGGCGACAGGCTGGTGCGCTCCTCGATGGCGAGACGGACTTCTTCATCCCAATCGATATCATCCGGCGCGTAGGTGACCAAGCCAAGCTCTGCGGCTGCGGCGGCATGAAGCCGATTTCCTATTTTCGCGCGGGCGCCTTCGACCGGTTGCGACTCGCCGCAGAAGCGATTGGCGATGCGGCTCACGCCATTCACCATCGGCACGATGCCGAAGTTCAGTTCCGACAGCACGATCGCGGGCGCATCGCCGTCCCCCTCCTCGAACTGCAGCATGTAACTGCGATCCGCGGCGAGCGCCACCTCGGCCAACGTGCCGGCGAAGCAGGACCCCTGGTCGATCAGAGCGAACAACGTGCGCGACGACACATCCAGGCGCGCCAGCGTCCGGCGCAGGAAGCCGACGGTTTCACGCACGAACCAGTCGTCCCAGTGCTTCATCAACGCGCTATCGCATTCCAGTACTGCGTCCGCGGCGCCGCGCGTCTTCAGTATCCAGATGCCGATCTCCAGATCGTTGGTGCGCAGCATCAGGATCGCGTCGTCGAGTTCGCGCGCCATTTCCAGCGGCCACCACCGCGCACCGGCGGCATGAATGCCGGCGAGATCCGCCGGCTGCTGTTGTGCAGGTGCCGATACGGTGACGACTGCCGTGCGCGCCTTGCGATCGATCGCGATATCGACATGTCGATAGTGATAGCCGGTCGCGTCGATCGTGCGCGACAAAACGGGCAGCGCGATGCCCTGACCGGCGCCTGACCGGCGGCTTTGCGCGGCCAGTGCAGCCGAACGTTCCCTGACCGCATCGACGAACTGCTGCGGCCGCGCGATGTGATCCACCAGCTTCCATTGTTTCGCGCGATCGGCGCGCACGCCCTCTGATGTCGAGCAGAACACGTCGGCCAGATCGCGGCGCACCTTTCTCTTGTCGGTCAGCCGCGTCAACCCGCCGGTGCCGGGCAGCACACCGAGCAGCGGCACTTCCGGCAAGCTCACGGTCGAGGAGCGATCGTCGATCATCAGGATCTCGTCGCAGGCAAGTGCCAGCTCGTAGCCGCCACCGGCCACGGTGCCGTTTACCGCGGCGAGAAATTTCAGTCCGCCGTCGCGGCTCGAGTCCTCGATGCCATTGCGCGTTTCGTTGGTGAATTTGCAAAAATTGACCTTCCAGGCGTGCGTCGACAGGCCGAGCATGTAGATGTTTGCACCGGAGCAGAACATGCGTTCCTTGGCGCTGGTGATCACGGCGCATTTCACTTCGGGATGCTCGAAGCGGATGCGATTGAGCGCGTCGTAGAGCTCGATGTCGACGCCGAGATCGTAGGAATTGAGTTTGAGCTTGTAGCCTGGCTTGATGCCGTGGTCTTCGCTCACGTCCATTGCCAGCGTGGCGGTAGGTCCGTCGAAACCCAGCTTCCAGTGGCGATACTGCTCGGGACGCGTTTCGTAATCGACACGCGGCTGCGAAGCGGACATCGCGCTTCCCATGAATGCGCTCATGATGGCTTCCTCTTTTGCGCCGCGGACGGCAGTGATTTCTTCAGCGTCCGCAGGCTTTGTTCGACAGTGTGCCCGGCCGTGTTCACGACGGCATCGGCTTGCGCGTAAAGCAGGCCGCGCCCCTGCAGGATGCGGCGCAAATCTTCCATGGCCTGCGCATTACCGGCCATCGGGCGCGTGTCGCCTTGCGCAACGACTCTGGCCATGTGCTCTTCGGGTTCGGCCTTGAGCCAGACTGTGAAGCAGGTCGACAACAGCAGATCGTAAGTGCCCGGCTCGGACACGATGCTGCCGCCGGTCGCGATGACACAACGCTCGTGGGCTTCCAGCACTTTCTCCAGGCAACGGCGCTCGTAGCGGCGGTAGCCCTGCTGGCCGTAGAGCAGGAAAATCTCGGATAGCCCCGTACCCGCTTCGCGTTCGATTTCCCGGTCGAGTTCGATGAAGGCCACGCCCAGTTTGCGCGCCAGCGCGGCGCCGAGCGTGGATTTGCCGGCACCGCGCAATCCGATCAGCGCGATGCGCCGGCTGCGCTCCGCTGCAGGGCTGCCGAATTCGCTTTGCAGATGCGCGCGAATGCGCGCCAGCCGCTGTTTCGGAAGCCGCTGCAGGAGTTGATGGATCAGCGTCAGTTCGACCAACTGCTCCTCTTCCTCGATCAGATCGTCCGGCCCCAGGCCCAGCGCAGCGGCGATCTGGCGCAGCAGCAATACGGAAATGTTGCCGTGGCCCGCTTCCAGTTGCGCCAGATAGCGTTCCGATACCCGGGAGTCGCGCGCCAGCGCCTTGCGCGTCAGCCCGCGCCGCGCACGGGCATCGCGCACGCGATCCCCCAGCCGGTTCAGAAAGGCGGCCTCTTTCGCCGCCGCCGAACTTGCCGATTCCCTGCTCGCTGCTGCCGGATCGCGCGCGCCCAGATCGAAGCCTTTATCGAATATGCACTATATTGCCGAGAACACTTCTATGTTGCATGATAATGCATACTGGTAGAATTTCAACCGTTATCTGCAACGGAACCAAGGCGATGGCGCTTGAATTGACAATCCTGGTCGGCACCATGACCGGCATCGCCCAGTTGGTGGCGCAGGAGATCGAGTTGCGCCTCGACGACGAAGGAGTGCGGATCGCGACGCTGCTGATGGACGAGCTCGATGCGAGCGTATTCGCCAAGGGCGGCTTGTTCCTGATCTGCACTTCGACTTACGGCCAGGGAGACGTGCCGGACAACGCGAAACAACTCTACGAATCCCTGCAGACCGCGCGCCCCGACCTGGCCAGCGTCCGCTACGGCGTTATCGCGCTGGGCGATATGACTTACGCGGAGACGTTCTGCAACGGCGGCAGGCGCTTCGATCGCATTCTCAGCGAACTCGGCGCGAAGCGCATCGGCGATATCATGCTGCACGACGCGAGCGCAGGTACCCTGCCGGAAGACGAAGCGGCGCAGTGGATCGAGGGCTGGATCGCACTATGCCGCGCGCAACTTGGCGTAGCCGCTTCGGCCTGAGCAGGAAAACCGGAATTCTCACCGCCAAGGACGCCAAGGACGCGAAGGAAGGTCAAAGGCAAGCGCAGGGTACAAGTCAATTTGCGTGAGATCGAACCGCCTTGCATGCCGTTTCCCCCTCGGCGTTTGTCCTTCCCCGGTTTTCCATCGCGTCCTTGGCGTCCTTGGCGTCCTTGGCGGTGAGAATTGGAACGTGAGTTCCCTTCAACATCGGCACGGCTGGTATATTTCGTCCAGCGAACAGGGAGGAGGGGATGTGCCAGGATTGAGCAAGGCTGACCACAGCGTCAGCCCGCCGTTGATCGACATTCCACGCGACTACAACGCGGCGCACGATCTCGTCGAACGCAATCTCGTCGCCGGACGCGCCAGCAAGACCGCTTACGTCGACGACCAGGGGCGCTACACGTATGCGCAACTGGCCGAGCGCGTGAACCGCGCCGCCAATGCGTTGACCGGCCTCGGGCTGGAAATGGAAAGCCGGGTCATGCTGGCGCATCTGGACACCATCGATTTCCCCAGCGTGTTTCTGGGTGCGATCAAAGCCGGCATCGTGCCGGTGAGCGCCAACACACTGCTGACCACCGCCGATTACAAGTTCATGCTCGAGGACAGCCGCGTCCGCGCGCTGATCGTTTCTGAAGCGTTGCTGCCGGTTTTTCAGCCGTTACTGGACGACCCGCCTTTTCTCAAGCACATCATTGTGTCCGGCCGGGACGCGCATGGTCATCTGCATCTGCAGCACCTCATGGCGCGTGCGGCCACGACATTCGCTGCGGCGCCGACTGCCGCGGATGACGCCTGCTTCTGGCTTTATTCTTCGGGGTCCACCGGGATGCCGAAAGGCGCCGTGCATATTCATTCGAGTCTGATCCAGACCGCGGAGCTTTACGCGAAGCCGGTCCTCGGCATCCGCGAAGACGACGTCGTGTTCTCGGCCGCCAAGCTGTTTTTTGCCTACGGCCTCGGCAATGCGCTGACGTTCCCGCTGGCGGTTGGCGCCACAGCGATTCTGATGGCGGAGCGGCCTACGCCCGCGGCGGTATTCAAGCGCCTCAAGGACCATCGCCCGACGATTTTCTATGGCGTGCCGACACTCTACGGCATGTTGCTGGCCAGTCCGGATCTGCCGCGCAAGGGAGAGCTTGCGCTACGGGTCTGCACCTCAGCAGGCGAGGCGCTGCCGGCCGACCTCGGCCGGCGCTGGACCGAACACTTCGGTGTGGAAATTCTCGACGGCATCGGCTCCACCGAGATGCTGCATATCTTCATTTCCAATCGGCCGGGCGAAGTGCGCTATGGCACCACCGGCAAACCGGTGCCCGGTTACGAGATTCGACTCGTGGACGAACAGGAAAGAAACGTGGCGATCGGCGAGCTTGGCGAACTGCAGATCAGCGGCCCGACCAGCGCGATCCACTACTGGGCCAATCGCGCGAAGACGCTGGCGACCTTCGTCGGACCGTGGACGCGCTCCGGCGACAAGTACACCAGGGATGCGCAAGGTTATTACACCTACGGCGGGCGCTCGGACGATATGCTGAAGGTCGGTGGCATGTATGTATCGCCCTTCGAAGTCGAGGCGGAATTGATGACGCATCCCGATGTGCTGGAAGCGGCCGTGATCGGCGTTGCCGACGACCAGAATCTGATCAAACCGAAAGCGTTCATCGTCACCAAGACGGGCGTCGTCGCGGGACCGGCGCTGGCCGACGCGCTGAAGACCTACGTCAAGGACCGGCTCGCGCCTTACAAATATCCGCGCTGGGTCGAGTTCATTCCCGAGCTGCCGAAGACGGCAACAGGCAAGATCCAGAGGTTCAAGTTGAGAAATCGGCAGGGGTGAGGGGTAAGGAGTGAGGAGTAAGGGCGAAAATGCAAGATAACCAGAATATCGAGGAACGGAAAATGCAGAATCGGAAAAGACGTGAATTGCTTATCGGCGCCAGTGCGCTTGCGGGCGCGTCGCTGCTGTCGCCGATTGCGCGCGCGCAATCGGCGAAGCTTCGGGTAGGGCTGATGCTGCCCTATACCGGAACGTATGCGCAGCTAGGCGCCGCCATCGAAAATGGATTCCGGCTCGCGCTCGATCAATCCGGCGGCAAGTTCGGTGGACGCGAAGTCGAATTCTTCAAGGTCGACGACGAGTCGGAACCCTCCAAGGCGACGGACAACGCCAACCGGCTGATCACCCGCGACAAGGTCGACGTCCTCGTCGGCTCGGTGCACTCGGGTGTCGCGATCGGCATGCTCAAGGTGGCGAAGGAAAGCGGCACCCTGATGCTCATTCCGAATGCGGGAGCCGACGCCGCGACCGGCGCGCTGTGCACGCCGAATGTGTTCCGCACCTCATTCTCCAACTGGCAACCCGTGCATCCGCTCGGCAAGGTGATGGTGGACAGGGGCCACAAGAAAGCGGTGTTCATCACCTGGAAATATGCGGCGGGCGAAGAATCGCTGGCGTCGTTCAAGGAAGGCTATGCGGCGGCAGGCGCAACCGTGGTGAAGGAGTTGTTCGTGCCGTTTCCGAACGTGGAATTCCAGGCCCTGCTCACCGAGATCGCGGCGATCAAGCCGGATGCGGTTGCCTGCTTCTTCGCCGGCGGCGGTGCGGTGAAGTTCGTGAAGGATTATGCGGCAGCGGGCCTGAAGGACAAGGTTCCGCTGTATGGTTCCGGCTTCCTCACCGAGGGCGTGCTGAGCGCGCAGGGCGATGCCGCAGAGGGCCTGGTCACCACACTGCACTATGCCGACTCTCTGGACAATCCGCGCAACAAGGCGTTTCGCGCGGCGTATGGCAAAGCTTACAAGACCGAACCCGATGTGTATTCGATGCAAGGCTACGATACCGGCCTGTTGTTGGCACAGGCGTTGGGCAAGGTGAAAGGCGACATCGGCAATCAGAAGGCGGTGATCGCCGCAATGGAAGGCGCGCTCATCGACAGCCCGCGCGGGCAGTGGAAAATGTCCAAAGCGCACAATCCCATCCAGGACATCTATCTGCGCCGCGTGGAAAAGGGCGACAACAAGGTTATTGGGGTGGCGTGGAAGGCGTTGGAGGATCCGGCGAGAGGATGCCGGATGTAGCTAAGGCGTGAGGGGTGAGGAGTCAGGAGTAAGGGGTAGAGTCCTGCTCTTAAACATTGCCCGCCCTCACTCCTGACCCCTCACCCCTCACGCTTTTCATGGACTTCGCCACTTTCCTGATTCAATTGCTCAACGCCGTCCAGTACGGCCTGCTGCTGTTCCTGATCGCGGGTGGACTGACGTTGATCCTCGGCATCATGGGCATCATCAATCTGGCCCATGGCAGCTTCTACATGGTCGGGGCCTATCTGGCGTGGTCGCTGTCGATGCACCTGGGCAGCCTCTGGCTCGCGATTCCCGCCGGGATCGTGCTGTCGGTAATCTTGGGATTGTTGCTCGAGTGGCTGTTGATCCGGCGGCTCTATCGGCTCGGCCACTTGCAACAAGTCCTGCTGACCTACGGGCTGATCCTCATCGTCGAGGAATTGCGCAGCATCATCTGGGGCGACGACGTTCATGGCGTGCCGATGCCGGAACTGCTCTCCGCATCGATACCGCTGACCGATACGCTCGCCTATCCTGTATACCGCTTGTGGATCTCCGCCGTGTGCGTCGTGTTTGCATTGCTGCTCTACGTTCTGATCCAGCGCACACGCCTGGGAATGATGATCCGCGCCGGTGCGAGCAATCGCGAAATGGTGCAGTCGCTCGGCATCGACATCGATCTGTTGTACCGCTTCGTGTTCGCGCTTGGCGTGGCCCTGGCCGCATTGGCCGGCATGATCGCTGCGCCGGTATCCTCGGTATTTCCCGCAATGGGCAATCAGGTTCTGATCGTCTGTTTCGCGGTGGTGGTCATCGGCGGCATCGGATCGGTGAAGGGCGCGCTCGTTGGCGCGCTGCTGATCGGCCTGGTGGATACTTTCGGCAAAGTCACCGAGCTGCCTATCGGCGGCCTTCGGTTTCTGCCGGAACTGGCCGGCATGAGCGTGTATCTGCTCATGGCCGTCGTCTTGCTGTGGCGCCCGGCCGGATTGTTCGGCAAGAGTTCCTGATGTCGCGCTCGAATACGCTGGCCATCGCGGCCGTCGTCATTCTCATAGCGCTCGCCTTGCTGCCGTTCGTCGCGGAAAAGTTTACCGTCCAGTTCGCGACCCGCATTCTGATCATGGCGATCTTTGCCATGAGCCTCAATCTGCTGGTCGGTCACGCCGGGTTGGTGAGCCTCGGCCATGCGGCCTACTTCGGCATTGCCGGTTACTGCCTGGCGCTGTCCTCGCCGCAGTATCAAGCCGCGAATTTCTGGACCAGCCTGCCGCTGGCGATGATCGCCGCCGGCGCGCTGGCGCTCGCCATTGGCGCGCTGGTGCTGCGTACCAGCGGCATCTACTTCATCATGGCGACGCTGGCGTTCGCGCAGATGCTCCATTCTCTGTTGCACGACACCGGCATCGCCGGCGGTTCCGATGGGATCTTTATCTACGCGCGACCCGACATCGGCTTCTTCGGATGGCGCGCGTTCGATCTGGAGAAGTTCGGCGATTTCTATTTCGTCGTCCTGGCGCTGTTTGTCGTCGTGTTCGGTTTCATCGGCGTATTGCGCGCGTCGCTTTTCGGCCGCGTCATCGCCGGTATTCGCGTCAACGAACCGCGCATGCGCTCGCTCGGGTTCGCGACTTTTCGCTACAAACTCGTCTGTTTTGTGCTGGCCGGCATGCTCGCCGGCCTGGCGGGCTATCTGGCGGCGGTGCAGTTCGGCGTGGTCAATCCGGACATGCTCGGCTGGCATTTTTCCGGCGCGGTGCTGATGATGGTCATCCTCGGCGGCATGGGGACGCTGGCGGGGCCCGTCATCGGCTCCGCGGCAATGCTGCTGCTCGAAATCGGATTTCAATCGCTGCCCGCGGTGGACGGCATCAATCCCGGCAAGCACTGGCAGTTGCCGATGGGGATCGCCATCGTGCTGGTGGCGCTGTATTTGCCCAATGGCCTCACTGGCCTGTTGCGACGGGGCAGGGCGGATGAATGAAGCGATCCTGCGGACGCGCGCATTGTCGCGCCATTTCGGCGGGCTGGCGGCCGTCAGCGACGTGTCGCTCGCCTGCGAGATGGGGCAGGTCCACGCTGTCATCGGTCCCAACGGGGCGGGCAAGAGCACGCTCATCAATGTGCTGTCGGGCGATCTGCCTGCGAGCGCGGGGCAGGTGCTCTTCGATGGGCGGGACATCACCCGGCTCGCGGCGGAGCGCATCTCGCAACTCGGCATTGCGCGCAGCTATCAGAAGACCAATCTCTTCCTGCCCTTCACTGCGTTCGAGAATTGCCGACTTGCAGCACAGTCGCGTCTGTCGAGTTCGATGCACTTCGTGCGGCCCGCGCTTGGGCGCGAGGACATCAACGCGGCCGCGCAGCGCTCGCTTGCGCAGGCGGGTCTCGCCGGTCGCGGCGATGTCATCGTCTGCGCGCTGTCGCACGGCGAACAGCGCCAGGTCGAAATCGCCATGGCGCTGGCAACGCGCCCGCGCGTGCTGCTGCTCGACGAGCCGCTTGCCGGCATGGGCGCGGAGGAATCGTCGCGCATCGTCGAATTGCTGCGCGAGCTGGCGCGTGACCACGCCATCTTGCTGGTCGAGCACGACATGGATGCCGTGTTCGCCGTGGCGAACACGCTGACCGTCATGGTCAACGGCCGCGTGCTCGAATCCGGCTCGCCCGCCCAGATCCGCGCCAGCCGCGCCGTTCAGGAAGCTTACTTGGGCGTCGATGGTGCGTAACGCAAATTCTCACCGCGGAGGCGCGGAGGCGCAGAGGAAACGCGGAGAAAAACGGCCATGTGCGTTATGAGCTTCAACGACGGCGGCCAATTTTGCGCGAACGGCACTGCGACGATTGTCCCCATTAACTTTCGCCCTTCTCTGCGGAATTTCTCTGCGCCTCCGCGCCTCTGCGGTGAGACGTATGCGTGAGGTATTAGTAGAAGCACGAGGTATCGTCGCGGGGTACGGTGGCAGCCAGGTATTGCATGGGGTGGATCTGGTATTGAATCGTGGTGAGGCGGTGGGATTGATGGGGCGCAACGGCATGGGCAAGACGACGCTGCTGCGGAGCATCCTCGGGCTGCTGCCGGCGCGCGCGGGCGAAGTGAAGGTGCGGGGAGTGGACATGACGCGTTCGGCGCCGCACGCAATCGCGCGCGCGGGCATCGCCTACGTTCCGGAAGGGCGCGGAATTTTCTCCGGATTAAGCGTCGAGGAAAATCTGGTCATGGCGGCCCGTCCCGGAATCGGCGGCAAACGCGACTGGACCCTCGATCGGGTGTTGGACGTTTTCCCGCGACTTGCCGAGCGGCTGCGCCACGGCGGACAGCAACTGTCCGGTGGCGAACAGCAGATGCTCACCATCGGCCGCGCGCTGATGACCAACCCGGACGTGCTGATCCTGGACGAAGCTACAGAAGGACTGGCGCCGCTGGTCGCGTGTGAAATCTGGGCCATGCTCCGGCGACTGCGCGATGCCGGTTTGTCGGCCGTCATCGTTGACAAGAATTTTGCGGCGGTGTCGGCGATCACCGACCGCAACGTTGTGCTGGTTAAAGGCCGCGTGGCGGTGCAGGGCAGCGCCGACGAGCTCAAGCGCGATCCGGCAATGCTGCAACGAATCCTGGGGATCTGAGTGTTCCTGAATGCGGGCGGTCATCGCCTCGAATACATCCATCGGCATCCGCGAGGCTCGTCTGCAGCTGCAGCAGGACAGCCGACGCTGGTATTTCTGCACGAAGGCCTCGGATCGGTGGCGATGTGGAAAAACTTCCCGGCCGATGTCGTTGCCGCGACCGGCTGCCCGGCGCTGGTGTATTCGCGCTACGGCTATGGCAAGTCGGACAAGCTCACGCAGGCGCACGGCGTCGACTACATGCACCGCGAGGCGCTCGAGGTGTTGCCTGAAGTCCTGGATCAGCTCGGCATCGAAGCGCCGATCCTGATCGGCCACAGCGACGGCGCGTCGATTGCGCTGATACACGCCGGCTCGGGCAGGGGCCCGTTGCGTGGCGTGGTCGCGATGGCGCCGCATGTGTTCGTCGAAGACATTACCGTGCGCAGTATCGCCGAGGCCAGGACCACGTTTGAAAATACCGATCTCGCTGAGCGGCTCGGACGCTATCACAACGACGTTGTTTCCACATTCCGGGGCTGGAACGATATCTGGCTGCACCCGGAATTCCGCAATTGGAATATCGAGCAGGTTCTGGGCGGGATCGCCGTGCCGGTGCTGCTGATCCAGGGTGAAAACGACCAATACGGCAGCGTGGCGCAGGTCGAGGCGATCGCGCGCCAGGTGTCGGGGCCGGTCGAGACGGTCATGCTGGCCGCCTGCACGCACTCTCCTCATCAGGTGCGCAAGGCTGCCACCATCGAGGCGATCTCGGGTTTTGTCGCGAGGTTGCGCAAGTCAGGCTGAGGCGTCTGTTAGACTGAACGTTGTCTCCGCAGGAATCTTATTGATCATGCTCAAAGGCAAATCCGTCATCGTCACCGGCTCCACGAGCGGCATCGGGCTCGGCATCGCGCGCGCGTTCACAGCGCAGGGCTGCAATGTCATGCTCAACGGCTTCGGCGATGCCGCGCAGATGGAAATGCTTCGCGCCGGGCTTGCTGCCGAACACAACGTCAACGTGCTGTACTCATCAGCGGACATGGCCTGGCCGCTGGAAGTTGCCGCGATGGTCAGTCAGGCGGCAAGGCGATTCGGATCGGTGGATGTGCTGGTCAACAATGCGGGCATCCAGCATGTCGCGCCGGTGGAGGAATTCCCGGTG
>Ga0315290_10003519_pt1 | contig 11193 bp, 10 predicted proteins | sample YL17G12_0_MG_FD_203627 | JGI IMG/M metagenome (GOLD analysis project Ga0315290, IMG submission 203627) | Sediment microbial communities from Yellowstone Lake, YNP, Wyoming, USA - YL17G12_0 | ecosystem: Environmental > Aquatic > Freshwater > Lake > Sediment | place: USA: Wyoming | collected...
CTCGCTCCATGTACGGCAATGCCGTGGGCGCTGTAGAAGCTCTCCAATCCATGATAGCACAGCCGTCCGGCATCGTCTCGCTGGCGATCAAAGCGATTGATAAACAAAACATCGTGATCAAACTCAAGCGCATCGCCAGTCACCAACGGCAGTTCTCTAAGAAAATCGTAATAAATCTTTTCGACCCGCAGCAGCTCCCGGGAATTCTGGCTATCCGTATAGGGGAATTTCAGTAGAACTGCCCGCGTCGTCAAAGCATCATCAAGCATTCCATCGGCATGAAATCGTCCTGCCGCGTCCTGACGGAGCAGGAACTTTGGTGATCCCCCCCCGGCACCCGTGGTCCCGCCAATAGGCGCACCGTGACGCTCCATATAATCAACGAATTCGCGTTTATAAGAGATGATATCTTCGCGCAGAAATCCCGCCTCATGGTAGCCGTCGCGTAGCTGATCCACTTGTCGCCATGGTTCGGCAATGCGGATATTGCCTGGCGAGGCCAAGGGAACCCGCGCCAAAATCTCGTCATAGGCGTCATCACGGCCAATCTGGTAGCGGCGTAGGAGGCGCTTGAGTGGTTCGCCTTGGGGCACCAGATCAAGAATGAAGGGAGGAAGCTCGCCTTTATGTGTGCGTACGTCGACCGGCATATTGATCGAGAAGGCGGCGCTGTCTCGTCGGCCTAAATGCTCGGCGGCGTAGTCCAGGTCGTACTCCCAACGAACGTCCCCACGGGCGGCAAAGGTGAGTTCTCCGGCTTTCACCCAGCCGAGGTTGTTGTCGTGAATTTCGAGGGTTAGAGCATTGGCCATGGTGATATCCAGCAGGGGTCCCAATGACGATATATCATATTCGATAGCATATAATATCAACCTGATCTCCGTCAATTTTATACACTAAAGAATATAATTACGGAGTTCAGGCGCGATTGCGCGCCTTTGTTGCATACATCCTGCCCTCTTGCCTTCCAGCTCTCCCAGTTGCGCGGAATAAAGCCGCTGCCCAAAAACTGGGAGGCCGGGAAGGCAAGAGGGCAGGATGTATGCAACAAAGGCATTCTTGCGAAGCAACTTGCCGTAAACACACTAGAACTTTAGGGGGTTTTTGGGTTGGACCCTAAACAGCGTCGCAATTTTACGCCTAGTCATCCGATATCATTGTAAATACTCCAACATTTGGCGATGCGCAGCGGGGGAAGTAAAGAATGCATCAATGTTCTGTAAAGAGGGGCTGAGTATTTGCGTATAAACGGATATATTGTAGGGAAATGATTCCATTTAGTGCCGTGCTCAGTTTAAACGAACGCCCATTTAGCAGTCGTTGACTCCTGACGCCATCGTCCTCGTTTCATCGTCCACCTTGGAGCATTCCCTTGCGCCTTACGACTTTCAACCGTTCGTTGTCTTTGTCCCTTGGGCTCATACTCGCACTTGGCCTTGGCTGCCGCACCCCGCAGGGCCAGTCCGACGGTAGTAGCCTGGAAGCTGCGGCAACACCGTCGCCAACGATTACCTACGGCGAGCTGGCCAAACAACAGCTGACAGCCGTATTCGCTGCAACGACGGCGCAGGCCAGGACCTTCAACGACGAGACCTTGCCGCAGAATGCGCGGGGGCTGCGCAAGTCCTTCGGCAAGGCGCGCGCTTACATCGATATCCTGGTGTATGCCTTGCCTGGAGATAAGAAGCACGACTTCTTTCTCGAGCTTCGGCCGCTCCTCGACGAAGGCTATGAGAAAGTCGGTAACTTTAAAGACCTCCACGACATTCCTGAAGCGGCGGGGCAGACCAACATCGTCTACGATCCAAAAGAAGTCGCAGCCCGACGCGCTGACGTGGACAAGTTTTTAAGCAAATATCTGGCACCGGAGTTTCAAAAGCAGTTGGCGGATTTTCTTGGCGATATCTCTGCTGCCAATGCCTGGACTCGGGACAAGGACGACTTGTCCAAATTGTTCTGGCGCCAGGTGGCGCAGGTGCCAAAGTTTAACACGCCGGCAAGTGACGCTCTGCATGCTCTGACGAAGGGGCAAATCGTCCAACTGCAGCAGGCTGAGCCTGCTCTGCTCGCGCTAGGCCATCTCATCAGCGATAAGGACATCGATGATTTCCATAACTTTCGCAAACGGTCTCGCGTGATCCTCGATATGTACGACTTTTTCCCGACCGTCCTCGCGCCTTCCGCGCAGGCAAAGGATCAACTGAGTATCCTTAAGGACCTGGTAAGCAAATACGGCCAACTACATGATCGTTTGGTGGGCTATCAAGACGCAGTGAAAGCTAGAAGTCCCAAGACCGCCGATCTCTTGATTCAGCTCGATATAGAGTGGGCTGCGGTGAAGGCTTGGCAGAAGAAGACCCTACACCTTGCGACCTTGAGCCTGTAAATACGTCTAGCCTCGGAGACTACGCCATGGGACAAATTGGGCAAATGCTTGGACCTTGGCGTCTTGGCTTGGCTGCAAGCGTGATCGTTGTCGCCGCCTGCAGGGGGCCTGCTGTGAGTGAAACTCTGGCGTCTAGTGCGTTGAAGTCGAGTTATTTTGCCGCCATCGACATGGGTAGCTCCGGCGCAAAGATGCTGGTGCAGCAACGGTCGGAAGGTGGCTCGATGGTCACGGTCAAAGATGTGCGGTTAAGCACTCGCCTGGGCGAGGGGGTCGCCACTGGTGAGCCGATTCCCACGGCGAATCAAGACCGGACTCTTGCAGCGATTAAATCCCTAGTGACGACGGCCCACGATGAGTTTGGAATCGATCCAGGCTCGGTCGCGCTGATCGCCACCGCCGTCACCCGCAATGCCAGCAACGGTCGTGATTTTCTCGCGAAGATTCAGCATGATCTTGGTATCGCTCGGGCGCGCATATTGACCGGCGAAGAAGAAGCTCAATTTGGCTATTTGGGGGCCATCGCCAAATTTCGCAGCGTCGGCCATGCTGATGACCGCTATGCGACGCTGGACTTGGGTGGCGGTAGTTTTCAGTTAGCCGTCGGCACGCGCGACGCCTTTGCTGCAGGAGGCAGTACGCAGATTGGTAGCAATCAGATCGTCGGCAAGTGGCTTCCTGAAGGCAGCCTCACCGCCGCTCAGTTTCAGGCCTGCGACCTCGCATTGGAGGCTGCGGCGCCCATGCCTCTGGCACCAGACTTGTTGCATGGTGCGCGACTAGTCGGGACCGGCAGCATTAGTAAATTTCTTGCCGCACATTTGGGCCATCCCCTCATCGCCGCAGCCGAGATTCAAGCACTGCGTTCCAGCTTGGGCGCCGTAGCCCCTAAATCCCGGGTGCCTCTGCTGCGCGGAACCAAAACTCCCGAGGTCCTCGCCGCCCTCGGGCTCGCCAGCGACGCCGACGCCCTCGACTACGCCATCAAAGCTCCGGCGAGTGCGACCTTACTCCTGCACATCATGAAAGATCTTGCGGTGACGGAGATGACGGTCAGTGAAACCGATGTACGCCACGTCTTGATCGCCGAGTTGGCCCTCGGCAAAAAATAGCACCGGCCACATAGCGGTCACAAAGATCTACCAGGACTCGAGCTGCATGATCTGAATATGCGTCTGGTCAAAGAGGTTCACCGAGTCGCTGCTGCGATACAGGTGGCCGAAGTACACCTGGCGCACGTTGCCTAGATTGATCAGGCGTTTAGCGCATGCGGTGCATGGCATGTGCGTGACAAAGGCCAGCTTGGGCGTCTCGCGCGGGCTGTCGCAGTTGATGACGGCGTTTTCTTCGGAATGCAGGCAGCCGCAGTTGCCTGGTTCGTCGCGGTCACAGCTATTTGGTAGGCCAGTCGCATTGCCGTTGTAGCCCACGGCCAAGACCTTGCGAAAGTCGGTGCTGGTGATCACCGTGCCGACTTTTAGCCGCTTGCAGGTCGAGCGCTCCGCCAATGCAAAGGCTAGGCGCATGTAAATTTGGGGAAAGGTTGGGCGAGTTGCAGCATCCATGCCCCACACCTACCACCGGCCTAGGGGCTTGACAAGGTGGCACTTAGCGGTGATCTCGCGAAAGAGACCGTGGACACCGTAGACTCTCATGAGGTACGCTGGCGCCCTTGTACGGTCCCTTAGCTCAGTTGGATAGAGCATCGGATTTCTAATCCGACGGTCAGTGGTTCGAGTCCACTAGGGGCCGCCACTTCGCCTCTGCGCTCACCCCGGTGATGGAAAAGGCTCCTTGTTCGCGGTGCAAGGTGAATCGGTAGATGCCTCGCTGCGGATATTTGAGGATCATCCGGACCGGTCCGGCGGATTGGTAGAGGTAGCGCGTCGCATCGGGCTGTGCCACGCGGGCATCGCGCAGCCCATAGTGGACGATGTAATCCCACTGGTTTTGGGCGCTGGTCCCGAGCAGCAAGCAATCATCTCCGGCGCTCGTCATCCACGACTCGGTCACCGTGATGAGCAGGGATAGCGTATCTGCGTCGTTGCCAAAGGCATGTAGCTGAGACCTGCTGTCCTGGTTGAAGCTGGTAGCATTGCACAGCAGGTAGACATAGGGCTCGTCGACGCTGACAGCACGGGCGGACGAGGTCATGACCGGGAGCAGGGCTAAAGCGGCACCAAGGCTGGCCGCACGGAAGCTTGAAAACATGGCGGTAAGGCCTCTCAACAGGTGGATCCGAATGGCTTTTAGCGAGGGTCCAAGTTAGCAGATAGATGCTGGTCCGGTAAATCCAAGATCATGGTGATGCGGCAGGTTATTTACCATGAAAGCCAAGCAGGTCAATGTAAAAGCCGCATAAAACGACTTGGCGCTGGCGGCAAAATGCGCTATGCCGTGGCCCAGTCGCCAGCCACGATCTCAGGCACAAGCTGCGGAGAAAGCCCATGCTCAAAGATTTTAGACAGTTCATGATGCGCGGAAATGTCATCGACCTAGCGGTCGGTGTGGTGATCGGGGCCGCTTTCGGCAAGATCGTATCGTCTTTTGTCGCTGATGTGCTGATGCCGCCGATCGGACTGATGCTCGGCAAGATCGACTTCTCCAACCTCTTTATCGACCTGTCGCGCCATGGTTATGCAACGCTTGCAGCCGCCAAAGCCGCGGCGGCGCCAACGCTAAACTACGGCGTGTTTCTCAATAACTGTTTGGATTTTCTGATCATCGCTTTTTCGGTGTTTTGGGTCGTGAAGCTGTCGAATCTTCGGCTGAAGCGAGCGGCGGAAGAAGCGACCGCTCAGCTAGCGGTACCGGTGTCGACTCCGAGTGAAGTCCTGCTGGCGGAGATCCGCGACCTGCTCAGAGCTCAGGCCGTGCCTGAGCTGCAACGCGGCAAGTCCGTCGACATCCATCCCGAAGGGCGCGGCCTGCCGTCCTAGTGTCCTAGTTCTTGGGTGACCCGCCCAACTTTTGCCGGTGATTACTTGGTTTCTGTTTGACCCAGGCGCTGCCAGTAGGCCATGGCTGACGGGTCGGTGGCAGCTAGGGTGCCGCCCAGCTCGAGCGCACCGTCGCCGCCAATTTGATGCAGCGCGTACAAAATACGCCGCTGGACGAACAGAGGCTTGCCGCGGCGCAGGTTGCGACTGTTGCCAAAGGCCTCGGCTAACATGCGCACCACCGCCGGATTGGCGCTTTGTTCGTACCTGCGACCGAGCGCCGATGCAGCCTCGGCGCGGACCACCACGGCCTTGTCCAGTAGGGCTTCTTGCAGCACGCCAGCGCAGTAGGTGGCTTCACTGCGGCCGCAGACCCGCACCCAACCCAGTCGCCACCCCCACGACCAGTCGTGGAGGTGACGGCCGCGGTTGGTTTGGTAGGTCCAAAGCTTGAGGCGGTCGGCATCGCTCGCCTGCATAAAGGTTTGCCAGTCAGGCGTGGAAGGTGCCTGTTTCATAGGGAATTCGCCGTCCTCGGCGGGGCGTCCTGGGGCTCGTGTGGCGGCGGCAAACGCCGCAGACCAAGTGCAAAAAAGTGCCGTCGTTAGGATTTTGCCAAATTGCATTCACGCTCCCATGGTGGGTATAACACACCGAATTTTAAAGAATTTAAAAATCTTTTAGCACTTTGCCTAAAGCTCCTCGGCGGTTTTTCCGATTAAGAAGGTGGAGCCGTTATTTAGCTGGAAGCAGGGAGTTGCAACATCATGAATGAACAAATCTGGTATGTCTATCAAGGCGGGCAGCAGCTGGGACCCTTCACGAGTCCCCAGGTCAAACAGATGCATGCCACTAAAATGATCCCCCAAGATGCATACCTTTTCAAGGTTGGCTGGAAGGATTGGCGGCCAATCGAAGAGACCTTCGAGGAGCTGGGGATCGCCGGCGCGGAGGCCAGCGGCGGCGAACCGTCGATCCGGGTCACCGACCGACGTGCCGTAGCGCCGCGAGCGACCATCGCAGGACGGGTCGTCGTCCACAATAATGGCCAGTTGGTCATTGGCAGTGGCGTCAATATCTCGGCCACCGGCATCTTTGTCGAGACCTCGGATCAGATCTTCACGGTCGGTGAGCGGCTTAAGGTATCGGTTCGCGCTGAGGCCTTTTCCGGGCCGTTCAACGCCGTCGTGCAGGTGGTTCGCTACAGTGCAGATCCTAAGCAAGCCATCGGCTATGGACTGCGCTTTGATGGTCTTGATGACAAGATTGCCAGCGAAATTCAAATGGCGGTCGATCGGCAAAATAATGCTCGTTCCGGCGTTCAGAAGATCGCGCGCTAAGCGACTGCTCGATCACTAGTGCTTGGTGTCTCTTTACATCGCGTCAATGCGGGAGGAATCATCCGTGGTAAATGCAAAAGGATTGAAAAGCTGGAAGGGTGTCACCACCGCCGCCGAGGCGTGCCACTTGATCGACTGCGGCGTCCTGCTGCGGTGGAGAGATCTGCGCAATATGCGCCGGGAGCTCAAAGAGGGCGACGAGGAGGTGATCATTCGCCACCTGGCGCGGTCCCTAGTCGAGCGGAGCGCTGTGCGCATCCAAGCCGAAATCATCGTCGAAAGCGCGTTGATCTGGCTGGCGCACGCCAGCTTGGAGAGCTTACTTAACGCCTTTCTCGAAGAGTTCTTTGGCCAGGCCCGCTGTGATGAGGCCTGCTGGCCTCTGGTTGAAATCGCGCTGACTAGCGAGCTCGCCGAGACCAGTCATGGCGAGAAGATCTTTGAAATGGCCGTGGCTTTGATTTGTGAACTCGGCTTGAGCTTGAAGGAGTACACCGAAGCCTACCCTGGAGAATTCAAACGCGCCGACGAGCTGCTCGAGTATATCGGGACCTACCTGCTTTCGGTTAGCAACGCCAACAGCATCTGCGTTCGCCTGAGCCTGCTGCACTACTTTGGCGTCTTTGAGCACGGTGTGGTCAATAAGAAGTTCGTCAATCGAGTCATGAGCCGCTTTGGCCACACCGCGCTGGAGCATCTTTTTACACTGCTGTTTCACAAAAAGAGCGAAGGCATCGCCCTGCAGTTTTTACTCGGGAACCTGCCCTTTGTGATGGAGGCCGACCACCTAGCGCAGCGGATTCTCCACGAAACCTTTAAGACTCACATGTTAAAGCACCCCGAACGCTTTTGTCTGTTTATGCAGGCAATGACCAATGAATTGGCTGAGAAAGAAGACACCTCGTTTGATATTGCCAGAAAGACCTTGGTGCAGCACCTGGGCGCGATGCTCAAGATTGTTTCCACCGTCGGTCATCAACAGCTGGCTAGGGAGCTGTTTGTCTGCTTTTTGAAATTCGAACATGAGCCATTTTTTGCTGAGGCGCTGCAGTCGCTCAAGACCGATGCCGACATCCGTAGTCAGATCATGGACATCCTGACTAATTTGATGAACCCTGAGGTGGATAAACCTGGGCGTTTTCAGCTTGGCTCGGTGCAACCATTTCGTGCCGCAAAACGCGGTCGCCGGCCGGCCTTTAGTCGGTCCACGACGACGGGAACCCTGCATCAGGTGACCTTTTTAGGTGGCGTCGACATCCAGCGCGCTTCCTGAAGCGCCCGGGACTAAGTCTGGCGTGGGTTCACGCCAGGCGCTGTTGATTTCGGCCACGACGAGGGTCACGTCATCGCCGAGCGGGACCGCACCAAAGTGCTCGAATGCCTTTTCAAACACGGCCGTCGCCATGTCTTGCACATTGGCGTTGAGCTGGGTCTTAAGCACCTTGGTCAAGTTTATCTTGCCCCACTGCTTTTGCTCCTCAGAGGTGCATTCGATCAAACCATCCGTATAAAAGATGATTCTGTCTCCGGCGTGGAGTTGCATGGTTTTATCTTTATAGATAGCCACCGGTTCAAAGCCGAGGGGAGAACCCATGGCTTTGTTTAGCGAGGCTATTTTCTGCTCGGCCTGGGCCGCGGCGGTATTGGCCATGTACAGGGGGAAATTGTGGCCGGCATTGGCATAGGTTAGTTGACCAGCGCTGGGGTCAAAGCTCGCGGCAAAAAAGGTCATACCGAGCTGGCCGCCAAGGGCCTGGTTGAGGATGCGGTTTAGGTCCTCTAATAAGCGCGAGGGGGAGACCCTGATACGGGTCGTTCCTTGCTGGTAGCGACGATTAAATTCGGCGACGAAGGTGGTGGTTGCATAGGCAATGGCCGTAACCAATGCCGCCGGCGCGCCATGTCCGGTGGCGTCGGCGATGCAGATCAGTTCGCGGCCATCGTCGAGAGGAAAATGCCCCCACCAGTCACCACCGCATTCGCTAGCTGACCTGCTTTTCCAGGCCAGATGCAGGGCCTGACTATTGGCGGCGCCTTTGGGAAAGAAGGATTCCTGGACGATTTTAGCGGTGGCGATCTCTTGTTCGAGGCGGGCCTGCGCGACTTGTGATACCAGCAGGCTTTTGATCTTAAGGGCCATCTCGCCAATCGACTGGGCGAGCACTCCAACCTCGTCGCGACTGCTAGCCGACACCTTGGTATCGAAGTCGCCGCCAGCGATCTGTTTGGTAGCCGCGGTGAGGTCGCGGATATTACGCGTCAAGCCAGAAGCCCCAAGCACGCTGACCATGACGGCAGCGAGCATAAATACCCAGGCCCACACCACTGTGCGCTTGATCAGCGCTTGCGCCGCCTCCTCGACCGCTCGGGCATCGCGGCGAATCATCACCCACGTCGTGGAACTGCCTTGCACTTTGGAGAAGGCACCGAGCCAGCGACCGCCTTGCTCGTCACTAAACGTTGTAAAGCCGGAGCTAGCATCCGACTGCCGTGCGAGTGGCAGTAGGTTGCTGACGGTCAGGGGATCGCCGCCGAGCAGACTGGACTTTTCTGACGCGGAGAGCACTTTGCCTTGGCTATCAATAAATACGGTACTAATGAGTTTGCTCGATGGCAGGAGACTGCTTAGGCGGTTTTGCCACACCACAAGGGTCGCCCAGACCTCCTCGCCGCCGGCATAGGTGAACGGCATGGCGAGCGCTAGCAGGGGTAGCTTGGTCACCGGGGTCAGGTTGCGCAGGATCATCGGCTTTGTCTTATCCTTGTCCTCCAACTTGGACTTTGGCATCAGCGCTAGGGTTTTACTACGAAGATCAGCCGCCACCGCCGCAGGGTCCTGACCGTCAAAGCGAACGCTGCGCGTCTGTTTGGTGAAGGCGTAGTTCATGGAGATCTGTTTAGAATGATCTCGCTTGCTCAGGTGTATAGCGACCAGCTCGGGACTTGCCGCCAGAAATTGCGCCAGTTGCAGGTTGCGTGCGGCGTCGTTTAGACCGGCGAGCTGATGCATCACCAGGCCCATCTGGAGGGTCCAGTTGTCGACTAGAGCTGCGGAGATCTGCGCGGCCTCGCGCGCCTGGAGAATCGTTTCATCCTCGCTGAAGCGCTCAAGATCCTTCTTGAAAAGTCGTGTACTTTGCCAAGAATTAACCGTCACGGTCACCAGGACTAAGCCAGCCGTAAGGAAAAAGAGCTTTGCCCCAAGTGAGGACACCAAACGCAAATTCTGCATGTTCAGTCCTGCGAAAGATTTGGTTTATTCGATATTACCAGAGTCAAAGTGAATGGTCATTTGGGGGGCGATCCAAAAGATTCTTGATGCACCAGAAGAAATAATTAAAGTCCTGCGCTGCTTGGCCGATGCGGTCAGCAGAACCTTTGACATAAAGCCGAAAAAATCATGCGGGAAATAAAAAAATCACATTTAACCACTTTGTTTGTCGTCGCTTGGCTGTTGGCGCTAGGCTCTAGCCTCTACTATCTGCTCGGCCCTGAGGGCGGCAGTGACAACGATTTCGGGCAGGCGTCGATTGCCCAGATCGAACGAAGCGATGGCGAGGTCATTAGTCGGGCCGAGGACGCTATGGTCTGGGCGAGTGCTGGCAACGGAGCGAAGCTAAGGCAAGGGACGCATTTGGCCACGGGCGACCGTTCCCATGTGTTCGTCACCTTCCGTGATGGCCGCCGCTTGCGTCTGGATGCGCACACGCAGATTATCATCAGCGAAGAGGTCAACGATGGTGAATCCAATCTCGTCGTGTCGCTGGTCAGTGGTTCGTTGTCGGCCATGGCATCGGTGCAGCCGGCTGCAGGTGGTGCACCGAGTCGGGGTAAATCCGCCGTTCCTATGTTGATTAGGTCCGGCGGTCAAACCATGACCTTGGGCCATATCGAGGATCATTTGAAATTATCGAATCTTGAAGGCCGTGGCTCGGTCAGGGTGATTGATGCGTCTAGTGGTGTAAAAGTCGAGGCAACCAAGACCGTATCGGTGGCAAAGGGTAAGGTTGATCTGAAGCGGCTGGGTGGTTTGTTTCCTGACCGAGCCGCGGATAGCACTGTTTTTGAGCCTGCTCCCGTGACTGCAGAAGGGGTTTCTGATCGAGGTGCCGAGGCCGTAGCCAAGGAGCCGCCCCCGTCTAAGGACAAGGCTGCTAAGGCACCTACTGCTGCTCCGGCTGTTGCGGGCAAAGCACCCGCTGCACCTGTAGTTGCGGCCAAAGCGCCCGCTGCACCCGTAGTTGCGGCCAAAGCGCCCGCTGCACCCGTAGTTGCGGCCAAAGCGCCCGCTGCACCCGTAGTTGCGGCCAAAGCACCCGCTGCACATGTAGTTTCAGGCAAAGCACCTGCTGCTCCAGTGGTCGCGGCGAGTCAGCCTCCCGCGGCTCCAGCGGCCAAGCCACCGACCGTTGCTGCCGTCGCGATTCCTCCTGCGGCGCCTCCATTAGTCAGTACGCAACCCAAAGAAGTACGTAGGCCTCCTCCTCCTCCTCCTCCTCCTCCTCTGCGTGCGAAGGGATTGGAACCT
>Ga0315290_10003520_pt1 | contig 11193 bp, 8 predicted proteins | sample YL17G12_0_MG_FD_203627 | JGI IMG/M metagenome (GOLD analysis project Ga0315290, IMG submission 203627) | Sediment microbial communities from Yellowstone Lake, YNP, Wyoming, USA - YL17G12_0 | ecosystem: Environmental > Aquatic > Freshwater > Lake > Sediment | place: USA: Wyoming | collected...
CAGGTTGATCCAGAACGCCCAGGTCCACGCGTACGACGTGGTCAGCCAGCCACCGACCAGCGGGCCAATCGCCGCCATACCACCGATGGTCGCGCCCCACAGGCCGAACGCGACCGCACGATCGCGTCCCTTGAACATCGCGTTCACCAGAGCCAGTGATGTGGGCAGCATCATTGCGCCGCCGACGCCTTGGATCACGCGAGCACCGATGAGTTGTGGGCCGCTTGTCGAAAACGCGACCAGGATGCTGGCGCTTACGAAGACGACGGCGCCGCTGATGAAGATCTTGCGGCGTCCGTATCGGTCGCCGAAGCGGCCGAAGGTGATCAGAAGAGCCGCGAACACCAGCGGGTAGATCGAGTTGGCCCACTCGGCGTCGGTGATCGTGAGGTGAAGCTCCTTGATGATCGTCGGCAGCACGACGTTCACGACGCTCGCATCGACCATGATCATCGAGATGCCGAGTGAGATGAAGACCATCGCGAGCCACTTCGAGCGCATGCCTGGATTATAGTGAGTGTTTACTCATCACCGCCATCGCGACTCGGATTGGCGTCAGCGGTCTCTGTCAGGATGCTCGAGTGACGAGCGGGTCGGGCGCTGGGACGTTGAGCGGGCTGATCGTTGACTGGGGCGGTGTCCTCACCAACGACCTCAGTGCCGTGATGGGTGCCTGGGCACGTGATGACGGCATCGACATGGACACGTACGCCGCGGTTCTGCGCGATTGGTTGGGCGAGCCGTACGGCCTGGAGGCGGTGATCAACCCCATCCACGCCCTTGAGCGCGGCGAGATGACGGTGCCTGATTTCGAGGAGCGGCTCGCCAAGGAACTGAGTTGGCGTACGGGCACGACGGTGGCACCGGAGGGTTTGCTCACCCGGATGTTCGATCGCTTCGAGCACGCCCACGACATGGTTGGTCTCGTCCATCGCGCGCACGCCGACGGCATCAAGACCGCGTTGTTGTCGAACTCATGGGGCAACGACTACCCCCGCGATGGGTGGGACGAGATGTTCGACGTGGTCGTGATCTCAGGTGAAGTCGGCATGCGTAAGCCCGAACCACGCATCTACCGCCACACCGCCGAGCTCCTCGGACTCGCGCTGAGCGAATGCGTCTTCGTCGACGACCTGAAGCACAACATCGAAGGCGCTGTGCGACTGGGAATGGTGGGGATCAAACACACGTCGTACGCCGACACCGCATTCCAGATCGAGACGCTCTTCGGCCGCCAACTCGCGTAGCGCTCTCCGGGGCAGAGTCAGGACATCAACAACAGCAGTGCCGCGATCGTGAAGCCAACCATTGCGGCCAGCAACGGGAGTTGAGCCAAGATTGCCGTGCGACGGGGAAATATCGACACCGCTCGTTCGTGAGCGGCAAACACCGCAACCACGTGACCAGCCACGACGAAGAGCACCTGCAACGTCGCGGTCAGAGTCGGGGAAACCGGACTGTAGCTCACACCCCACTCGGCCGTGCCGAACCAATTCGCCCCCGTACCAAGCGGATCGGACAGCAACCCGAGCGTCTGCTGCCCCACGATGACAAGCAGCGAGTAGTAGTGCGCGAGCGCGTAGCCCGCGGCGATCGGGATCATCGACGAGGCAAACACCATCGGCATCCGGATGGGATGAATCGACGAATCGCGCTCGCCTCGGCCAAGGACACCGGCGAGCAGGCATGCGAGCACATAGACGACCGCGACGCTTGCCACGGCCGTCGCTAGTCCGAGGGTTCCGCTCATCTGCGACGACACGTCGAGGTTCTGTACCCATGCGATGAACGGTGTCCAACTGGTCAGTCCGTCGTACGCCGTCGAGCCGATCAGCACGATCACGACCGCCGCCATCCCCGCGCGTAGCGGGAAGGCGTCCAGTCCCGCGAGGGGACTGCGGCCCACCAAGATCCCGTCGTCACGTCGACCCAGGACAGATAGGCGACCGATCAAGGTCGAGTAGACCTCGAAGCCGTCGGCGTTCGAGAACCAGCGTGAGCCGAAGGTCACCGCGCCGAGCAGCGTGATCACGGCGTAGGCGGCAAACCACGATCTCAGCGTCGCGGTGGTGTCGCGGTTCGGAGCGACAAGCTCGAGCCATACGAATGCCAGCAACCACAGGGCCCCTGGCCAATAACCCAGTCGATCGGGATAGCGCCACGAGGCGCGTACCAGCGACTGTTGTGGATCTCGGCCGATGGCGCCACAGATCATCAGGTGCAAGGTGCGTAGCGGATTGAGCATGCGCCACACCGGACCGAAGAGCAGAGATGCGACGGCGAGCAGGCCGACCCAGAAAAGCACATACACCGTGCCGGCGGTGGGGTTGAGCGCGTCATCTGGACCACCCCATGCGGCGAGCGCGATCAGCGTGGTGCCGGCGATGCCGATGAGACGCAGGAACCAGCGAAACACTCCGTGGTCCAAGGTCGTCGCGAGCCACGACGGGAGGGGTCGACCGGCCCGAGCTCCATGCACGCGCGGTTCACGCCAGAGCACCACGAGGGCAAGGAACGACACGACCACTGCCAGTGCGGCGGCGACAAGGGCCAGCCCAAAGGGAATCGGCAGGTCGCTCCGACCGCCGACCCCGTGCGCGAACAGAGTAGGTGTCACGAGACCTGAAGCTGCAGCAACAACTTCTCGGAAGTATGCGTCTCGACCGGGAAGACGCCGGCCTGGTCGGCGATGAAGTCGAAGGTGGCACTGCCCCCTGCCTTGACCGGCTTCTCGAGTTCGTATCCGTGGACGTGCACCTCATCGGCGACGTCCGAGGTGACTGTCAGGACAACTCGCGAACCGAGCGGGACCGGAATCTTCGTTGGCGCCGGACTGACATTGTCATTGGCTACGGCCACCTTGATGGCGACCGTGTTGACACTGCCCGAGGAACCAGGGGTTGTGCCTGACGCGCTCGACGGGGTCGTGACCCCTCCAGTCGGAGACGTTGACGGTGTAGCGGATTGGTTGCCGGACGAGCACGCACTCAGCACAAGCGCGCTCATCGCCAGTGCGACCGCCATCCCCAGAACCCGGCGTTGGCCTCGGTGTCCACCAGGAACCAGTCGAATCATTCATTTCTCCTGATGGGTGAGGCGTGGGTTCGCGGGATTGCCCGTTGAGACTACAAAACGGCAGTGTGCGTATCTTCGCCGACGTTCGTGTCACCATGAAGGTTCCGGGACAGCGGCGTCGGGGCACGCATGTACGGCCGAACGGAACGAGGAGGCGCTGTGGCTGATCGGCTCAGTCCCCTTGATGTCTCCTTCCTCTACATGGAGGGCACCTCCACCCCGATGCACGTGGGCGGCGTGGCGACCTTTGAGGTGCCTGAGGAGGGGTTTGACTACGACCGCTTGGTGGGCTTGATCGAAGAGCGGATCGCGCTGGTGCCGCGCTACCGTCAACGGGTCAAGTGGATTCCCGGTCGCATCGCGAACCCTGTGTGGATCGATGACGAGCACTTCGACTTCGCCTATCACGTACGCCGTTCGGCGCTTCCCAAGCCAGGCACCGACGCGCAGTTGCGTGAACTCGTCGGGCGCATCATGGCTCGTCCACTCGATCGAAGTCGGCCCTTGTGGGAGATGTACCTCGTCGAGGGATTGCAGCGTGGTCGATTCGCCATCCTCACCAAGACACATCACGCGATGGTCGATGGCATCGCGGCCGTCGACATCGCTCAAGTGATCCTTGACGGCTCTCCCGGAGCGATGCACACGGTCTCGGAACCGTGGAGACCGGCGCGGGAACCACACGGTGCCACCCTCGTTCTGGGCGCTCTCGCAGATCTGGTCCGGCGCCCTGCCACGATCGTCGACGCTGCTCGCGCTGGACTCGAGGACGTGGAGCGTACGGTCGCGCGAGTCGGCTCATTCGCAAGCGGCGTCGCATCTGCCGCGTGGACGGTTGCGCGCCCGCCCGCAGACAGCGTTCTGAATGCTTCAACCGGCGAGGCACGCCGTTTCGCCACCGCCGATACGTCTCTGGAGGACTACAAGAAGATCCGACGAGCGCACGGCGGCACTATCAACGACGTGGTGCTCGCAGTCGTCGCTGGTGGTCTCCGGTCGTGGTTGATGACTCGGGGCGAGTCAGTGACGGCGCGTACGACGATCCGCGCCCTCGTGCCGGTCAGCGTCCGTCCGCAGACCGATGCAGATGCCGATGGTTGGACGGTAGGCAATCGAATTGCCGCGATCCTGGTCGACCTGCCCGTCGGTGAAGGAGCGGCTGTCATCCGGCTTCAACGGGTGTCGTTCGAGATGGCGGCGCACAAAGAGTCGGGACAACTGCTTGGTGCTGATGCCCTTGTCGGCCTGGCAGGGTTCGCGCCGTCGACGATTCATTCGTTGGGTTCACGAGCTGCCAACGGGCTGTCGCGCCGCGTCTTCAATATCGTCGTCACTAATGTTCCAGGGCCCCAATACCCGCTTTTCGCCGGTGGCGCGCGCATGCTTACGGCCTACCCGGTGGTTCCCTTAGCGAAGGGGCAGGCGGTGAGCATCGGTCTCACGTCGTACGACGGCGGCGTCTACTACGGGCTCAACGCCGACCGCGATTCGATGCCTGATGTCGATGTTCTCGCCCAATGTCTGACCGACTCGTTGGCCGAACTAGTTGCGACAGTGGAGAACAAGCAACGCAGACGCCCGCGGCCGAAGGTGGATTCTGAGTGAGCAACCCCCGTGCACCGCAACCGCGCCGAGGCCTTGTGCTCGGCGCGGGAGGGGTCTTGGGTGCCGCGTGGACAACTGGGGCGCTTCAAGCGGTCAAGGACGTGATGGGCATCGAGCCCGGTGCCTCCGACATCATCGTTGGGACCTCATCCGGCTCGATCATCGGCGCGTTGCTCGGGGCTGGGATTTCGCCGGAACACATGGTGGCCCACCAGCGCGGCGCGAAGGAGCACTCCGGACCGCTCGCAGGCTTCTCGTGGGACCACGATCGCTCGCCAGGCGGTCGTCGGCCGCTCTTTCCGATGACTCCCATTCCTGGGTCGGTTCGAATCCTGCGTTCCGGCGTTCCGCTCTGGATGCGACTGCCGCCGACCGCGGTGATGTCGGCGATCCTGCCCAGAGGCGGACGTTCGATGTCCAATGTGGGAACGCTCATGGAAGAACTCGCGCCCGAGGGTCAGTGGTCAGATCACGACAACGTGTGGGTGGTCGCGATGGATTACGACCGAGGCAAGCGGGTGACCTTCGGGCGCCTCGACTCGCCGCCGGCGTCATTGGCGGACGCCGTCATGGCGTCGTGCGCGATTCCGGGCTGGTTCTCGCCAGTGACCATCGATGGGGTCCGTTACATCGATGGGGGGGCATGTTCGGTCACCTCTGCTGACATTCTGGTCGGACGTGAACTCGACGAGGTCATCGTCTTGGCACCGATGGTGTCCTTCGACATGGCGAAATCGATCGGCGTGTTCGAACGTGCCGACCGAGTGTGGCGTGCGGCGGCAACCCGACGGTGTCGTCGCGAAGTCGAGAAGTTGCGAGCCAGTGGTGTACGGGTAACGGTCATCGCGCCGGGCAGTGAGGACATGGCGGTGATGGGCGGCAACTCGATGGATACGCGTCGGCGAATCGACGTACTCGAGACATCGTTGAAGACGACTCGTAGGGTCTTGGAATCAGGGCAGGATTGGCTCGTCGGCTAGCCTCGGCGTTCCCGGCAGGTTCGTCGGCCGGTCGTCGGTGACACCCGAGGAGGAGCCATGGACGCGCTCACCCAAGTTCCGCGGCCTGTGAACGAGCCCGTGCGTCAGTACGCGCCGGGGTCTCCGGAACGGACCTCGCTCGAATCTCGATTGAAGTCCCTCGCGGCGGCCGGCATCGAGTTGCCGATGTCCATCGGTGGGGTGACTCGAATGGCCGGCGGCAAGGCCATCGATGTTGTTCAACCACACGCGCATGGTTCCGTCCTCGGTACGACCGCCGACGGAACCAACCAGGACGCACTTGCTGCCGTTGAAGCGGCTCGCGCTGCAGCACCTGATTGGCGAGCGATGTCCTTCGACGATCGCGCCGCGATCTTGCTGCGGGCCGCTGACCTTCTCGCGGGCCCCTGGCGCGACACGATCAACGGCGCGACGATGCTGGGGCAGAGCAAGACCGCGATCCAGGCCGAGATCGATTCAGCCTGTGAGTTGATCGACTTCTGGAGATTCAACGTCGAGTTCGCTCGCGAAGTGCTTGCTCAGCAACCGATCAGCTCTCCAGGTGTGTGGAATCGGCTCGACTATCGACCACTCGAGGGTTTCGTCTACGCGGTGACTCCGTTCAACTTCACGGCCATCGCCGGCAACCTGCCGACGGCGCCCGCGTTGATGGGTAACGTCGTTCTGTGGAAGCCGGCGACGACTCAGCAGTTTGCGGCACACTTCCTGATGGCCTTGCTCACTGAGGCCGGTTTGCCTCCAGGTGTCATCAACATGGTCACCGGTCATGGACGGTCGATCACCGACGTCGTTCTGGACCAGAACGATCTGGCGGGCATTCATTTCACCGGATCGACGCCGGTCTTCCAATCGATGTGGCAGGGCGTTGGCCGGCGCATCGCGTCCTACCGTTCCTACCCGCGCCTGGTGGGCGAGACCGGCGGGAAGGACTTCGTCCTGGCTCACCCGTCCGCCGACCCCGCGGTTCTCACCACGGCGTTGGTTCGTGGATCCTTTGAGTACCAAGGACAGAAGTGCTCCGCGGCGTCGCGGGCGTACGTGCCTCGGAGCGTCTGGAACACGATGTCCGATGGCTTCCTGCACACCGTTGAGTCGTTGTCGATGGGACCAGTCACGGACTTCGGCAACTTCATGGGCGCGGTCATCGACGAGCGGGCATTTGCGCGGGTCTCCGGAGCAATTGATCGAGCGCACGCGGATGACACTGCCGACGTCGTGGCCGGTGGGACGTACGACGACAGCGACGGCTTCTTCATTCGGCCGACGGTGGTGGTGGGTCGAGATCCATCGAGTGAGTTCTTCTCCACGGAGTACTTCGGACCGCTGCTGTCTGTGCATGTCTATGACGACTCGCGACCCGGCGCATTCGAGTCGATGATGACCGAAGTGGACGGCGCGGCAGCGTACGGCCTGACCGGGGCGATCATCTCGACCGACCGATCCGCGGTCGCGCAGGCCAGCGAGCGCCTGCGTTTCACCGCCGGCAACTTCTACATCAACGACAAGCCGACCGGCGCTGTGGTGGGTCAACAGCCCTTTGGCGGCGGTCGCGCGAGCGGGACGAACGACAAAGCGGGGGCGCCGATGAACCTGCTGCGTTGGACGAGCGCACGCTCGATCAAGGAAACGTTCGTGGCGCCGACCGATCATCGCTATCCGCACATGGATTAGTCGCGTCTGCGGTTGACTGACGCCATGCTCCCGTGGGATGTCGAACTCGCCGGTCAACTCGATCGCAATGTCATCACCTCTGAGTTGCTGCGTGGCAATCCGCTCGGGGACCCGCATGACCGACCGTTGTGGGTGTACGTCCCACCGGGCTATGACGATGACGAGTCGGGTCGCTATCCGAGCGTGTACGTGATTCAGGGCTACACCGGGCACGTCGCGATGTGGGCAAATCGGTCGGCGTACCGACAGCCCTTCATCGAGACCGCCGACGCGGTCTTTGCCTCTGGGGAAGCTCCGGGTTGCATCGTGGTCTTCGTTGACGCATGGACGGCATATGGGGGTTCGCAGTTCGTCGACTCGACGGGCACAGGTCCGTACCACTCCTACCTCTGCGACGAAGTCGTCCCGTGGATCGATGCGCGTTATCGCACGATTGCGCACCGCGATTCGCGAGCGATCTCCGGTAAGTCGTCAGGTGGTTTCGGGGCGATGATCACCCCCATGTTGCGCCCGGATCTGTTCTCCGCGTTGGCGACGCATGCAGGCGACTCGCTGTACGAGTTGTGTTACGTGCCCGAGTTCGGCGCGGCGGCCCGTCACCTGCGCGACTACGACTACGACATCCGCACCTGGTGGGACGACTTCCGGTCCCGTCCCTCGTTCACCAAGAAGGCCGATGAGGTCCTGCTGATGACACTCGGGTGCAGTGCCTGCTTCTCCCCGGGCACAGACGGGACCCCGGAGCTGCCGTTCAACCCGCGGACCGGTGTGTTGCGGCCCGACGTCTGGGCGCGGTGGCTCGCCTGGGACCCGGTTCGGATGGTGGAACCGTACGCCGATGCAGTGCGGTCCCTTCGTGCAGTCTGGATCGATGCCGGCACACGGGACGACTGGTTCCTCGATCTGGGCGCGGAGGCGTTCCGCGAGGAACTCGGCCGCGTCGGGCTTCCTGACGATCGAGTCCACTTCGAACTCTTCGATGCGGCCCACGCGGGTATCGACTATCGCTATCCACTCTCATTGGCCTGGCTGGCACATCGACTCGCCCGCTAATCGGCGGGGGAGTGCGGTTGATCAGCGCCCAAGGTGGTTACTTCTCGAGCCAACCGCGGGCGACCTCGTTCTCCTTCGCTGTCAAGCGCAGGGTCTGATCGCGTACGACGCCCTCGATCTTGCCGCCCATGAACGGAATGGATGCCTTGACCGAGGCCTTCAAGAGGAAGACCGTGCGCTCGCTGTCATCGGCAGAGCCGTTGTCCGTCAGAGTTGCCTGACCGTTGAAACCGACAGGGAGCCCGCCGAAGGAACACGTGATGTCGGCCGTGCGCGAACCATCCGCCTCGGGTGGACCCCAGCGGTGGGTCTCGTCGATCTCGATCGTCTCACCGACGAAAGACTGCGCGAATGATGGGACTTCTGCGGGGACCTGACGCTTCATGGTGAGTACGGCGCTGCCGTCCGCTGCCACGTCCGACGAGACCTCGATCTCCGAACCGCCCGTCTCGGAGCACCGGAGCTCGGTGTACTCCGGATCGCAGAACATCGCGAATACGTCATCAGCCGATGAGCCGAAGGTCATTTCGGCCTCGAAGTCGGTCGCCATGGCAGCCTCCCCGTTCTATTCGGGTCACGTTGATTCGAGCGCAGACTCGTCCGGCCATCCCGGACCTGCGTGACGGCAAGCATGCCGCATCGAGCGCCGGGACACTCGAATCGGTCGAACGCGCGGCAGGAGACCGGTGCCAAGTCCGGCCTTCGGCGGCATACTCGGGCTAGGGTGAAACACGTCTGCACACCGGCGTGCTGACGCAGCCCCGGAGGCTGACCCGTTCTCCGACCGGGAAGCAAGAGGCGTGACCTCGTGACCGAGATCCATGTCGACCGACCAGTCGTTGCGCGTCCCGATGTTCTCCCCGCCCTAAGGGCCGGACTGTCGCACGAAGACGACGTCCTGATCGCTCGCTTCTATCTTCACGTCGCCGGCGAAGACCTCCAGGCTCGTTCCGATGAGGAGATGCTCGAGCCCCCTCGCGATCTGCGGCGATTCGCCACCGACCGTCCCGTGGGCCGAGCCCTGGTGCGAGTGGTCACGTCGAGCGACGAACGCAAGTGGCTGGTCGGCAAGTCGGTGATTCACGTCGTGACCGACGACATGCCATTCCTCGTCGACTCAGTTGTGTCAGCGGTGACTCGTCTGAAGAAGACGATCACCCTCGTCGTGCATCCGCAGATGGTCGTACGCCGTGACGTGGCAGGACACTTGCTCGAAGTCTGCGCCCTGGATCCGCTGGACCTGGGCAAGACCGGCTCCGTGCCACGAAGTCACGACATGCTGGTCGAGTCGTGGATGCGCATCGAACTCGAGGGCGAGACGAGCGACACCGAAGCCGCGTCACTGGTTGCCAAGCTCCAGGACGTTCTTCGCGATGTTCGCGAGACGGTCGAGGACTGGCCACGCATGCGCCAGCGGGCCAACGACCTGTCCGACTCGCTCATCCTGGCACCGCCCTCAGGTGTCGCGGTCGATGAAGATCATGAAGCGGCGGCCTTGCTGCGCTGGCTGGCCAACGACCACTTCACCTTCTTGGGCTACCGCGAGTACGACCTCGTCGGTGAGCCGGGCGAGGAGACGCTGAACCCGTTGACGGGGACCGGCCTGGGAATTCTTCGCTCGGATCAAGGTGCCTCATCCGCGTTTGCCAAACTGCCGGCCAAGGCGCGCGCCGCCGCCCGGGAGCGTCATGTGCTGGTGGTGACGAAGGCCAACTCGCGTTCGACTGTGCATCGTGCCGCCTATCTCGACTACATCGGCGTGAAGCGTTTTGACGCCCAGGGCAATGTCGATGGCGAGCGGCGTTTCCTCGGACTCTTCACCTCTACGGCGTACAACCAGTCCGTCTTGACCATTCCAGTCCTGCGTCGCAAGGTCGATGACGTATTGGCCCAAGTCGGCTACGCGCCAAACAGCCACGGCGGAAAGGACTTGCTTGAGTTCTTCGAGACCTATCCACGCGATGAGTTGTTCCAGGTTGATGAGGCGGAGCTCGCCGACGTTGCGATGGCTGTCCATCACATGCGTGAACGTCGACAGACCCGGTTGTTCCTACGCGCTGACCGCTATGAGCGATTCGTGTCCGCCTTGGTCTACCTGCCACGTGATCGGTACACCACCACCGTGCGCCTGCGGATGGAGCAAATCCTCGCGGAGGCGTACGGCGCCGACAGCATCGACTACACCGCTCGGGTCTCGGAATCGATCCTGGCGCGCTTGCACTTCGTGGTACGAGTTCCGACCGGCACTCCGCTCCCGGACGTGGATGTCGATGGTTTGCAGACGCAGTTGGCCCAAGCGACCCGATCGTGGGACGACGACTTCACCGATGTCGTGTCTGCGAACGTCAGCAATGGCGCAGCGGGGCGATTGCTCGCCCAGTGGGCCCAGAGTGTTCCGGAAGGTTACAAAGAGGACTTCCCCGCCGATCGGGCCTTCATCGACGTCAAACGTCTCGACGCGCAATGGGACGAACATCTTCAGCGTGGTCCTGAAGGGCCCGTCGACACATCGCGCACAGCTGGCATGTCCGTGTCCTTCTACGTTCCCCATGACGATGACGACGAGGCCACCCGCAGGTTCAAGGTCTATCGAGTGGGCTCGGCCCTCTCGCTCAGCGAAGTGTTGCCGGTGCTGCAGAACCTCGGGGTCGAGGTCATTGACGAGCGGCCGTACGAGTTCGAGCGCGACCACCATGTGGGTTCGAACGGAGAGTCGGTCGAGGACGCGCCCCATGACTCGGCGTGGATCTACGACTTCGGCATGCGCTTCGATCCGAGGAATGTTGTG
>Ga0315290_10003524_pt1 | contig 11189 bp, 6 predicted proteins | sample YL17G12_0_MG_FD_203627 | JGI IMG/M metagenome (GOLD analysis project Ga0315290, IMG submission 203627) | Sediment microbial communities from Yellowstone Lake, YNP, Wyoming, USA - YL17G12_0 | ecosystem: Environmental > Aquatic > Freshwater > Lake > Sediment | place: USA: Wyoming | collected...
TGCTGCTGTGCCTGCGATGTCCCCCTTCCCTAACCCCTAATCCCTGATCCCTGTCCCCCCGTGTTCCAACTGACCCTGGAAGAAGGCTTTCGCGTTACGACGATGCTGGCGGTCGCCGCGGTGGCGATCGTGCTGACGGGGGTTTTTTACTATCGGGCCTTCCGCATGCTGCGGCCCCGGCAGTGGCAGACGCTCCTGGCGCTGCGCATCGCGGCGATCGTGATCGTCGTGCTCCTGTTGTTCCGGCCGGTGTTGAGCTACTACGAGGAAGTGCAGGAGAAGCCGGCGATTATCTTTCTCCTGGACCAGTCGGCCTCGATGGGAATTGCCGACGATTCCAGCGGGGTGACGCGGTTCAACCAGGCCCGGGAGCGGATCGAGACGTGGTGGGGGCAGTTGAAGGACGATTTCCGGCTGCACCTGCTTGTCTTCTCGCAGCGGGCGGTGCCGGTGGCGGACGTTTCGCTGCTTTCCAGGGTGGCCCCCGATGGCAGGGCCACGTCGCTGTCGGGCGCCCTGCTCTCCGCCACCCAGGAGGTGCCGAAGCGGGAGAGGCCCGTGGCCATCCTCATCTCCGACGGGATCCACAACGCCGCGCGCAGCCCGGTGGAGGTCGCCGGCAAGCTGGGCATCGTCGTTCACACGGTGGGCGTGGGCGCCAGCCTGCGCAACAACATCGCCTTTCGCGACGTCCAGGTGACCGGCATCGACTGCCCCGACCGGCTGATGGTCAACAACAAGGCGAAGCTGACGGGCCTTGTCGAAGGCATCGGGCTTCCCGGCCGGGTGATCCAGGTCGTCCTGGAGGACGAGGGCAAGCCGATCGACGAGAAACAGGTCACCCTGGACGACGTCGAGGGTCCGCAGAAGGTCGAGTTCGAGTTCCGCCCGACCGAGAAAGGTCGCCACACCTACACGGTCCGCGCCCCGCAGCTCGCCGAGGAGAAGATCGCCGAGAACAACCATCGCTCGGCCGTGGCGATGGTCGTGGAGCCGGGCATTCGGGTGCTGTACGTCGAGGGGACGCTCCGCGGCGAGTACGGGGCGATCGTCGACCGCTTCCTGGCCAAGGACCCCGACCTGGAGTTCTGCTCGCTCATCCGGACCCGGCCCAACGTCTTCCTCACGCGGACCAACATCGAGGGGCTTAAGCTCTCGAGCATCCCCGCCGACGCGGAGACCCTGGGCAAGTTCGACGTGTTCATTCTCGGCGACCTGGACGCCTCCTATCTCAAGCCGCCGCAGCAGGAGCTGTTGGTCCAACGGGTCCGCAACGGGGGAGGCCTGGTGATGATCGGCGGCTACCATGCCCTCGGGCCTGGGGGATACACCGGCACGCCGCTGGGTGAGATCCTGCCGGTCCGGTTGGGAAGCCGGCAGATCGGGCAGATCGACGCCCCTTTCCTGCCGATGCTGACGCCCGAGGGGGTCCGGCACCCGATCTTTGCCAACATTGCCTCCTTCTTCGCCACGAAGGCCGGCCCGGCCACCAGCCCGGGGCTGCCCGAGCTGGACGGCTGCACCCGGGTCGAGGCGGCGAAGCCCGGCACCACGGTCCTGGCGATCCATCCCGTCGAAGCCAGCCAGATGCCGATCCTGGCGGTCCAGCCGGTCGACAAGGGCCGCACCGCGGTGTTCTGCGGCGACACGACCCGCCGCTGGCAGCAGGTCCCCCGCGCGCTGGACCAGGAGTCGCCGTTCTTGCGGTTCTGGGGGCAGATGGTCCGCTGGCTGGCCGGGCGCTCCCAGGCGGTCGAGGCCAAGGCCAGCCTCGCCGGCAGCACCGACAAGGGATCGTATGAGCCGGAGGAGCCGGTCCGCGTCACGGCCGTGGTCCGGGACGAGAAAGGCGAGGCGACCGCGGCGGCCAAGGTGAAGGCCAAGGTCAAGGGGCCGGGGCCCGCCGAGGAGGTCGACCTGACCGTCCTGCCCGGTCCCGGCGGCCACTACGGGGCTACGCTGGCGCCGAAGGTTGCGGGCCGATATGAGGTCGTCGTCGAGGGCCGGATCGGCCAGATCACGCTTTCCAGCGAGAAGCTCGTGTTCGAGGTGGGCCGGGCGAATCTCGAATTCGAGAGGCTCGACATGGACGACAAGACCCTGGCCCAAATCGCCGCCGCCGCCAAGGGGCGCTACTACCACGTGAGCACCGCCTCGGCGCTGATCGACCAGCTCGATCGCACCCAGAGCGAGAAGGGGGTGTTGATGAAACGGCCCCTGTTCTGGCCGCCGGGGTTCTGGGCCGTGTTCGTCGCGGTCGTCTCGCTGGAATGGCTGCTGCGCAGGAGGTTCCAGTTGCGATGAGCCCTCAGACCGGATACCGCTTCCTCGAGCCGGCCGCCCTGGCCCGGGTGAAGAACCTCACCATGGTCGCCCGGGGCGTGGTCGAGGGCTTCATCAGCGGGCTTCACACCAGCCCGTACAAGGGATTCAGCGTCGAGTTCGCCGAGCACCGCAAGTACACCGCCGGCGACGACCCCCGCCACCTCGACTACAAGATGCTCGCCCGCACCGATCGGCTGTACATCAAGCAGTACGAGGAAGAGACGAACATGCGGGTCCAGGTTCTCCTGGACTCCAGCGGCTCGATGGGCTACGGGCACCAGGGGAACATCACCAAGCTCCAGTACGGCTGCTACCTGACGGCGATCCTCTCCTACCTGATGACGCGCCAGCAGGACTCGGTGGGCCTGACCACCTTCGACACCGAGGTGCGGCTCGACATGCCCGCCCGAAGCTCCCCCCGCCACTTCAACGAGATGATGCGGCAGCTCGAGGCGATGAAGCCGGGCAAGCTGACCGACGTCTCCGAGACCCTGCACCGCCTGGCCAACCGCTTCAAGCGCCGCTGCCTGATCGTCCTGGTCAGCGACCTCTACGACGAGCCGGACGCGGTGATGCGGGCACTGTGCCACTTCCGGCACCGGCGGCACGAGGTGATCGTCTTCCACGTGATGGACAAGGCGGAGATCGACTTCCCCTTCCGCGACTCCGTGGCCTTCCACGACCTGGAGACGAACGAGCGGATCCAGGTCGATCCGCTCTACATCCGCAAGACGTACCTCGAGGAGATCGAGCAGTTCCTCACCGCCTACCGCCGGGGCTGCGCGGACGAGAACATCGACTACGTGCTGGCCGACACCTCCACCCCCTACGACGTGATGCTCACCCGGTACCTCGCCAAGCGCAACCGCCTATGACGTTCCTGGCTCCCTTGTTCCTGCTGGCCGCCCTGGCCGCCGCGATCCCGGTGATCCTGCACTTGGTCCATCGCCAGAAGGCCAGGGAGCTGCCGTTCAGCACCCTGCGGTTCCTGAGGATCAGCGTGCAGAAGACGCGGCGCCGGCGGCGGATCCAGGACGTGCTCTTGATGCTCCTGCGCGCGGCGGTGCTGGTGCTCATCGCCGCGGGCCTGGCCAAGCCCACGGCGACCACCTTAAGCGCCCTGTTGGGCGGGGGAGCCACCTCGGCCGTGGCCATCGTGCTGGACAACTCGGCGAGCATGGCCGTGACCGACTCCGGCAAGCCCCGCTTCGAGACCGCCCGGGGCGCCGTCGACCAGATCCTCAGGCAGCTCCGCCCGGGCGACGACGTGGCCCTGATCCTCACCGGCGGTCCCCTCTTCCCGGAGCAGGGAAAGCTCGATCCCGCCCACGAGGCCGTCCCGCGCGTGCTCAACCAGTGCGCGGTCAGCAACGAGCGGGCCGACCTGGGCATCCGGCTGGCGCAGGCCCGGGCAGCCCTGGCCGAGTCCGAAGCCCCCAACAAGCAGGTCTTTATCATCACCGACATGCAGCGGCTCTCCTGGGACGGGCTGAAGAAGGAGGACGAGACCCCGGCCGAGGAGGCCCCGCCGGAGGCCGTCGAGGCGGCGGAGGCGGCCGAGAAGGCCCGGAAGATTCCGGTCATCGTGGTCGACTGCAACCGGGACCCGCAGCCCAACGTCGCGATCCAGGGGATTGCGATCGAGGCGGCGGTGCCCATCGCCGGGGTGCCGATCAAGGCCACGGTCGAGCTGTACAACGCCGCCGCCACGCCCCAGCCGAGGCTGGTCGAGCTGTACCTGGACGACGTCAAGGAGGCGACCAGCCCGGTGCTCAGCGTGGGGCCCGAAAGCCGGGCGAGCCACGTCTTCCAGTTCACCTTCCAGCGCGGCGGACTGCACCGCGGCGAGGCTCGCCTGGCCGGCGACGACGGCTCGAAGCTCGACGACCGCCGGTTCTTTTCCATGGAGGTCGACCAGGGCATCCCCGTGGCCGTGGTCACGCCGCAGAAGCACGAGATCCCCTACCTCGACGAATCGTTCTACGTCCAGCAGGCCCTGGCCCCGGCCGGCGGGGGCGGATCGGCCATCCGCAGCACGGTGGTCACGGCGAAGGACCTGCTGAGCGAGCCGCTGTCGGGCTACGCGGTGGTCTTCTGCGTCAACGTGCCAGCCCCGAGCGCCGAGGCCGGCGAGCGGCTCCGGAAGTATGTCCAGGCGGGGGGGCACCTCGTCTGGTTCTGCGGCGACAACGTGGACCCGAACGCCTACAACCAACTGAGCCGGCAGGCCGAGGGCGACCTGCTTCCCGCCCCGCTCCTGGCGGTGCGAGCGGCCAACGCCGCGGCGGCACGCGATAGCTGGCACGTGGCCTCGCTCGACAAGAAGCACCGGGCCCTGGAGCACTTGGTCGAGCCGCCCTCGCTGTACCAATCGATCCTGGTGTACAAGCACGTGCGCATGGACGCCGGCGCGTCGGCCGGAGCGTGGGTCCTCGCCCGGCTCGACGACGGCGAGCCGATCCTGGTCCAGCGCCGCGTGGGAAGGGGCTCGGTCACCATGCTGGGCACCGGGGCCCACGTCGGCTGGACAAACCTCCCCCTGCGCCCGATCTTCCTCCCGCTCCTGACCCGGCTGACCTTCGACCTGGCTGGCGGCGAGCAGGCGTTCCACACGGCGTTGGCCGGCTCGCCGTTGGTCCTCGAATTCCCGGAGGAGCGCCAGCCGATCACCGTGGAAGTGGTCCCTCCCGCAGGCACGCAGAACCGGCTTGCGAGCAAGGCGGAGCCGCCCCAGCCGGGCCAGGTCTTCCGCTACGCCGACACGCACGACCTCGGCTTTTACGCGCTTCGCCCCCTGGAAGGAGCCCGGACCAAACCGGTGGTCTTCTCGGTGAACGTCGACCCCGACGAAGCGGTCACCGCGAAGATCGATCGCGAGGAGCTCAAGGAGCGATTCGGCCGGGTCGACGTGGTCTTTGCCGACGACCCGGAGGACCTCTCCGGCACCTTCAAGACCCTGCGCGAGGGTCAGAGCCTTTGGACCCCGTTCCTCGCGGCAGTGCTGATCGTGCTGGTGTTCGAGACGTTCCTCTCCAACCGGCTCAGCCCGAAGCAGGACGTGGAACAGCGAAGCCGCTTGCGGCTTAGCAGCCCCCACCACCGCTAAGCCGCAAGCGGCTCGACAACCGATCGAGTGTCATCCCATGTCCCGGGTCCTGATCGTCAACATGCCGTTCGCCAACCTCGGCTGGCCGAGCCTCGGGCCGAGTTTGCTCAAGGCGTCCTTGACGCGCCGCGGGATCGCCTGCGACGTGGCCTACCTGAACTTCGACATGGCCGAAGAGATCGGGCTGGACGACTACACCTGGATCGCCGACTCCTTCGCCTTCGTCCTCGGCGGCGAGCGCCTGTTTGCCAAGCACTACTTTCCCGGCCGGCTTCCCGACGACGAGAGCTACTTCTCCCAGGTGCTCCTGGCCGCCGATCCGGGGCTCAGCCGCCAGGACCGCGCCGACTACGAGCGGCTTGAAGCTGCGGTCGAGCCTTTTCTGGACCACTGCGAGCGATCGATCGACTGGCCGCAGTACGCCGTCGTGGGTTTCACCCTCTCGTTCCAGCAGACGATGCCCTCGATTTCGCTGGCCCGGCGCATCAAGCGGCTTCGGCCCGGGGTGCGGATCGTCCTGGGCGGGGCGGCCTGCGAAGGGCCGATGGGCATCGAGCTTCTGCGGCAGTTCCCCGAGATCGACTACGTCTTCCTCGGCGAGGCCGACTTGACGTTCCCGCCAGTGGTCGAGCAGCTTCTCGCGGGCGGACCGGTGCGCCTTCCGCCCGGCGTTGCCGGGAAGGAATCGCTGGGGACGGACCCGGTCGGCAGCTTCGAGCCGTCGCTGGTCCGGGACATGGACGAGCTGCCCTACCCGGATTTCGACGATTATTTCGCCCGGCTCCGGGCCAGTCCGTTGGCCGGGCGGATCGATCCGCTGGTGTTCTTCGAGACCGCCCGGGGATGCTGGTGGGGGCAAAAGCACCACTGCGCCTTCTGCGGCCTGAACGGGAGCACGCTGGCCTTTCGGAGCAAGAGCCCCGGCCGGGCGATCGACGAGCTCGGCTACCTGGCCGGGCGCTACCCCGTGCGCCGCGCGTGCGCGGCCGACAACGTCCTCGACTTCCGCTACTTCGACACGCTCCTGCCGGGGCTCGCCCGCGCCGGGCTCAAGCTGGCGTTGGTCTACGAGATGAAGGCCAACCTCACCCGCCGCCACGTGCAGGTTCTCGTGGAGGCCGGGCTCGGCGCCGCCCAGGTGGGCATCGAGAGCTTCGCCACCGGCGTGCTCCGGGCCATCGGCAAAGGGGCCACCGCCTGCCAGAACCTCCAGGCCCTGAAATGGCTCACCGAGGCGGGCATCGAGGTGAAATGGAACTTCCTGTACGGCATTCCGGGCGAGGACCCGGACGACTACCGGACCATGGCCGAGCTGGTCCCGTCGCTGGTGCACCTGGCCCCGCCCCAGGCGATCGGCCGCGTGCGCCTGGACCGGTTCTCGCCGTACTTCTGCGATCCGGCCCGGTACGGAATCGTCCGTCCCCGGCCGCACCGGGCGTTCGGGCACGTCTACCCCTTCGGGCCGGAATCGCTCGCCCGGCTCGCGTACTACTTCGAGTTCGATTACGCCGACGGGCGCCATCCGCCGGACTACGCCGGGCCACTGGTGGCGGCGGTTCAGTCATGGCAGCAGCTCTACGGGACCATGGCGCTTCGCTGCGACGACCGGCCCGGCGGCGTACTCCTCCTCCACGACACCCGGCCCTGCGCCGCCGCGTTCCAGCAGCGTCTGACCGGCTGGGAGCGGGCAATCTACTTGTTCTGCGACGTTGGCCGGCCGCTCGATAAGGTTCTCGCCCTGGCCGCGAGCACCGGCGGCGACCCGCCCCCGTCCGAGCCGGCCGTGCGCCGGCTGCTCGACCGGTGGATCGCCGAGCGGATCATGGCCCGCCTCGACGATCGTTACCTGAGCCTGGCGGTCCGCGCACCCGGGTAGGACCGGTTGCCAACCGGTCCCACCAAGCGCCGGCCGTGAGGACTGGACGCGGCCGGGCGGTTCGTCTACCCTGGAGGGCTGTATCGACCCCGAGCCCCCGGAGTGTGCCCGATGAATTGGCTGTGCACGAGAGGACTGCCATCGCTGGTTGCCGCAATCATCCTGGCCGCACGGTGCGGCCAGCTCGAAGCCGCCCCGCGCTACCGCTCGCCCGAGGCCCTGGCCGTTTCCCCGGACGGCAAGACCGTGTACGCCTCGGACCCGACCGGCCAGTGCGTCGCCGTGCTCGACGCCGTGGCCGGCAAGCCGGTGGGCGAGATCCCGGTGGCCGACGAGCCCCGCGGGCTGGCCCTGGCGGCCGATGGCAGGACCCTCTACGTGGCCCGGCGCAAGGCCCATGCCGTGGCCGTCATCGACACCGCGCGCCGGGCCGTCAGCCGGCAGATTTCCGTCGGCCCGTGGCCCGTGGCCGTGGTGCTGGCCGAGAAGCAGAATCGGCTGTACGCCTGCAACCGGGGCGATCACAGCGTGTCGGTCGTGGAGCTTTCGTCGGGCAAGGAGCTCAACCGGGTCCGGGTGGTTCGCGAGCCGAGCTTTGCCGCGCTGGTGCCCGGCGGCTCGCGCCTGGTCGTGGCCAATCTCCTGCCCGACGGCGCCGGCACCGATCCGACCCTCGCCGCCGAGGTGAGCATTCTGGATACGGCGTCGATGCAGGCGGCGCGGATCAAGCTGCCCACCGGCTCGACCGTCGTCACCGGCGCGGCCGCCAGCCCCGACGGGCGCTGGGCCTACGTGGTCCACGCCCTGGGCCGCTTCCACCTGCCCATCACCCAGTTGGAGCGGGGCTGGGTCCACACTTACGCGCTGTCGATCCTCGAGCTGGCCGCGCCCAGGGTCCACGCCACCGTGCTTTTGGACGACCTGACCGGCGGCTCGGCCGATCCGTGGGCGGTGGTCGTCGCGCCCGACGGACGCCGCCTTTGGGTCTCCCACGCCGGCACCCACGAGGTCTCCGCCGTCGAGATTGCCAAGGTCCACGAATTGCTCGAGGGGAAGGTCCCGCCCGAGCTGGCCGGCCTGAAGGACGGAATGCGGGAGAACATCTGGGTGCGGATCAAGCAGGACAAGAAGACCCTGCCCCTGCTGGCCAACGACCTGACGGCCCTGTACCTGGCCGGGGCGATCCGGCGGTCGCCCAGCGGCGGCACCGGCCCGCGAGGCATGGCGCTGGCGCCCGACGGCCGGAAACTCTACGCGGCGAACTACTTCTCGGGCACCCTCGGCGTGCTCGATACCGAGACCGGGAAGCTCACCGGGACGATTGCGCTCGGCCCGCAGCCGCCCGCCGATGCGGCACGCCGCGGCGAGATTAACTTCCACGACGCCACCCGCTGCTTCCAGAGCTGGCACAGTTGCGCCTCGTGCCACCCCGACGGCCGCGTCGACGGGCTCCCCTGGGACTTCCTCCGCGACGACATCGGCAACGGCAAGGACGTGATCAGCCTGGTGGGAATCGCCGAGACGTCGCCGCACAACCGCCGGGCCACCCGGGCCGATCCGCGCGAGTGCATGCGGACCGGCGTGATCGGCAGCCACCTGATCGTCCCCGAGCCGTCCGACGTCGAAGACCTCCTGGCCTACGTCACGGCCCTGGAGCCGGAGCCCAATCCGCTGGCCCCGCAGCTTGCCGGGGCGGCCAAGCGAGGCAAGAGGTTGTTCGAGGGCAAGGCCAACTGCGCCGTCTGCCACCCCGCCCCCTGGTACACCGACCAGATGGTGCACAACGTCGGCGTGCTGACGCCCCGGGAGCCGGACGGCAAGTACGACACGCCCACGCTGGTCGAGGCCTACCGCACCGCCCCCTACTTCCACGACGGGCGCGCCGCCACGCTGCGCGACGTGCTGACGACGCACGATTCCGGCGACAAGCACGGCAACGCCAAGGACCTGACCCCGGCCGAGCTCGACGACCTGATCGCCTTCCTGCTGTCGCTGTAGCCCGTAGGGTGGGACGAAGTCCCACCAGGCCCGTAGGGTGGGACGAAGTCCCACCAGGCCCGTAGGGTGGGACGAAGTCCCACCAGTCTGTAGGTTATGCTTCAGCCCGTAGGTTATGCTTCAGCATATCCTAGGAATCACCCCCGTGTTAATACCCTGTTATGCTGAAGCATAACCTACTTCTTTGGAAGCTGATGGCCGATGGCTGACAGCTCATCGCCGATCATGGTGGGACTTCGTCCCACCCTACGGCTCTCTCACCCGACCCACGCCTTGTAGATCCCGCCCAGGCCGATCTCCTCCGGCGTGCCGGCGTAGAGCACGACCCGGTAGCGAAGCTCGACCGATTGCCCCGCCGCAAGCTGCCACGGCTTGGCGATGAAATTGAACGGCGAGGGCGAGATGAACCCGTAGTCGCGGGTAAACCACGGCGTGGGGGCCCAGGGGTTCTTGGGGTGATCCAAGAGCGCGATCCCTTCGACCACGTCCCCGGGGAAGCCCTGGCGCTTGCCGAAGCAGGTGCACCAGGCCGCCGGCTTGCCGAAGGTGGCCTTCTCGCCGCTTAGTCCGGCGGAGTTCACCAGGGTGCCGCCGGCCCAGGGGATGACGTCGGCCGCGGCCCGGACGCTGAACAGCGAGTGGTTCGTCTTCTGGACGGTCACGTCCTCGACCGCGGTCCAGGTGATCTCCGCGTCGAGGAAGCGGAGCCTGGGGCTGGCCACGGTGACGGTGAGCCTGCGCCGGTCGGTCATCACCACGGGCCGGCCCGGCCTGCGCCACTCGCAGCGGTCGAGGATCTCGGCCGACTCGGGCGTGACCTTCCCCAGCTTCAGCCCGACGGAGACGATCTGGCCCTCGGGGACCGGCCCCTGCCAGTAGTTGCCGCCGTTGACGCGATCGCAGGCGAAGAGCACCGAGCGGTGGTGCGGGTAGGGGACCGACGACTCGGTGGTGAGCGACAGCCCGGTGACCGGCCCGGCCAGCGGGAACAGGTACGGGTACTTCTGCGACCCATGGGCCCGATAGCCGGTCAGTTGGGCGTTGTTCCAGCGGACCCAGACCTGAGGTCCGTCCTGGTAGGCGGTGAGCTTCTCCGCCCCCGGCTCGGGCTGGATCTCCGCCGCGCCGGCGGGCGCGGCCGGCACGATCGGCCCAACGGCGGCAGCGGCGGACAGTGCGACGAAGCGGCGACGGGAGAGGTTCGTGGGCATGGCAGGGGTTCCGGGCAGTAGGCAGAGGGCAGTAGGAAGTGGATGGTGGATAGTGGATAGTGGATGGTGGATGGTGGATGGTGGATAGTGGATGGTGGATAGTGGACAGTAGAAGGGGGCTGGGGCAAAGCGGAGCGATGCCCCGGTGCTGAGTACTGGGTCTCCGCCCTCACGACGCCTCCCCCAACCGCTCCAGGATCCCTGCAATCACCCCCGCCTCCGGGATCCGCATGTTCCCGGCCTCATCGAGGGCCGATCGCAACAGGGCAACCGCCTCCTCCCGATCCCCCGCCTTGCCCCGCTGGAGCAGACCGATCGCCAGATTCGTTCGCCCCACCAGCAAGGACCTGCGGTCGCCGAGCCGCTCGTACACCGGCAGCTCGTCCTCCCGGCGGATCCGCAGCGCCTCGTCCAACTCACCCCGGGCCCGGAGGATGTCGGCAATCTTACCCATCGTCACCGCCCGCGAGTACACGTCGCCCAGCCGCTCGAACGCCGGTAACTGGTCCTCCCGGCGGATCCTGAGCGCCTCATCCAACTCGCCCCGGGCCCGGAGGATGTCGGCTATCTTGCCCATCGTCAACGCCCGCGAGCGGACGTCGCCGAGCCGCTCGTACACCGGCAACTCGTCCTCCCGGCGGATCCGCAGCGCCTCGTCCAACTCGCCCCGGTC
>Ga0315290_10003526_pt1 | contig 11183 bp, 9 predicted proteins | sample YL17G12_0_MG_FD_203627 | JGI IMG/M metagenome (GOLD analysis project Ga0315290, IMG submission 203627) | Sediment microbial communities from Yellowstone Lake, YNP, Wyoming, USA - YL17G12_0 | ecosystem: Environmental > Aquatic > Freshwater > Lake > Sediment | place: USA: Wyoming | collected...
CTTTTGTTAATGTTTTTATTAGGAATTATGGCCTTCGGTTACCTCTTCTGGCGTGCTCAGCAGATAACATATGTAACGAGACACGGTGCAAGATTAGCGTGTGTAGAGGGGGCTGACCCTGGAAAAGTGGCAACTATTATTAATGCCTATCTGGATGCCCAGGGTGTAACTCACGACCCGCCTGTAATCATAATCCCGACTGTAGTCGGCGACCCGGTTACGGTCACTGTTAAAGGTAAAAACCTCGATATCCTGAATCTTAGGGATGCTCCCCTTTTTGGAACTGGGTTGTTTCCGGATACTTTTACCGCTTCGGTTACAATGGCCAAAGAAGGCCCTTCAGAATAGAATAATGAAATAAAACACTCTGCCGAAAGGACAAGTAATATGAGATGGGCAATTGTGGTTCTGGTTATCTTTGGGCTTCTTGCGGCGTTATCGGCCGTATTACTGGTTAACGCCCTGCGGTCAGAAGACCCGGCTGGAACGAGGTTGCGCGGCAAAGGAGAAGTCGAAGCCGTCGTCGCGGTCAAGTCGCTTCCGGCTATGTCATTGATAACTCCGCAGGATATTACCGTTAAGAATGTGCCCAGAAAGAACTTGGATGCCAGTTACTTTTCCAAGACGGACAAGGTAGTCGGAAAGGTATTAGCTTTTCCGGTGGTAGAAGGCCAGGTCTTGACAGGGAAATATCTTCTTACCGGGGGCACAGGCGCCCAGTTGGCGGCGGTTTTGCAGCCCGGTATGAGGGCGGTTAGTGTTCCTGTTTCAAAACATTCCGTAATGGGCGGCATGCTGTATTCCGGCTGCATCGTAGATGTTATCGCCACCTTCAGATTACGCTCTCAGGATGACAGAGGGCAGGCAATGTCCACGACTCTCCTTCGCGGCATCCAGGTCCTGGCAATCCAGGATGAATCCGTCGTTTCTACTCCCGCCGTCAAGAGCGACTCCCGCGGTTCGGAGGGCCAGTTGACTGTTACGCTTATGGTCGATACGAGGCAGGCCGAGGCACTGCAATTAGCGATGGATAGCGGCAAAATATCGCTCGCTATGCGAAATCCGCTGGACCAGAAAACGGTGGACACCGAAGGTATGATTTTAAACCAGGGACGGCTCGGCAGGTTCGGCGAGCTTTTGGGCTCGTCGGTGGACAAAACTCCGACTGCCGATTCCAACGGCGCATCTGAACCATCTGCTGAGACAGACGCTACGGAACAGCTTCGGCGCCTCCTTGGCGGCGAATCCGGCGGCAGGGCTTCGCCGCAATGGCAAATAACTGTAATAAGAGGAAAAGAGGTCAAAGAGGAAGTCGTTGAGTCGCCGGGGGCCGCTGTTACGGCCCAGGAAGAAGGTAAATAAACCGTCGCCCGTCGAAATGGACGAGGATTTGAAGGTTAAAATGATTAGAGGATTGACCATGAAGACAGATAAAAAGAAAAGTCACTCGGTTATTTTTAAATGTCTCGGCGTTCTTGTGCTATGTGTCCTGGTTTGTTCACAGTTGTCCGCGCAAGTCGTTTCCGGCGGAGAAGAACAAATTACGATAGTAGTCGGACAGTCCCAGGTGATAAAAGCGCCCTGGCCTACCGTTCGTGTCGCGGTGACAGACCCCAAAATAGCCGACGTGCAGATATTGACGGCCGACCAGGTCCTTATGCAGGGCCTGAAAATCGGTTCGACCGATTTGATTGTGTGGAGCAAAGATGAAACCAGGATAATGCGGATGACCATTCGCGTAACTCTCGACAAACAGCAGCTTCTTGACCTTTTCCCCAACTGCGTCCTCGACGTGAACCAGTCCGGGGACATTCTGGTTGTTAGAGGGCTTTTACGAAGCGCAGACCAGTCGGTACAGCTTAAAGAATACCTCGACAAGGCCCAGGTCAAATACGTGAATATGACCAGTTTGGCGGGCATCCAGCAGGTTCAGCTTCAGGTTCGTGTCGCGGAGGTCAGCCGCTCGGCTGTACGCGCCTTGGGCATAAACGCGATGCAGAGAGGCGACGATTTTGTTTGGGCCTCAAGACCCGGCTCTGACGGCGGCGGAGCGATCGTTCCCGGCGCGGGATTTGTTCCTGTTGCCGGTCAATCCTTCATGAACAAGCTGGATTTTGCCACAACTGATATTACTTTGCCGAGTTCACTGACTGCGGTGATAGGCATTCCGAGGGCAGACCTTGCGGTGTTCATCCAGGCCCTTGCCGAGAATCAATACCTTAGAATCCTGGCCAATCCCACGCTTGTGGCCCTTAGCGGCGAAGAAGCCAGTTTCCTCGCCGGTGGTGAGTTCCCGATACCGGTACCTCAAAGCGGTTCCGGCGGCGCAGGCAGCACTTCAATTACGATAGAATACAAACAATTTGGCGTTCGTCTGACGTTCCGCCCGACCGTTCTGGGCGACGGGACAATCAGATTATATGCCGCTCCGGAGGTCAGTGAGCTGACTTCTGTCGGCTCAGTAACCATTGGGGGCTTCCAGGTCCCGGCACTTACCACTCGCAGGGCCGAGACCACGATTGAACTGAAAAGCGGCCAGACCTTTGCTATGGCGGGCCTTATGCGAAGTAAAGTTAACGCTATTAAATCCAGATTACCCGGTTTGGGTGATTTGCCCGTAATCGGGCCTCTTTTCAGCTCGATCCGCTACGCAAAAGACGAAACGGAAATGGTCGTGATGGTTACTGCCGTGCTTGTCGAGCCTATGTCCATCGCACAGGCGCCGCCGCTTCCCGGGTTCCTGCACAAAGAGCCGAGCGACTGGGAGATTTACATAGGGGGTCGAATTGAGGGGGAAGAACCTGCCAGGATTAACTCCGCCGACGCCGAATGGCTTCACCAGATGGGTCTCGATAAGATGATGGGACCCGGCGCCTGGGATTCCTACGGCAAGTCCAGCGCCCCAAGCCAGGCGGAAATGGTCCCCGCCGGCGGCAATTCCGGGCAACAGGGACGTCTCGAAAATCAAAACGATTCACAGAATATGGCTCTTTAACAGCAGATTGGTTTACAGATATAATTAACTAACGTGAAAAGAAAGTGAGAGAGACTTTCGATGAAATCATTGCCGCAAATAGTGCTTACAACCGAAGAGGCCGGCTTTGCCGAAAAGTTCAAGCAGGTCTTGTGTGCAAATCACAGCGATTCGTCTCTGGGCACCTGCCGGGGCCTGTCGGAGCTGAAGAGGTGTCTCGAAAACGCCAAAACTCCCGTTGCCGTTGTAGATATCGACTCCGATCCTCATAGAATGCTTCATGAGCTTGACCTTCTGGTGCCTATGTTTCCCTCAACAAGGTTTGCCGTGGCGTCAAGTGATTCCAGCCATGAGCTTATGCTCGAAGCTATGCAGGCCGGCGCCAGGCACTTTATGAACAAGAAGTCCTTCGGATTGGAGCTCGACAGTATTCTGGAACGATTGCTTGTCGATGACGCAAAGGTCACGTCAGACCTTGGTCATATAGTGACGGTTTTTTCCGCGAGCGGCGGCTGCGGCGCGACCACCGTATGCCTGAATCTGGCCAACGAGCTTCGGCTGGAATCAATGCAGCCGGTCCTGACCATTGATATGGATAGCTGTTACGGCGCCGTATCCAGCTATCTCGGCATAACCGGCGGGTATAGTATCGCCGACGTGCTCATGCAGAATGATAAAATTGACAGTGCGCTTATCATGACAAGCGCCACAAAGTATAAAGACAACTTTGACGTATTGGTCAGCGTCACGGGCACCTCCGAAAACGGAAACGACCGGTATCCGCATCTTGATGAGGCCCTTGAAGCATGCAGAGGGGCATACAAATATACAATAATAGATGCGCCGAGATTGCCGAGCCAGACGATGAGATTGCTCGTCACCGCAAGTAAAGCCGTTCTATTGGTTTTTCAGGCCAACATAAAAGACATCAAAATCGCCAAAACCATGCTTTCTGCGCTGGGGGAATTTCACGTCAGTCCCGACAAAATCTTTCCGGTTGTAAACGGGTTCGATAAATGGTGGGGGCCGCTGGTGCCGCTCGAAGAGGTGAAAAAGGCGGTCGGAACAGAACGTTTATACACGGTGCGCAATAACTTCAAAACGGTAGTTAACTGCGTGAATCGCGGAGAGCCGCTGTCCGAATTGGCGCCGCGTTCGGGTATCCGCAGGGATTTCCAGAGATTAGCGAATAACTTTTACAGCCACAACGGCAACGGTAAAAAATAGAGATGAAGCAAAATGACAGATGAACGTAAGCAGCCGGTCGGTAATGACGTTGGCGACAGCAAGCACAACGTTACCTGGCACCGCATAAAGGAATCTGTTCACAGGAAATTGCTCACCATACTGGATTTGCGTGAAGCCGGACAAGTCCCTATGGAGCAATTGCGCAGGGAATGCTCAAATAAAATAGACGTCTTGCTTGGCGAACAGGGTTTCCCGCTGTCTGCGCCGGAGAAAGACCAGTTGCTCCACGAGGTAATGAACGAAGTATTCGGATTTGGGCCGCTGGAGCAGTTTCTGGCTGATCCGGAAATAAGCGATATTCTTGTTAATGGGCCGCATCAAATATATATAGAAAAACACGGCCGGCTTGAGCTGACCGACGCGACTTTTGCTGCTAATGACCACCTGATGCGGGTGATATCGCGAATCGGCTCAAATATTGGTCGGCGAATCGACGAAAGCTCACCAATGCTCGATGCACGTCTGCCGGATGGCTCCCGTGTCAATGCTATTATTCCCCCCCTGTCGCTGGATGGTCCTATGTTGAGTATCCGCAGGTTCGGAGCCGATCTGGTTGACATCAACAAGATGATACAAATTAATTCGCTGACCAAGGAAATGGCATTTTTCCTCGATGCCTGTGTCCGCTGCAAAATGAACATTCTCATTTCAGGCGGCACCGGAACAGGCAAGACCACAATGCTGAACGCCTTGTCGCGATGGATACCGGCAGGTGAGCGCGTCGTAACCATTGAAGACGCGGCCGAACTCAAACTCCAGAGAGAGCACGTGGTCCGGCTCGAAACCCGACCGGCAAATATCGAAGGCAAGGGACAGATTACCCAGCGAGACCTGCTCCGTAACAGCTTGAGAATGCGCCCCGACAGAATCATTATTGGCGAAGTCCGCGGAGAGGAAACGATGGATATGCTCCAGGCGATGAACACCGGGCACGAAGGGTCGATGACGACCGTGCACGCCAACAGCCCGCGAGACGCTCTGCGGCGGCTTGAGAACATGCTGAGTATGGCGGGAATAAACTATCCGGTCCACGCGATGCGTGAGCAGATAAGCTCGGCTCTGGATGTTTTAATCCACCTTGACCGTATCACCGGCGGACCGAGAAAGATCACAAACATAGCAGAAATCACCGGCACCGAAGGAGAAGTGATTTGCCTGCACGATATATTCCGCTTCAATCAGCTTGGCGTTGACGCCCAGGGCAACGCTTACGGGCAGTTTGAAACCTGCGGCGTGCGTCCCAACCTCGTGAATCGGCTCAAGGCCGAAGGAATTGACATACCGGCTGCTCTGTTTCAACGTCGGGTGCTTGCCGATGCCGACAACAAGGGTTCTGAAACTACGACCAAAGTAAAACAGGAAAGGCAATGAAGGAGTAAAACCGCATAAGGATTTTAAGCGGGTTTTAATAAATAATGAAAGCGGCGCTAATACTAAACATAATCATCCTGGTTACGGTTTTCGCTTTGGTTTTTTCGTTGTGGTGCTTTTGTGTTTTTGTCTGGCTGGGGCAGTACCTTTCCAGGCTGAAAAATATTCAGCAGCGGCTCGGGCTTATAAAGAGTGAAACTGCTGATGAATCGAAGATGCTTCGGCTGTGGCTCGATACGCAAGAAGGCGAGCAGGCAGGTCAAGTCGAAGCGGTCTCGACACTTCAAAAAAAGCTCAAAAGGATTGCCAATGATGCCGGATGGCGTGTTTCCATTCATACGGTCCTTCTCGGATTAAGTGGCGCGTGTCTTTTAACAGGCATTATCGCATTTGTCCTTACGAACAGCATACTGGTAGCATTTGCCTGTGCGCTGGTCGTCATTTTCGGTTTTTCAGCTTATACGCAAAAAAGAATCGATAAACGGGCGGATTTGTTCGAAAGTCAGCTTACCGATGCACTGGGAATTGCAGCACGTTCTCTGAGGGCCGGACATCCCCTTGCCGGCTCATTTCAGCTAATAGCTGACGAAATAGGCCCGCCGCTGGGAGATGTCTTCTACCGTATGTGCAAAGAGCAGGAGCTGGGAGTGGATATGAAAAACTCCATCAGGTCCGCGGCCGAAGATACGTCTAACTCGGAAATGAAGTTTTTCGCTTCCGCGGTGGCCATCCAGCTGCAAAGCGGCGGCAATCTCGCCGATTTGATGGACAGTCTCTCGTCGGTAATCCGAGCCAGAGTAAGACTCACCAAAAGAGTTCGAGTGCTTACCGCCCAGACGAATTTCAGCGCCAGAATATTGATTGCGATGCCTGTAATCCTGTTCTTGTTGCTGAATATAATAAGCCCCACGTATATGACGCCTATGTACACAACAACAACGGGACAATACATTCTTACGGCAACAATCATCAGCGTTCTGCTGGGCTGGTGGATGATGAAAAAACTATCGGTGCTGCGCTTTTAATAACGGTCATGGAGATGAGTCTCGTATAATATGGCGGAAATAGCGATACCTATTCTGGTTTTTCTTTCAGTCCTGACCATTGGCGTTTCATTACTTCTTGCTCGCAACCAAAGGCAAGTAATGGTAGGGATAAAATTGCAGGACAGCCGATTTGTGGAGCTGCCTGGAAAAGAAAAATCGAAACAGTTCGGTTTTTTGAGATTGCTGGCGCGGATTGGCAACATGGTTTCTCACGGAAACGCCAGCAAAACCCTCAGCGAGCAATTAGTTCGCGCGGGGCACATCGGCTCAGCCGCACCTGCCGTTTACACCGGCATCAAAATATTGCTGTTCCTTCTCGGTCTTGTAGTAATGACAGTGTTGCTGATACCGACGACGTTTTCAGGTACTCAAAAAATCGTTCTTGTCGCCCTTGTGGCCTCTATTTTGTTCTTTATTCCGAATTTTATCGTTGTGGCCCAGTTGGCAAAACGCAAGGAAGAAATCCGGCTGCATCTGCCTCAGGCCGTGGATTTGCTGGAGATATGCGTTTCATCGGGTTTGGGACTCGATATGGCCTGGCACGTTGTTTCCGGGGAAATCCGACAGGTGAGTCCCATTCTTGCCAATGCCATGTCGCTGACAAACTTTGAGATGAACCTTGGCGCAGGCCGTGTCGATGCAATGCGTCACATGGCCGAAAGGACCGGAGCCAATGAATTGTCTTCTTTGGCCACAATACTGATTCAGACAGAACGCTTTGGAACCAGTATTGCCGAAACCCTGAAAATCTTTGCCAATTCGATGCGTGAAGCGAGAACGCACATTGTCGAAGAAAGCGCGGAAAAAATGACGGTGAAGATGATTTTTCCAATGGTTTTGTTTATCTTTCCAGCTGTGCTGGTGATAGTGGCGGGACCCGCCCTTATTATCCTGTTAAGTTCGAAAATTTTTGGGAGTGGCTAAAAATGATTTCAAGTAAAAACAATTGTGTTATGAAAACAGTTTTTGTTGTTGAGTTGGCCCTTTTATGTGTGTTTCTATGCAGTTGTAATAATACACACAGGGAACCTGTTAACGAGGGCCAGATGAATGCCGGGCTGATAACCGCCTACAACGACACGGCAATGGAAAATGCAATTATTACCCAGCATTCCTTGTATCCGTATCACTTCGTAAACAACAGCGAACAATTAAACGAACTGGGCCGGCGAGACCTTTCAGTCCTCGCTAAACACTTTAAGGAATATCCCGGTCAGCTTGACATAAGCCGCGACGGCACAAGCGAAAATCTCTATAAGGCACGATTGGCCTATGTTACCGGACAGCTTAAGAAAGACGGCGTCGATATTTCCAAACTCACTATATCCGATGGTTTGCCGGGCGGAAGCGGAATGGCTTCCAACGACGTGGTCCAAATCAAGGAAGCCGACCAGAAAGCTCGTAACGAACGTCGAGAAAGCCGTCCCGTGATTCAAAATGGGAGCAGCAGCAGTCAAGGGAGCAGCGGCAGGTAATGACTTGTAGAAAGCAACCTGTTGTATTGCTGTTTCCAATGGTCATGATTTGCGTTGTCGCGCTTGTCTGTGGCTGCAGCCAGGAAGGCGCCGCACCAAAATTCAAACCAGATTATTCTCAATCTGAAGCAGATTCGGCGTTCGATAAAGGCGCCGACCAGCCGCCGAGCATCCGGACCCTTTATGTGATGGCTGACATTATGGTCAAGCAGGGTCGCGACGACCAGGCCGAAGCCGTGTTAACGAGACTTATCCATGAACACCCGCGGTTTACACCCGCCTATAATAGTTTTGCGGAACTCAGAATGAGACAGCGTCGAACCGATGAGGCCGTAAAAATACTGTCCAAGGGGCTTGAAGTTGACTCTAAAGACCCTGTGCTGCTTAATAACCTTGGTATGTGCTGGATGATAAAACAAAAATATGATAAGGCGTTAAAGTATTTCACTGAAGCCGCCGGAGTAAATCCTGAAAGCACGAGGTATCGTGCCAACATGGCTGTCGCGTTGGGCTTCATGGGCCGGGATGACGAGGCCCTGGCGCTTTACCGCCAGATATTACCGGAGAATCAGGCAGCACACAATCTTGAAATAATACAGTCCGCCAGGGGGACACATCCCGGCAATATACCTGCCTCAGCAGAACATTTGAATAGCCAGTGAATTCAAGTGTGACTTGGCATAGGCGGTTTATGTCCGCTTTGCCTAAATATTCAAACTTGTTTGTCGGTCTTATCTGCGATTTTCTCGACGGCCCGGACAAAACGCCCGGCCAGCAGAACTATGCGAATCAGAATAACCACGCAGACAACTACTACCAACGCCGTGAACATCGCACCAAAATTTGCCGTCAGCAACATGACAGTCCCTTTCAAACTTAATTATTAACCATAAAACGTATTAAGCTCCTTGAATTATTATCGGGCAATTGTCCCTTCCGGCTTGAATTAAGCATTTTAGTCAATGGCCCGCTCATGGATGGGAAACGTGTATTTTGACCGTAGAATCGGGATTGAACTCTGGAAACATCTGACCTTGCCCCCAAAAACTGTGCCACTTGTAATTAGAGAGCCAAGCCTGATGAATCTTCGAGCACCGTAAACTCCCTCAGCTTTTCGTCGTTGTCCTATTATTGTCCTATTTTCGTAGTCACAAATCGTGCGGAATCATACACGCATAATAACGTATATCGATCCGCAACCTTGGTTTTTACGGTAAAGAACGCCTCGCTCGATGTTACGTCAGGGACAGTGGAGTTCCGTGTGAGGTTTGCCGATTTCGACGAGACAGATGAAATTTACCTTTAGGGGCTATTTTGGGTCTTCAAGGGTCCATCGCCGTGGTAAGAAATAAAACTTGGCTCCTCCGCCATAATGGAATAACGGCATAACCGCGGTGCAAAACGACGCAGTCATTCACTCCTTGAATTGAAACGAATTTGTATTGTTACTGCTGCGGCTGGTCCACCGGACGTCCGGCGGACTGGTCTTTAGCCAGGGTCAGCGGTATATCCAGCCAGAAGGTCGAACCTTTTTCGAGCCGGCTTTCGAAGCCGACCTGGCTGGCGAGCAAATCGGCAAGCTCCTTGCTTATAGCCAGACCCAGTCCTGTGCCGCTTGTCTGTCGCGTCAGGGGGCTGCCTAATTGGCCGAACTTCTGGAATATCTTGTCCCTGTCCTGCTCGGCTATTCCGCAGCCGGTGTCTGTTACAGAGAATCGAATTGTCTTGTCGTCGAGCATCACTGCGCTTAGCGTTATTGTGCCGCCTTCGGGCGTGAACTTTACGGCGTTGCTCGTATAGTTTTCGAGAATCTGCTGGATTTTGCCCGCGTCGGTCACAAAAGCGGGGATACCCTGCTGCGCTTCGAGTGCGATGGCGAGGTTCTTTTCCCGCGTTATTTCAGAAAACGAAGTGATGACGGCGTTGCAAATCTCCTCGGCGGTTGTCTGTTCGATATGCAGTTGAATCTTGTCCGCCTCGGCTCTCGCGAGATAAAGCAGGTCGTTAATCATATTGAGCAGCCGCTGACCCCCGACGATGATGTTCTCGGCGTAGCGTTTCCCCTTGTCTTCTTTGAGCAGCTCTGGTTTATCGCGAAGTACCTGGGCGAAACCCATAATGGAATTGAGCGGGGTTCTGAACTCGTGCGAGATATTTGCCAGAAATTCGCCCTTGACTTTGTTTGCTTTGAAAAGCTCGATGTTTCGCCCCGACAGCTCGATTATTTTATCATCGAGTTGCCTGTTGGCCTGGCGGAGTTTTTCCTGGGCGGCCTGCAGGCCGTCGAGCATGTGGTTGAAGGCCTCGGCAAGTTTCTCGTATTCGTCGCGGGTATTTATCGAGCTTCTGATGTCGAGGTTGCCTTCGGCGACGTTGTTGGCTAATGCCCGCAACTGGCGAATAGGACTCAGAATGACCCGCTGCGTTATGATATAAAACGCCACGATTGCGCCTGTGCCGCTGATAAGGCCGGCGACAATAATCCATACGCGGTTTAGGAGATCCGCCCGGCGTATCTCGGCGGCCGGCCTTTCGACTACTGCGGCGCCTATCGCCTCGTTGCGATTGAAGGCCCCCGCGGAACCCTGCGGATTGTGACAGGTTATGCAGCCCTCGACCGCGCGGAAAATACGCACGTAGCTGGAGTAAAGCGTGTTTTTTCTGTTCTCAAGGCGTATCTGGTCGGAGGAGTCCTCGTCGTTGCGCAGGTCCTCTATCATAAGCCGCTGCTGGACCGTCAATCCTTCTATTTTTTTATCATCTTTTTTGAAACGAACCCAGCGAATGTCGGTTTTGTTCGGGTCCATCACGTTGCCTCGGTCGTCCAGTTCCGCCAGTTTGGCTTCGCCGGGGATGTGTACCTGGAAATGCTGGCGGACCAGCATCTCCACCCTGGCCCTGCTGGCGTCGAGCAGAATCTGTCTGGTGAGCTGACGCATCCAGGCGTACGGGATAAGCAGGGCGAGAGCCAGTGTCAGCACCACCGCGGCGCCGAACGCGATTCTGCACTTTTCCGCCAGTGACAACGGCGAAAGGTGCAGGAACACCAGAATCCTGTGATAAATTTTC
>Ga0315290_10003528_pt1 | contig 11182 bp, 11 predicted proteins | sample YL17G12_0_MG_FD_203627 | JGI IMG/M metagenome (GOLD analysis project Ga0315290, IMG submission 203627) | Sediment microbial communities from Yellowstone Lake, YNP, Wyoming, USA - YL17G12_0 | ecosystem: Environmental > Aquatic > Freshwater > Lake > Sediment | place: USA: Wyoming | collected...
AACAAAAGAGCGCCTGCCTGTTTGGCGGGCGCTCATCTCCGGCTGTGACCGCCCTTGTGACGGTCTGCGCTGCGTGCTGCGAGTATTATACATCAAAGAACTACTGTGCGGTCAGCAGCAGCCCGCACAGGGGGCATCTACGGGCCTTCTAGCGGACTTCGCGCCAGTTGATTGCTCCGCGTGTGTTCGTGGCCCCACCTACTGAAATCGCGCACAGGGCGAGGTTCAACGGATTGGCCCCGTCCACGTCGAGCGTCAGCGGGTAGTGGGTCACGAAATCCCTTGACGCGGACTGCCTGTTCGCCCCGCCCCCGTTCACGTAGAACGAGGCGATGACGATGCCGCCCGTGATGACGGTTGCGGTGGTGTTGACCTCTGCGATACTGCTTGCGTTGGGGGCCGACCACGCGCCCGCCGTCAATACGCCGCCGTACACGACCTGAAAGAGGGTTGGGTTTGCGCCTGCCAGCCCGGAAAAGTCAACCGCCTGAATCAGCCCACGGTTGACCAGCCCGTTGAACGTGGCAATCGGGCGTATCGCTATGATGGGAAGCAAGGTCGCATTGACGGAAATATCCGCTGCGCTGGCCGCGCCCATGTCGTAGCCCTTGTCAATCTCGAAGCCGCCCTCGCTCACCACTGAAACGCAAGTCACGTCAAACGTCGCGCCCGCTGAAAGCGCGGTATTCGCAATTTCCCAGCGGACGGGCAGGTTCGCGGTGCTCATGTAAACCGTGCTCAGGACGTTCGCCGTCAGGAATTCGTGGGCGTAGTAGACCTGCCCGTCAATGTTGAAGCCGACCCGGACGCGACCCATTGCCAGCCATTGCAGGTCAATCATCAGAATCATGGCCTTCGTGATGTCGAGGATGATACCCGAGGGGCCGCTGCCGTCAAAGGGGTCAATGTTCCACGAAGCCTTCACGACCCGGTTATCCACGAGCGAACCGCTCGCGCTTGTGCGCCGGACGAAGGCAAGGTCAGTCGTCCCGTGCTGCTCAAGGAAGATGCCGTTGGCTGCGTCGAAGTAGCCTGCCCGCCTGTCCACATTTGCAACCGCCGCTCCGAAAACCTGCGTCATTTCGATGCGCTGCGATTTGCCCGGCTGATACCTGTGATAGTGCCGGGTCTGGTAGACAGCCGCCGCGCCGTTCGTCACGGGCACAGTCAGGCGTGTGCTTGCGACATTCGGCAGATGCGTGACCGTCCCAAGCGAGGTGAGCTTGCTCACCCACAGAAGCGGGGATAGGTCATACTGGAAGCTGCTGTCAAAAATGCTGGTCGGGTTGCTCACCCGCAAGCGCCCGAAGGCGTCCGAGTAGGCGTCGTTGCCGAATGCTACCTGCTGCACACCGGGGAAGTTGTTGACCTTGATTTCTTGGGCGGCCTCAATGACTGCCGTGACCTGCACTCGGTCCGTGCCGTCGAAGGTTGCGTCGGCAATCGTGGCAAGTCCGCGAAGTTTCGCTGAAATGCTGCCAGGGTTATCCCCGGTCACCCCCGCGTCCGTGGCCTGACCTTCAACTGTGTTCAGGCCAGTCAACGCGACCAAATTCAAGACTTGAGTCGCTTCCTCAGATGCGCCCGCTGGCAAGGGCAGGGCTGCCGCGCTCACAGGTTGCGTGACACCCGACCCGTCCACAACCAGCGGACTGTTACTATCCACCAGCACCGGGACGGCTGCCTTGACCAGCAAGGCCTTGGTCACGGTGTCTACGTCAGCGACAACCGCGCTCACGCTGCCCTTCACCCCCACGTCCCCGATGGTGATTGGCCCGGTGGTCAACGTGGCTTCAACGTCTAGCGCAAAAGTCCCGTCGCCGTTGTCCACCGCCTTGACCGGAACGACCAGCCCATCCGTGCCCTGAAAGATAACCTGCTTGTCAGTCATTGCTCACGCTCCTTAGTCAATTGCCACGCCGTTGCGGGCGTACAAGATACCGCAGCGACAACGTGGATGTTCCGGGGGCATTGGGTCGCCAACTGCAAAGGGCGCACCACCGCCATTCTGGACAATCATAATAGAGGCGCATTCCTCGCAAACCACGCCGTCCATGATGGCGTCCCAAAACCATTCGTCAATCCCATACGCGCCCATCTGCCCGTAGGCCACTTCACTTGCGACGTAGCCCATCTCCGTAGTCGCAATCAGTTCGGCGCGGGTTTCGCCAAAGTATTGCGATAGCTGCTCAATCAGTTCGGGCAGGCTCTTGTCCGTGTTGAACCACTTGGCGATATCTTCCTGCACGTGCGGCAGCGTGTCAAGTGCAATCTTTTTGATTTTACTGCCGACGCGGGTCTGGTAGTCCAGCACTGCTTTCACAGGGTCGAAGTTGAACACCTCACCGACGCCACGTGAAGTCCAGTATTGCCGCTCCACTTCCGCAAGCCAGCCCGCGCCATCTGCCAGCGCTGCACTCAGGTCCGCTTCAAAGGCGTCTGCCCAATCTTCCCATTGCGGGTCGTCTTGCTTGAACAGCGCTCCACTGGCCTTCTGAAAGCGCTTGCGCAAGTTCTGCCTGCGCAGGTCGCGCTTGAGCCACTTGTATTGCTTGTCAAGCACGCCCCTGACGGCCCTTGCAACGTGCCCTTCTGCCCGCCTGCGTGCTGCCGTCAGCTTCCTGCGCCGCATCACGTGCGACATCTTTGCCATGCTAGGAGCTTTCGCTTGCTGCTTCTGCATGTACTTGCAGGATGGCCTTGTCGTCAATCATGTGCTGCAAGCATACACGCGCCTTGTCCGCTGCTTCACTGCCGACTAGCGCTGCGATGTCCTTCCACGTGGCGTGGTCGTTGTAGGCAAGCTGCATCTGACGCAGGATGCCCGCGCTCAACGGTTTGCCGTACTGCGCTTCGCAGAAGTTGGATTGACAGAATTGCTTGGGGTCGGATGGGAAGGCAAGCCCATTGTCGATGAGCACCATGCGCTCCGGGTCGTCCGGGTGGGTCAGGTAGTTGTGCCCGTCATGCCTATCCAATTGCGACATGGCGTAGTCCAGCACGCCCGCACGCTCAATCCACTGGAGAGCATATTCCTCGGCGGGCTTGGGTTCGCCTGCTCCCGCAGTGTAGTAGAGCACCGCGCCTTCCTCGTCGCCCACTGTGGCAACGTAAGCCACGGGCACAAGGAAGAAGCCCAAGCTGCGGTCAAGCAGGTAGGCAGCTTCTTCCCGTGGATATTGCTTGCCGCCGATACGACCCCAAACGGTTTCAAGTTCGCCACCCTCCGGCTTCCAGAGCGCGGGCTTGGGCGGCAAGCCTTCGGGTATCATGGCGACAATTTCCACGTCGTTGATGTGGTGGTCAGACGGGAAGGCAAACTCGGTTTCACGGGCAACCGGGGCTTGGTAGTATTCCTCGTCCTCCAAGCACACGCCGCAATGTTTGCGCAGTTCGGGCCAGTCCAGCTTGATAATCCCGTCGCGCAGCCGCGTGGGCATGTCCGCAGCGGGAAGCGCTTTGGTGTAGCCCGACAGGTCGGGCGCGGTTGGGTTGCCGTTTGCGCCGTCTGCCTTGCAAGCGCACAGGTAGCGCCGTTCGCCCATCGAGAACGCAACCGCGTCAATCTCGCAGGGCATATCGGGAACCGCGAACCCCTCGGGCAATTGCCAGTCCTCTGGGAAATAGGCAAGGGTGATGTGTGGAACAAACCCGTGGTCTTTGCCGTAGGGCACACTCGCCTCGTCAAGGGCCTTGCAGATGTCAGTTCGCAGGGCTGCCAGTTCTACAACGTCGAGGCTGGCATACAGCACGCCCTCCCCCTCCTGTCCATTGAACACACCGTAGCCTTGCACCTTCCCGGTCAGCTTGTTGCATTTGGCCGCCGCTTCCTTGACGCATTTGAGCACGGTTGCCCCGGCTGCCTTGTCAAAGTCGGGCAGGAACGCGAGCGTGACGTGCATGTTCTCGGCCAGCTCAAGCCGGGCGCTCTCAGGCAAACCCAACCCCTCGGCAATTGTGCGAAGTTTCGCTGCAACCTCGTCAGGAATAAAAACCGCGACCATCGACCCGTTATGGTCGGTGATGTCCCGCTTGGCAACGGACGTGCGTTCTGCGCTGCCGGCCCAATGGTCAAGGACTATTTGGGCAATGTTCCGGGGGTCACTTGCCAGCGTAGGATGCTCTGCCTGTTCCTGCTCAAAGTCGGACACGAACCGTGACACATCGAAGTCGGGCGGCAGGCCGATGTCCATATCGCCTAGCAGTGCAAGCGCTGCGGCTGCGTCAAACTTGCCCTTGGGGGCGAAGCGGCCCGCAAGCTGCCGGGGGTGGGCCAACTCATGCCCGTTGCCGTTGTGCTTGGCTACGGAGTGGAATTTGCCGCCGCTGCCCAGGCTGCCCGTGCTCAGGATTTCGCTTGCAGTGGCGAAGTCGTCAGGCGTGCGGGTTGCCTGTGGCACTTCGTCTGTGGGCACTGGCGCGACCTGATTGGTCTGTTGCGCCGCATCTGCGCCTACTGGCGGGTCGCGCTTGCCCGCGAGGTAATCCTCCAGCACAATGACCGTGCCGCCTTGGACGACAATGTGCACATCGCCCCCCGGTACTTTCTTCTGCCCAAGCTGCGCCAGCGCATCATTCATAGATAGCAGCCCGGTTTGGAATGACGTAATGACGCCTTCGCGTTGCTTGTCGGGGTCAACGCTCGCAGTAGGCAGAGCCAATTCAAACTGCGCATCGTCCACTCCGAAGCGGCCCAAAATCTCGTTGAACATGCCTTCGATGTAGGTCTTGGGCGGCATGAGGCCGTTGCGGAATAGGGCACTCTGCATGGCTTCCGCGAAGCCCGTCCCACCCAAGCCTTGCCCCGGCACTTTGCCCACCTCGCTTGGCGGCAAGCCGATGGTGAGCAAGATGTTATCCCGCGCCTGCTCGTATAGCTTCTGCGGGAATTCTGCCTTCTTGGTTTCGTGCCACTTGAAGCCAGCCGGATAAAATCTACTGCGCATACGCTCGGCGGGGCCGCCGCTCATGCGTGCGTTGTTCACCAACTCAAATGCAGCCAGGCGCTCAAGCGACCAGTCGGACGGGCTTTCAAACCAGCCCTCCGGCATGTTGCCTTCCCGGTAGTGAGCCAACTCGAACGCAGTGATGTTGGCGATGATGAGAACCCAGCCCCAAGCCTGCTCGATGAAGCTTTCACCGTAGGGCGCATTGAAGCGCCTGCTGCGCGGCTTGTACCAAATTTCATCCAGTGAGTACCAGCCAAAGGGCGTGCCCTTAATGACCTGTGCATAGGCGGGAGTCTTAGTCGGGAGCGTCTTGCCTTGGCTGGCCCACTCCTGCGCTTTCGCAAGGTAGCGCTTGGTCACGCTCTCGCTGTCGCTCACGTCCCCCGGCTGCGGAACGCGCCCGTGCTCGTCCACCATGATAAAGAGCGTGCTGCCGTCAATGTAGTGCAGGCCAAAAAGTTCACCTTCCCTGTCGTCAATGTACACTGCTCCAGCGTCAAAGATGTAGCTGGATTTCAGGAAGCGGGTCATCCAAACGTCGAATGGGGTTTGACGGTCAGGGGCTACGGTCAGCCAGTGGTAAGGATGCTCAAAGAGTTCATTGCCCTCCCTGTCTACCAAGCGCGGGTGGAAGCTGTTCAGCTCGCGCATTATGATTTGGACGGGCATCCGAACTTCGGTGATGTTCTCGTATGCAGCGGCAAGCGCTGCAAAAGGCATCAGCCCGTAGCCCGTGCGCGGCTGCAAACTTGCGTTGACGGCAATCGGGTAATCAATTTCACGCGGCACTTCCACTTCTTCGGGCCGCGTGAAGGGCTGGACGGGGAAGCCGGGGGCGAAAGTGGACGTCAGCCATTCGCTCGGCAGTTGGTTGATTGCATTGGCAACCCCCGCCCCTCCCGTTGTCTGCTTGCTCAATTGGATGATGTTCATGCAAATACCTGCATGGCGTAACCCAACTCCGCAAGGTGCGCTTCCAGTGGCTCAAGCTGCACGGTCATCTTTGTTTGCTCGTGGGCGCTGCCCATGCTCAGGTTGACGATGACCAACTTAAGCGAATGAATCACCACGACCTCCCCCGCACCGTCTGCGAAGGTGAACTGCTCAACTGGTAGCGGCTGCTGCTGCGTGCGTGTAAAGGGCCATGTCATTGCGAACGTTCCCTATCCCAAAAGCGCCCGGAGTGATTACCGGGCGCTCGTCTCTCGGCGGGGTGACCGTCCAGCATGACGGTCAGCGCTCAGGTTCATTGTACCCCTAAAGGGGCTGCGTGAGAACCACTTCGTGGATGCCGCGCTGCGCATTGCACACGTCGCAGAGCAGTTCGTCGCCACGGCTGTAGCCGTCCTCCAGCGCGAACAGGAAGATGACCTTGCCGTGCCTGCATCCGGCGAAGCGAACCCACTGCTGAAACTTCGGGGGGTGGTCTGCTACGCCCGTTCCCGGCTCAACTGCCATCGGGCCGTCCTCCTCAGGCTCGTCGTAGACTACGGGGGGCGGGGCCTTTGGGGCCGGGGTGGGCTTGGGTTTGTTGCTGCTGCGCGGGTTTGCCATTGTCTTTACTCCTTTCAATGGGGGGCGGGATACCACTTGCGGGTGTCACCGCAGATGCCGCACAAGACTTCGCCTTGGTCTATTTTGGCGAATGCTACACCGGGCGGCACGGGAGCGTCGGGCATGAGTGAAAGACGAAAGAGCAGCAAGCGCACTAAGGTTGGCGCTCCCTTGCGTTGCTTCTCTCGGAAGGTCACACCGAGGATGTGCCCGTTCTTGCACAACCAAATCCGGGGAAGGTTCTTGGCAAGCGCGACGGGCTGCTGCGTCATGGGCGTGCGCTGCGCGACGGGCACATGGTCCACCTCAGTATCGGCGTGAACTTTCGCAGAATTACGGGGGAGCAAAATCTTAGCCAAGGGGCCGGGGGCATTGATGCCTGGTATCAAGACAACATCTTTGGAGCCGTCATCGGCGCTCATGGTTGGCTTCCTTTCATGTAGGCCAGTAGGTCAGGGGGTATTTCGCTCTCGTCAATCTCCTGCCCCCACTTCTCGATTTCGTCCATCGAAGCCCCGCCTGTCTTTTTCCAGAACGCCATGATTACCGCGTCCCCATAGTCCGTGCTGCGGCCAAGGCGCTCCCGCACGTCCTCTTTCTTTTCCACTTGGATTTTGCCGCCTGATTGCACGTGCCACTTGGGGGCGGTCAGGTCGCCAATCAGCAAGTCCTCCGGGGGCAGGGCAATCATGTCGTCTTGCAGTAGTTCGCGCACTGTCCACCACGCTTCTGCGCGGCAGTTGATGAAACCCAGTTCCTTTGTCTTGTCCTTCTCCTCACTGGCTCCCGCTGCGTTGAAGGCCAGCACACGCCCGTATAGCTTGCGCACTTCGCGCAGCCTGTCCACTACGCCCGCCCCAATGCCTACTACGTCAACCACCGTCTGAATTTTGGGGTGGGCCTGCATAATGCCGTTGATGCGCCCCGTCACCCCCATCACGTCGCGCTCCGTGATTTCCTCAAACTCCTTGATGGCCCAACCGTGCCTGCGGGCAATCACACTGGGGTCACCACCGCGCCCGATGTCTGCCCCAAGGCGGGTGATGTCCCCGAAGCCGTTTGCGTCGTTGATTTCCTGCCAGCGCTGCACGGCCCGCTCCACCCAAGCCAACGGAATGATGCCGTCCTCGTCACTTGCTGCAAACTCACCCGCCACGCGGTTCTGATAGACAGCGGACTGCTCGCCCCACTGCAAGCGCCGCGCCTCTGCCCACACTGGCGACACCCGCCCCGCATCTATGGCCTCTTCCGTAGTCACGTGTCGCACCCACCAGTCAACGTAGCCTGCTTCGCGCTTATGGATTTGGTAGAAGCGCCCGCTGGGTTCTCCGGGCGTGCTGATAGCAAGGGCAAGGACTTCTCCCGGCGTGCTGAATGCCCCTTCTGCCGCGTCCCATGTCTCAGGCGGGATAGTCTTGGCCTCGTCAAAGATGTACAGCAGGTGGTCCGCGTGCGCTCCCTCCAGCGCTGCTGCGTTGTCACTTGCCAGCGCGAAGGCTTCCCCGCTGGCAAGTTTCAGCGAATAATCTTGCAATTCAACTCGCTCGTTGAATGGCAAGCGCCCAATCAAGTCCCATTTCAAACGGCGATACCACTTGTGGACTTCGGGCCACAAGAACTTCGTCAGTTGCCGCCATGCGCTTGCAGTCGTAGGTATCTTCCAGTCCTCCCCGTCACGGGTGAGGGCAAACCACAAGATGATGATTGCCGCGTCCGCTGTCTTGCCCAAGCCATGCGGCCCACGCAGTGACACCCGCTTCTTGACGGGAAGCTGCTCCATCATCTCCAACTGGTAGGCGGCAAGTGATTCACCTTCCTTCCAGCGGATGCAGTCCAGCGCGAAGCCCTTGGGGTCGTCCCGGTACTTGACCTTGAACTGGTCGTAGGGCGTCATGCCGCCGCTGGCTTGCGTGCGCTTGCGGATTTCTATTTCAGCCTGCGCCCGCAGTGCAACCGGGAGAGTGGCGGGCATTATTGGTTCGCCTTCTGCGCTTGGAAGTAGGCGACCAAGGCTTCCAGCGGCTCCGTGCCGTCCCGTATGCGCATCAGCACCTCCAGTGGAATGTTGGGGTCTGAAAGGTCAAGGGAGAGCGCAGTTGCAGCCTTCTTGTCGCCGTACTCCTCCCGCAGTTGGATGGTTACCATTTCAACGGCCCGCAAGACCTCGCTCCACGAGGCATCCTTGGGGTCAATGATGTTGAGCGCCTTGACAGCCTTGCCGAAAGTCGCTTGCAGCAGTTGGAGCCGCTTCGTGCGCCACTCATTACGGTCTGCTTCAAACTTGGCGAGGTCGGCTTCCTTCGTCTGCCTGTCAAACTCATGCACGCGCTCCTGCCAGTCGTAGCGGCTTGACCAGTGCTCCAAGGTGGTGAAGGAAATTGTAGGCGGTTTTTGTTGCCCTTGGGTGGCTTGTTGATTGTACACGGCGAGTAGCTTGCGGATACTGCGCACCGCGCCCATCAGGGCATAGTCGCGAAAGGCTTGCGCAGCACGCAAGGTTTCGCTTGGGTAATGGGTGAAGGGGTCAAATGGTTCAGTCATTTTGCCAGCGCCAGCGATAAGAACTCGGCCCGCACTTCCGGCTTGGCGAAGGAGCCGTGCAGCGAGGAGGAAGTCATGAGCGCGGGCATCTTGATACCCCGCATCGACATGCACAGATGTTCGCCGCGTCCGAGCACGGCAACATCGGGGGTCTGCGCAATAAGAATCACGTCCTGCGCAATGTCAGCCACCAGACGCTCTTGCAGTTGCAGCGCGTGGGCGTGCTTCTGCGCGATGCGCCCAAACTTGGACAGCCCCATCACCTTTTCGTGAGTGATGTAGCCTACTGCGATGTCACACCAGAACGGGAGCAGATGATGTTCGCACATAGACCAGACCCGCATTCCGGAGACAACCACCATCTGGTTTGCCTTCACACTTTCGAATATGGTCTCATGGTTGCCGGGGTCGTACTCCGCGAACTCCCGCCACATGTCAGCGAAGCGGCGCGGGGTGTCAAGGAGGCCTTCTCGGTTCAAATCCTCCCCGATGGCGATGAGGATTTCAGCCGCCGCCTTTTGCAGCAGGGCATAGTCCACCTTCGGGGCGTCAGGTTCCGCGCTGGTTGCCATAGGTCAGGATTTGCAAACGGGTCGTCAGGTGGTAGCCGCGCTCCAGCGCAGCCGCCGTGACGCTGCGTGCGTGCGCTTGCACATTCTCGGCAGTGATTCCTTCGGGCATGATGTACACCGGGCGCAAGCCGTACTCCTTCACCAGAGCGTCAATCTCCTCAAAGTCCTCCGGGGCCGTCACGACGAACTTGAACACACTGCGGCCCGACTTGGCGAAGAATCTTATAGCCTCGGGGTTGATGCGAACTTTCGCTGAATTACCAGAATTAGACAACTTCACGCTCACCGTGAACTGGTCAACCAGTTCCGCAGTCGGCGGCTCAATGCTGCCCGCCGTTTCCATCTCCACGTACCAGCCCGAAGCACGCAGGGCCGTCGTGACCAGCTTGAGGGCGTGCCATTGCAGCATAGGCTCGCCCCCCGATACTACTAGGTTGTGAATGCCCGTTGCGTCTCCGCGCTCAATCAAATGCGCCAGCACGGCTTCCGGCTCCATCGGGTGTAGCTCCAACTTGGGGTCGTACTTCGTCCCATTGCGCCCCGTCCAGTCCCACGTGTAAGGCGTGTCACACCATATGCAGTGCTGATTGCAGCCGCCGAGGCGCAGGAAGAAACAGGGCATCCCAAGGTTCTTCCCCTCCCCTTGCATCGTGGGGCCGAAGATTTCATTGACGACCAGTTGAATAGTCACCGCTTATATTCCGCCCACGTGTCGGGCGTCTCACTCACTCGCACCGCATACACCTCCCCGAGGTCAAGGTCAAGGGCCACGTCGAATAAGTGCTCCGCAATCTTCTCGGCTGTGGGGCTGTCCATCTCCAGCGCTTCGTTCAGGTGGCGATGGTCCAGCTTCTCGTCAATGTAGTCCTTGAAGGGGTGAAAATCACCGTAGTCAACGACGAAGCCGCGTGCGTCAAGAAGTGGGGCGCGGAAGACGAGTTCGACTTCGTAGTTATGCCCGTGCAAGCGTGCGCACTTGTGACCCTCCGGCAGCCCTTTCAGGACGTGGCTTGCTGAAAACTTAAACTTCTTGCCTATGGTGTACATGGCTACCCTTTCAGAACCTTGCGAATGAAGCGGGCTTCGTTGCCTTCGTAGGCCATCGTCCATTCGAGGGGCGGTGCAGTTGGCTTGTCCATCTGCGCAGCAAGCAGGTTGATGCCGTAGGGGTCTTGTTCGGGGTCGAATAAAAAGCGTGGGTCGTCGTGCAGCATTTCAGGATACGAGCAGCGCCGGGGAGCAACCACCCCAAGCCCCAAGGCGATTGCTTCATGCAAGGCGTAGCCGAAGGTCTCCTGCTCCGCTGCGGAGTAGTAGATTGAGCACGTGGCAAGGAAGCGGTAATATTGCTCTTTGGATGCGTGACGAACCAATTCAATATTTGAACTGGCGGGAATGTCAATGCCTCCCTGTGTGCTGTTCGTGCTCACCACGAAGCGATAGCCCCTGTCTCCCAATGTGTGCGCAGCCGAGACGAAGGCGGCGGGGTTCTTCTCCTTCGTCCAGCGGTGGGGGAAGACCACAATCTTTTCCCGCTTGGGCGTGCCCGCTACTGCAATCACGTCA
>Ga0315290_10003531_pt1 | contig 11177 bp, 13 predicted proteins | sample YL17G12_0_MG_FD_203627 | JGI IMG/M metagenome (GOLD analysis project Ga0315290, IMG submission 203627) | Sediment microbial communities from Yellowstone Lake, YNP, Wyoming, USA - YL17G12_0 | ecosystem: Environmental > Aquatic > Freshwater > Lake > Sediment | place: USA: Wyoming | collected...
CCTTGGTGGGGCTGGCGCTGGCGGGTTGCCTGACCCCGCCCGAACACACTGTTTTTATCGACCTGGACGGCGATGGGCGTATTGACGCCCTGGCCGTGGACGCCGACAGCGACGCGAAGCCCGACCTCGACGCCAACGGCATGCCCTGCATTGTGGCCGGCTCTCAGGGCTATAAGATTGCCGAAGGTGTGGACTCTGCAGCCCCCGAACTGCTGGCCTTGCTTGGCGGCGCGGTTGGCCTGCCGATCCTGATCGGAATCGGTGCGGCCTGGAAAGGGGCGCGGTTCGGCAGGATATTCATGAACACCGTGATGTCCATCCAGGCGGCGAGACAGCGACTGAAAACCAGCGGCAACGACGCCGCGCTTGAACTGCTGGATGAGACTCTGCAGCGCGGTCAGACCGCCGCGACGATTGCCGCTATTGAGGCGGCAAAGAAGAAGGCGGGTGTCAAGAGCGTTACGGAGTAGCCGAAGGTGATGTGAGTTAGGATATGGACGAATGCGATGAAGATTTTATCGACACCGGGCCGCTGACGCTGCCGCAGCTTCAGGGCCTAGCCCGCGACCAGATCGCGGCCCTGCGTCATACGGTGCAGGAGATACTGAACCAAGAGCCGCACGGCGATGGCGAGAGCGTGCTGGACGTGCTGGACGTGCTGGCGGCGACGATAGGGAAGTAGACCAATGATTCAGCGCCCGAACAAACTCTGGCTGCCGCGAACCGGGCAGGTGACGAGCTACGCCACCGGCGACGACGGCTACTTTCAGGCCGGCAACCCGCGCGGCGGGGCGGCGCAGGCATCGCGGTTCATCGACCACGGCAACGGCACCATCAGCGACCGCGCCACCGGCCTGATGTGGGTCAAGCAGCCGGAAATCATGATCCCCGGCGCGCCCGTGGCGGGCATCCCGACTAATCAGATACAGGTCGCTCGCAGAAACTGGGTGACCAATCGTTCTTACGCCTTGGCCGATCTGGCCTATGATGTCCCAGGCCAAACGAGCTGGGTCTGCGTCGTGGCGCACACATCGGCGGCATCCGGGACGTTCGCCGCCGACCGGGCCGGGGCAGCCGCCGGCAAGTGGCGACAGACCATCTGGACAGATGCCGGCTCTGTGAAGGATTCCGCCGCCCCTATGACCTGGGCGAATGCGGTGGCCAACAGCCTGGCGTTGGAATACGCCGGGTTTGCGGATTGGCGATTGCCTAACAGAATCGAGTTCGGGTCAATCCTGGATCACGAGTCGGATGTAGACCCGGCGACTTATCCGGACAGTGTGGTTTTGCAGGCGGGTTCTCAATACTGGACCGGCACGACATGGAAGGTTTCGACCGACACCGCGTATAACATAGACACCTCCGGCAGCGTAAACGAGCCAATCGACAAGACCGGTGCGTTCTGTGTTCTGCCTGTCCGGGGAGGTCGAATCAATGCCTGAGCGAACTTGCAACGTGCAGCCGGAGATGACGTTCAAGCGACTGCCTGATGGGGCGCGGGAGATAACGCATCCGAGCGGGTTGGTTGTGGTTGAGACGCTGCGGCAAAGAGCGGAATTGCGGGCGTGCCTTGCCAAGTGGGCAGCCGGGGCCGTCAAACAGCTTGCGGACTTCGACGCACAGGAAAAGGCCGCCGGCTTCGCGGTCGAGGAGAAGATCGGTGGCTAACGAAATCCAGATCATTCACGACGATGGGGCCGAGACGGTCTACGCGATCGTGCGGGACATGGCGGGCAACTGGTATTACGGTACGAACCCCGAGGCGTTTGACGATGCCAACTGGGGCGATTATGACATCGCCCTGGCCGCGGTCCATGCCTGCACCAGCGGCAGCGTGGCCGTGCAAGCGACCTTCCCGGCAGTCGCGGCGGGGTTCTACTGGATTGACGTTTATGTCCAGGCGGGGGCGAACCCCGCGCAGACAGACTATCGCGTGTGCTCCTGCCTGATGTACTGGGACGAGGCGGCGCTCGTGCCTGCGGGCGGAGCGGCGGATGCAAGGCAGATCGCGGGCAGCGCACCGGCGGCGGCGGACGTTGCCAAGGAATCGAGCGTCGGGGCAATCGCAACCATCCTGGCTGGCATCACGTCGCTGGCGAACTGGCTGCGCGGGCTATACCGTAAGGACACCATCAACTCGACGGCCCTGTCCGAGATCAACAGCGGCGGCGGCGCATACTCAGCCACAACCGACAGCAACGAGGCCCTGGCGGACAAGACCGGCGGCCTGACCGCCCAGCAGACCCGCGACGCCCTGAAGCTCGCGCCGTCCAACGGAACGCCGGCGGCGGGAAGCGTCGACGCCGAACTGGACGCCATCGGACTCAAGACGGCCACCATCGGCAGCGGGCGGATCACCTACGCATCCACCGTCGGCGAGGCCAGCCTGGCCACGCTGTGGGCGGGCGATGACTACCGGGCAGCCGATGGCACACAGTTCTCCATCACCGTCGAGGACTACGCCGGGCCCAGCCTGGCGACGGCCACGGCCGTGCTGAGAATCATGGACTCCGTGCAGTACCTCTCGGCGGTCGACGGCGTGTCCGTGAAAGCCGACCTGCAAGTCGCGGCCACCATCGCCATCGACGGCACCACGATCACCCTGGCAGCCGACCTGACGGCGGCACAGACCGCGGCCTTTGAGACCAGCCCGCCCCAGTTGGCGCACAATTACGTCTATGAGTTCGTCTGCACGCTGGCCAATGGACATATCGGATACCGCACTCATGGCCGGATGACTGTCAAGAAGGCGATTGCCGCCGGAACGTAAAGGAACGGATGGTACGGAACGCAAACAGAATGGCTGAGGCGGTAGAGAAGCTCGCGGGCGACTTCGCTGCACACGCCAACACGCCGGTCACCTACATGCGCGGCGGCGACACCATCGCCAACGTAGACGCCACGATCACGCGGGGCGGCTGTGAAATCCTCGACGGCGAAGTGCCAATCACCCATGAGTTCGTCGATTTCATCGTTGCGGCGGCAAGCATGGGCGCCGCCTTCATCCCCGCCCGCGGCGACCGCATCACAGACCAGACCGGGGCCATGTACGAAGTCACGGCCCCGGCGCCAATGAACGTGTACGACCGTATCGGCCCCGCCGGCACGATGCTGAAGATCCACACGAAGGGCCCCATCTGACATGGCCGCGCAGACCACATTCGGACAGACCGACGCCGCCGCCAGGGCGGTCGTGACAAGCCTGACCACAGGCTCAGCCACCTTTTGCCTGGCGGTGTCCGCCGTGCGGCTCTTCGCCCGCAAGCTGGACGTCAAGGATATCCCCGAAATCGGCAAGCCGGTGATGCTCCAGGTCATTCCGGGCGACGACCTTTCCGACCGCCTGAGCATGAACGGACTCTACGACGACACGTTCGGCGTCCACGTCGTCATGCTCCAGCGGATCGCGGACCTCACCAGCGGCGGCATCAGCGAGAGCCAGGCCGCCCTCCTGATGCAGTTGCGTTCGGAAATCATCGAATGGCTGTGCGCCCGGCAGTTGGCTTGCCCGGCGGCGATCCACCCCTTTGCCGGCGCACAGGTCATTTCCGTGCGGCATGGCAAGGAGGGCGCTTACGATTTGTCGCGCCTCGAAGGAGAGGCGGCGTTATTTTACTCGGACATCATTTTCACGTATCGGGCGGTCGGGTTGCGCCGCCGAACCTAACCACAAGGAGAATCAACCATGGCAGACGACGATTTCGACGGAACATTCAACACAGTGGCGCACCTTACGGTCGTCACGCCCGGCGGCGGCTCAGTCACGGTGGACATTCAGGGCATCGAGAACCTGACCCCGCCCGGCAGGCAGCACAAGAAGGACACGTGGACGCCCATCAGCGGCGACCGCACCGGCTATGAGCAGCAGGCGCTTTGCAGCCAGCAGTCGGCGACCATCGAGGCGACTCTGACCTACGAGTTGTCCCGGCAGAAGGAGATCGACGATGTTGTCGGCATCAACGGCTGCACAATCAGCCTCAAGTTGTCCGACGGACTGTTGATCTCGGGCACTGGCGGCATCGAGAAGATGTCCTTCACCCGGATGGAGGACAGCAAGCACAACACGTCGGACTTCACCATCGCCCTGAACGCGGGTTGGACGATGGCTGACGACGGCGCGGTTGCCGGCGAAGTCGTTGTTCCGCTCTACACCGTCACGATGGCGGCAGGCGATGCTGTCATCGACCTGACGGGTTGCGGATCCGATCTCACGTGGAACCTGACGGGCAAGAAGATCACCGAGATTTACCTGAAGGCCCCGACCGGAAACGCCAACGACGTAACTGTGGCCGAGGGTGCGTCCAATGGCTTCACCCTGCCCGACACGGCCGTCGTGGAGCCCGGCAACGAGCACACGATCGCGATTGCCGCGGCAAACCGTGTCACGGTATCGAGCACGGACAAGACTCTGCACGTGACTGGCACGTTGACGCAGGCCATCCAGATTCGGATCCGGGCCATCCTGGCCTGATTACGGATTCGCGTTACCAGGGGCCGGCCGGGCGTCCGACCGTGTCCGGCCCTTGGTGACCTTTTTGCAGTGGACAATGGACAATTGACAGTTGACAGTTGACAGTTGGCAGTTGGCAATTAACAGAGACAGGAGTAACGCGAAATGGCAGCACTGGATTACGAGAAACTGGCGGCGGCGGCGAAGAAGGCGGTCAAGCGGAAGCCTTTCCCGATCGGCGACGTGAAGGTCGAGCTTCGGGAGTTGCTTCGGCCCGAACTGGCGGCGCTCGACGCCCGCCTGTGGGTGTGCGGCCCGGATGGCAAGCCCCTGATGCACACCGATGGCAAGCCCGACCCCAACGGCAAGGACGTGAAGCAGGTCGAGGGCGCCCACTTCCTTGAGGATTGGATTGCGGCCACGATGGAACCCGCCGTGACTGTCGAGCAACTGCTTGGCGACGACTGGCCCGACTCGCTCATCGTTGAACTCTATAACGCCGCCAGGGCGGTGAACGGCTACGAGGCAAAGGACGCCGCAAAAAACTGATAGAGCAGCCCGACCTTGCCTTTGCCGCCACGTTCGGGCTGCGGTTTGGAATCTGGGACCTCGACTTCATTATGAACGAGATCCCGCCCAGCGTCTTGAAGTTCTGGCAGGCGCGGTACATCATGGAGCCGTGGGACATCGCGGAAGCGGCGGCGCTGGCGGATTGCAAGTATGAGCCGCCGGACTGGATTCAGGACATGAAGGAAGACCATCAGCGGCGCATGAAGGCTCAGGGCCGGGCAAAGAGGCGGTCGATGAGTTCCCGAGAGATTCGGCGAAAGTTTCAGAAGGCAGGATGGTAAATGCCGACATTGAGTGTCATCTATCAGCCCGAAGATATCCAGGCGTTCACGAACTACCTGGAGGCTATGGGCAAGCGGGTTTCCGGCCAGGGAATACGCCCAATCCTGTTGAAGCACCTCCAGCCCCTTGTTGCCTTGGAGAAGGGCAACATACACAGCGAGTCCGGGGCCTTGTCGGCCAGCCTTGCGGCAAGGGCTGGCGGCGGAGACCGGCCCAACGTCATCAGCGTGTTCTCGTCGTCCAAGATGACCCGCGCCAAGCTCATCAAGAAGTGGTCTGGCGGGCGGCGCCAGCAGAAAAAGTGGGCATTCAAGCTTGCTCCCAAGGGCGGCGCCAAGCGGGTCTTCTATGACGAAATGGTCGAGCTTGGGCACCGGATCGTCTACCGCGACAAGGCGGGGAATCTGGTTCAATCGAGAAAGAGGCCCAGGACCGCCCCCGTCTACTTCGCCAGACGGGCGGCGGAGCAGGGCGCCGAGCAGGCCCTGGACGCCGCTGAAACCGAAGTGATGAACTTTATCGTGGGTGGATAAATGGGACGCGAATCCATATTGCGGCTGAAGGTCGTCGGCACAGAGACCGTCAAGAACGATCTGTCACAGATTGAGGCCGCCGGCTTTCGGACGGCTCGCAATCTGCAAAGGGCTTATGAAGTTGCCCGGCAGACAACGCCGCGTACCCCGGAAGCGACTGCGGCCCGCGAAACTGTCCGCGACATAGAGAAGCAACTGGTAGGACAACACGCCATATGGAAAATGACCGACGAGTCGATCACGGCCCAGCGGCGGATGAATCTTGAAACGGCCAAGGGCGGGGCCATACGAAAGGAAGCCCTATTACAGATTGCTGCCAAGAAGGAAGAACGCGGCTTGGGCGTGAACCAAGTGCGGGCGGAACAAGCTGACGCTGACCACATCCGCAAGACAGCTCTCCAGCAAATCGCGGCTGCCAAGGAAGAACGCGCTGGCGGCGTGATGGTCACTCGGGCAGAACAAGAGGACGTAAAGCGAAAACTCGATGCCAACAAAGCCCGCAAACAGATGTCTCTCGACGAAGCGGCAGCCTACAAGCAGAACGACAAGATCGCCTCGGCCAGGGCGCAGGCGATCCGGCGCGAAGGATTGCTGGTTACGAGCGCCAAGCGGGAAGAAAATACGATGCAGCGAAGGCTCTTCCTCGACGAGGAAGCAGCCTACGCCGAGAACGCCAAGAGAACCACCACCATTGCCGCCCAAAAGGCCAAGGCGATGGTCGCTGGCGGCATCAGCGGGAAAGAGATGCAAACTTCCACGCTTGGCGCCCTCCTACAAATGGGTTCAAAGCGAATCCTTCGGCAAGGTGCCGGCATGGTTGCTCAGCAAATAGGCAACACCCCCGGCATCGGCCAGGAAATAGGCTTGATAGTTGGCGGCGCCTTGTACGGAGGACCGACAATCGCGGGCATGGCCGCCTTGGGCGGCATAGCGGCCGTTGGGGCCGCAGTGGCGGCGCTTTATCGAAATGCCAACGAGGGGGCCAAGCAGGCGGCGATCGCGACGCAGCAATTTACAAAAGAATTGTCAGCACTAGGAAAACAGGCCGCAGAATCATCCACGAGCCTTGACACGATAACAAAGTTCGCCGAGCGAATTAAAACGATGCAAGAGGGCGCCACTCAGGGTGCTGTCGTGGCGGGTGCGGAAAAGGGGAAGGCCGGAATGAGGAGCTTAGCGGATCAGACTTTGATGAAGGTCGAGTCTTGGTTTGTGGGGGGAGAACGGAAAACGGGTTACGGGAGATTGCGCGCGGCACTTACCAGGTCAGGAGAGGCGCAAGCGACGATAGCCGGCGATCTGGAAGATGAATTGCTGAAGCAAAGGCCGATAGATGAACAGCGGGCCGAAACGCGACACCAAGGGCAAATCAATTTGATCGCGGCTCAATCTCGGCCTTCCAGTCCTCAGAGAGATCGCGACGTATTTAATGCCGAGATTCGATTAAGAAGAGACGATCTGGCCGCCAGGCAGGAAGAGGGTCTTGCGGAGGCCGCCTTTGGTGTGAAGTATACCGACGCTTTGGCGGCGCAATCCGATAAGGAATTAGAAATACAACGAAAGAAACTTAAAGATTTAGTATTTGTGGATAAGGAGGCCGCGGCCGCCTTTGCGACAGCCACCGCGGACAATCTCGCGGCCCACCAAGCCGCGGTGCAGGCGATGGAGCACCAGCAGGGATTGCCGGCAACATATAAAAGAGAAAGGGAATCGGAGGAGGCAAAAATCGCGGCAGATCAAGAAAAATTCCGGCGCAAGCAAGAGGATGATGACCTGAAAAAGACGCTCGACCAGGAATCAGCATTTGCCGTCGCCAAAAACAATGTGCAGTTGAAGGGCTTTGACCGTGAACAGGCAAACTTGCTTGTAAACCAGAAGCAACAAAGGGTGGCCCTTTTCTTTGATACAACCAAGACCGCCGCCGACATGAAAGCACTGAAAGCCACGCAGTCGCAAGAACCGGCCAAGCTAGACAAGGATCTCGTCAGAACAGTTTCCGACACCCTGGACGACATCAGAGACAAGCGGGCGGTGACGAATCGAGAGATGACCGAGGAGCAGGCCCAGTGGAATCAGACCGAGAGGTCTCTTCTCAGGCAAGGGGGAGATGCCCACCGGGCGGAAATCCAGGACGTGGCCGCCGCGACACAGGCCTATTATCAAGACAAACACGATATGGAACTCTCGGATATTGCCACCAGCCAGCGGATCAGGCTTGGCATGATTCATGGCACGATGGACCCCTACGAGGCCAAGAGAGAAGAGCTTCGCAGGCAGCATAAGCACACCCCGGAAGAGATTGAGGCCATCGTTCGGGGCGAGGCAAAGGGCGACTCCGCCACGTTCATCAAACAGGAGCGGATGCGAAAAGACCCCTACAAGGTCTACGATGAATACAACAAGTCGCTTCTCCAATCGCTTGGCACCGGCGAGATCGACAAGGCCGAGTATAATCGGCGGAAGATGGACAAGGCCCAGGAGCTTCTCGGCCGCACGGATGGGCAGTTCATGGACGCGATGAGCTATGTCCGCAACACGCAGACGGCGCTTCTGGGCGACGCGAACATTCCCAAGGAGACCAGGGATGGCATCATGGCAATTATGCGATCCGTGGCGATCATGGTCCGAGACGGGATACCCTGGAGAGGATAGCGGCACATGACAATTGAAATGTCAAAAGGCTGGCGCCTATCTGTAAGCCGGAGCGGAAATTCGCAGAGCACGCATGTATGGGTATGCGACATCGGCGACATCGACTCCCTGCGAGCAACCCTGCTTGCCTCGGTGGACACGGCGGACGGGACCTCTGGCGCGCTGCTTGGCTGCGAGTCCGTCGAGTCAACCTATGGCGCCGGGGGCAGCGACGATCCCGCCGGCGGCAAGGCCACGCTGATTGCCCACTACGTTCCTCTCTGGAAACTCAACCAGTACGACGTGAGCAAGGCCCCCCAGAAGCGGTTCAACTACGGATCGGAGAGTTTCACTTACGACCCCAGCCCGATCTTCCACGGGATCAACGCGGTATGGGATTCCGATAAGAAGGAAGTCATCAACCGCGAAGTTCTGCCGCTGATGACCCTGCCCATTACGGAAGTCGTCCTGTACGGCGCCCGAACGACGCTGGCCTTGGACACCTACTCGGCCTTTGCGAACACAGTCAACAGCGACACGTTCCTCGGGGCCGCTGCCGGCAAGGCGCTCTTTGGCGGGGCGTCCGGCACGCCGTTCCAGAAACCTGACGGCGCGTCCATCTATCGGTACGAAGTGAGCGTGAAGTTCCGCTCAATCGAGTGGAACAAGGATTACCGCCCCGTGACGAAAACGTGGGACACGATTCTGCCTGATGGCACAAATAAAAAGTTCTCCGCCGTTTCCTTTGCCAGCCTTTTGACGGCCCCAGGATGATAGAAGTCAAACGATTCAACCCGGGCGATCTGCTTACGCGGGAAGTCATCGACTCCCATGCGGACGCGATCAATCAGCTTGTACGGGGAATCAAGACTCAGCGGCAGGCTAAGCACCTGCCGACGCAAACGCTGGTCTACATTGAGAACTACACGGGGGCCGATCTGGGCTACTGCGCCGTGCTGGGGTTGGGGGATCCCCGCCACAATGACCCCACGGGCGACGGGGAGGCTTTCAAGTGGGGCGAGTTGACGTTCCTTGGCGAGACCCCGGCCGAGGGCGCGCATGAGGGCAAGTTCGCGGTCCTGCAGGATCCCCTTGCAGCGGGGAATACGGCCCTGTCGATCATTCAGGGCGTTGTCCGCGTGAAGGTGATATTCGCCACGGGCACGGAGAAGTGGGCGGACATCACCGACGGCTCGACGGCCACGTTGACGGCCGCCGCCACCGGCTCGGCGCGGATACTCTGGCGCGAAGGCAGCGGGGCCGGGACGGTCTGGTGCGTGTGCCTGATAGGGGCTGGCGGGGCGGGCGGAGGTGGGGTGGCGGGAGTCATTCCCGTCAAGGTTACAATGGACGGCGGTGAGGGCGGAAGTGCCTCGACTGATTGTTCCTACACCTATTCGGTAGACGATGAGAATGGTAATAAGATTGCCGAGGACATGACTCCGCAGACACCCAGGCTGCTTTATACCCAATACACTGCAGGAGATGGGTGGGGCTGGGGCTGCTACGACAAGGACGATAACTTTATCCTGCTCGATGCTGGCGAGAAGGAAGTGGCCGAGGTTATCACATGACCGACTACGGCACACTCAAACTGAGCAATGGACACCTCGCCTTGCGGAATGGGCGGCTGGCGAAAGGGTGCCTTACCGCAAAGCCGACGGTCAATTTCTGCCCATTATGTAATGGTGCAAGTTTCCTCTTTAGTGTAGAAACGTCGGGCATCGTTGTAGGCGTAGTGGATTCGTGCGAGATACTACAAGCGGGTTTCAATTCGGAGATGTTTAAGGTATTACCTTATGTGTTGCCGAACTGCACACAGATGGTTTTCTTCCAGGGTTACACGCAGCGGGCAGGATACCCATCGGGTATAAAGATTGCACAAGATGGATTGGCACAAGGCTCTCTTGCTGGCGACAGTGATGATGCGTTATTTCAGTACCCTGCCTGGTATGACGGAGATTGGGAGGATGGACCTCGTTGCACCTGGTATAGCTGCGATTGGTGGGGAAGCGGCAATTACCCTCCATATCCGCTTGGGCAGTATTATCAATACATCGAGGAAGATGATTGCGCAGGTGCTTATTATAATTGGGCCTTTGAAGGACTGAGTTTTGACCTATCAGTATTCGATGAACACGTGAAACTTCGCGGCTATTACAAGACCCGTCGCGCCTTCGCCGGGGTCTCGGGCGAATATGTATTCTTCTATGCAACCATAGACCGTACCCCAGGCGACACCGGGCCTTTTGAGTTTACCAATGAAAAAGAAGGCGGAATAATGTATGGCGGCACAGCTACCGTCACACTTGTTGGCGATCCGATAATAGATACAGGTCTGGCTCAAAGCAATTGGTCGGGTGACGAACCCATTTTTCAGGGAGATATACACTAATGGCAGGCATAAAACATACATTCGTATCAGCAGTCTCGCAGGGGACTGACGCCAATCTTATCCGCAGGGATGATTGGAACGCCGAACACACCATAACGCCGCCAGTGGTGTTTGGGGACATCACATTCAATAATGGCAGTATCACCTGTTCTGGTGGTACAATCTCCTTCGACAACGAGAATCTCACCACATCGGGCACGATGACTTGCGGCGAGTGCAATATGACGGGCGACCTCAACCACGACGGCAGCAAAGTAGGGTTCTTTGGCAGTCCCCCTGTTGTGAAGTCATCCGTGGCGGACTTAGGATCAGTCAC
>Ga0315290_10003533_pt1 | contig 11174 bp, 9 predicted proteins | sample YL17G12_0_MG_FD_203627 | JGI IMG/M metagenome (GOLD analysis project Ga0315290, IMG submission 203627) | Sediment microbial communities from Yellowstone Lake, YNP, Wyoming, USA - YL17G12_0 | ecosystem: Environmental > Aquatic > Freshwater > Lake > Sediment | place: USA: Wyoming | collected...
GCGATCGCGACTCGCTCAGGGCGAACCTGGTTGAGCATGGCGCGTTCGACGACGATGTATGATGCCGTCCATGCCGAGAGTGCCGCCGTTCGATCGGCCAGCGACCTACGACGACCTGGTGAAGCTCCCTGACCACCTCGTTGCCGAGATCGTCAACGGCGAGTTGCACGCGTCGCCACGGCCGGCGCCGCCGCACAACGAGGCAGGAGTCATCGTCGGCGGGCGGCTGGTGCCGCCCTTTCACGAAGGTCGCGGTGGCCCGGGCGGATGGCGCATCCTCTATGAGCCCGAGATTCATCTGGGTTCCGACGTCGTCGTGCCTGATTGGGCCGGGTGGCGAAGGGCGCGCCTGCCCCATAGTCCCGATACGGCCTTCTATGCGATCGCGCCGGATTGGGTCTGCGAAATCCTGTCACCGTCAACCTCGTCGTTGGACCGGGTGCAGAAGCTCGCCATCTATGCCCGCGAGAAGGTCGCGCACGCCTGGCTGATCGATCCGCTGGCACGGTCGCTTGAAGTCCTGCTCCTGGAGAACGGCCGCTGGACGATCCTCGCGGCGCACGCCGGCGCCGAAGTCGTGCGCGCCGAGCCGTTCACTGAAATCGAACTGGATCTGTCAGCGCTCTGGGCCGACTGAACGGGGCCGCCAGGCTACTTCTTGTGGAGCAGGACGTTCTCGAGCGCCCACACCTCGTAGGGCTTGAATTCGCGCGGCTTCTGCAGCACAAGCGCGACGCGCCGGCCGTCGGGGTGAACCCGGATATGGCTCATCTCCCCGTCGCTCCCATCGTCCATGCGCGCCGGATCGCGGCCGTCGACGGGAACCCACCACGTCTCCACCGGCCGATCGGGTCCCGTCCGTTTCTTGACGAGCACCGACTGGCTGTCCGGCGCCCAGCAGAGCACATCCAGGGCGGGCGCGCCCGGCGAGGATGCCGGCGCTGCACCGGAAGTTCGTTCGGCTCGCATGGCGTCCCGCGACTGACCGCCGGCCGTCAGCGCGAGACGAATCGTTGTCGACGTGGCGTCACCGGTTGCATAGGCCACGAACCGCATGTCAGGGGAGACCTGGACCGACCCCGTGAAAACGCCTCGAGCAATCTCTCGCTCGCTCCCGCTCTCCAGGTCGCGTTCGATGAGCGCGTACTCCTGATAGGGCGGCTTTCCGTCGCGAGGAAGGCCCTGACGAAAATAGAGCCTCCGCCCGTCGTCCGACATCCGGGTGATCGACTGCCAGTCGCTCGACTTGAAGAGCTCGCGTTCCACCCCGGTCACGAGGTTCTTCTCGAATGTCTGTATCTGAGGCGGCTTGTCGTCACTCAGCCGGCGGAAGTAGATTCTGCTCGCGTCGCGTGACCAGCCGAGCAGGTACACGATGGTCTTGCCCCCATTCCCCCCGAACGCCACCGCCGACACGTCCCCGGTCCCGGCGTCGATACGGTAGATCCCCCACCTCGCGCTGAAGTCACGTCCGGCACTCGCGAGGGCACTTCCATCCGGAGCCCAGATGGCCGCCCCCATCAACGAGGCAAGTTTCGGACGGAGCTCCCGGAGGGCGTTGGTTTCGAGCGAGCGAATCACGATGGCAGGGTTCGAGTTCACGACGTACTGCGGCCCTCGCCCAGTGACGAACGAAAAGCTCCGGCCGTCGGGCGACCAGTCCGGGGTCGGGAACAGGGCCGGTTTGCGCGCCGCTCCTCCTGCCGATTCCTGGACGGCGTCGGCGGCGGGTGTGATCCAGCGGCCGCCGGAGAAGTCGAACGCTCCGACCCGGACGTCGGAGCCTTCCCAGTTGTTGTCGACCGAGGAATACAGCGTGCCGGAAGTGCCGACTCCGAGCGGAATGAACTGTCCGATGTCGGCCTTGATCAGCATCGGCTTGCCTTGAAGCCGGCCTTGGGCTAACGGCTGGGCGAAGAGGCTGTTGGTCCCGAGCCGATCACTGGTGAACAGCAAACGGGACCCATCAGGCGTCCAGCCGACCAACGCTGCGTTGGCCTGCTGCGTGGCCCCCTTGGTCTCGCCGGTTCCGTCCGCACGGAGGATGACAATGTCGCGGCCCCGTCCGTTCCGTGCGAGCGCGTCGAGAGCCAGCCACTGGCCGTCCGGCGATAGCGCCATGCGATCGACGGCGGCCTGGGGCGTGAAGGCGAACGGTCGCACGGTCCCGTTGTCCGCAGACACCAGGGCTATCTGGTACGACCGGTCGGCGAGCGTCAACGCCACGGCCACCCACTTGCCGTCCGGGGTCCAGTCGAACGGCTGGATCCAGGAGAAGCCCTTGTCAGCCAGCAGTTGCCGCGCAGGTGGCACACCCGTGCCGGCGAGGCTCACGATCTGAAGCGCGGCAGGAGCGCCCCCCATGGTGTCGTGCCAGTTGTACGCCAGCGATTTGCCGTCCCTGGAGAAGACTGCGAGTCCCACCCCTTCCATCGGTCCGACGTTGGTCAGCCGGCGGTCCGATCCCGAGACCAGGTCGTGGACGACCATGTTGCTGCTGTTCCCGTCGTCACTCCATTCGGTCCAGGCGACCAGCCTGCCGTCAGGCGACACGCTGTCGAGTGTCGCGTGCCGTGGCGCCGTCCACAGCATCCGCGACGAGGCGCTCGACCGCGCCGCCGGCGAGCCTGCGGCCATCGCGCTCAGCCGGGCGCGGGCCTGCTCCGCAACGTCCTTCTGATCCGCGAAGTCGCGCACGATGCGCTCGTACGCCTTGCGCGACTCGGTGTCGCCGAGCTTCTCGTGGCACTCGCCCAGGCGCAGCAGCGCCTTGGCGGCCAGCGGGCGGTCGCTGCCCGACTCGCGCACGACGCGCTCGTAGAGCGCGATCGCCTCGGCGAGCTTGCCCTCGGCCCGCTCCTTGCTCAGCGCCTGCTGGTACAGGTCGTAGCCGCCCTGTGGCCGCGCTCCGGCCACGGCAGCCAGCACGGCGATCGCGAACAGCACGCAGACCATCCATCTTCGGATCATGGGGCCTCCTTGTCTCGTGCGGTTCACGATAGCGGGCGCCGCCGCGGGAGGTGTCATGCGCGATCCCGTTCGCCGTCCAGCCGGTGCACTTTGTTTGTCATGGCGTTGTCAGCCCGCGACCACGAGCTTGTACCCGACGCCGTGCACGGTGATCAGGTGGCGCGGCTGCGACGGGTCCACTTCGAGCTTGGCGCGCAGCAGCGCCACGTGGTTGTCCACGGTCCTGGTCGTCGGAAAGTGCTCGTAGCCCCAGACGTCGTTCAGCATCTCTTCACGCCCGACGACCTCGCCCGCCCGGCTCGCGAGCAGCCGCAGCACGCCGAATTCCTTGCGCGCGAGATCGACCGGGCGCCCCGCGCGCGTCGCCACGTAGCGCTTGAAGTCGATCACCACGTCTCCGAAGCGGACCTCGTCGGGGAGGGCTTTCGCAGGCGAGGCGCGGCGAAGGAGGGCCCGGACGCGCGCCAGCAACTCGCGGACGGAGAAGGGCTTCGTCACGTAGTCGTCCGCGCCCATGTCGAGCCCGACGACCCGATCCGCCTCGTCTCCCCGCGCCGTCAGCATCAGAATCGGCGTTTCGGCGCCTTGGGCGCGCAGCTTGGTGCACACTTCGTAGCCGCTGAGCCTGGGCAGCATCAGGTCCAGGATGATGAGGTCGGGCCGGCCCTCGCGCGCCAGTCGCAGGGCGGCCTCGCCGTCGGCCGCCTGCTGCACCTCGTACCCCTCGCACCGCAGATTGTCGGCAAGGCCGCGGAGGATCGCGGGGTCGTCTTCGACGACGAGAATGCGGCTCATGGGCGCGGCTCCGCGGGCAGGATCATGGTGAACGTGCTTCCGCTGCCCGGCGCGCTCTCGACCTCGATGCGCCCGCCGTGGCCGGCCACGATGTGCGCGACGAGCGCCAGGCCGAGCCCGGTGCCGGGGATGGACTGGTTCTGGCCGCCGGGCACGCGGTAGAACTTCTCGAAGATCCGCTGGTGATCGGGCGCGGGAATGCCGATGCCCCAGTCGCGGACCCGGATGGAAACATCCGAGTCCGTGCGCGACAGCGCGATCGCGATCGTGTGCGCGGTCCCCGAGTACTAGAGGGCATTGGTCAGCAGGTTCAGCAGCGCCTGCTGGATGGCATCCGGATCGACGGGCGCCACGCATGGATCGTCGGGCACCTCGACGGCCACGGCGATGCCCTTCAGCGACGCGGGAGAGGCGATGGCGCGCGCGGGCCAGGCTCCTCGCGCATCAGCAGCGTCTCGGCGAACATCCGGATGGCGGTGAGCGGCGTCTTCAGTTCGTGGGACACGCTCGCCACGAACTGCGAACGCGTGTCGGCCAGGCGCACCTCGCGCCGCACGTCGCGCCAGAGCAGGTATCCGCCGACGCAGGTCACGGAGAGCACCAGGCCCAGGGCCGCCAGGAAGAAGCGCTGCGCCGTCCGCCACTCCTGGCCCGCGGCGTCCGCAGGGGCGGCGAGACGAACCGCGGTGTCCGGAAAACGGGGGCCGAGCAGCTGCGCATCGGCGCTGGGGAAGCCGGCGCGCCCCACGAGCACGGCGCCTGCCGATCGTTCGCCGCGCAGGGGCGCGAAGGCCGATTCGCCGTCCACGACCACCACCACCGGATCGCGGCCCGGCGCCAGCCCGGCGCCCACGAGCCACGAAGGGTCCGTTCCGTATGCGAGCCAGAGCGGCTCGGGCCGTTCGCCGCCCCGCGGGATCAGGCGCGCGTCGAGCGCGGCCGGAAAGTCCCGCGCGAGCGCGAGGGCCCGTTCGATCACCGCGATGCGCGTTTCCACACGCGCCATCACACGCGCGGAAGTCGGCGCGGCGGTCGCGTCTCCGGGCGCGATTCGCCGCAGCAGCGCGCGCAGCTTGTACAGGCCGGCGGGGCCGAGGGCCGTCAGCGCGCCGCCATCGACGTCGGCCGCCAGGCGCCGCGCAATCGGCGCCTCCGCGTGGAGATCGAGCAGACGCTCGCCGGCGTAGTACGCGAGCGGGACACGCTCGTCATCGGCTACGCTCGAGGGAAGGGCGAGGACCTTCATGTACTCGGCGACTGCCGAGGGCACGCGATGCTGCGCCGCTCGAAGGCGGGCCAGTTGGAGGCGCGCGTACCCGGCATCCTCGTCATCAACCGCGATGACCGACGCGCGCTGGTACGCCGCAGCCGCCAGGTCCGGCCTGTGCTCGACATACTCCGCGCGCTCGGCGCTGGTCACGACGCGCGCGAACTCGGCCTGCGCGAAGGAGCGCTGGCTGGCGGCCGCAGGCGGGAACACCTCCCATGGGAAGACGAGGCGGCCGCTGCGCACGGTGAGCGCGAAGACGAGGGGAGGGGAGGCGGCGGCGCGGCCGCTCACCACGTCGAGCTTCAGGCGCTCGAGCGCCGCGAACAGATCGTCGTGGAGGCGCCGGATCTCGCGCCGCGTGTCCTCGGCCGCCCGCCGCCCGGCCAACTCGCGCTCCTGGCTGATGGATCGCAGGTCGAGCCCGACGACGCCGGCCGAGGGCAGGGCCAGCGCGAGCAGGAACAACGCGGCGCGGCGCGCAGGGGGCGGGAATCGCATCTTCCAGTACCAAGGAACGCGGCGATTCTACGCCCGCCCGGCCCCGGCCATGTCACGAAATTGTCTGGCGGCGGGCGGGACCTCCCCCCGCCCGGCCCGAAAGATCGGGGGTGTCGACGAGGCCGCTCCTAATTTCACGATCATCGAGGGTTGGGTCGCCGCTCGTGCGGCTCGCTCAGGGCAGGCAGGGTGGCCGGATGCCTATCGGGGTGACGGCAGCAGGATCTCGAATTTCGTGTCGCCGGGCTCGCTCGTCACGTTCACACACCCGCCGTACTGGCTGACGATGGCGTAGAGCGTGGCCAGGCCGAGGCCGGAGCCGCGGTCGCCCGACTTCGTCGAGTAGAACGGCTCGAAGATGTGCGTCAGCACGTCCTTCGGAATGCCTGTGCCGGTGTCGCGCACCTCCAGCCGGGCATAGCGCCCCGGCTGCATGGCCATCCCGAGCGCGGCATCCGGATCGAGTTCCACGGTGCCGGTTTCCAGGCGCCACCGGCCGCCGCGCGGCATGGCATCGCGCGCGTTCGTGGCCAGATCGAGCAGCACCACGCGCAGGTGAGCCGGGTCCATCACCGTCACGCACGGCTCCGGCGACGGCACCGTCTCGACAAGGACGGCGGGCCCCACCGCTGCGCGCAGGACGGGGAGGATGTCCGACAGCGCCTCGGTAAGGTCGATTCGCGCGGGGTGTCCCCGCTGCTGGCGGCTGATGGCCATCAGGCCGGCTGTGAAGTCGGTGGCCCGCTGCAACTGGTCGGCGGCGCGCTCCACCTCGTCGCGCAGCGGATCACCGGAGCGGAGCTGATCGAAAGCCCGATCGGCAAAGGCGCCGATCGCCCTCAGCGACGCGGTGTATTCATCCGCGACGACGCCGGCGAGGCGGCTGACGGCCTCGAGCGTTCTGGCCTGGCGCACGCGCTCCTCCAGGGCCGTCCGCCGGCGTTCGGCCGCCACGCGCTGGCGTTCCAGGGTGATGAAGGCATACGCCGCCATCGCGCCGAGCAGTACGAGCTCGGCCAGCACCATCACCTCCTGCGGGCGTTGAAGTTCGTATCCAAACGGGAGCCACAGATACAGCGCGAAGTGCACGACGGGGAAGCTCAGCGCGCTGCCCACCAGGAAGCTGCCCACGCGCACCGGGTCCAGGCCGGCGTCGGCGGCGCGCTCGCGGGTGTCGGCGTCGAGGGCGCGAGGCAGCTCGGCCTCGCGCAGCCGGAACGCGATCAGGAGGAAGAACGGCGGAATGGCCCACAGCAGGTCCGTCCTGGCGCCGTCCGGCAAGGCAAACACGCCCAGGGCCTCGAAAAGATCGAGCATGTCGGTGATCAGCAACGCCGCGCCGGCCAGGGCCACCGCGCCATACAGCACGCGCCACCGCGCGGACCCGCACGACCACGCGCGCCACGTGAAGCGGATGATGACGGCCGCGTCGAGCGTGATGAAGAGCAGCGACGACGGCAGCGCCGTTTGAAAGAGGGCCGGATCGACCGCGGCCGGCACCAGCACGAAGTACGAGTACCAACCCACCACCAGCAGCGTCACGCCGGCCCAGCGCAGCTGGCGCTCGGTTTGCCGGCGTCCGCCCAGGTTCGCGAGATGGGATCTGCACTCGGCCGCGAACAGGATGGGCGAATAGAACAGCAAGTACGCCGCGTCCGTCCACACATTGTCGAGCTGCCGCCACTGGCTGGCGGGCACGACGGCGATGGCGGCCAGCGTGACCAGCCAGAAGACGCAGGCATAGGCCAGGTGTGTCCAGAACATCCGCTCCTGGGCGTCCTGGACGCGGCGCAGGCCGTAGAATCCGGCCACCACGGCGGTGGCGACGAACGGAATCTGGAAGGGGGATGCGCCAAACGCCGTGAGCGTGCCCGGATCCATCAGGGGCAGCGAGTAGAGCAGCGCCTCGGTGACCACGACCGCCAGGTAGAGCAGGACGAGCGTGTCGCCCGCGAGGACGTCGAACACGACCGAGACGGTAGAGCGCGGAGACACGTTTCCCATAGAGCACTGCCGAGCGCTCTATCGGCACGGGAGGATGCCGGCTTGAGATGGGGCGGCAAAAGCGTGCAAGAATACGGCGGGTACACGCCTCCGGCCTGGCCATGTTCAGATACCTCGTCACCCGCCTCGCTTTCTCGGTGCTGCTTGTGGCCGTCGTGTCGTCGGCCGCGCTGCTGCTGACGCGAATCGCGCCCGGCGACATCACGTCCGAACAGGTGGGCAGCGGTGTGTCGGCGCGGGCGATCGAGAGCGAACGGGCCCGACTCGGCCTGGATCGGCCGCTGGGGGAGCAATACGCGCGATGGGTGGGGCGCGCCGTGCGGCTCGATTTCGGCACGTCGCTGATGTACGGCCGGCCCGTGGCGGGGCTCGTGGCCGAGCGCGCCCGCAACACGGCCGTGCTGGCGGTGGTGGCGCTGCTGCTGGCCACCATGATTGGGCTGCCGCTGGGGGTCATGTCGGGCAGCCGGACGGGCTTCGTGTCGGGCGTGATCCGCGGGGCGTCGGTATTGGCGCTGTCGCTGCCGTCGCTGGTCAGTTCGCTGCTGCTCGTCTTCGTGGCCGCGCGCACGGGCTGGCTTCCGACCGGGGGCATGACGTCGATCGATGCGAGCGGAGAAGGCGGATGGATGGCGGCCGCGGCGGACCTGGGCCGCCACCTGATTCTGCCCGCGTGCGCGCTGGCGCTGCCGCTGGCGGCCACCATCGAGCGCCTGCAGTCCCAGGCCACGGCGAGCACGCTTCGCGAGCCGTTCGTGGCGGCGGCCCTGGCGCGCGGCGTGCCGCCCGGGCGCATGCTGTGGCGCAACACCCTGAAGCCGGCGCTCCGGCCGGTGACGTCCATCTTCGGCCTCGTCTTCGGCGGCCTGCTGAGCGGGTCCTTCGTGGTGGAGATCGTCACCTCGTGGCCCGGCCTCGGCCGGCTGATGTTCGACGCGCTGCGATCGCGCGACCTGTACCTCGTGGCCGGCTGCGCGGCGGCCGGCGGCGTGTTTCTCGCGCTGGGCGCCCTCGTGTCGGACCTCGCGCTGGCGGCCATCGACCCCCGCCTGCGCGGGCGGGAGGAGGCCGGATCGTGAGGCGCGCCGGCGTTGCGCTGATCGTCTTCGTCGCGCTCGTGGCAGTGCTGGCGCCATCGCTCACGCCGCACGGCGCGCACTACATCTTCGCGGACCGGGCCTACGCGCCCCCGATGCCGATACATGTCGTCCGCGAGGACGGCCGTTGGCGCGCGCCGTTCGTCTATCCCGTGCGCCTCGCGGATCGCCTCGAGCGGCGCTACGAGGAGGACCGCGCGCACCCGATCACCGTGACGTGGCTGTCCGGGGGCGTGATCGTCCAGCAGGCCGACGGGAGCCGCGGACCGTGGCTGCCGCTGGGCGGCGACGGCTCGGGCCGCGACGTCTTCGCGCGCCTGGTGTACGGCGCGCGTCTGTCGCTGGCGGTGGCGCTTGTCGCCACCCTCGGCGCGCTGCTGATTGGCACCCTCGTGGGCGGCGTCGCCGGCGCTGCGGGCGGCCTCGTCGACGACGCGCTGATGCGATTCTCGGATTTCGTGCTGGTGCTGCCGGCGATGTACGTGGTGCTGTCGCTGCGCGCCGCGCTGCCGCTGGTGCTGCCCACGGCGCAGGTCTTTGCGCTCGTCGCCGGCATCCTCGCGGTGGTGGGCTGGCCGATCGTGGCGAGGGGCGTGCGCGCGATCGTGGCCGCGGAGCGCGAGCGCGACTACGCGCAGGCCGCGCGCGCCCTCGGCATGGGGCGCGGCCGACTGCTGGTGCGCCACCTGCTGCCGGCCGCGCGGGGCTTCGTCGCCACTCAGGCCACGCTCCTCGCGGCCGCCTTCATCCTGGCCGAGGCCACGCTGTCGTTCGTGGGGCTCGGCTTCCCTGAGCCGTCCGTGAGCTGGGGCGTGATGCTGCAGGAAGCCGCGAATGTGGCCGCCATCAGCGACGCGCCGTGGACGCTCGCCCCCGCCGCCGCGATCTTCATCGTCGTGCTCGCCGTGAATCTGATCGTGCAAGGACCACAACCCAAAGGGGTCGGGACTAATTAGCTGCGCGGTCGCCGGACGATGACGGAATTGTGTTCGGAGTCAGTCCACGCCGGGTCTGAAGACCCTCCATGGACCGAAGATCCGGCCGCGCGTATACTCGGCACCAGCGCGGTTGCCCCGGCAGGTCGCCAATCGGGCGTATCGCCGCTTCCGGCAAGGGCCGCCGTCGAACGGGCTGATCGACCTGGATGTGCGCGCCATGATCATCAACCTTTACGCCGCGTGGATCGGGTTCCTGCTGGGGTGCGTGGCCGGGGCCGTCACGGGCCTGTTCTTCCACGACAAGGACTGGCTGGACGGCTACAGCTCGTGGCCGCGGCGCCTGATCCGCCTCGGGCACATCTCGTTTTTCGGCATCGGATTGCTGAACCTCGCCTTCGCCCTGACAGCACGGGCGGTCGGCCTGGACTCGGGACTTTCGGCCGCCTCGGCCTTGTTCCTCCTCGGGGCCGCCAGCATGCCGCTGATCTGCTACCTGTCGGCCTGGCGCGTCGCCTTCCGCCACCTGTTCTTCATTCCCGCGCTGTCGGTTACCTCTGGCGTCGCCCTGTTCGCATGGAGGTTGCTGGCACGATGAACATCGCACTGGTCGCCATGAGCGGGATTCGGGTGTGCGACGCGGAACTGCTGCGCGTCGGGCTCACGCTTCCCGGCTTCGTCGAGCGCAGCAAGGTTATCGCGTCGCTGCCCAGCCTGGGTCTGCTCACGCTGGCCGGCATGACGCCGCGCCGGCACACGATCTCCTACATCGAAGTTCCCGATATCGCGCAGATGGGGCAACTGCCTGCCGGGTTCGACCTCGTCGCCATCTCGAGCTACAGCGCCCAGATCGACGAAGCCTATGAACTGGCCCGACGCTACACGGCCGCCGGGATCCGGACGGTCATCGGCGGCCCCCACGTGAGCGCGCGGCCGGATGAGGCAGCCCAGCACTGCGAGGCGGTAGTGGTGGGGGAGGGCGAGACCTTCTGGCCTCAGGTGCTGGAAGACGCCGAGGCCGGCCGCCTCCAGCCGCGCTACCAGGAGCCGCGTGACGCCTTCGAGATGATCGACGCGCCGGTCCCGGCGTTCGAGCTGCTCGACATCTCGAAGTACAACCGCCTCACCGTCCAGACCAGCCGCGGCTGTCCCCATCACTGCGAGTTCTGCGCCGGCTCGGTCGTGCTGACCGGCGGGTACAAGCAGAAGCCGATCGCGAAGGTGCTGAATGAAATCGAACGGATCCAGGCCATCTGGGAACGCCCGTTCATCGAGTTCGCCGACGACAACACGTTTGTTGACCGCGCCTACTGGCGGGAGCTGCTGCCGGCGCTTCGCGGAAAGCACCTCCGGTGGTTTGCCGAGACCGACCTGTCGGTTGCCGACGACGCGCGGCTCCTGGAGCTGATGCGTGAAACCGGGTGCGCGCAGGTGCTCGTCGGCCTCGAGAGCCCCGCCGAGACCGGACTGGCGGGACTGGAACTGCGGAGCGATTGGAAACTGCGGCGGTTCCCGCGGTACAAGGAGGCGATCCGGGCCATCCAGTCGCACGGCATCACGGTGAACGGGTGCTTCGTGCTCGGCCTCGATGGGCACACGCCCGAC
>Ga0315290_10003535_pt1 | contig 11170 bp, 12 predicted proteins | sample YL17G12_0_MG_FD_203627 | JGI IMG/M metagenome (GOLD analysis project Ga0315290, IMG submission 203627) | Sediment microbial communities from Yellowstone Lake, YNP, Wyoming, USA - YL17G12_0 | ecosystem: Environmental > Aquatic > Freshwater > Lake > Sediment | place: USA: Wyoming | collected...
GGCGGATTTCCCCTTCTTGGGCCCTTGAGCCACCTGCCATTGCCAGTCCGATGAAGGTGGCCATCAGCAGTCTGCCAACCCACCTCACGCCGATCCTCGTTCCTCTTGCCATTTCGTCCTCCTTGTCCTAGGAGCGTGTCGTCACTACCGCTGGAACCACGCCGCTCAACCTCGTTTCTCCTCGGCAATCCTCGGAGGCCTACCTCCAAACGAGCGTCACATGACCAGGTCGATCCGCGAGGAGTGTTCGGGCAGCGACCCGGCATTGGATGGCGTCATCTCCTCCACAAAGGAGAAAGACCGCCTGATTGCGAGGGATTTCCGAAGGCCCCCGGACTTCCAGCTCGTCTTGCGGGATATTGACGGCATTGCGGATCCCGCTCTTCAAGAATGCGGTGCGTGGCCGAATGTCGAGCAGAACGTGTGGGCCAGAATCGGATTCCCGGCGAGCAAACTCACTGGAGCTCAGTTCAGGGGCAAACCCCGTGTTGTCAACGGGCGCTCCGTCCCTCGAATCCAGGCGTGCCACGAAGCGATCGCGCTCGTCTGGAGTTGAAACGCCAACGAGAGCATCGGCGACTCGTCCCTGGATGTCCAGCGCGAGAACAGTCGGGATCAGGAGAAAGCCGCCCTCCGACGGGCGATTCAGACGTAGAACCTCGTTATCGAGAATGTCGTGCGACTTGAGCCAACTGCGTACATCCTCGACGGGCTCCGAGGCGACAATCGTCAGGTGTATCCCGGGGCGCTTGGACAAACGGCTGAACCATGGCGCCATCTCACGACAAGCGGGACACTTCGTATCCACCCGAAGCACGATATCCCGATTGGGCGGCTGAAGCCGCAGCCCGGCAATAACTGGGCGAACGCCCGGTACGAGCAGATGGGGAGGAGGAGGCGCGACCAGGTGCGAAGGCATGCGCCCTCGTGCAAGCATCAGCGCGGCCGCGACTGTCGAGAGCACGAGGCAGACGTCGATGCAGAACCACAGCCGCCGATTGAATGCCGTCGCATGTTTCGGGGGCGTGGTTCCGCTGCTGCGTGACGTAGGCATGACCTGTTCTAGGAGACGTCGAAGTCTGATCATCTTGGGGTCTTCGCCGCTACGGAAGACTGACCCACCTTTGCTCGGCAGAAGCGGACCACGTGCGAAACACGATCACGATCTCTGTGGTGCGGCTCGGGGTGCGCCCGAGGTTGAGGGTGGCGGTTCCGTGAGTGCGGCGGCGGTCTCTGCCCCAGAGGGGGGCGCGTGGGTGGCGGCGCGTCAGCGTGTGCGGCGCGACCGAGGTGCGTCGTCTCGGTGGTCGGCGACGTGGCGTCGCGCGTGCTCGAGGGTACGCTGCGCATAGCGTTCCGCATCGGCGCCACGGCGGGACATGGCGCGGTCGACCAGTTGCGCGTAGATCGCATCGGGCGGGAGGCCGCGCTCCAGGCGTGTACAGACCCAGGCCCAGTCGTGGCCGGATGGGGTGGTGTCGCGCCGGCCGTCTCTGCCCGGCGGGCGCGTGGAGGCCACCGGCGGACGTGGGGGCGTGTTCAGATCGTCGACGACGACCCAGGGCCGGCCCTGCGCGGCCGGGCGGACGTTGACCCAGCAGCCGCCTCGCTTCCAGTTCTTGAAACCGGCGAGCCGGCCGAGGTGCTCCCCCGAGACCGACGCGGGATCGCCCTCCAGCGTCCGGATCCACGTGCGTTGGACGCGCCTCCGTTCGTCTTCCGCAAGCGCGCGGTCGCACCGCAGCCAGACGTGGCAGCCCCCCTGGGGCGAGGTCTCGACGAGCAAGGCGTCGACCTCGCGGGCGACGGCGTGGGCCCGTGCGACGGCGACATCATCGATCACGATGAGCGGCCACGACCGGCCGCGCGCGGGGCGGGCATAGATGTCGGCGTGCTGCGCATTCTCGGCGCGTGCCCACGGGAGCGGCAGAGCGGCGATTGGGCGGTCACGCTGCCACAGCATGGCGCCGGACGCGCGACGCACGGCGAGGTCGACGCGATCGACACCGGTCGCTGCCCACCAATCCAGCATCGCCTGTGTGTGGTCCGCCGCGCGCATCGTCGGGGGTTAGCCTTGGGGATCGCGCAGCGAGGGGCCGTCGATGCGGACGGTGTGGCACTGATGACGCAGGCGACTGAGCAGGGCCTCGACCAGCGACTTGTTGCCCAGGAAGCTGTGCCAGTCGGGGTACTCAAGATTCGTGGTAATCAGCGTGGGCCGTCGTCGGTACCGCTCCTCCATCAGCTTGAAGAAGATGTTGGTCTGCTCCGGCTTCAGATTGATAAAGCCCAGTTCGTCGATCAGGAGGACGTCGATCCGGATCAGCGTGTTCAGCAGTTTCCGCGTGGAGCGATCCGCGAGCGACGCGTACATCTCGTCGAAGAGATCCTGCGCGCGGACGAAACGGCCGCGGTGGCCGTTCTGAATCGCCTTAAGGAGGAGCCCAGAGGCGAGTCCGGTCTTCCCCACCCCCGTCGGCCCCATGAAGACAATGTTCTCGGCCTTGCCGATGAAGTCGAGTTCGGCGAAGGTGCGGATCTGTTTCGCCGACACGCCCGGCTGGCGCTTGAAGGGAAACGACTCGATCGTCCATTGCTCCGGTAAGCCGGCGTGCTTGATGCGCCAGGCCAGCGCGGTCTCCTGACGATGGTGATACTGCGCCCGGAGGAGGCGGGCCAGAAACGCGCCGTACGAGAGCTGTTGCTGCTGGGCGTGGGCGACCTCTGCATCCAAGACCTCGCCGATGGTCTTGAGATGGAGATTGCGGAGGAGTTGGTCGAGGTCGTCAGTCATGCGGGCCCTCCGGGTCGTCCTCGGGAGCGAGGACGAAATACTCCTTGGCGATCAGACGCAAGGTGAGGCGTTCCAGCCGCGGGAGATCAAACAGGCCGTACTCCAAGGCGAGCGTGACGGCGTGCACGAAGGCCGGGCGCGGGTACTCGCGGTACAACGCCAGCAGGCGGCGCAACGCGAGGGTGCCACGCCCATGGCTGCGCAGCTGGAGCGCTGCCGCATAGGTGGGCAGCGGCGGGTCCGCCCGTTGGAGTTCCTGTTCTTCCGGCGCGGGTTTCTGAGCCCACGGGCCTTCGCCGCGCGGGGGGCGGTGCTCCGGGCGCGCCACGCGCGTCGGCGTGCGGGTCAGCGCCCGCGCATGCGTCGCCACGAGGCGGGGCCCGGCGTAGACGTCGATCCGATCTTTGGTCTCGCGCACCTCCAGCGGCCGCCCGATCAGTGGATAGGGCACCGAGTACCGATGCGCGTCGACGCGGACGTACCCCTCGACGTCGACGATGCGCTGGTGGAGCACGTACACCTCCGGGACAAACAGCGGCAACGGGCGCAGGTGCGCCCGTTCGGCGGCAAAGAGTTCGCGCGGACTGGCATGCAGGTGGCGTTTGACGGCGGCGTTGGTCGTGTCGCAAAAGCGCACGGCCTGGGCATTGAGATCGGCCAGGTCGGCAAACACGCGCCCGGCCAAGAAATTGTGCTCGATAAAATGAAAGGGCCGCTCGACGCGCGCCGAGCGGTTCGCGTCGCCCTTCTCATGCGCGCGAAACACGAAGCCGAAGCGCTCGGCGAAGGCCGCCATCTCGGGTGCGGGGACCATGCGCGCGCCGGTGCCGTGGGCGACCACCACGTGCGTGTTGTCGATCATGCAGACGCCACACGCGCCCGCGAGATAACCCAGCGCGTCGGTGAGGAAGACCTTGCAGCGAAAGCGATTGAACGCGGGATAGCACTGGAAGAAGAGCATCCGCGAGTAGCAGCAGACCAGCGAGGCCGTCTCGATCCGCTGTTCGACGCCGCCGATCGGGGCGCGATGCGGCGAGGTGTCGTGTTGCATCTCTTGGCCAGGCCCAAACTCGTAGCGGCCCGCGGGCCGGGCGGGCGCATGGCCGATCGCGTGTCGACGACAGAAACCGGTCAGGGCCGGATACGACAGCGTCGCGCCCTGCCCGAGCAGTTCTTCATGGACGCGTACCAGGTTGCCCTGGCAGCGCGCGACGAGGTCGAGAATCTCCGCGCGGTACGGCTCGGCCTTTTCCGCGCGGTCAATCTGAGGCACCGACGGGCTGCCGGTCGCCAGCACCGTGCGCACCGCCCCCCGCGAGATCTGCAGCGTGCGCGCAATCTGGCGGACCCCCAGTCCGCGCGTCCGCAAGTCCAGAATCGTCGTGCGGGTCGCCTGATCGAGCATCGTGGATCTCCTGGGCACACCGGTGGTGCAATTGACGGACATCGGCCTCGGCCTCGCAGCAGGCCCGCCACGCGCGGGTCCGATCGGCGAGCGGCAGCGCGAGGCCCGCGCGCAAGCGGCCACTGGCGCGTCGGGCCACCGCCGCCACGATCTCCATATCCCGGATGAAGGCCTCAGCGGCCGCCGGCGCGATCGGCGGATCGGCCTCGCTGCGCGCGCGCTCCTGCTCCAGGCGCAAGACCAGTAGCGGATCACGGCTCACCAGGTCACGGACCGCCGCCGGACCCGCGAGGTAGGTCTGATACAGCCGACCGACTTGCCGCGTACTGAGCGCGTGGCCGCTGATCGCCTCCCCGAGGCGCAGGCAGTCGGGGCCGTTGGCGCGCGCCAACGGCACCAGGTACTTCATCGCCGCGTGCGCCCCAATCCGGCCTTCCTGCACGCGCTGCTGGATCACGACCGGGAGGTCGCGCACCAGACTGAGCCGGCGCGACACCCAGCTCACACTGCGATCAAAGCGTCGCGCCAAGTGCTCCAAGGGCAAGCCGTGCTCCTCGTGCAGCGTGCGCAGCACCCAGCCGTGCTCGAGCGCACTGTCCGGGGCCTCGGTGTGGAGTAACTGCCGGAAGATCAGGGCCTCGGCTTCCCCCATCGCCCAGGCGACGGCGTGCACGGTGTCGCGGTGCAGGCGCTGAAGACCGCGCACCCGTTTGTACCCATCGACCACCACATGCGCGGCCTCGGGCACGGCCACCACGACGATCGGCATCTGCTGGCCCGTGTCGGCCAGCGAGGCCAGCAATCGTCGTTCGCGGGCCGGATGGCGGACCCGCAAGTGGGCGTAGCGGAGGTCGAGTTGGTGAAATTCGAGATCCATCAGCGGCGTCTCGTGTGCACGGCCGACTGTCGCACAGCCCCGGTCTGGTCTTGCGCGGCCACCCGGGGAAGTCAGCCCGTAAACCTTCTGGAATCAACGACTTGATAGGGGGTACTGGTCTTGCGCGGCACGTCGGGGAAGTCAGCCCGCAAGTCCCCTGGAATCAATCACTTGATAGGGGGTACTGGTCTTGCGCGGCGATCAGGAGGACTCGGCTCATCTGGCCCAGGAAATCGGTACCCGTCACGCCAAACTCGTCTTGCGCCAGATCCCAGGCGAGCGACGACAGCGGCGGGGGCAACACCAACGGGGAGGGCGTCGTGCCGGCCATCACGGCCAGTTGACGATCGTGCAAGCGACGGGCGTGGAAGTAGTCCGGATTGCGACGGCGCCAGGACGCCTGCGTCACGTCGCGGCGCGCGCGCTGGCACGCCGGTGACGAACACGCGCGCTGACGGCGTCCGACGCGACGGTCAATCGTGAACCACCGACGACAGATACAGCAGGGGCGCTTCCTGAGCATCCCGACATGCTCAGGCCACAGGCCGCAAAACGGGGTGGGTCATTTCTCAGGAGCGAAGGTGGGTCAATTCTGGAAAGCGGTGAAGTCTACGCGGCTTAGGGCGAAGCTTCACTGGGCTCCACCCAGCAGGACGCCAACGGTGGCGACGACGAGGACGGAGGAGACATACAGACCAAGCATCGCCAAGGCAACTGGCTTGGGGCTCCGCTTGAACAGCACGCCGAGGCCGATAGCAAGATTGAGAATCCACCAGACGCTCATTAGATCCGTGAGGTCCAACGCGCGACCAACCCAGCTGTTCTTCTCGAGCAGAGGAAAGAAGACCGCGAGACTGGTGCGACTCTCGATGGAGCCCAATGCGTAGTGGAGCGGCAGCGTCAACAGGGTCTGCATCGCCCAGAAGACCCACGAGTGGGCCACTACAGCAGCTACGGGGCCAAACCTCCGCCGTGAGCCCAGCAGCCGGCCGAAGACGCCTTTCACGACCGCCGCCAGTGACAGGATCGCCAGGACATGAAGCGATAATGAGTACATCGTCTTGCGAACCATGTAGGTTGGCCGACCATGTTCGGCAGCCATCGCGGCCAGATCGCGCGGCGTCAGCCTGACCCCGAAGGACTTGTTCAACGACACCTCGTACTGGAACAGCGCCCATCCTCCGGTTGCCGTCGAGCCGAACACGAACTCGGCAAGGACGATGGTCAGAACAAGGGCGACTGTGGTTCGCACAGCCCGACGACGTGCCGCGATCCTCGCATATGTCTCGCGAGGCGCCCAGAGCACGCCGAAGACATCGCCAGCGAAGCCGCCCGTCTGCCGAGCGATCTTGTCGAACGACCCGTCCTCGGTCATGAGGTTCGAGTGCCGGCTAGAGGCGTCCATTGCTGAGTGTTCCTTTTCGTCGTATCGGGACGGTTGGGTGCAGCCGAGGCCCAGAGGCTGCGTGGCGGATGTTCCGCCAGCTCGAGCGCTGTCAAGGCCGCGCGAGTTGGGCCGCCAGCAGCTGACCTGGCGTTCTGCTCGAGTGCTTCGTGCGCGTAATACAGCCGTCGATACAAGACGCTGGACTCCAGTAGCGACTGGTGCGTCCCTCGTCCTTCAACCCGACCATTGTCGAGGACCAGAATCTGATCCGCGTTCTTGATCGTGGATAGCCGATGAGCGACCAGAAATGTCGTACGCCCTGTGAGTAGGTCCCTGAGCCCCTCTTGAACCAGCCTCTCGGACTCGGTGTCGAGGCTGGAAGTCGCTTCGTCGAGCAGCAGGATTCGGGGGTCTGCCAGGAGCGCTCGTGCAATCGCGACGCGCTGGCGCTGGCCGGTGGAGAGCCGAACGCCACGCTCGCCGACGACGGTGTCGAACTTCAGTCCGAGGCGCTCGACAAACTCTTCACAATGGGCCAGTCGAGCGACTCGCTCGATCTCCTCGCGCGAAGCGTCCCGTCGAGCGTACGCGATGTTCTCGGCTATCGTGCCGTCAAAGAGGAAGTTGTCCTGGAAGACAACACCGAGCGAGCGCCGGAAGTCCCGACGGCGTACCGTTGCCAGGTCGATTCCATCAACGAGTATCCGACCCTGAGTGGGTTCGAGTAGTCCCATCACGAGCGACAGCAGTGTGCTCTTCCCGGCACCGCTAGGGCCGACGAGCGCGGTTGTCGTTCCGGCCTTCGCCTCGAAGGACACGTCAGCGAGAACGGGCGTGCCTTTGGCGTATTCGAAACCGACGCGCTCGAACCGCACCGTGCCGTGAACCTCCCGCAACGGCGCACTCCTGTCCTCGTGAAGATCCTCGACCTTCAAGTCGGTGACCTGCCGGATTCGATCGAGGGCTGCGCCGGCTTCGGTCAGCTGGCTGCCGACAGACGGGAGTCGCAACACGGGGCTAGCAACCATGGCCGCGACAAAGAGATATAGCGCTAGATCGCCCAGCGTCATGTGGCCAGCGAGCACAGCGCGCCCACCGAGGGCCGCGATCAACACGCTGAAGAGGCCACCAACGACTTGCGAAGCCGCGCCCATCCACGCAATCATCGTGGCGGAATCGAGTGCCTTGGCGCACAGGCGACGCAGCCCGGAGGAGAATACCGCGAGCTCATGGTTCTCTGCCGCATAGGCTTTGACGGTTCGCATGCCGGCGAGCGACTCGGTCAGCCGTCCGACAACCTCCGCCTGAATCTGAGCGCGTTCTCGTTGGAGCGGGCGCAGGCGGCTCAGGGGAATCGCCAGCCCCCCACCCAGGACGCCGAGGAATACCAGGAATGCTGCGGTCAGTCGCCAGTCCAGCCAGAAGAGAATCCCAAGCGCGATCGTCAGTTCGAAGACACCGCCACACAAGTCCATCAACCCAATGCCGAGTAGACTCCTGATGCCATCCGGGTCGGTGACGATACGCGAAAGCAACTGACCAGTCTGGGACGAGTCGAAGAACAGCATCGGGAGGTGGACCACGTGGCCATAGACCCGTTCGCGAAGGGTCGAGACGGTCCTGAGCGCGGTTACCGAGAGCAGGCGGAACTGGAGGAACGAGAGAACGGCTTGAAGGATGCTGATTCCCAAACACCCGAGAGCGATGGTTGGCAAGAGATGCATGCTTCGCTTCACCACGACCTCGTCAACGAGGAACTTCGACGCGGCCGGCATCACGAATCCCATGAGACGGCCTGCAAGAACCAAGACGAGGCCTGTCACCAGGCGACGCCATTCAGACCGGATCAGCGCCCAAGCATCGGTCGGTATGGACTTCCTCCGAGGCAGTGCGAACATCATCACCTCTCTGGGCCCGGCACTAGGGCATTCTTCAGAACCTCACGACGGCGTGAATCCGTTCTCGCCTCCCATGAGACTCCGTCTCCGGCACCTCGTAGGCTGAGTCGGCTGTTCCTTGGCCTGGCCACAGCACTGCTCCGCCAGTCTCATCGCGGGTGGGATGCGGGCGAACGCGAGCCTACGTGCCGGACCGGAAATGGTGGCGCCGGTCGCACGTCGGAATGCAAACGACGCCGGTGCCTGACTGGCGATAAGGTCACACATCTGAATACGCAGCTCGACGTTGTTCTCGTACCCAATTCGGCCAATGTGGATCATCCTGTGCGTCGCGGCGCGAAACAGCCGAGCGGTGGTCATTAGGTGGCGATAGCGGCTCTCGACGCCAAGATTCTTCGGGAACGATCACGCCTCGGTCTGCGCCGCACACCAGCCGACCCGAGCTACCGGGAATCGCGTCGGGCGACGACCGAGGACAGCTGGCCTAGGCATCTTCTATCGGTGTGATCTTGCCGAATGAAGCAAGTGTTCTACGCAGCAAAGGCGGCCTCCTCGTGGAGTGTGCGGATTTCGGTGTCGAGGTGATCGAGCGCCGCACGCAGTGGATGCGGGAGCGTGTCGTCCGCGGGCAGCAGGGCCAGCCAGTTGGGGCGGAGGATCCGCAGATAGAGCTTGCTGTAGAAGAAGGCGACCTTCAGCCCGTAAGTGGTGGTCGTGCAGCGGTGCGTGCCCGCGAGGCGGTGGATCAGGCCTTTCAATCGGAGGCGTCGGAGGTCATACGTCCTCTGGGCCGTGGAGGACGGTCGCCCGAGCAGGGCTTCGACCCGGGCCCGCAGGTCGCGGTTCTGGAAGCCGTGGGGCAGATGTGTAAAGCCGGCGATCGCCTGGCACAGAGCCATCACACGTGGGTCGTCGAAGCGGAGGCCCGAGGTGCGCTGGCCGGTTTCGATGGTGGGGTGTTGCAGGCGGTCGAGCGCCTCCTGGGTCAGGACGCACCGGTGACGGACGCGCTCGGCCTCGAGCAGTTTGCGATTGACGCCCTGTCCAAGATCGCGCAAGTGGCTCAGGTTGTCGACCCCTTTGTTGATGGTGAAGTCCTTGGGGTTGTTGATCGTCGTTTCCGTGCGGAGGGCCCGCTCCTCTTTGAAGTACTGTTTGACGTGCGAGGACTTTTATTCCACGTGCAGACAGGGTGCCACGCCGTCGGTGGTCACCCGGCTCCGGTAGCCGTAGGCAGGCGGTCTCGTCTTGGTGATCCGGCGCAGACACCGCAGCGCCACGCGATCGGGGCGGCCGAGATCAAGGTTGTCGCGGATGACGGCCTCGAAGAAGTGGCGCCCCTGTACCGGGCGGTCAAAGACCTGGGTGAGACTCGCTTCCAGTTGGTTAATGGCCAGGCGATGACCGTAGCCCGCCATCCGATCGGTCGGGATGAGGGGCCACGGCAGCCGCTGCGACCACCGGTCGAAGAAGGCCTGCAGGTCGCCGGGCGCGAGCCGGTCACAGATGGCCTGAAGCAGATGCGGGGCTGCACAGGCCAGAAGGCCGTTGTCGAGACTGTCGAAGGCGAGGCGAGCCCGCCGGCACCGCAGTCAGGAGCGCCCCAACCTCGCCAAGATACAGTGCTGGCAGGGGGACCTGCGACATTGCCCCAAATGCTGAGCCGAGCCGAGTGCCCGCGACGACCAGGCGCACGCCGATTTCATGACGACGACCATGCACCAGGCCGAGTACCACTCCGTATGTCCCGATTTGACCAAGTACACCGGCGATGACGAGACCAACCACCGAACTCCAGAGTGCCAGCCGCTCAGTCGCTCTCTCGGCGCTCAGTGCCTGAGCCATGGTGTACATTTCAACCGCCAAGTCTGGCGCGAGTTCGTCGATCCCAGTCGTAACGACCGTCCGAATCGACTGCATATCCTTCGGCACGTCGAAGAGGGAAGCGTCTCCAACTGGTGCAATCTGAGTCCGATCGGAGCAAAACTAGCAGACACACCCGTCGGGCCTGCCCTCATGGGCGTCCTGAAGACAGTGTGCAAGATACTTGACACTACATGCCCGCTGGACTTGACTGCGGACAAGACGCTGGCGCCTGATCCATGAGGTCCTCAATCATGAGGCATGACTGCCACCAACTCGTCGATGCCGCGATGAGACTGATGGCCGGCGTACCAGCGCGGCCGCTTGTGGAGGTGGCGTCGTTGTGCGGCGTCAGCCGTCATACCCTGATGCGCGCCTTCTCATGCAGCGTCGCGCTCCCGTGCGGCGAGGTGCGCCGGCGATGCATCGGCCGGAAGATGCAAGCGTTGATGCGCGCCACGCCGCCGAAGTCGATCAAGGAGATCAGCGCCGAGCTTGGGTTCGCGACGCCCCGGTCCCTGGCGCGGTGGGTCAAACACGAGAACGGCCTCGTGCCGCGCGCGCTCCGAGAGCAGTTATGCCGCGTGGAAGAGGGGAAGGGTGCGGGCGCGAGTGACCGTACGCGGGGGGAGGCGGACTATGTTAGCTCCGCCGAGAGATCATCTGGGCCACGCAGGCAGCATATGATACGGGCCACGTGAACTGGAGCGCCTCAACATGGTTGATTTCGCCCGCCCCGATCTGCCCGTTGCCCGCCGTCGCCGGCAGGTGATCATCGGCGGCATCGCTGTGCTTGCGCTGGCCATCGTGTCCTACGCGGTGTCGCGCCTGCAGCCGGCGGCGCCCGTCGTCGAGCGCGGTTCGGTGTGGATCGACACGGTGAAGCGCGGGCCGATGCTGCGCGAGGTCCGCGGCACGGGCACGCTGGTGCCCGAAGACCTGCGCT
>Ga0315290_10003539_pt1 | contig 11168 bp, 20 predicted proteins | sample YL17G12_0_MG_FD_203627 | JGI IMG/M metagenome (GOLD analysis project Ga0315290, IMG submission 203627) | Sediment microbial communities from Yellowstone Lake, YNP, Wyoming, USA - YL17G12_0 | ecosystem: Environmental > Aquatic > Freshwater > Lake > Sediment | place: USA: Wyoming | collected...
GTTTGCCCATTTGCCTGAATGATAAAATACGGTTTATCGGGAGGCTCATCATACAACCTCCATCCTGTTCTGTTGGCACCCTTCAGATATATAGTTTTACCTACCAATTTAGCTATACTTGAAGAATACATAATAGTCTCTAAATATACGTCAACCACTTACTTCTTTCCCAACAGCCAGTAATCATTTAAAAGTAACCTTTTATACTTCAATAGGCTAAACCCAGTTGACATAAATAGTTGCTCCACATCTTTTTTCTTAGTATCATATCCTATCTCCCACTTATGATAAGGGTCTTTGTCTCTTCTCAGAAACCACCTTGGCATCGTAATTATATGGGGTATGTTTGTAGGTATCATCCACATAAAATATAACCGCTGGTGAGGAACTGTAACTATTACCTGACCATTATTGACCAAATACCGATTCATATTGGATAAACTATTAAATACCTCACTATATTCAATATGCTCCAATACTTGCGAACACACTATTAAATCAAATTTCCTAAATAACTTAGGCTGATAATCTCCTAAATCGCTTACAACATCAGGTTTTAGAACAGGACTAACATCTAATGTCATATAATTTTTCACTTTCTTTTTCAATAAATCTTCAAGCATGCCACAACCTGCCCCAATCTCCAATACTGAATTTGGCTTTAATCTAAGTATCTCTTTAAGTAAGACGTAAACCCTATGCCAATCACCAAAGTCCATATGATTAGCTATCCAATATTCTTTGGTAAAGCTAAACTGGTCATCAAACTTAATGGTCATTTCTGTATAACCCCAATCCCAGTAAAATATATCTCTTTATATTTCTTATTGCGTGATTTTGCAAACTCCCTGAAAGCATTATTGTCATTAATGTCATGCGACATCAATAACCCCTGTTCTTTCATATGCTCCCACGCAACAACATACTCAAAAAGCATATTCTCGTAACTATGCTCACTATCATGCACAAATATATCTATCTTATCTACCTTTTTCAGTAATGGATTTAATAATTCATTACTCTTGCCAGTCCACAATGTCCACCTACCCCTTAAATAGGAAGGTATCGCAAAACCAGATTTTTCACCTTTGGGAAGGAAAGAGGCTTTTATCATACTATGGTCTGGATAATCTATTGAAAACAGGTGACCATGCTTATTGTCCTCCATAGCTTGAAGTATATAAGCTGAAGAAATACCTGCGGATACACCTGTTTCCACTACTACACTTGGGCGAGTTCCCCTGACTATACAATATAATAATTCAGGAGCAACCATTTGCCCATAATCATGGTCTCCTATTTTGTTGATAACATGCCTATTGAGTTGTAAATTAGACTGAACCATACTCCAATATGTGAGCGTTTCCAATGAAGTCTTCCACAACTTATCGCTTAACTCATAAAACTGTTGCTCTACCGAAAAACTCAACCCTCTAAATATATAGTTATATAGGGCAACTGGGTTGTTAAGTAATACACGTATACCTTCTCTTGTTGAGTCTCTTGATATCCTCAGTGGTGGCCTTTTTATCTCTCCCATCTTACTCCTATCGCATAATTTATCGGATACACTACTGCATATTTGAAAATAGCTTTATTTATATTAGGATATTTATCTCGATATGCATACACTGTCTTAAAGTTCTCATAGTGCAATTTTAGACTATGAGCAATATTCTTTTTCTTATGACCCAATCTATAACTCACACCTATCATTGGTAAATTAATTAATTTCCCCATCAACCCAAGCTCCATCCACAATAAATATTCATTATTTTCCTTCTCTCCCTCAATAGGTTTATATCCACCCACACTGATAACATCTTCTTTCTTAAACATTGTCGTAGAATGGCAAAACGGACATGCTACCAACATTGATTTACGTATTTGCTCATCTGATTGAGGATAGAGTTTATTTCCCTCAACCTTAAAATCAGGGGTATGCACTGAAATGTTTGTTCCTACCACCTTGTATTCAGGAAACAATTCAAGAAAACTAACCTGCTGTGCAAGTTTTTGCCTATTACAAAACACATCATCGTCATCCAGAATAGCTATATATTCACCACTGGATTTCTCAATAGCAACATTACGCATCCCCGCCAATGTAGTCTTATCCATTACATGAGTAAAATACTTTATTTTATCACACCCCAATGCATCCAAATACAACTTGACTTCATCATTGCCCGAATTATCTACAATGATTATTTCCCAATCACCATAGGTCTGATTCATTACACTATCTACTGCCCTTTTCAATAGTTCTAACCGATTACAAGTTGGTATATTAACGCTCACTTTTACCACTGCGAAGCCTCCTTTAGATATATATATGCTCCACCGCTATGATAGACTTCCCTTACAACATATTGTTGTGGAATTATATTGTATGGTGGGAATACATTAATAAGATGATTGAGCGTAATAACCTCATACCCACTATTAGGCATCTTTTCTATAATGTAAGGATAATGCCTCCTCAAGCCTACACTAGAACACTCCGTATATTTACTATTTCTTACATTCCAATCAGTAAGAAATATATAACATCGAGAGGAATCATCTATCTTAAATATATCCTGTATTACGCCTCTATTTGCACCATTACCTATATAATCATAAAAGTTGCGGCTCCATCCTGATAATAAAAATGCCCCGTTGGAATCGCATGCAATAGGTATATTCATACTACTATCTGTAAGTAACCATCGGATACAATCCATATCACCCTGTGTCGCAATTGGCGTAAAACCCTTCTCTCTTGCACTTAATGACCAGCTAAATGGAACAATGAATCTGCCCGTCTCATCGCTTCCTGATGCCCAATAATATAATCCAGAAGTAAAAATAAAATATATTAACAATAATGCAGTTGTTATCCAAATTGCTACCTTATTCATGAATTTTTGCTCCACCTAAACCTAATGTTGCCTATTGTTTCGCATCCAATAACAAACAAGGGTGATACAAAGAATAGAGCAAAGTGATAGAACCTAGTCATATTAATAGTATCTGCAAGACTAATTACAAATATACAAGCCAATAGTAATAATCCACTTGCACCTATGTACCCAACAAACTCGGCAGTTACATTAAATTTATCAGAAAATGCTAACTTTATTGCACCTACAATTATCATTAATTGAGTTAGAATTTGTATAATACGAAATATCTTTCCTTCAATAGGAACTTCCATAAAATCTAGCCCAGTAGCTACATTAATCAATAAAGTTTTAGGAGCAGTAAAGGAAACTAAGGGAGAAGAACTTACTAAAGGAGTATTGGACTCAACAATTACTTCTTGGGTAGTCGTGATTTCGTGCACAGTATCTATAGATTGAGTAATATATCTTACTACTATACCTTTTACGTGTGTTACCATACTACCCTCCGCTGTTAATCCGTGATAACACAAAAAAGCACTTGTCCCGATTATTAGACAAATAAATATTACAACAAGCGGCACTTTACGATTAGCAAACAAACTCCACTTAAACGGACTGAATATGAATCTAACTAAAAACATTCCTAACAGAAAACCTAATCCTAACACCCCAACTGTATAATGACATATAACTTGCATAATAAGTGTTACGCAAATACCCAATGCTTTATACTGCCATTTCCAGTTACTCACTATAACCCATACCATTAAAGCAAAAAATAACTCTGCCACCATACTCTTTGCTATTGAAGCTATTTCCATTGAAAATACTGGGATAATCATAAAAAATATTGTGGCAAAGAATGCACGCATCTCACCAAACTGACGCTTAAATACTGAGAATAACACTATGGATACTACCGATAGAAAAATAGGCAACACAGCCTTAAATACCCAAAGCATATCTAACATAAACAATCTGGATAACAAGGGAGTAATAAACCATATGGTAAATGAAGAATTGTCAGTATTCCTTGAACTATAGTCCCACGGCTGCATCGTATTTAGTTTGGCATAATATAATTCTTTATGTATATCCGAACCCACCACATCCATACCCAACATCGTAGTCTGGTATAGTAACCCCAGAGACATTCCAAAGATATAAAAATAAATCAGGTTTCCTTCTATTTTCCCAAGAGCCACCGACACGATGCACGCAGTTATAGCACCAATAAGCAATAATGGTGTCACTATTGTCCCATAATATGCACCTATCGCTACAACTAATGGAACTAATACAGCAAAACTAATTGCGAGCAATCTTTTCAAGCATCCGCTCCATCTTATCCATTCTTTCATCTTGAACATCAAACCGTGATGACATACGCTTCTCTATATTATTTAATTTATTCCTTATTGGATTATCATGCTTCCAAAATTGTTCATTTGAAAATGAGTAGATACTCGGAGTAGATACTTTATATTCAAAAAGCATAACCGCTATCCCACCAACCATTACCGTAATACCAAATATCCAAAAGGGGATGGATATATTGAATGATTGCAACCACGGAGATATCCACGTTACGTATGCCATAGGGATTATCATTGTAGTATTAAATATGGACATATATATAGCAGCATTGCTGAATGTTGATTTAGCAGCACCCCACCAACTGCCTATATCATATTGCTGAAAAATAGAATCAACTAATTTACTCATTTTTCTTTTTATTTATTTCTTCTTCGTTCCAGCACTGATTGTACATAGAACATTCAGTGTCACATACCTCTTCAGTTTTTAGAATACACATAACAACAGCTTCTTTGTTCTTCTTCAAAGTCATCTCCTTTATGCAATAGTTCTGTATTCACAAAATTCACGCTTAGAACAAAAACTACCCTTCCTATATTCACAAGGATTCTCAAAACAGCACTTATACTTAAACCGTTTAATAATAATCCTAACTTCCTTACCTTTCTCCCAACTCAAAAGAACACCACCTTATTGAAAGTTAAGCTGGTTCACAATCGTCTTCAAATGCTTTTTTAACGTAATCAGGAACTGGAGTTGGTTCACTTGTCTCCCTATCCATCTCATCGAACATCTCAACCAACATCTGCACTATCCCGAAAGTATCGGCAATTAGCCTCTTTTGATATACTGATGTTCCTTTAGGAATAGAGCACTCTACCCCCATGAAATATCCGTTTTTATCCCAATAGAATCTTACTGGTGTATTGACTTCTATTATTGTTCCGTATCTCGTTGAAGGAATTTTCTTGGCAACCATCTTCTTCATGCTTAACTCCTTATGTGTTATTCCCTCGATTTAAACCATTGTATTATTATATCACAAACATAGTCTACTTGGCTATCTGTCAACTCAGGATACATTGGAAGAGAAATAAACTCATCACACATTATCTCTGTCATAGGCAGTTTATACTTACCTAATTCTAATGCTTTCTGTTTATGTAAAGGAGTACGCCAACTAACCAATGTTTCAATACCTTTCTCCTTTAGATATTCAACCAATCTATCCCTATCATGCACACGAATAGGGAAATTCTGATATACATCGAAATGCCCCGCCCCCTCCCTTGCCTGCATACAACCATCACTCAAATATTTAGATAGCCTACTATAATACATCCACGCAATTTGCCTACGCCTTGCTATCCACTTGGGTAAAAATTGAAGTTTATAATTCAGAATAGCCGCATGAACATTATCCATACGTGAGTTGTGACCATAACATGCCAGTTGTTCCTGACCCTTTACCTGACCATGATTGCGTAATATCTTTAATTGCTCCGCAAGTTTCCTATCATTCGTAACAACTGCTCCAGCATCCCCGATTGTCCCAAGTATTTTTGCAGGAAAAAAGCTGAACGCCCCAGCAATTCCAAAAGACCCCGCACTCTTATCATGAAACTTAGCACCCAAAGATTGTGCAGCATCCTCAACTACCTGCAAATGATATCGCTCTGCTATATTCATTACTCGTTGCATACTACAACATCGTCCATTTAGATGTACAGGCATTATCGCCACAGTATTGTTAGTAACTGCATCATCAATCTTAGATGCATCCATATTATAATCTATCCCAATATCAACTAGCACTGGCTTTAACCCTGCATCAGCAATAGCATAAAGAGTAGCAGAGAAAGTATGGGCAGATGTTATAACCTCAGCACCCCGTTTAAAATTCAGTGCCCTGAATACTAATCTCATGGCATCTGTACAAGAGTTCATACTAACAGCATATTTAGTTCCTACTAACTCAGATAGGTTAGCCTCAAACTCATCCACATCTTTACGTAGGATATAGTCCCCACCTTCCATTACTCTCTGTATCTCCTTGAGTATCTCTTTGCCATAAATCTTAGTCTGTATTCTATAATTTACAAACGGAACCTTCCATTCAGTCATTCAATTCTCCTTTTATTTAGTTGCAACGCAACAATAACCGATTGTCCATGCCTTTCTTTTATCCAATTTATCTAACAGTTTACATAACAATGAAACAAGATATCTGCAAATCGGGAGTAACACAATAAAAAAGGGAGCTAACAAAATAGCCTTTATTGTCAACCTCCAATGTGCACGTAACGAGATATATGGCTCTCCCAAACATTGTCTATAGATATACCACGGCATCTTCCCCACAATGCAACCTATTAACTCAAATATGCCTCCTAATGGTTTGGTTTCATTGACTATAAAACCATTCTTATTTAGCAAATGTTCTATTCCTCCACGTACAAAGTTAAAGTAATTATATGGGCTATGCTCGCCTATACATTGAGGAACAGTTATAAGGAGTTTGCCTCCATCTTTAAGCACTCTATAAATCTCTACTATTACTGCGTCAGGGTCTATTACGTGCTCTAATACTGCCGTGCATAATGCGACATCATATGAACTATCCTTGATAGGCATTTTTGCAATATCGCAATTATAAGTATGGTTCCCCACCATATCAGCAGTATGGTAGACACACCCTTTAAACAGCTTAGCATATGGATTTGCTCCAGCACCAACATCTAATACCATATAACCAAAACTAACATTATGCTTAGCAAATGTTTCAATATGCCCTATAGATAAATATTCCCATTGATTAGTGAAGTTCATGTTTTATTTTTTCCACTATACTCTCTGCATCCAACCCATTTATCTTTCTTAGATATGCTTGCGTTCCTACTTCTTCAATAAATTTATTCTTTATGCCAATACGAATTAATCTTGTATTCAAATTGTTGTCAGTTATTACCTCAGATACTGCGCTGCCCAATCCCCCATCCAAATTATGCTCTTCTACTGTAACAATAATTCTATCTTCTCCGCACCCAACGATTACTTCTTCATCTATTGGTTTGACTGTTAATAAGCTGACCACATCAACATTTATATCATGTTCAGATAATATTTTAGCAGCATCTATTACTTCTGACATAATACCACCACAACCCATGATTGTCATTTTGCTATTACCATACCTCAATATAGAGCTTGACCCATCCCAAATATACTTGGATGGCATGGTTTGATGAACAATATTATCACCCGCCCGTGATAAACTCATATAACAAGGAGATTTAGTTTCAATCATTGCCTGCGTAGCTATTTTAGACTCTATCGCACTACAAGGAGCAAGAACTATCATATTAGGCAATGCTCTCATAATAGAGATATCCTCAGTAGCGTGATGAGTAGTACCAAGATATCCAAAGATTAGTCCACCACCTCCCGATATTATATTGACATTTGTATTACGATAACAAACATCTAATCTGATTTGTTCCAAACACCTTGTTGAAGCAAAGCTACCCAATGAATAACAAAATACAGTCTTCCCTTCAATTGCCAACCCCGCAGCTACTCCCACCATATTCTGCTCTGCTATGCCTACATTGATGAACCTATTAGGAAATTCTTTCTGGAAAGGCTCTACTAACCCAAAACCCACATCACCAATCACTAACCATATATCTTTATTATGCCGTGCCTCTTCAATAAGAGTATTGATAAACACGACTCGCATATCATTGGGAGATTTTAATCCATCAAGCATTAGCTACTTCCCTTAGCCTATCTATGAATTGATACCATATATTAACTGGCATATTACAATATACTTGATTACCATACGTTTCATCTTCTTTAATTTTATTTCTTGCTGCCAATGCTATAACCCGAAGCATCTCACATTCCTGAAAAGTTTCAAAAGTCACCACCGTTAAAGTTTGCATAACTTGAGACTTTTCTACTCTCATTCTAATTCTCCCAATGCTAATTTCAATTCTTCATCGTTAGGATAACGATAGTGCCATTCAAGACGATTCTCCATGAATGACACGCCCTTCCCTTTTATGGTATCCGCTATAATACACTTGGGTTGCTTAAAATGATGGTTTCTCAAATGACTGAGTGATGCACTTAACCTTGGGATACTATTACCATTCGTAGTCTTAGTCATCCACCCAAACGCCTCAAACTTCTTTAAGATACTATTCATATTGATTATATTCTTGGAATTACCCATGCTCTGCAATCCATTATTATCTATAATCAATATCAAATTATCTAATTTATGGTGAGTGGCAAACATAATTGCTTCCCACACTGACCCTTCATTTAACTCTCCGTCACTCAGTAGACAAAATACCCTTCCCTTTCTAACCAATGCCATTCCACATGCAACACTTAAACCATGCCCTAATGAACCTGTGGATAACTCTACTCCAGGAACATGATGGGATATCAACCCGCCTAACCGTTCACCTTCTTGACAATAATCCTTTAAATCATGCTCTGATATGGCATCATCTTTAATACCAAATTTAGCTTGACCACTATAATATATTGCTGAATACAACGCAGCCGCACAATGTCCCTTACTAACAATCAGTTTGTCATTCTCCTTGAGTATCTCATTGTATAAAACTGCCAGTATATCAGCACAAGAAAGGCACGACCCTATATGTGATGCTTTCGCAGAATAACACATCTTAAGAGAACTTATTCTAATTAGTTTGGCTAATTGTTCAGTATCCATTCATGTTCTTAAGACTCTTTATACAAAATGAGCCATCCCTCCAGTTTTTGTTCTTCTTCTGTCCTGCCTGAGAGCATTTTACTGAACAATATTTTCTCTTCGTTAAACTATCATTATTATAAGCTTTTCTTGCTATATACTGATTGCCACAGAATTCGCATACTAATTCAACCAATAGCTTACAACCTCTCTGTTATTGCCTGCTCTAAAGATTCTCGCAGTCTGCGATGACTATAGTTTTCAAGGCATTCTAACGAACAGAACCAGATATCTGTTATTTTATTACTGGATGGACTAATTATGCCTACTCCGCAATTCGGACAATACGCTTTGTATTCTGGCATTTTACCCAGCCTTCATCAACATCTTTTCAATGGCTAGACAAATAGCAAGGGCAGGCTTCTCACCAGTGGCATCATGATATTCTCCATTTGCATCTATTAATCTTGCTGCTACCATCCCTGCGCCATTGGCATTAAGATGCCATATTCCCAATTGTGGAAGAATAAACTTAGAAAGTATCTTGAAATTCCCTGCAAAATCAGGCATCTGAACTGACATATAATCATCCTCGTGTACCCAAATGTCACAATACTGCGTTCCTGTGGCATCTTTGTAGGGAACTTTCTCGGTCTTGATAAAACCGAAGGCTTTGGCAATCTTCTCATTTAGGACATCCTGTTTTTCTTTTGGCATATTACACCTCTTTTATTTTATTCCAGTGATTCTTCGCACGAAACACAAAAAGCTATTAACGAAATTGATAATACTACATCAAATATAGCAAAGGCATTAACATTTCCTTTAATAAATTCACTTGTCGCCAATCCAATAATGAACAATGACCCTAATTGAACTATTATTATGGGTAACTTTAGACCAGTAATAATCCTCTTCTCTGCTAGTAAATATTTTCTCATATTACACCTCTTTAATTTTTATTTACTATGATTTATCCTGAGTCAATCTATGTAATCTATCAGTATACCCCATACCACCTGCCGATACTATAAATAAAATCCCAGGTATGCTCGCTATCCAAGATAAGTTGGTATCCTTTGTATTAGTAATTGCAAGAACTAAACCAACGAATGTAACTAATCCCGCAATTCTCCAAAATGTTTGAGAATCCATTAACTTTTTAAACATTTTAATCCTCCACTATTTTTAAATTATGACCATACCTACCATGACATGTGTTACATAACATAACAGAATTCGTCAAAGACATACGACCGCCCCTGCTTCTGAACACTTTCTCATGGGGATGCAATCCAAAAGGGTATCCATTGCCACCACACTGCTCGCACCATCCCCCACATCTATCCCATAACTGTCGGCGTATTTCAACTTCTGCCTTAATCTCCTCAGCCTTCTTATCGCTTATTTTCCTTATTGGAGACCTTTTCATCTCTACCTCATTTTTAATATTGACTGGCTCCACCCAGACGCTTTAGCGACCAAGCAGAGCCAGTCAACCTCTCCCCACCCAACTTATATATCATCGCCCCTTACAGGGCTACGTAAATAATATAACAGATTATACAACCTATGTCAACCCATGTGTTCTAAATTATTATTGGAAGCACTACCATCAACAAAAATAGCGAACCTCTTATTGCCATCTCCATGCCAACGGTTCATGAATTCTTTCGTGGTCAACCATGCCTTACAAAAAGAAAGGGAGTCATTAAAATATACTTTGCGTTTAGTGACTCCTATTACTATTGAATAATGACCGTAATCATCAGTCTTCTTCCATTGTTCATAGGTAAGCTCTTGCTCAGACCACGCTTGAAGTAATACGATAACTGGTTGTTTATTATCAATAGACTTCTTAATATGATTAAGGGAGCACTTATTCAACGATACAACTTTAAACCCGTACCCCCTCGCTATGTTAGCTAATTTACGCTCAGGTATACCATATCTCTTATGGCTCTTTATTTTTCTTAACAGCTTATAATACGGCACTTGCTCTCCATAATAAGCCATCACTAGTTGAAGTGCTTTTATCCCACAATCGTAAGTAAAAGATTGTGTACCAGAAGGCATTTTTATCAAATTGCCTGCCTATATACTTCTTCATACTTTTTTACATTCACATCCATTGATAGGTTGGCACGAATATATTTCTGTCCATTCTTAACCCCTATTTTGTCATTAGAAGCTAATTTGATTGCTAACCCAAGTTCTTCTTCATCACCAAA
>Ga0315290_10003543_pt1 | contig 11163 bp, 5 predicted proteins | sample YL17G12_0_MG_FD_203627 | JGI IMG/M metagenome (GOLD analysis project Ga0315290, IMG submission 203627) | Sediment microbial communities from Yellowstone Lake, YNP, Wyoming, USA - YL17G12_0 | ecosystem: Environmental > Aquatic > Freshwater > Lake > Sediment | place: USA: Wyoming | collected...
CAGGTCGAACACCCGATCACCGAACTGGTGACGCTGGTCGATCTGGTGCACTGGCAGCTTCGCATTGCGCGCGGCGAGCGTCTCGACCTGGATCCGGCGCAGGCCCTCGTCCCGCACGGCCACGCGATTGAATGCCGCATCTACGCCGAGGACCCGGACTGCGACTTCCTGCCGTCGCCAGGACGGGTCACCGCCATGCGCGTGCCGGCAGGGCCCGGCATCCGTCGTGACGATAGCGGGGCGGTGGCCGGGGCAGACGTGCCGGTCTACTACGATCCGCTGATTGCCAAGCTGTCGGCCTGGGCCGTCGATCGGCCGACCGCGATCGCGCGAATGGCGCGGGCGCTCGGCGAATACGACGTGCGCGGCATCAAGACCACGATTCCGTTCTTCCGGTGGTTGCTGGCCGACCCGGACTTCCGGGCCGGCAGGTTCGACACGACGTTTATTGATCAGGCGCTGGTCGGTCGCAACGGGCAGCCCTTCCAGCAGGTGCCTCCGGAAGACGAGGACCTCGCCATCGTGGCTGCCGCCGTGCATGCGATGACCCGGAAGCGGGGTGACGCCGCACCAGCGGCGCCTGCGGCGCAGGACAGTCGCTGGAAGCGGCACGCGCGCACACAAGGGCTTCGCTGATTGCACTCGTGCCGGAGCACGCCATGGAACTGCAGATCAACATCGGCGGCCGAACCCGCACCGTCCTGGTCGATGAGCAGGGCGGTCAGTATCGCATGACCAGCGACGGCAAGACGTTGCTGGCCGATGTGGCGCACATCGACGGGTCCACCTATTCGGTGATCTTCCCGGAGCGCGGCTGCGCCAGCCACGAGGTTGGCGTGGCGGTTGCCGGGCCCGATGGCGATCTGGCCGTGCACCTGGCGAGCGGGATCACGACGGTCGGGCGGCCGGCTGGCGTGGGCCGGTTCGGCGGGCGGGGCGCCCAGGCGGCCCAGGCGGTCGGGACTCAGCAAGTCGTGGCCCCGATGCCCGGCAAAGTCGTGCGGGTCCTGGTCAAGCCCGGCGATCAGGTCAAGGCACGGCAGGGGCTGGTCGTGGTTGAGGCCATGAAGATGGAGAACGAACTTCGGTCGCCGAAGGACGGCCGGATCGTCGACGTGGCGGTCACCGAGGGGACGTCGGTCGAGGCTGGCCGCGTGCTCGTCGTGGTCGAGTAGGGTTTGTGCGGACATGACACTGAAGGCGCTCGCCGGCGGCGTGCTGCGGCACTCGAAGAGGGCCGCCGTGCTGGCGCTCGCCCTCATCGCCGCCGGCATCGTCACCAGCTTCAGTGTCGAGGTCGGGCCCCTGCTGCGCAAGCGGGCCGAATCGGCCGCCACCAGCGCGATGCGGCGCCCGATGCACATCGGGGCGCTGTCGGTGCGAGCGTTCGACGGCCGGTTCGTCATCCACGACCTGGTGATCGAGGGTCTGACTCCCAGAGACGCCCCGTTCTTCACGGCGCGGGAAATTATCGTGTCGGCACCGCTGTGGTCGCTCCTGCGCCGCGAACTGGTGATCGAAAGCGTCGAGATCTCAGACTGGCGGGCGGCGGTCGAGACCTGGCCGGGTGATCGCAATAACCTGCCGCGGCTCAAGTCGGAAACGCCCGGCCGGGGCGCCAGCCCGATCCGGATCTCCGCCAGCTACGTGCACGCGTACCGGGGCCAGTTGACCTACGACGATCACCGGACGTGGACGACCGTGGTGCCCAACCTCGACATCACGGTGATGAAACTGCTGGAGTATCGCGGGACGTCGCGGTCGTCGGGGGGCGTCATCACCATCGGCCGGTTCGAGCCCATGTCCGCGGCGATGAACACCTCGTTCAAGATCGACCGCGGCAAGATCCTGCTCGATCGCATCGAATTGAACACCTCCGGGGCACGGACGTTGTGCACCGGCAGCGTCGACGTCAACCACTGGCCCGACATGCGCTTCACGGTGCGGTCGACCATCCAGATGCCGCGCATGCGGGAAATCTTCTGGGCCGACGATCAGTTCACCTTGTCGGGTGTGATGCAATTCCAGGGGATGTTCCGCCTGTTCAAGGGTGGACACGAGGTGGCCGGCAACTTCTGGAGCGCCGACAGTGGCATCAACGCGTACCGCTTTCCCGATCTCAACGGGTCGGTCGTCTGGACGCCGTGGCGTTTCGAGGTGACCCAGACCCGCTCGCGATTCTACGGCGGGTCCCTGGCCCTGACGTACTTGATGGATCCGCTGGGGGGGAAAACGCCCGGCACCGCACGGCTCGATGCGACCTATGAGGGCGTCGACCTCGAGGAGTTCTCCGACGCGATGGAGTTTGACGGGCTCCGGCTGGCCGGCCGCGCGACAGGCCGCAATCTGCTGGAGTGGCCGATCGGCAGTTACGCCGCGCACACGGGCTTCGGCGACACAACCATCGAGCCTCCACCGGGGGTGATACTGCGGGGCCGGACCCTTCCGGCCGTGTTGCCCGAGCCCTCGTTCGCCCATGTGTACGGGGACCCGTTTCCCCCGCTTGGGCACGTACCGTTTGGGGGCGAGATCCACTACGCGTTCGGGCCGGAGTGGATCGACCTGGCGCCGAGCCGCGTGGCGAGCCGCACGACCTACGTCGAGTTCAGAGGCCAGACCGCCTACGGCCAGCGCTCGACCATCCCCTTTCACGTGACCAGTTCGGACTGGCAGGAGAGCGATCGCCTGCTGTCGGGCATCATCACGGCGTTTGGCTCGAAGACGACGCCGATCGAGATCGGCGGTGTGGGGACGTTTGACGGCGTCCTGCTGAATGCCCTGTCGAAGCCGCGGATCGAGGGCACGATGGCCGGGAGGCGGATGCGTGCGTGGGACGTCGAGTGGGGCACCGGGCAAAGCCACGTGACGGTCGAGAACGCCTATGCCGACGTCGCTGACGCGATTGTTCGCAAGGGCAACGCCGAACTGCGCGTCGAAGGCCGGTTCTCGCTGGGATTCCCCCGTTCGGATGGAGGAGAGGAGATCAACGCGCGGATTGCGGCCGACAAGTGGCCGCTGCAAGACCTGCGGCACGCGTTCGACCTGGATGAGTACCCGATGAACGGAGGGCTCTCGGGCGAATTCCACCTGTACGGCCGGTACAAGGAACCCTTCGGCTTCGGCCGGGCCGAATTTTCGTCCGCCGAGTTGTACGGCGAGAAACTCGCCAGTGCCACCTCCGCGATACGCTTTGAAGGCACGGGCGCTCGATTCGACGGGGTCGAGATCCGGAAGGGGACCGGGCTCATTCGTGGCGCCGCGCACATCACCTGGGGCGGCACGTATTCGTTCAACGCGGATGGCCGCGAGATTCCGGTCGAGACCGTCGACGCGCTGAATTTTCCGATGACCCCGCTGACTGGCGTGCTCGACTTCTCGGTGGCCGGCAGCGGCGTGTTCGCCAACGTCGAGTTTGACGTCACCGGCCGCATTCACGACCTGTACGTTGGGGACGAAGGGATCGGCCAGGTCAGCGGCAAGATCGGCATGCGCGGGGACAACGTCAATTTCGAGTTCCAGGCAGGTTCGACGCGGCTCGAGGCCTCGATGGTCGGCACGGTGAACCGCCAGTCCTTGAGTTATCCCGGTGACATCACGCTGCGCGTGACCGATACGTCACTGGATCCGTATGCGCGGCTGTTTGCGGCGAACGTGTCGCCGTATGCGCGGGCGATTGTCAGCGGCACCATGCGCATCAGCGGCACGCTCGGGAACCTCGACGGCCTTGTCGCCCGGGCCGTCGTCGACAAGGTCGACCTGAGCCTGTTCGACTACTCGCTCCGGAACGATGGCGTCATCGACATCGGCGTGGAACAGAACACGGTCCGGATCCATCAGTTCAACCTGACGGGCGACAAGACACGGCTCGGTGTGACCGGGTCAGTGGATCTCGCGCGCCGTCGAATCGGGGTCCACGCCGAGGGCGATGCCAATCTCGGCATCCTCCAGCTGTTCTCCGGGAACATCAGGGGATCGGGACGCGCCGCACTCACGGCCGACGTGACCGGAGACCTGGATCACCCCCAGTTCGGCGGCAGCGCGACGCTCGACAACGGGCGGCTTCGGCACATGTTTCTGCCGCACGCCATCGAGAACATCAACGGCCGGATCGTCTTCGCGGGCAACAGCATCGGGTTCGACGAGGTCGCGGCGAAGGTCGGGCGGGGCAACGTGCGCTTCGGCGGCCGCATCACGCTCAGCGGACTGTGGCCCTCTCAGCTGGATGTGACGGCCAGCGGCGAGTCGATGGAGCTGCGGTACCCGGCTGGTCTGCGGTCGGTGGTCGATGCCGACCTCGCGTTGCGTGGCAGCGTCGAGGACCCGTTGCTCAGCGGCACGGTCACCGTCCTGAATGCCTCCTATACGAAACGCATGGAGGACATTGGCGGCGGGATGGAATTGGCCGCCGCCGGCCCGTCATCCGCGTCGTCCGGATCATCCAGCGGACTGGGGTTCCCGCTGCGGTTCAACATCCAGCTTCTGGCCCGCTCGTCGATCGAGATCGACAACAACGTGGCGCGGATCGCGCTGAGCGCCGACCTGACGCTCCGGGGCACGCCCGATCGGCCCGTTGTCCTGGGCCGCGCCGAGGTCGAGCGTGGCGAGGTGTGGTTTGAGGGCCGCCGCTACGTGGTCACGAGGGGCACGGTCGACTTCATCAATCCCGGCAAGTTCGAGCCCTACTTTGACGTCGAGGCCGAGACCAGCGCGCGGACGCCGGGGCAGACCTACCACGTGACGCTCAGGGTCACCGGCAACCTGCAGCGGATCGACTCCGAGTTTTCATCCGATCCGCCGCTGTCCGAACTCGACATCGTGTCGGTGCTGTTCGGCGATGTACGATCGACCCAGGATGCTGAACTGCGGGCCCTGCAATCGCAGGATGCCGCGCAGCAGACGTCGTTGATCCAGTCGCGGGCGACCCGATTGCTGGCGAACCCGATTTCCTCGAACGTCCAGAAGGTCGTGGAGCAGACCCTCGGGGTGGATAGGGTCCAGTTCACGCCGATGCTGGTGGATCCCTCCCAACAATCGATGCGGTTTGCGCCCGGGGCGCGCCTCACGGTTGGCAAGCGCATTTCCGACCGCGTGTACCTGACATACGCCCGCAGCATGACCTCGTCGGCGAACGACCAACTTATCATGCTCGAGTACGAACAGTCGGACCGGCTGTCGTGGGTTCTCACCCAGAACGAAGACAAGACCTACGCGCTCGACGTGCGCGTGCGCCGGGTATTCCGGTGAAGGTGCGCGGCACCGGCCTGGGCGCAGCCGTGGTGCTCCTGCTGTGGGCCGCGCCGGCTTCGCGCGCCGAGGCGCAGGACGTGTCGTCGTGGGTGGGCCGCCCCGTGTCCGACGTCCGCATCGTCTCGGCAGGCCGCGTCGTCCAGGACGAGCAGGTGAACAGTCTGCTGGACATCCACCGCGGCGACCCGCTCGACATGAAGGCCGTCCGCGACACGATCCAGCACATCATGGGGATGCGGCGCTACATCGACGTCCGGGTCGAGGCCACCGCCGATGGTGCCGGCGTGCGCGTTGATGTCGTGCTGATCCCGCTGCGCGATTTGCGGCGTATCGTCTTCCGGGGATCGCTGGGCCTTCAGAAAAGCGTCTTGCACAGCGTGGTCGCCGAGCGATTCGGCGCCACGCCGGCGGTCGGTCGCGGCATCGACATCGCTCAAACCCTGGAGGACTTCTACAAGAGTGAGGGGTACCTCCAGGCCTCCGTGCGTACGGTGCCACTCGGTGATGTCGAGGCCGGCGCTGGAGACCTGGTCTTCGACGTGACGGCAGGCGCGAGAGCGCGGGTCAGGTCGATCGAGTTCCAGGGGTCGCCCTCCGCCGCGGTGGACGCGCTGCGCAAGCAACTTGATGTCAAGGAGGGGTCCGAATACAAACCCGCTGCCTTGAAGCGCCGGCTCGACGCCTTCGCCGCCAGCCTGCGGAAGGCGCGCTACCTCCAGGCGCGAGCGGTCGCGGACCCGACCATCAACACCAGTCGGGACGCCGTGGATCTGGCCATCACCGTCACACGCGGTCCCCTGGTGTCTCTGGAGTTCAAGGGGTACGAACTGCCGCCGGCCGCACGCGCCGACCTGGTGCCGATCGAACGCGAAGGGTCCGTCGACCAGGATCTGCTCGAAGACTCGGAGCGGCGTATCCAGGAGTACTTGACCGCCCGCGGGTACCGGGACGCCTCGGCACAGTCGACCGTGAGCGAGTCGAATGATCGTCTGAACGTCGAGTTCAATATCAAGAGCGGGCCCCTCTATCGCGTCGCCGAGGACGTCACGATCAAGGGCGCCGAGAAGGTGCCGGAAAGCGACCTGAAACCGCTCATCAGGATCGCCAGGGGGCAGCCGTTTGTCATGGAGCAACTCGATACAGCCAGGGCGGCTCTGAAGAAGGCGTACCTGCAAAAAGGGTATGCCGACGTCGGTATCGTCGCCGTCCCAGTCGTGTCGGGATCGAATGCCGCCGAACGCGCTGTCACGATCACGGTGACCATCAGCGAGGGCCCGCTGATGACCGTGCGCGCGATCAGCTTCGCGGGACGCGACCAGGTGTCCGAGAGTGACCTGCGCGCGGTCATGACCCAGCGCGAGGGCATGCCCTACTACCAGCCCGCCATTGACGCGGACCGCGATCGTCTGGAGACCGAGTACCTGAGGCAGGCGTTCAGGCGGGTCCATGTGCGTGTTGTACCGCCTCCGGCCGATAGCGGTGCCGATGTCCACATCCGGTTCGTGATCCAGGAGGGTCCCCAGATCATCGTCGATCGGATTCTCGTCGTCGGGAACGCACGCGTCAGCGAGGCCACGATCAGGGGGGAACTTGAGATCGAATCAGGCCTGCCACTCGGCGATGATATGGTCAGGCAGAGCCAGCGCAAGCTGGCGGCGCTCGGCCTGTTCAGGCGCGTCACCATTTCGGAGATGCAGCACGGACAGGAGCGGCTGAGCGATGTGCTGGTGACCGTCGAGGAGGCGCCGGCAACGACCCTGGGCTATGGCGGCGGCGTCGAGTTCCAGAAGGTCGAAACCAACGAATTCGCGCCCCGCGCCTTCTTCGAGGTCGGGCGCCGGAACCTGTGGGGCAAGAACCGATCGGTCAACTTCTTCAGCCGGGTGTCGTTCAGACGCCATGCGACCACTGACACCAGCTACCCGTCGGCGCAGCCGGTCACCATCTCGCTGTCCAATCTCGATTACCGCGTGATCGGCTCATACCGGGAACCGCGGTTCCTCAATACTCGCGCCGACCTGCAGGTCTCAGCCGTGTTCGAGCAGGGGAGCCGCACCAGTTTCCGGTACAAGCGGCGCTCGGCGCGCATCGATCTCGCTGAACGGCTGGCCAGCGACTGGAGCCTGCTCGGCCAGTATTCCTTCGAGCGCAACACGATCTTCGACGATCAGATCAACCCGATTGACCGTCCCCTCATCGATCGCCTGTTCCCGCAGGTGCGATTGTCGATCGTGTCGGCAACCACGGTGCGCGACACCCGCGACGATGCGCTCGACCCCGGCAAGGGGAATCTGGTCAGCGTCAGTGGAGACCTGGCGCTGCGGGCGATCGGATCCGAGGTCGGGCTGGCGAAGGTGTTCGGCCAGGTCTTCGTGTACCGGCAACTGCCAACCAGCCGCCGCATCGTGTTTGCCTCGGGCGTCAGGCTGGGAGTGGGGACCGGTTTTCGCCGCAGTGTCCAGGTGCTCGACGGCAATGGCCAGCCCGTCCTCGACCCGAACGGTCAGCCGGTGTACGTGAGCGTCCGTGATCTGCCTGCCAACGAACGATTCTTCGCCGGCGGTGACACGTCGGTGCGCGGGTTCCAGATCGATCGACTCGGCCGCCCCGATACGTTCGACCGGGACGGTGTGCCGATAGGTGGTCACGCGGAAGTGATCCTGAACAGCGAATTGCGGATGGCGGTGCGGCCCGGGCTGGGCGTGGTGGGGTTTCTCGATCTCGGCAACGTGTTCAGCTCCGTGACCGATCTCAATCTGGCCCATCTGCGTGGCGCTGCCGGATTCGGGATCCGTATCAAGTCGCCCATCGGCCCGCTGCGGGTGGACCTGGGATTCAAGCTCGGCTCCCTGCAGACGTTCGGAACCTACACAGAGCACCGCCTGGCGCTGCACATCAGCATCGGCCAGGCGTTCTAGGAGCCGCTCGCAGAATGGACATGAACGGGAAACATCGTGCACGCGTCTTCGCGGCTGTGCTGGTCCTGGTGGCCGGAATCGCGGGGGTCCGTGCGAGCGAACTGCTCGACCGTGTGATCGCGGTCGTGTCCGGAACCGTCATCACGCTGTCTGACGCGCGCACGGCCATCATGTTCGGCCTTGTCGAGACCCGCGAGGCCGGCGATCCGATCGTCGTCGCGATGCAGTGGCTCGTCGATCGCCAACTGGTGCTTGATGAGGTCAATCGGTACGAAACGCCCGATTCCGATCTGACCACGGTGGACCCGATGTTCTCGGAAATTCGCAAGAGGCTCGCCGGCGGGAAGGGCCCCGCATCGGCGCTCGCCTCGCTCGGGCTCGACGAAGACGGCGCGAAGCGGTTCGTGCGCGACACCGTACGCGTGCAGCAGTACCTGAGAAAGCGGTTCGAGTCGATCCTGCCGGGAACAGAGGAGGAGCTGCGACAGTACTACTCGGCCAATAGAGGTCAGTTTGCCCGCGACGGCCGCCAGCTCTCGCTCGAGGAAGCCCAGGACCTTGTGCAGGAGAGCCTGCAGCAGAGCCGCCGCATCCAGGCCATCGACGCCTGGCTGGCCCGCCTGCGCCGGCGGGCCGACGTGAACGAACTGTACCTGCCCGTCCGGTGACGCTATCGGGCCAGTTTGCGAATCCGGATCACGGGCCCGGGGTTCGCCAGCGTCGGCTCGATGATCTTGACCTCGGTGCCGGCAGCCGTCAGCCCCGCATAGGCCGCGGGCATCGGCGGCACCCCGCCCGAGTCAGCCGGGCCGCCCCACGCATCCGAGGACAGCACGATCCACTCGGTGCCGTCTGCCAGAAGAGCGGCCGGGTCCCCGCCCGCCAGCGACTTGACCGTGGCGAACTTGTAGCGCTCCGGAGGCAGATCCAGTCCCCGGGCTTCTGACACGATCTTCGACTGGTACCACACGTTGTGGGTAATCCATTCGTAGGCCAGCGCCTGCGTCGTCTTCGTGCCAAAAGCGCGCACCCACCGCACCGACTTCACCGATGGCGGCAGCAGCGCCGCCACTGTCAGCGCCACGATGAGCGTCGTGCGAACCACGCGCGGGATATCGAACCGGCGTAGGAGGCTGACGCCGGAAATCGTGGCGATGGCCGCCCACAAGCACATAAAGGGCACAATCGGCAGCGCGTATCGCGCGAACAGGAAGCTCCAACCCGTGATGAGGTTGAAGAACACCAGCGGGAAGATCACCAGCAACACCCACCGCGCGTGAACCGGACCCCGGAACATGCGCACCGCGCTCATCACCAGGCCGGACAGGGCCAGCAGGAAGGCCGGCCAGCCGAGATTCGCGACCAGATGCTTGGCGTAGATGAGCGCCGTTGATTCGCCTCCAGGCTGTCTGGGCACGAACGCCCGGGTTTGCGTGCCAAATCCGTTCAGGAAATTCGGCAGATCGAGGATGGCGTACGGGGTGGTCACGAAGAAAGCAGCCACGCAGGCGCTGGCGACCAGCACGACGCCGGTCGCCGCGCTCTTGCGCGTCGACCTTCCCATCATCGCGACCGTGAGCGGCATGGCGACCGCGTAGAGGCCGTTGTACTTGACGCCAGCCGAGAGGCCCGCCGCGGCTCCGGCAAGGACGAAGGCGAGCGTTCCCGGCTTCTCCAGCGCGCGCAGAGACAGCAGCAACGTGAGCGTCACGCAGAAGACGAGCGGCGTGTCGGTCAGCGCAAAGTGGGCTTCGCGCACGTGAAGCGGCATCACGGCGAACAGTCCCGCCGCAAACAGCGCGTGACGGGCGCCCCAGCGCATCCCGACCTGATGGAGGAGAAGAATAGTGGCCGCGCCAAGGGTGGCCGTGACGATCCGGCCCCACAGATAGAAATCGGCCATGCCGACCTGTTCGACCGCGTTCCAGGCGTGGCCCATCGCGCCAGTCAGGAACCGGACGACCGCGACGCCAAGTTGAACGTAGACGACGCCAGTCGGGTATTCGAAGAAGTGGGGATTGTAGTCGCCGGATTTCAGGATGCGCACCACGGTCGACATGATCGCAGGTTCATCGATACCGACCGCAAACGGCACGCCGCTGCTGATGTTCCACAGGCGCAGCGTAAACCCGATGGCCACCACCAGCAGCAGGGCCAGCGCGGACGGCTTGATGTCGGAGGCTTCCCGCCACTCTCGTTCAGTCACAACGACCTCGTCTCGCAAAGAAGTTCCGAGAAGACCGCCAGCAGCCGGCCGGCCACCGCCGGCCAGGAGAATTCTGCGTCAACCAGGGCTCGTCCCGCCAGACCCATATCTGGAAGGCGCGCCGGCTCCGCCAGCGCCCGGCGCAGCGCGGCGGCCAGCGCGCCGGGATCCCCGGGAGGCACGAGCCACCCGGTCTGGCCGTTGCGCACCTTGTCCGGGAGCCCGCCCGCATCGCTCGCGACCACGGCCCGCCGGTGCGCCATGGCCTCGAGGGTCACGATCGAACTGCCTTCGTACAGCGTGGGATGGACAAACAGCGTCGCGGCTTCGTACCACGCATGCAGCGCCGATTCACTCTGCGCCCCGACGAGCATAACCCGATCGATCAACCCGGAGTGACGCAATCGCCGTTCGATCACCGGACGACATGACCCGTCGCCCACCAGCACCCAGCGCCAGGGGATGTCTGCCATCGTGGCCAGCGCGTCGGCGAGCACATGAAAGCCCTTATTGTGTTCGAGGCGGCCGACGCTGACAAGGACCGTCTCGTTGCTGGCGATCCGGTGGTGTTCCCGGATCCGTTCGCCATCTCGCGGTCCCGCCAGCCGGCCGGCACGACCCAGGTCCACCGCGTTGGGGACCAGCCTCATGGTCCGATCCGCGATCCCGAGATGACGCACAATCGCCGGCTCGATGGCGCGATCCGTCGCGATCACGCGCTCCGCTGTCCTGGCGCAGAAACGCACCACGCCGCGCAGGGGAGCGTATCCGATTCGCTTGACCAGGTGTCCG
>Ga0315290_10003544_pt1 | contig 11158 bp, 12 predicted proteins | sample YL17G12_0_MG_FD_203627 | JGI IMG/M metagenome (GOLD analysis project Ga0315290, IMG submission 203627) | Sediment microbial communities from Yellowstone Lake, YNP, Wyoming, USA - YL17G12_0 | ecosystem: Environmental > Aquatic > Freshwater > Lake > Sediment | place: USA: Wyoming | collected...
CGCTACGTCATGTCCGCCTTACCTGATTATGAAGCGATTGATTTCAAAAAATATCTCCCAAGTCAAACCTACAAATATCTCCTTGGAGTTGTGAATGAAGCAACAATTTTTACTACTTTAGGCTGTCCATTTCGATGTAACTTTTGTGCTCAACACAAAATGCGAGACAAGACAAGACATATTCCAATAAGCGATGTAGAACGAAACATTTCTCATTTAAGGAACAAATACAAAGTAAAGTTATTCTACATTTCTGATGATACCTTTGGTTTTGAAAAGAGCAGATTTAGTGATTTGTGTAATATGTTCAAAAGAAAAAATATTATTTGGCATTGTCTTTTACGGGCAGATTTAGCTCAAAAAGAACGGTTAGAAATAATGAGAGATTCTGGTTGTATTGGAATCGTTTATGGTTTTGAAACTGGAAGCGACAAAATTTTAAAATTAATGAACAAGGGGGTGACTGGAAAACAAAATTATGAAGCAGCGGAATTAACCCACAAATTAGGAATGAAAGTTCGCGGTCAAATGGTTGTTGGATTTCCTGGGGAAACGGATAGAACAATTTTTGACACCAGGATTTTTATTGCAAATTCTCCTGTGGATCATTGGGGAATTCATACTTTCCAACCTTATCCTGGAAGTGATGTTTGGGAAAATCCCGAAAAGTACAAAATCAAAATTGACAAAAATACAGACTTCTCAGATTGGCATACAATCGGAAAACCAGGGGAAAAAGTAGGGAGTTTGAAAGTTCAAAAATGGGTTGAACATTTAAGAGATGTAGCAGGAATTCGTAATATTGAAAGGGTATGCGAATGAAAAATATTTTTTTGACGGCATGCTATGAAGTTGGTTCCATGTATGGAAATACAAGATATGCAGATTATAAAAAACTAACCGAACTTTGTTGTGATTCGTTCACTAAAAATCTAAAAGATCTTAATGAAGTGAGGGTATTAACTGGAATAAAATATAATTACCATGAACTTTTCAAAGAACTTTATTGGAAAGTAAAGGAGATTTACTTATCAAACCAACCTTGCAACATTTTATTTACGGACTCTGATACTGTCTGTTTGAACCCAATTTCAATTTTTGATGAGTTTGATAAATTTGCGATGTTCAACACAAAAGTAGGAGAGCCATTCCAATATTCTTATTCTAATCCAAATTGTCTTTCACTTGTTAAAAATTTAACCCCTTGGATGATGGCAAATATTCGCTATTATCCTTCTGGTTTGCCTTATTCAATCTGGGATATAGGAGATGATTTTGCCTACTCTTGGATTGAAGAATGGGCCTACGACTGTATTATTTATAATAGTATGTTTCACTCACAGGAAATAACGGACTACAATAAGTATCATAATCCAAGGTGGAATAATTTAGTTGTAAGTGGTATTACTGATGATGTGATTAATAATTCCGATATAATTCATTGTGCCGGGACAAGGGGAACAAGTCTTTCTCTTGAAAATATAAATAAAGCGTTAGGGAGGTCATAATGGGCGCAAGCAAATATTCGTTAATCGAAAAGGTTATGCCGTATTACAAAGGTGGTGTAGTTTTGGAAATTGGAATGGAAAGGGGGGAAGGGAGTACAAGATTTTTTAATAAATTTTGTAAAGAGCATAATTTAGACTTTTATTCTGTTGATTTTGACGCTATCCCACGTTATTCCATACGGGATTTAGATTGGGTAATACCAGCTGTTATGACGGGAGAAGATTTTTTACTTAATCACTTTAAAGAAAAAAATCAAAAGATATTTTTCGCCTACCTGGATAATTTTGATTATATTTTTCCACATATAAAAGGACACCCACACGTAGTTAATCAACAAAACAGGTATAAAGATTTTAATCTTGACATGGATGACAATAATCATAACTCTCACAGAGCGCATTTACTACAAGCTGTTTTGATAGACGTGGATTTTGCTGCTGACCCATGCTTTTTCCTTTTCGATGATACTTGGAGGCAAGGTGAAACTTGGTATGGAAAAGGTGCTTTAGCAGTTCCTTACCTACTGTCAAAAGGCTACCAGATAATTGAGAAAGCTGATGATAACGGTCTTTACTATGAAGGATTTGTTTTATTAGGAAAAGGAGGTAATTGAAATGAGCCTTTTTAATGATGCTGATTGGCAGTTAAGAAACAAAAATATGTACGATTACGTTATCGACACTTTTAGAACAGAATTTTTTAATGGAAAGAAAGTGTTGGAACTTGGAGCTGGATATGGGTATTTTGGGGAAAAGTTTCGTCAACTTGGAGCAAATTTAACTTGCCTTGAAGGACGCTGGGAACACGTTGAAACAGGAAAGGTTATTCACCCAGATGCTAAATGGGTTGATTTCGATTTAGATTCCGGATGGCCGTTTACAGAAAATGATTTTGATGTCATTTTGCACATGGGGGTGTTGTATCATTTAGAACGTCCTGAAACTAATTTAACAGATGTCTGCAATAGTATGAAATCAGGTTCAATTCTTATCATAGAAACTGAGTTCATAGATACAGATCGGCCAGATGCTATGTTTTGTTTACGTTTAGAAGGATACAATTTATCCGTTAGAACTTTTGGGTGTAGACCTTCTCATGGAATGATCGTATCAGTTCTTAACAATTGTAATATGGAATTTTCCAGAACATCCCTAACTAAATATGATTCACCAAATTATATTTATAGTTTGCCACGAAAAAATGACAATCATTTCGATAGAGCTGATAGACAACTTTGGACTTGTAGAAAAAACTAAGGAGGTTAAATGAAACCACGAGTAGGATTTATCGGAATGGGAAAACTTGGTTTGCCAGTAGCATTGGCAATTGATTCTTATGGTTTTGATGTTTGTGGTACTGATATAAATCCAAATGTTAAAAACTATTTAATCAACAGAGAAATTCCATATAAAGAAGAATTAGCAGATGGTTTGTTGAAATTTCATAAAATCGTTTGGTTCAATGATATTGATTATGTAATTAAAAATTCTGAAGTTATTTTCATGCCAATTCAAACACCCCATGAGGAAAGATATGAAGGAACCACACGACTGCCACCAGAAAGAAAAGACTTTGATTATTCATTTCTTATACAAGCAGTAAAAGACTTTGCTAATGCTCTTTCTTTATCAAGTGACCCAAGCCCAAAAACCTTAGTAATTATTTCTACTGTTTTACCTGGAACACTCAGAAGAGAAATCATCCCCATTATAGAGAAAGATAAAAGGATTAATCTGGTCTACAATCCTTTCTTTATTGCAATGGGCACAACCATTTATGACTTTCTGAATCCTGAATTTGTTTTGCTGGGAATGGATCAATTAAGAATTCCAGTACAATTATTGAAAGTCTATGAAAAGATTTATGCAGGAGAAAAGTTTCGTCCACAAAGTGATTTTTATCAAACTATGTCCATTGAATCAGCCGAATTGACAAAAGTGGCCTACAACACTTTCATTACCAGCAAGATTTGCATTGTCAATACCTTAATGGAAATCTGTCATAAAATTCCAGGAGCAAACATTGATGATGTCACAGGAGCTTTGAAAAATGCGAGTAAAAGAATTGTGTCTCCTATGTATATGAATGGTGGGATGGGTGATGGTGGTGGTTGCCACCCTCGTGATAATATTGCAATGTCTTGGCTTGCCGATAAAGTTTGTCTATCATACGACTGGTTTGAACATCTAATGATCAGCAGGGAAAAACAAGCTGAGTTTTTTGCTGATCTGGTAATGACAGAATACCAGGAAGGAGATAAAGTTTTTATTCTTGGTTATGAATTTAAACCTGAAACAGAACTGACTACTGGAAGTCATGCCCTGCTTGTTTACAACATTCTTTATGATGATATGTTGGGGGACGATTTAATATTGCTTCAAAGTAGTGGATCAGAAGAATATCAATTTGAATGGCCCAAAAAAGGTAAGCATATAATATTCATTGGGTGCAAACAACTAAAGTTTTCCAAGTTTGTTTTCCATTCTGGAACCGTTGTCATAGATCCGTTTAGATTTATTCAAAACCAACCAGGAGTTAAGGTAATAAGGGTTGGTGAATGAGCATGGAAAAATCTCATAAAATGATTCTATTACTAATCTTCAATTAAGGAGAATAATATGTTATTAAGTGGCATTGGAAAAATATGGAACGCAAACAAATATCATTTTCCGTTGGATCTATCAATTGAATCAGTTCTCGATGGTGCAGATGAATTTGTTTTAAGTGTTTGTACTGATTCAGAAGACGATACTGTGGAATACTGCAAAAAACTTGAAGAAAAATATCATGGAAAGCTGTCCTGTATTTATTCCAAATGGAGAGAAAACCCAGAAGAAGGCAAATTTACCATGCGGAGACTCGCTGATCTTGCGATTGAAGCATCGAGTAGCGAATGGTTTGTATCTGTAGATATGGATGAAGTTTATACTGTTGGAGAAACAAAAAGGCTTCGAAACTATTTAGAATCCGTACACAGTTCTGTTGGAGCTATTGCAATCAATTTCTTTCATCACTACATAGATATAGACACTTTAATTATAGGAAAACTCTATGATTCATCAACAAGAATTGGCAGAAAAGCATTCAATTGGAAAAGTTATGATGATGGGTTTGGCATAAGTGAAGGTGTTGGAAAAATCATTATGTCACCCTGCATAGTCAATCATTATGGCTTTGTGAGAAATTTGAAAATTGCCATAGACAAGGAGTTACGTTTTCAAACAGACTTATACAAACCCTTGCATAGCCAGTTTCCTGACCCAAGATTAGAGAAATACAAGCAAGCAAAAGTTTCAAAACAGGAATTTTACAAAGGGATGATGGGGGAAGATGATTTACTTGTTCCCTACGAAAGAGATCATTGGCCGGGGGTAAAAGAGTGGTTTGAAGAAATTCAGGGAGGTGAATAATGGACAAGCCGGAATTTAAATTGTCTGATCCAGATAGAATAAGACTCATCAAAGATTCTCTTATGTTATGGATGAAAAATAACAATTTTGAGCTTTATGAAGTACGAAGAGCGTTGGCAATGACCTTACGAATAGACGATGAAGACAGAGTAACAAAAGCAATGAGAGGGGATCATTAAATGCTATACGACTGCTTTACCTTCTTCAATGAATTGGATCTGCTTGAAATTCGATTAAATCATTTATATGATCACGTTGACTTCTTTGTTTTATCTGAAGCAACTGTGACTCATGCAGGGAACCCTAAACCATTATTTTTTGAAGAAAATCAAAAACGATATGAAAAATTTCTGGATAAAATAATTCATGTTGTAGTTGAAGATATGCCTCTTGATATTGCGAAAGAACGAGGAAATCGATGGGTTCTTGAAAATTTTCAAAGGAATACTTTAAAAGATGGCTTGCGTAACTTGCAAGACAATGATATGGTAATGATTAGTGATTTGGATGAAATACCACGTATTGAAGCAATCGGACAACACGGAGTATTCATCCAAACCCCATATATGTATTTTTTAAATGTTCGAGCAGGGGGGGATTGGCCTGGAACTATGTCAATGACATACAGAGAATTTAGAGATAGTTGGCAAAGTTTAGGGCAAAGTCTGAGAGATCAACGAAATATGTATTCTCTTAAAGTTCAAAATGGTGGGTGGCATTTTGGGTGGCTGGGCGGTTACGAAATGGTAAAAGCAAAAGTTGAGGCTTTCGCTCATAGTGAATTTGATAATGAAACCATCCACAATGAACTAAAGGAAGATGTTAAATTGATTAGACCTTTCTTTTGTGGGAGTAACAAAAGTTCAATGCCTATTGTTGAAATAGATGAAACATACCCAAAATATTTATTGGATAATTTGTCCAAATACCAACATTTAATATATAAACAAATTGACTAAAGCTGATCAATGCTATTGCAAAGAGGAAATTATAAAGTATTTAGCCTTACCAGAAGGTATAGACAAGGATAACTTACGAAATAATTTGTTCCTCTTCATGGAAAAAGAACTTGGGAATTGGGTTAAATCAATCCTCAGTAGCATTGGTATGTTTTCAACAAAACAATTAATTTTAAGCCTATCATGGGATTGCTTTCTTTATTGTTTACATACCTACAGAAAGTTAGAAGTCCCACTTGGCTTTCATTTCTATCGAAATAGTCGTTATTGTATTTTAAAACAATTAAGAACAAAAAAATCCCAATCTATAATATCCTATGGGGAATTTGATATTTGTACTGATAGAAATGATGAAATAAAATTTATTGAACTGAAATTATTTGTTGAATTTCTTCCAGAAAAATATAAACCCGTGTTCATTGACGCATTAATGTCAATGAATCACGGGAGTCGAGCAAGAAGCAAACAAAATTGGAACAAAGAAGATATGAATTATGTTGAATACAAAAGTGTGAAACAAATCCTTGTTAGTGTCATAACCTACTTTATAAAATAATCAACAAAATACCTTTGCCTCTTTCATACTATCTACACATTCTAATTGTGGAGTTTGCTGATAACCATTTTCTACTAAAAGGGTTTTAATATCTCCAATCAATTCTGATCTTGAAATAGCTTTATTTGGATAAGACGTGGTAAATGCCCAAGTCATTGCTCCTTGTGGAATACCATATATAATGGTATCAGCACTTGTTTCACGGTCTTTACACCCTGCCCAAAGTGCCACATTAGAAGGCACATCAACTTTCAATATACCACCAATGTTTTCAGGAAGTACGGCATCTATTCGTGCCGGCGAATATACATAAGGAAAAGGATATAAACCTTCCTCCTCCATGACTACCCCAAAATTAGAAATATATTTACTGGTGCCGGTACTAATATCTTTTAAACCTGTTCCAGAATGACAGCAATCCAAAATCACATCCAATGTTGCATCAGGATTTAATTTATCTACTATTTTTCGTAGTTTATCATCACGAATGAAGATACCACCAAAATCAAAATCATACGGACAGAGTACCTCATCCAAACCATCTGCTTCTTCTTGCGAGAAAAAACCATTGTCAGGAACTTGGGAACCATGACCACTAAAATGAAATATTAAATGATCCCCTTGTTTGGCTTGCTCAACCATTTGTTTGAGCGATTTAATAATATTTGATTCCGTAGCTTGTTTATCTGTTAAAGTTTTAATCTGCATTAACGAAAAACCACAATGGTTTAATATTAATTCTTTCATATTTTCAACATCATTAACACAACCTTTTAAATCATTACCCGAAGTATAGTATTTATTAATACCCACCAAAAGTGCTATATTCATTTTAATCTCCTTTCCGGTTCTTTTTCCCAAAAGGAAGCTTCCCTGCTACACGTCAGAAGGGCGGTAATAAAAATCCCAAACACTCCCCCAATAAAAAATCCTGCCAACAAACCCCAATAAAAAGATGACATTTTAATTCCCTTTATTTTTAGCCAGACGGTAAACTACCTTTGCCAGTTTGCGGATAAATACCTTGGCATCTGCTAAATTTGAAATGTCGGTTATAACCTGATCCACCTGCTCCCACGAGGGCAAGAGTGTATTTAGTTCTTGAAGAACCATGTCTTCACTGTTGGAAAGATCGTTGGTTAATGCTGCATCTACTTCTGCGTCAGCATACCACACTTTTGAAACATTATCCCATTTATGGTGTCCAGAAGGTGGGTTTGGACGTGGGATATTTCCAGCATCAACCCATGCTTCATACTCTGTCTTCTCCGGACTATCTATAGCAAAAGGAATTACCAATTTATCACTTAATCGAACAACTCCATTAATCACTAATTGATACATTTCTTTCTCCTAACTATCCGTCTCATACCAAAAACTACCAATAATAGTTTTAGTTCCGGAGGCCACCCAGGTCGTCAGTCCATGACTAAGATAAGCCGTGAACGTCGCTGATCCGGAACCTGGGGCGATAATCCCTGATGTCCAAACACCATTGTCTTGCGTACCAATGCTCTGACGTTGGGAAAGACTGGTTAGAGTTTTTGCAGCATATGGCAAGGTTAAACTGGTAGTGGCGCTGTTACTTGTTCCTACGATATTTACCCATACTTGACAGAACCGTCCAACCAGTTTGTATCTTAAAATAAACGGAGACGGAGTTCCGGTCCATCCTACCAAAGATGTTGATCCAGAATAATCAGTAAAACCTATTCGATAAATGTCAGTCATTCCTGATAAAAGACCGCTCAAGGTCAATGCCACAAGAGTAGGAGAATCAATCCAAGCAGGGTCATTAGCTCCCATACTTAGAATTTTATTCTGAGTACCTTTAGCTAATGCACTCCAAGCTGGAACTGAATTAGCTACAACTATGTCACCACGTACTGGCATTTTAAACTCCTATGCTGCTTTGAAAGAAACGCCATCAAAATAAAAGTATGTATTAGTAGCCGTTCCACCAGTTGTAATAATTAAACCAAGGGTATCAATATACATGAAGTAAGCTGTCCCACTACCCGTGTTATAGCCGACCAAAAACCGAGTGGTCTGAGCGGGTCTGTAACCGGAGGGTAAATTGTTATAAATGGTGGTGTGACCGGTACCAGATGCAACATACACCGTACCTTGTAAACGCACGATACCGTCTGGTTGTTTTAGATATGATGGTTGACCTGCTATAGACCAGTTAGTTCCTAACGCACCAAAATTAGTCCAACTTTCACAAACTGGTTGATCAATCCTTCTCCAATTACTCCCATCAGGGACAATGTGTAAAGTCTGACCAGCAGCTAAAACTAAATCAGTTGTAGATCCATTAATTGTATAAGCACCAGGATCATAAGTAATAACTCCTGTTCCAATATTGACAATCAGCAAATCTCTACCTGCACCAAATGTAGTACCAACTATACCATGAACAGGAAAAGTACCAGAAGCAAGAATAATACTATCACCAATCAAAACAGTATAATCACCCACAGGAGAATATACATTTCGATTAGCGACCATTTCATAAGAAACAGCACCATCCCCTGCTGCTGCTTTTCTTGGTGCTACGATGGAATGTTCAACAGAAATAAGAGTGGCTATAATAACGGCATCTCTTACTACAACTGTTGTATTACCACCCCCGTAACTTGAAGAAACGACTTCTGTAAAAAATACTCCTCCACTTCTATTTATTTTCAATCTTCGTAATGGGTGATATGTAGTAGTCATGTTCGACCCATAAGAAATAAACGATGTAGAGGAGGCAATACCAGAAGCTACTGTATTTGTATACCATTGTGACGGATTTAAAGAAGTTGATGCTTTTAATGTACCATCCTCATTTTGAGATACATCAAATCTCTGATCAAGACTTGCCAGAGAACCCCGTGCATTAATAATTTCTAAACCTAATCCAGAATTTGCTACCGTTATCTCTGACCAGCCACTTGCAGTATACAGAAATAATTTATCGTTTCCTGTATCTTCCCAAATTTGTCCAACTACAGGAGTTGCAGGAGCAATTGTCCCACTAAAATTTGATCTATTTGCATCATTATGATCTCTAATGATCTGGTACAATTGACTCAATTTTGTAGTTCCAGAAATCGGTTTCAATAGATCAAATACTTGTGGCATGATATTCTCCTTTTAGTATCCAAAAATCGTTATATCAACAGATCCTGTGCATGCGTCACCAACAATATCAAGTAATTTAATAGTAAATCCCGTAGTTGATTTATTGTAAATATAAGGAACCAAGGGAACGGAACTACCCACTACTGTTGCTCCTATAGATGGAGTTGCCCAAAATGTCAAATCATAAGTAGCAAACAAAACAGTAATCCCAGAAGTTGAAGACACACTAAAATTTGAAATTTTATAGGATGTTTCTGGAACATCAATAATAGTTCTAAAACCGCACAGACTCAATTTAGCCGTATTACTTTCTATTCTGAAATCTTCTCTGAATTTAAAATACCTACCATTCGCATCAACGGGGCCATAATAGGGATTCCATATAGCCCCCCACCACTTTGTAGCACCTGTGGATGCAGTGAACATATAAACTGGATACTTGAAGTAAGTGCCTGTAATATGTAGATCAGTATCATCTGGGTAAGACAAATCCGTTCTATCAGGAAATGTCAAATCAGTAGCATCCTCGCTGGAATCAATATCATCAATTAATCTGACAGTTTTATTTCCAGACTTTAAAAGATCAATTTCAAAAGTTTCATAAGATCCAGAACTTGCTGTTAATTTATATTGTAATGAAACATCTGAGCCACAAAGATTGTTATTTTCATATTGATAAATATAATTATTAATACCAGCCGCATAAACATGATCATATTTATCTACTGTCATACCCCAAGGAGTTGTTGTAGGGGTGTCCATCAAAGCAAATTCACCAGTACCTACACTTCTTTTAAAAATTCCTGATCCATCTACTGCTGCATAAATATTGTTGAAAGAATCTATCCCAATTCCATAAAAAGCTCTTGTTATTAATGCCTCAGAAACAAAACTCCCAACCCCACCTGTTTGTTTGTAAAGATTTCCCCCATAACGTACAGCATAAATATCACCATTTGAACGTGCAGCTATCCCCTCCCAAATAGCTGTACCTGCTCCTTGAGCAACAAAACTTCCAGTGCCTACACTTGATTTATAAATATCCCCACTACTAACTCCCGCATAAACATCACCATTCGGGGCGATCCCCACTGTGTTCCAGTCTTTAATTCCTGAAACTGCTCCTAAACTGACAAAATTCCCTGTTCCTACTGTCTTTTTATAAATATAATCCCCAACCACCCCAGCATAAATATCACCATTAACAGGAGAAGTGCCCATTCCAGACCAATTTTTTGTTCCGGCGCCAATCGCTGTAAAAGCTCCAGTTCCCCCACTTGATTTGTAAATATCCCCGCCATAACAAGCGGCATAAATATCATCGTTGTATATATCCCTTGTAATTCCAGTCCATATTCTATAATCATTACAAATTTTTTCAAACTTGTAGCTGAAATTTACTTTAGTTCCAGAAGCGGGAGTTAAAACATAATCGTGATCATAAACAATGTTTAAATTTGAGTCAATATTATACACCGTAATAATAACAGATGTTGGACTTGGACTGTAATGATTTGTTGAATCTATTGCTTTAATAAAAAATTGGTAAGTCCCACTCAATTCAGGTCGGTAATAAAAATAATCATCTCTAATTT
>Ga0315290_10003545_pt1 | contig 11156 bp, 7 predicted proteins | sample YL17G12_0_MG_FD_203627 | JGI IMG/M metagenome (GOLD analysis project Ga0315290, IMG submission 203627) | Sediment microbial communities from Yellowstone Lake, YNP, Wyoming, USA - YL17G12_0 | ecosystem: Environmental > Aquatic > Freshwater > Lake > Sediment | place: USA: Wyoming | collected...
CCGTACCAGGGCCCGGCCGAGCAGCCCGATGGAGGGCAGAAAGATGAACAGCAGAAGCACCGCCGCTACCGCCGGCGCCACCGCATAGGGCCAGATCAGCAAGGTCTTGTACCCCGTCGCACCGCGGATGCGCCGGTCGGCCATCGCGGCGAAGAGAAGACCTGACGACATGGACAAAGCCGTCACGGAGACGGTGAACACGACTGTCCGTCCCGCCGAATCCAGATACAACGGATCGATGACGAGTGCTCGGAAGTTGTCGAACCACACGAAGTTCTGCCTGAGACCGAACGCGTCCTGGAGAAGGAAGGACTGGTAGATCGCCTGTCCCGCCGGCCAGAAGAAGAAGACGAGGGTGATCAGGAGCTGTGGAGTCAGCAGCACGTAGGGCAACACCCTGTTGTTGAAAACGGCTCGCCTGCGCATGGGTGGTCAGCGATCGTGGGCGGGAGCGGGGTCCCGCGTGGTCCACGGCGGGAGGCCGAGTCGCCGCCGCCGGTGCCCGCGGCGGCGAGCGGCCCGAACTCTCCCGCTCATGCCCGCCCTAGGGCCGGTTGGCCCGTTCGAAGTTGCGCAGGACGACGTTCCCGCGCTGCACGGCGCTATCGAGCGCCTGCTGCGCCGTCTGCTGCCCCTGGAAGGCCTTCTCAATCTCCTCCTGGATAATGTTGCGGATCTCCGGCATGTTACCGAGCCGCAGGCCCCTCGAGTTCTCGGTCGGCTGTGTCCGGGTCAGCTCCAGAAACGGCACGTCGGTACCGGGGTTCTGCTGGTAATAGCCCGACGCCTTGACCCGGTCGTACCCCGCGAACGTGATGGGCAGGAAGCCGGTGTCGGTGTGCCATTTGGCCACGACCTCGGGCCGGCTGATGTAGCGGAAAAACTCGGCCACGGCCTTGTACTCGTCCGCCTGCCGGCTCGGGGCGCTCATGACCCAGAACGCGGCGCCCCCGATGATCGAGTTCTTGGGCGCGCCCGGCGCACCCGACCAATAGGGCAGCATGGCCGCGCCCCACTCGAACTTCGCTTCACGCGCGATCCTGGCGCGGAGACCCGACGAGGCGTGAATGATAGCGCACTCTCCCGACGGGAAGAGCGCATCGCCCGCGGCATCCCGACCGCCGTACTTGAAGCTCCCCTCCTTGAGCATGTCCATGAGCGCCTGAACCTGTCGCACGTGCAGCGGGCTGTTGATCTTGAGCTCGGCGTCAAGACCCGCCATGCCGTTCGCCTTCGTCGCCAGGGGCACGTCGTGAATCGCGCTGAACTGCTCGAATTGCGTCCAGGTCGGCCACGCTGTAGTGAAGCCGCACGGCGCCGCGTTGGCCGCGCGGATCTTCTTCGCCGCCTCGATGAGCTCCGGCCACGTCTGCGGCGGCTTGGCGGGGTCGAGCCCGGCCTTCTTGAAGGCATCCTTGTTGTAGAACATGATCGCCGTCGAGCTGTTGAAGGGCATCGCCATCATCCGCCCGTCCGGAAGGCTATAGTAGCCGCGAACCGCTGGGAGGTATGCGTTCGGATCAAACGGCACCCCGGCGTCCCGCATCAGCTCGTAGACCGGTTTGACCGCGCCTCGCGCCGACATCATCGTCGCCGTGCCCACATCGAACATCTGCACGACGTGCGGCGCGCTCCCGGCGCGGAACGCGGCGATCGCCGCGACCATCGTCTCCGGGTACGACCCCTTGTAGCTCGCGGTGACCTGGTACTGGGCCTGTGATTCGTTGAAATCGGTCACGATCTTCTCGAGGAGACCGCCCAAGGGCATCGGGAGACCGTGCCAGAGCTGGATCTCGGTCTTCGCGGATGCCGGTGTTGGCACGAAGGCAATCGCCGCCCACAGGGCGCAGGCCCACGCGGCCGAGCGCAAGAGGGTCGTGGTACGTGGCATGGCTGTCCTCCTCGTCAGGGGTAAATCCATGGGGATGCCGACGCCCGTGTTGCTACCGGTGGCGTGTGTCGAAGGCAAAGCGGCCTCGCAAAGTTTGCGCATCGTTGCGCCAAGCGGGACGGACTATAGCACGAATCAGGGGCCTCGGAACCTCAGGCTCCGGTCCACGCAGCCGCGGTAGGCGTCGAGCTCGGCGTCGAGCCGGCGCGTGGACCAGCCGAGGAGCCCGCCCATGCGCGAGCCAATCGCTTCGTAGCAGTCGAGGCCGAGGCACGCGCTCTGGCCGATAGCGGTGCGCCGGAGGAGAAAGTCCTGGAGCGAGACAGCCATCTCCTCGGCCACCGCATGGTGCAGCTGAGCCACGATCTCGGGGTTGTGGGGGCACAGCCGCGCGGTGCCGTCGGGGAGCTTCTTGGCCAGCTCGAGCACACGCGGGTAGCCGCGGCCATAGGTCTCGACGAGGACTTGAAGGGTCTCCCGCGAGAGGCCCGTCGCCGCAATCTCCGGCGAGACGTCCATCCACGCCCGCGCCTCGATCCGGCCGGCCTCCTCGTCGAGACCGTTCAGCGTGAGGACCGCCGTGCGCGAGGGCTCGTGGCGCCCGAGCGCGCCCATCACGCGATCGCCCACCTCCTCGGCCAGGCTGCGAAAGCAGGTCAGCTTGGTGCCCGTGATGGAGAGGAAGCGACCCTCGGGCCCCTCGACCACCACCTTGTGATCGCGGGAGACCTTCGACGCGGAGGCGCCCTCCTCGAAGGCCAGCGGCCTCACCCCCGCCCAGGTGTAGACGACCTGGTCAAAGGCCACGCGCGGATCGGGCAGCGCCGGTCGCACGGCGTCGAGCAGGTACTGGACCTCCTCGCGCGTGGCGAAGAGGCGGTCGGGATCACCGTCAAAATCGGTGTCCGTGGTGCCGACCATGGAAAACTCGCGCCACGGAATCACGAAAATCATCCGGTCGTCGGCCGTCGAGAGGTATACGGCCCGGTCCGTCATGCGCGGCAGCATGCAGTGAATCCCCTTGGTCGTCCGCAGCACGCGCTTCCCCGCGTCGTGGACGCCGGCCAGCTCGCGTATCCGGTCCACCCAGGGCCCGGCGCAGTTGACGACGACCGAGGCGCGCACCGTGTGCACCCGTCCCGTCAGGAGATCGCGCACCCGCAGGCCGTCGATGCCGCCGGCGCCGCGCGTGACCGCCTCGACCTCGCAGTAGTTGTGCACACGGGCGCCGTGCCGGACGGCGGAGAGCGCGTTCTCGAGGCAGAGGCGCTCGGGGAAGAGCAGCAGGTCGTCGAAGTAGTAGCCCGCCCCGCGCAGGTCCTCGGCCCGGATCGAGGGCTCGAGCGCCAGCGCGTCAACCGGACGCAGCACGCGGAAGCGCTCCCGCTCGCTGCCCGGCGTCAGGAGGTCGTAGAGCCACATGCCGATGCGCACCGTGATGAGCCCGCGCTTGGAGCCGCGATAGACGGGCACGAGGAAGGGCAGCGGGCGCACAAGGTGCGGCGCCAGGCGCTCGAGCGTCTTCTTCTCGCGGAGGGACTCGCGGACGAGCTTGAAGTCGAAGAGCTCGAGGTAGCGCAAGCCCCCGTGTATCAGCTTGGACGATTTCGACGACGTGCCTGAGGCGAAATCGCCCTTCTCGAAGAGCGCGACCGAGGCGCCCCGCAGGGCCAGATCGCGCGCCACGCCCGCACCCGCCATGCCGCCGCCGATCACGACGGCGTCGAAGCTCGCAGTGTCGATTCCGTTGAGGCGGGTCACGCGATCAACTCCCGGACGGATCGTAGCACGTGGTCCGGGGCGAGCGCGGCGATTCGCGAGTCGTCGGGGCGCGTGACGCCGGTAAGGACGAGGATGGTCGCGAGGCCCAGGCGCTTGCCCATGACCATGTCGGTCTCGACGCGGTCGCCGACGATGACCGATTCCGCGGCGGAGCAGCCCAAGGATTCCAGCGCCACCTCGAGGATGATCGGCGAGGGCTTGCCCACTATGGTCTCGACCTTCCTATCGGTCACGGCCTCGACCGCGGCGATCATGCCGGCGCAGTCGGGGATCTGGCCGCCCTCGACGGGACAGGTGCGGTCCGGGTTGGTCGCGATGAGGCGCGCGCCCCCCAGGACGGCCTGGAGCGCCGTGTTGAGCTTGGCGTAGGTGAAGGTCCGGTCGAAGGCGATCACCACCCAGCGCACGTGCTCGTCGTCGCGCACCTCGAAGCCGTGGGCCGCCATCTCGGCCAGCATCGGAGGCTCGCCGATGACGAAGACCGGCGCGCCGGGGTCGATGCCGCGGAGGTGGCGAGCGAGGACGAGGGAGGAGTTGACGACGTCGTCGGCCGTCGCCGGCACGCCCAGGCGGCGGAGCTTGGCGGCATAGTCGTCGCGCGTCTGGAGCGGCTTATTGGACAGGAAGCCCACGCGCCTGCCGTCGGCGCGCAGCGCGGCGATGGCCTCGTCCGCGCCGGGGATGAGCGCCTCGCCGAGGTAGACCGTGCCGTCGAGGTCGAAGAGCCAGCCGCGGTACGGAAACCTGATAGCCACCTAACGGAGAAGAGGCAGGACCGCCGACTGTGCCAGATCGAACAGCGGCGCCGGGAAAATACCCAGCTGGATCACGCCCCAGAGCGCGACGACCACGGCCAGCGCCCCCGCGAACGACGGCACGATCACGGCCGGTGTCCCCTCGGGCTCGCGCATGTACATGCTGACGATGACGCGGAGGTAGTAGTAGGCGGCGGCCGCCGAGTTCAGGACGCCGATCACCGCCAGCCACAGGTAGCCGGAGCGCACGGCGGCGCCGAAGAGGTAGAACTTCCCGACGAAGCCCGCCGTGGGCGGGATGCCCACCAGCGAGAGCAGGAAGATGGCCAGCGCGAGCGCCGCCAGCGGGTGCCGCGTGGCGAGCCCGGCGGTGTCCCCGATCTGCACCGCTTCGTCGCCGCCGCGCTCGAGCAGCAGGATGACGCCGAACGCGCCCGCCGTCGTGAAGGTGTAGACGAGGAGGTAGAAGAGCACGCTGCCGCCGCCGAGGCCGCCCCCCGCGACGACGCCGACGAGCATATAGCCCACGTGCGCGATGGAGGAGTAGGCGAGCATGCGCTTGAGATTCTGCTGGGCGATGGCGACGAGATTGCCGAGCGTCATGCTCAGCACCGCGAGCACCCAGAAGAGCCACACCCACTCGCCCTGGAGCGGCCGCAGCGACACGAGCAGCAGGCGCAGGAGCGCGGCGAAGGCGGCGGCCTTGGAGCCGGTGGCGATGAAGGCCGTCACCGAGGTGGGCGCGCCCTCGTAGACGTCGGCCGTCCACATGTGGAAGGGCACCGCGGAGATCTTGAAGCCGAAGCCGACCAGCAGGAGCGCGAACCCGATGAGCAGGAGCGGGTCGCGGGAGGCGCCCGCGGTCACCGCCGCGCCGATCTTGTTGAGGTTCGTCGAGCCCGTCGCGCCGTAGATCAGCGCGATGCCGTAGAGGAAGAAGCCCGAGGCGAAGGCGCCCAGCAGGAAGTACTTCATCGAGGCCTCGCCCGCTTCGATCCGCGTGCGAAAGAAGCCCGCCAGAACGTACAGCGCCAGCGACATGGTCTCGAGCCCGAGAAACACGACGATCAGGTCATTGGCGCCGGCCATGATGACCATGCCCGTGGCGGCGAAGAGCACGAGGATGTAGTACTCCCCCGACTCCATGCCGCGGCGCTTCAGGTAGTCGATCGACAGGAGCAGGACGAGGCCCGTCGAGTAGCCGATCACGAGCGTGGCGAACAGGGTGAGGTTGTCGAGCACGGCCATGCCCTGGAAGCCGGTGGCCTCCGAGCCCCAGAGCAGAACGGCAGCGACCAGCGCGACGACGACCCCCGCGAGCCCCACGAAGGCCAGGTGCTCCCGGCGCCCGCGCGGCGGCAGGAGGTCGAGCAGCATGAGGACGAAGCCCGTGACCGCGAGCACAGCGGCCGGCGCGATCACGCGCAGGCTCACGGCAGGCAGCGTGATCGTTTCTGTCACTGGCCTACCGCCGCGACCGTGGCGGCCGCCTTGGTCTGCACCTGGGTGATCAGCGCGCTCACGCTCGCCTCTGTCTTGCCGGTGAACGAGACCGGATAGACGCCGATCCAGACGATGAATACCAGCACGGGAACGAGCATGGCCCATTCCCGGACCGACAGGTCCGTGAGCCGGCGGTTCTCCTCCCGCGTCACCTCGCCGAAGATCACGCGCTGGTACATCCAGAGCATGTAGACGGCGGCGAAGATGATCCCGCTCGTCGCGACGACCGCGAGCGGCCGGCTGACCTGGAAGGCGCCGACGAGGATCAGGAACTCGCCCACGAAGCCGTTGAGCCCCGGCAGCCCGATGGACGAGAACGTCACGATGAGGAAGATCGCCGAGAGCGCCGGCACGACCTTCCAGAGGCCGCCAAAGTCCGCGATGAGTCGCGTGTGCCGCCGCTCGTAGAGCATGCCGACGATGAGGAAGAGCGCGCCGGTGGAAAGCCCGTGGTTGATCATCTGGATGATGCCGCCCACCATGCCCTGCTGATTGAGCGTGAAGAGCCCGAGCACGACGAAGCCCAGGTGGCTGACGCTCGAGTACGCCACGAGCTTCTTGATGTCGGCCTGCACCGTCGAGACCCAGGCGCCGTACAGGATGCCGATCACCGCCAGCGTGAACATCCACGGCGCGAACGCCAGCGAGGCCTGCGGGAAGAGCGGCATGCAGAAGCGCAGGAAGCCGTAGGTGCCCATCTTCAGGAGCACGCCCGCCAGGATGACGCTGCCGGGCGTGGGCGCTTCGACGTGGGCGTCGGGCAGCCAGGTGTGGAAGGGCCACATCGGCACCTTGATGGCGAAGGCCAGCGCGAAGGCCAGGAAGAGGAGGCTCTGCCCCAGCCCGCCGGGGACGACCCAGCGCGCGACGATGGGAAGGTCGAACGTGTGGACACCCGTGGCGGCGCCATGCTGGAAGTACAGCGCCAGAATGGCGACCAGCATGAGCAGGGAGCCCACCAGCGTGTAGAGGATGAACTTGATCGCCGCGTAGACCCGGTTGGGCCCGCCCCAGATCCCGATGATGAGGTACATCGGGATCAGCATCGCCTCCCAGAAGATGTAGAAGAGGAAGAGGTCGAGCGCCACGAACACGCCGAGCATGCCCGTCTCGAGCAGCAGCATGGTGATGGCGAACTCTTTCCAGCGCCGCTCCACCGAGTGCCACGAGGCGAGCAGCGTGAGCGGCATCAGGAAGGTCGTCAGCAGCACCAGCAGCAGGCTGATCCCGTCCACGCCCAGGTGGTAGGAGATCCCGAGCGTCGGCATCCACGCGTGCTGCTCGACGAACTGGTAGTCGGGTGTGGACGCGTTGAAGCCCGTGAAGAGCGGCACGGAGGCGACGAATGCGACGACGCTGGTCAGGAACGCCGTCACCTTGACGAGCCCCTCCGCGCGGCGGGGAAGCAGGAAGACGGCGAGAGCGCCCAGCGCGGGCACGAAGGTCACCGCGGAAAGGACCGAGCTCACGGGCGCGCCACGAGCAGGAACGCGACCATGGCCACGGCGCCCAGCAGCATGCCCAGCGCATAGTTCATCACGAAGCCCGTCTGGATGCGGCGGAGGACGAGCGCAGAGGCGACGACGGCCGCGGCGATCCCATTGACGAGGCCGTCGATCACCTTCACGTCGAAGACGTGGGCGCACCAGAGACAGAGGCGATAGATGGGCTGGACGATGAGGGCGTCGTAGATCTCATCCACGTAGTACTTGTTGAGCACCAGCCGATGGATGGGGTTGGTCGCCACGCCGATCTTCTGCGCGTCCACTTGGCCCCGTCCGTAGAGCAGCCAGGCGAGGAAGACGCCTCCGACGGCCACGATGACCGACAGGGCGGCCAAGGCGAGCGCCGCCACACCGCCATGCGCCCCCTCCTTGAGCGGCAGCACCGGCGCCAGGAAGCGGGCGAACGCCGTGCCGTGCGACGACGGCACACCCACGATGCCCGCCACCGCCGTGAGGATGGCCAGCACGCCCAGCGGCACCGTCATCACCGCGGGCGACTCGTGGATGTGATGCGCCTGCTCCTTGGACATGCGGGGGCTGCCGAAGAAAGCCAGCAGGACCAGGCGCGCCGTGTAGAGCGCGGTCAGGAGCACGCCCAGCAGGAGAATGGCCCAGAGCACCACGTGCCCCTCGTGGAAGGTCGCCGCGAGAATCTCGTCCTTGGAGAAGAAGCCGGCGAACGGCGGGATACCCGCCAGCCCGACGGCGCCCACGAGGAAGGTGATCGTGGTGACGAGCATCCGGGGCGCGATCCCGCCCATCTTGCGCAGGTCTTGCTCGTCGTGGAGCCCGTGGATGACGCTGCCCGCGCCGAGGAAGAGGAGCGCCTTGAAGAAGGCGTGCGTCACCAGGTGGAAGATGCCCGCCGCGTAGGCGCCCACGCCGACACCCACGAACATGTAACCCAGCTGGCTGATGGTCGAGTACGCCAGCACGCGCTTGATGTCCGTCTGCGCCAAGCCGATGGTGGCGGCGAAGAGCGCGGTCAGGCCGCCGACCCAGGCCACGATCTCGAGCGAAAGCGGCGCCATCTCGAAGAGCTTGTGGCAGCGCGCGACCATGTAGACGCCCGCCGTCACCATGGTCGCCGCATGGATCAGGGCCGAGACCGGCGTCGGCCCCTCCATCGCGTCGGGCAGCCAGGTGAAGAGCGGCAGCTGGGCCGACTTGCCGCAGGCGCCCGTGAAGAGGAGCAGCGCGATGGCGAGGTACGTGCCCGCGCTCACGGCGTCGGTGGACTTGGCGAAGACCTCTCCATAGCTGAGCGTGCCGAAGGTGGTCCAGATCAGGATGATGCCGAGGCCGAACCCGAAGTCGCCGACCCGGTTGACGATGAAAGCCTTCTTGCCGGCGGCCGAGGCCGACTGCTTCTGGTACCAGAAGCCGATGAGCAGATACGAGCACAGACCGACGGCCTCCCAGAAGACGTACAACAGGAGGAAATCAGCCGCCAGCACCAGCATCACCATCGAGAAGACGAAGAGGTTGAGGTAGGTGAAGAAGCGCGCGAAGCCGTCATCGCCGTGCATGTACCCGACCGAGTAGAGGTGGATCAGAAACCCCACGCCGGTGACGACGAGCAGCATGACGGCGGAGAGCTGGTCCACCTGCACCGCGACCGCCGTCTTGAAGCCGCCCGCGCTGATCCACGGAAAGAGCTGGCCCACGTACGTCTCGCCTTGGAGCACGCGCGCGAAGAGGAAGCACGACGCGACGAAGGAGAGGCCCAGCGCGGGGACGGCGATCCAGTGCGCGAGGTGTCCGGTGCGCCGCCCGAAGAGCGCGTTGACGAGCGCGCCCACGAGCGGGAAGAGCGGAATCAGCCAGACGAGTCGTGACATTGTGCTTTCAGTCGCAAACCCGCAACACTTTAGCGGAAGGGCTTTGGGGTGTCAAGGACGCGAGGGCGCGCCGGCGGCCCCCGCCGCCTCGAGCCCCGGCTCCACGAAACGGAAGAAGACGAGGGGCACGAGAAAGAAGAAGATCAGGTGGCCCGACGCCATGCGAAGCGTGACCGCGGCCTGGGCAGCCGGCGGCGCCTCGAGCATCACGCACAGCACGAAGTTCATCCACGCGTAGAGCGCAGCGCCCACGAGCAGGAAGCGAAGCCCCGGCGGTACGGACCTGACCATGCCACGCCAGTCGAGGAGCGCAACCCTCCCCCAGCGCCGCCCCCGCGCGGCCGTGCGCCTGAGCCGCGCGACCATGGCGAGCGCCAGCAGGAACACGGCGGCGCCCAGCGCCCAGACCGCGCGCTCGCCGGCCAGGGCCGCCCACGGCGTGAAGGAGAGCAGGTGCAGCGCGGCGCTGACGACGAAGCCTGCCGCCGCCAGCATGAGACACATCGTTCGCATCGCACCTCTCTGCTAGCACATTCCTGTCGTCGGAGCGAGGGGCCTTGCTATGATGAGCCCGTGGCCCGCTCCGCGTTCCGCTTCTGGTTCACGATCATCGTCATCCCGTCCTTGTTCGTCATCGGGGCTCTGGGCTACCTTGCGTGGCGCCAGGCCGTGCCCGGCGTCCGCGCCGGCTTCGACCCGGCGCCGAAATGGGTCGGCGTCCGGACACCGCTCGCCGTGGACCTGCGGGCAGCCAGAGGCGGCGTGCGCTCGGTGGAGATACGGCTCCGGCAGGGCTCGGCCAAGGTCGTGATCACCAAGCAGGCCTTCACCGGCGCCGCGACGAACGAACAGCGCGTGGCTCTCCAGATCGCGGGCGGGACGCTCGGGCTCCGCGAGGGCGCGGCAACGCTCGAGGTGCTGGCGCGCGATGGCTTCTGGCGGCCCATCCGCGTGGATGACCGCCCCATTGCCACGGCGCAGGTCACGCTCGACTTCACGCCACCCTCGCTCGAGATCGTGGGCGCCACCCGCTACTGGGCGCAGGGCGGCGGCGGGCTCGTCGTGCTGCGCTCCAAGGGCGCGTTGCGCGTCGCCGTCAATGTCGGGGGCCTCGCGTTCCCGGCCTACCCGGCGGGGTCTCCCGAATCCAATCTTTTCGTCAACCTGGTCGCCCTGCCCTGGGACTACCAGGGGGCGCCCCTCACCGCGGTGGCGCAGGACGAGGCCGGCAATACCACCACGCGGGCCGTGTCCATCGAGGTGAAGCCGCGCCGCTTCAAGACCGATACCATCGAGATCAAGGACGAGTTCCTCGAGCGCAAGCTGCCCGAGCTCCTCCCCGAGCGTGGCGGCGCCATCCCGCAGGGCGAGCTGCTCCAGGGCTTTCTCACCGTGAACCGCGACCGCCGCAAGCAGGCCGAGGAGACCAAGCGGGCCCTGGCAACCAAGACACAGCCGCGCCCCCTATGGGAAGGCGCGTTCGTCCAGCCGCGCAATACCAAGGTCTTCTCCAACTTCGCCGAGACGCGGACCTACCGCTACCGCGGCCAGGTCGTCGACACCCAGATCCACTTCGGCTATGACCTGGCCGCCGTGCAGCATGGTCCGGTGCCGGCGGCCAACTCGGGCGTCGTCATCTTTGCCGGGCCGCTGTCCATCTACGGCAATGCGGTCGTTGTGGATCACGGCCTTGGGTTGCAGACGCTCTACGGGCATCTCTCCTCGATCGACGTGAAGGAAGGCGACCAGATCACCAAGGAGCAGGAGCTCGGGCGCAGCGGCAGCACTGGACTCGCGCTGGGGGATCACCTGCACTACGAGGTGCTGATCAACGGCGTGTCCGTGACGCCGCTCGAATGGTGGGACGGCCGCTGGATCC
>Ga0315290_10003547_pt1 | contig 11152 bp, 9 predicted proteins | sample YL17G12_0_MG_FD_203627 | JGI IMG/M metagenome (GOLD analysis project Ga0315290, IMG submission 203627) | Sediment microbial communities from Yellowstone Lake, YNP, Wyoming, USA - YL17G12_0 | ecosystem: Environmental > Aquatic > Freshwater > Lake > Sediment | place: USA: Wyoming | collected...
AGAAAAGATTTTCTAACTTTCTTTTAAAATCCCAAAATGCTCAAAAATATAAAATTCAGATTACAGAAGGAATTGATTCAGGGGGAGAAGATGGAATTTACACCTTTACGAAATCTCAGACTATGAAAGAAATAATGTCAGAGAGTAAACTGGCCAAAGTGTCTTCGATTATCGATGAGATTATGCTAAGAGCAAACAAAAAAAGTAGAAAATTCACTATGGGATTTGAGGAAACTCTTAAAGCAAATCAATTTGGTGCTGTTGAATTACTTGTTTTTTCAGATAAAGCAATTCAAACAAATGATGAAAAAAAAGTCATAGAACTTCTCAATGAAGCAGAAAGTAAAGGTGTGAAAACTTACAGTGTAGATTCATCAACAGATATTGGTCTTAGAGTAACTGGATTAGGAGGAATAGTTTCTTTGTTACGTTATGCCATAGAATCCTAAGTTGTTGATTCTACTAACCATTTAAGATAAGATTTGTTTATTGATGTAATATTAATTTCAGCAATTTCAGGTACATCATAAGGATGAGTTGCTTTGATTTTTTCTTTAAGAGATTTTTTATTTTTTTGTGTAGTTTTAAATAATGCAAGATATTCTGATGTATTTTCAATCTTTTCCTGCCAAGAGTAAATTGATGAAATTTTAGTAATGTTAACACATGCAGCAATCTTATTTTTGACTAGTTCGTTTGCAATTTTGGTAATTGAATTTTTGTTAGGATAAGTTGAGATAATCATGATTGGTTTCATAGTAACTATAAATGACCGTAGTTTAAAAAATTAACAATTAGTTTGAACCTTGATTTTATTACTCAAAATTCGATTATCTATGTGCTAATAACATGGGTAATAATTTTGGGAATTGCTAAGGGATTAAAATTAGAAAAACATGGCTTTGAGCTAAAAATATACAGTCTAGTATACAAAAATCAGCAAGTACAGGCTATTCTAACAAAAATTCTAGGACGAACCAAGCGAGGAATCAAAGTTTTTGCTAATGTTAGTGTAGTTGCTGGTTTTCTTATGATGGGCTTTGCATTTTGGTTTTTGCTATCAAATGTTTCAAAATTCTTTGTAGCGCCCACTGAATTCTCACAATTAACAGTATTAATTCCCGGCGTAACTTTGACATCCTCATCATCAATTCTATACTTTTTACTCTCAATACCAATTGTTTTGGTTATTCATGAAGGTGCTCATGGTATTGTTGCAACACTAGAAAAAATTAAGATCAAAACAGGCGGATTTGCAATATTTATTGCGATGTTTGCAGGATTTGTAGAACCAGATGAAGAGGAATTCAACAAGGCAAAAAAGATTTCAAAATTAAGAGTTATTGGTGCAGGAGCTACTTCAAACGTGATTTTTGCATTGGTGTTAGGAGCAATATTATTGACAAATCCTTTCTTTGCAATGGTCATACCTGAACCATTGCAAAGTACATTTTATGATTTACCAGATGGAGTATTGGTACTTTCAATAATTAAAGATTCAGGAGCAGAAAGAGCAGGATTACTAGCAAACGATGTCATTACTTCAATTAATAAAATCCAGATACTGAGTCCATTAGATTTTCAAAAGGTAGATCTAAAGCCTGGTGAAATTGCCAAAGTTTCCATACTTAGAGACGGACAGACATTACAATTTCCTGTTGAAGTGATACCATCACCTGAAAATCCTGAGAAGGGATTAATTGGAATTATAAGAGATAATTCATTTGCATACAAACCTGTTTTGAATTTTATTGAATGGAAGGATCCAGGAGTTTCAATGTTTTTGTTATGGTTATGGATGATTTCATTTTTTATTGGAGTAATCAATATGTTACCACTGCCAATTTTAGATGGAGGAAAATTCATTCACACTATTATCGATAAAAAAATCTCAGATAAGACAGTAAATATAACAATGTGGGGAATTTACGCATTCACATTTGCATTATTTGGCTTGAATATTGCATTATCATACATCAAATCAGGCTGGTTTACCATCTAGAAAATACTTAAAGAATCATTAATGGAAAAAGAATTGCAAAATTTAATGAAATGCGATAGATGTGAAAATCAGGCAACATATACTCGTAAATATTCTGGAGAAAAATTATGTTCAAAGTGTTTTTCAAATTCCATCCTAAGAAAAACTGCAAAAACTATTTCGAAATATAATATGATTCAGAATAATGATTTAGTAGCTGTTGCAGTATCTGGCGGTAAAGATTCACTTGCTTTGCTCAACATTATTAATCAGATGACTGTCACACATAATTTTAGAGTTAAAGCAATAACAATTGATGAGGGGATTTCAGGCTATAGAAATGAGGCATTAGAAATTGTTCAAACGTTTTGTGCTAAATTAAATATAGAACACAAAGTTTTTTCTTATAAAAAATTGTTTGATTTAACATTAGATGAAGCATTAGATTTGAGAGGAAATGAAAAAATATCCTCATGTTCTATATGTGGAACTTTAAGAAGACGGGCAATTGATCATGCAGCAAAAGATATTGGTGCAGATGTAATTGCAACTGGACATAATTTAGATGACACACTACAGACATTTGTAATAAATATGTTATCTGGGGATACTACCAAGATCGGTTGGATGAATCCTGATACTTCTAGCAATACATTGAGAAAAATAAAACCATTTTGTGAGATTTATGAATCTGAAATTGTATTTTATGCATTTACAAATGATATTCCATTTCAAACAGAGCCTTGTCCACACATGAATGAGGGAATAAGAACAGAGATTCGTGAATTCCTAAATTCTTTAGAAGGCAAACACAGTGGAATTAAAAATAATCTCTATCAATCAATAATCAAAGTATCTCAAATTGTAAAGGATACTAACTATAAACAAAAGATAATTTGTGTGAAATGTGGTAATGAATGCACTGGAAAGATCTGCTCTGTTTGCAATATGGTTTTAAAACTGAAAGAGAGTAAAACCTAATGCAAATATAACATATCATCTTAGAAAAAACGGTAGTAGGTAGGATTGGGGTGCCAGCCGTGCCCTGTTCTGAAACCGGCTATATGCAGAGATCAGCAACTGTTGGGTAAATCTCTAGACAGGTAATTCCCGCTTGATGTGCGGAAATGAAATCACGCCGAGGCGGGTGGTTGCAGGACTAGAATTATCCGAAGGGATAACGTCTAAGTTCGAACCATCGAAATCGATGAGGTCCGGGAGGGAGCAATCGTAAGGTGGAGTATCCACGCTTCCTCGTCTACGTGGCGGATCTTGTATGCCTTGAGATGGGGTTATCCGCCTAGATTGGAACCAACAGATCTACTACCTTTATGATTAAAATTAAATTTTCATTGATATGGAAGGAATAGTTTCTTTTGGAAGCAAGAGAAATTACGATGATTTTAAAAAACAGATTCCAAGTGCAGTTCAACTACTTTTTGATTCGATAAGAGAATTTTGTCTTTCATTAGGAGAAAATGTAGTTGAAGATATCAGAATGCATAGAGTTGTTTTTGGAAAGTCTGACGTTTAGATGGTTTGCAGATGTAGAACCAAAAAGAGAAGGAATTATAATTAAAATTCAAAAAAGCAGGAAAGAGATCCTCAAATATGACAAATCAAAATAGGACATGAAATCACAGAATTCAAAGACATCATAAAAAATGCTTTTAAAACAATTAATTAATATAACACATCAAATTTGGAAAATTCTCCAATAAATGTTTCATTTCGAATTTCTACATCTTCGACTCGTGCATTAGCTGGCCCTCTGTGAGACCATTCAACTAGTCTACTTACTTTTTCTTCATCGCCTTCAAGTACGGCTTCAACTTTACCGTCTTTAAGATTTTTTACCCAACCAAGAACATCATTTTTTTTAGCCATTACTTTTAGAGCTTGACGAAAAAACACACCTTGTACTTTTCCAGTTACAAAAATTCGGATTCTTTGTTTTGACATGCAAAAAATTGTTTCAATAAGGTATTAATCAATTTTAGGTAAGAAAAATTAGATTATTACGTTCTCTCTTTGATTCTAGCTCTACCAGTTTTTCTGGCAGCAATGCTACCTACTTTAGCTCCAGGTGGAGCGTTACGAGAAACAGTAGAACTTTGTCCAACGTGTTGATGTCTTCCACCACCGTGTGGGTGAACATAAGCTGCTTGGGCTACACCTCTGACAATAGGAAATTTCTTTCCTTTAGCTCTAAAACTACGCCATTTGTTACCTGCACTCATGAAGAATCGTTCACTAGCTCCACCACCGGCAAGAGTTCCAATCATTGCTCTATTTTTTGGATTAAGTGTAGTAAATTTTCCAGATGGGAGTTTTAATGTGACACCTTCTTCACCGTGAGAGAAAACTGTTGCATTGGTACCTGCTGATTTTACTATAGCACCCCCATCACCAAAGTGTTTTTCAACATTACATACTATGGTTCCGTCAGGAATATTTTGAACACTAATTACATTACCTTTTTCAATTTTTGATTTTAATCCAAATTGTAAGGTTTTGCCTACTTTAGTACCAAGAACTGCTGGCATAAAAGAGACTGAACCATTTTCAAATCGTACTTTAGCAAGAGGAGCTTCTCTACCACGTTCATGAACTAGATCTATGACTAGACCTTCATGTTGCTCAGATAATGAAAAACGTGGATATTTTGCTTTACTGCCTACTTTACCAGTAGAAGTAGATCTAAATTGAAATCCTCCACGGCCACGTCTTCTTACTAACGGTCTCTTACCCAAGTAGATCGCGTCGTGTTCATTAAGGATTTTAAGCTTGTGATTTTACCTCTGTAATTTGATAAAATTATCACAAAGATATAAAAATTAGATCAGAAGAGTTTGTGTTATGAGTCAGAATGCACTTTCTCTAAAGGTTCTAGAAGCATATACACGAGATGTGGGACGTGGAGTTGCAAGAATTGATTATGATTCTATGGATACACTAAATGCCTCTACTGGTGATGTAATTGAGATTAAGGGCAAAAGAAGAACCGTTGCAAAATGTCTTCCACTTTATCCATCAGATGAAGGAAAAGGAATCATCAGAATTGATGGATTAGGTCGTAATAATTCAGGTATTGCAATAGGTGACACCATTACTGTAAGAAAAATTAAAGCAGTTGCAGCTGAAAAAGTTATAGTAGCACCACTTGAAGCAATTCCTCCAATTGATGAACGCTATCTTGCAGATGCTCTAGAAAGTGTTCCTTTGATTAAAGGAGACAATGTAATGGTTCCATATTTTGGTGGCCGTTTAACATTTCAAGTAATTGGAGTAACACCAGCAGCAGATGCAGTGTTAGTTACTCAAAAAACTGTTTTCCATATTGCAGAAAAGGGTGAAACATTACGTGGGGTACCTCAAGTAACTTATGAAGACATTGGGGGTTTAACTAATGAGATAAAGAAAGTAAGAGAAATGATAGAGCTACCATTAAGACATCCAGAAATTTTTGAGAAATTAGGAATTGAAGCTCCAAAAGGTGTGTTGTTATATGGTCCACCTGGAACAGGAAAGACATTACTTGCAAAAGCAGTTGCAAATGAAAGTCAAGCTCATTTCATTAGTATTTCTGGACCAGAAATTATGAGTAAGTTTTATGGAGAAAGTGAAGCTAGACTAAGAGAAATTTTCAAAGAGGCTAGAGAAAAATCACCGTCAATTATCTTCGTGGATGAAATTGATTCAATTGCGCCAAAGAGAGAAGAAGTAACTGGAGAGGTAGAAAGAAGAGTAGTATCACAAATGTTATCATTAATGGATGGATTAGAAGCCAGAGGAAAGGTTATCGTCATTGCAGCTACAAATAGACCAAATGCAATAGATCCTGCATTAAGAAGACCAGGAAGATTCGATAGAGAAATAGAGATTAAAGTTCCAGATAAAAAGGGAAGAAAAGACATTCTTGCCATTCATAGCAGAAACATGCCGCTATCTGATGATGTTGATGTTGAGAAAATATCCAGTGTTAGCCATGGATATGTTGGAGCAGATTTAGAATATCTTTGTAAAGAAGCTGCAATGAAATGTTTGAGAAGATTACTTCCCGAACTTAACATGGAAGAAGAAAAACTTCCTCCAGAGACTTTGGATAAATTAATTGTGAATAATGAGGATTTTCAAAAGGCATTGATTGAAGTCACTCCGTCTGGAATGAGGGAAGTTTTTATTGAAAATCCAGACGTCAAATGGGAAGAAGTTGGCGGTTTGGAAGATGTTAAACGTGAGCTTCAAGAAGCGGTAGAGTGGCCAATGAAATATCCTGGACTATATGATAAATTAGGACATAAAATGCCAAGAGGAATTTTACTTCACGGTCCAAGCGGTACTGGTAAAACACTATTAGCTAAGGCAGTTGCAACCCAAAGTGAAGCAAATTTTGTTTCTGTTAGAGGTCCTGAATTATTATCAAAATGGGTTGGAGAATCAGAAAGAGGAATAAGAGAGATCTTTAGAAGAGCTAGACAAGCTTCACCATGTGTAATATTCTTTGATGAAATTGATTCAATTGCCCCAATTAGGGGAGCAGGAGGAGAAACAGCTGTTACAGAAAGGGTAGTCAGTCAATTACTTACTGAATTGGATGGTATGGAAAATATGCATGGTGTTATTGTTTTAGCAGCTACTAACAGACCAGATATGATTGATCCAGCATTATTAAGACCGGGAAGATTTGACAAAATTATTCAGATACCGTTACCAGACAAAGCAGGCAGAAAAATGATTTTGGAAATTAATGCTAAAAAAATACCAATACTTAATGATCCTAATGATCCACAGCATGTCGACATAGATAAAATTGCAGAATTAACAGATGGTTTAAGCGGTGCAGACACTGCTGCAATTGCAAATACTGCAGTATCTCTGGTTATTCATGAATTTTTAGATACACATCCAGATGTCAAAGATATTGAGAAAAGTTCTGAGGATGCCAAAGTAACTATGAAACACTTTGAAGCAGCAGTAAAGAAAGTAAGAGAGCAAAAAAATCTGAAGATAGGCGAAAAGCTTGTGGCTTCATATTACAGGTAGTTTTTAATAAATAGGCAAACCAACTCTTGTAAATGTCCGAATTTAGAGGGTATATTGGAAAATCATTAGAATTTTTAAAAACTAACAAAATAGCTGTTGGTGATTCAGTCAAGATTCTTGCAGATTTAACATATTTAGGAATAATTATGCCTAGATACGAACATACTGACGATAAACATCTAGTTCTCAAATTAAAGAGTGGATACAATATTGGATTAGAAATAGAAAAGATTGAGAAGATGGAGAAAATATCTAGTCCTGAAAAAAGTATTGTAAAAAAGGAAAGTTTAGAAAAAAATCCTGCTTTGCCAAAAATTCTCCTAATATCAACAGGAGGAACAATTGCAAGCAAAGTAGATTACAGAACAGGTGCAGTAACTCCAGTTTTAACTGCTGAAGAACTTAATTCGTCAGTTCCTGAACTTGCTAAAATTGCCAATGTAGATACTGAGGTATTGTTTTCTGAATATTCAGAAAACATAATGCCAGAACATTGGTTAAAAATTGCTGAGAAATTAAAAGAGCATTCAACTTCAAATTATTCAGGGATAATTATTGCACATGGAACAGATACAATGCATTATACATCATCATTTCTTTCATTTGCACTTGTAGGATTTCCTATCCCAATTGCACTTGTAGGTTCGCAAAGATCTTCTGATCGTGCTTCGTCAGATGCAGCCCTGAATTTGATAGGTGCAATAAAATTTCTTGTTGGCTGTAAAACAAATGGTGTGTATATCGTAATGCATCAAGATGAAAATGATGAAACAATTGTATGTCATTTAGGAACAAGAGTTAGAAAGAATCATACCAGTAAAAGAGGTGCATTTCAAACTATTGGAGATAAGCCAGCATTTATTATTGTAAATGATCAAATTCAGAGAAATATGAAAGATGAGTTTTTCAAAGTTAAAGAATTTCAGCCAAGGATTAATCTCAATACAAAAGTGGCATTAGTAAAATATCATCCAGGATATGATCCCAGTCTTTTGGGGAAAATTATTGAAATGAATTACAGTGGAATAATTTTTGAGGGGACTGGTTTAGGACATATTGGAAAAACAATGTATGATAATGTAAAAAAAGCAAACGAGAAAGGCATTTTCTTAGGTATGACTTCACAGTGTATTGATGGCAGAGTAGGAATGACAGTATATGAAAGTGGCCGTGATTTACTTAATTTAGGAATAATTTCTTTGGAGAATATGATTCCAGAAGTAGCACTAGTCAAAGCTATGTGGGCTCTTGGAAATTTAGAAACCTTTGAAGATGTCAAACAGATAATGCTTCAGAATATTGCTTCTGAAATATCTGATTAAAAATGAGTGATATGAATGTCTGAATTTTTCATTGAAAATATTGGATTAAAGGTGGGTCTTGAGATACATCAGCAATTATCTACCAACAAAAAATTATTCTGTAGTTGTATACCGCTTGAATCAAATGAATATACTATAAAATTTCAAAGAAAATTAAGAGCAGTCAAAAGTGAATTGGGCGAATATGATCCAGCAGCTCTTTTTGAGAGTTCAAAATCTAAAACAATAATGTATTATGCCAATCCAAACAGTAGCTGTTTGGTAGAACAGGATGAAGAACCTCCTCATAATTTAGATGATGATGCAAAAAATCTTGCACTGATAATTTCATCTGCACTCGAATCAAATATTTTTAGTGAAATTTATCCCATGAGAAAGATAGTAATTGATGGTTCAAATACTACCGGTTTTCAGAGAACTATGTTAATTTCTCAAGGGGGGCATATTGATGTTGATGGTGAAAAAATCGGTGTTCAATCAATTTGTCTAGAAGAAGATGCTGCAAAATTGCTTGGTGATAAGGGGGACATAAGAGAATACAGTTTGGATCGTCTTGGTGTTCCTTTAATTGAAATTGCGTTAGAACCTGTTGAGGGAGATTCAAAAAAAATAAAAAAAATTGCATTATCTCTTGGTAGATTATTACGAAGTACAAAAAAGGTTACTCGTGGAATTGGTTCAATACGACAAGATGTCAATGTATCTGTTAAGGATGGTGGAGTAGTTGAAGTCAAAGGAGTACAGCAATTAGACCAATTAGAAAAAGTGGTAGAATTTGAGGCTAAAAGACAACAAGGTCTTATTAAGATATCTGAAAAATTACAGAATTCTAATTTTGAGGAGATTTCAAAAAATGGTGATGTTTTTGACATAACAAATGACTTTAAGAATTGTGAATCAAAAATTATTCAAAAATCCTTAAAAGATAACTCAATTATCAAAGCAATTCGAATCAGGAATTTTGCAGGTATGTTTGGTTATTCACCATATCAAGGAATAAGATTAGGAAAGGAAATTGGTCAGATTGTAAAATTTTATGGAATTGGTGGAGTATTTCATTCAGATGAATTACCAAATTATGGCATTGAAGAAAGTGATGTATCTATTGTGAAAAAAATATTAGAAATCAACGAGATGGATGCATTTTTAATAATTGCTGCACCTTTAGTAAAAATTGACTTTGCAATTGATTCTGTAATTAAAAGAATAAGTCAAGCAAAGAAAGGAGTTCCTGCTGAAACCAGATTAGCTACTCAAACTGGTGAAACAATATTTCTCAGACCTCGACCAGGTGCATCAAGAATGTATCCTGAAACAGATATTCCTCCAATCATTATAACAAAAAAAGAATTAGAAGATGCAAAGAAAAACATCCCTAAATCATGGGTTGAATCACTTAATGAGCTGCAAAAAAAATATGATTTGAATTTACAATTAACAGTGCAGATTTTTGATTCAGTGTATTTAGAAATTTTTGAAAAAATTTGTGAAAAAACTTCAATAGTACCAACTTTCATAGCCTCAGTTCTTTGTTCAACTATTACCAGTCTAGAAAGAAATGGTTTGAATTCTCAATTATTAAGAAATGAAGAAATTGCAAAAACTTTCGAATTTTTAGCAAAAGGAAAAATTGCTAAAGAGTCAATTGAAATCATATTTGAGAACATTATGTCTGGAAAATCAAAAACAGTTGAAGATGCAATAGAAAATACGTCGATTGAGATTGTTAGTAAAGAAGAATTTGAAAAAATCATAGAGAATATTATTATAAATAACAAAGAAATTATTCAAAACCAAAAAGAGCATTCAGTTAGTCCATTAATGGGAATTGTCATGAAGGAACTTAGGGGAAAAGTATCAGGTAAAATGGTAAATAGTCTTCTTTTAGAAAAGATAAAGAAATTTTTGGAAAATGGTCAGCAATAATTGTAGTACGGGAGGTGGGATTTGAACCCACGAACTTCTAGAAGATAAGGATCTGAACCTTACGCCTTTGACCAGGCTGGGCTACTCCCGCAATCTGAATTTTTGAAATCTAGAATAAGTTTCTTTATCATATTGTTTTAATTAAAATACATTAGATTAACTAATCATATAGAAAATGGAATTCAGAGAAATTTATTGTAGTAATTGTAAAAAGATTCTAGGACGCTATAACATAAAATTCTACAGTGATGATAAGATTGGAGAAATATTGAATACCCATCACACATATCATATACGAAGTGGTCATCAAGTTACAATAAGAAAATTTATCAAGACTAAATCATAATTTTAATTTTTCAATAGCTTCAGATAAAGTAGAAATTCTTTGAATGTTTTGATCAGAAATGTGTTGATTCCATGGTTGTAAATATAAAAAAACATTTTTTTACGTTTTAAAAATTCAATTGCATTTAGTAGAGAGTCATCAATAAAAACATCATAATCTAAATCTGCTTTCATTGGACCATCGATTACTGGAACATAATTATGATAAGTTACATCATGTAATTGAAGCCAATTTTTTACAAAAGAATCAGTTGATAGTTCTCGAGCTGTAACAATGTCAATTTGTCCAAAATTTGAAAGGTGTTGTGTGACTACTGATAAATTATTTTCTGTTGGAGGGATAGAGTTCCAGTTTTTCCAACATGAAGCTATCTCTTCATAAAAGTTATATCTATTAATTTTGAATTTTTTCCAAAAATCCCAATTTGTTATATCGTCTTTAGAAATACTAGGTCTAATTTTATTACTGTAAATTAGCCATGATTCAATTACATCAGCTAGCACACCATCAACATCTAAAGCAATTTTCAAT
>Ga0315290_10003552_pt1 | contig 11140 bp, 11 predicted proteins | sample YL17G12_0_MG_FD_203627 | JGI IMG/M metagenome (GOLD analysis project Ga0315290, IMG submission 203627) | Sediment microbial communities from Yellowstone Lake, YNP, Wyoming, USA - YL17G12_0 | ecosystem: Environmental > Aquatic > Freshwater > Lake > Sediment | place: USA: Wyoming | collected...
CTACCAAGTCGCCGAGGCCCCGGCGAGGCGTGGGCCCTGCTGCGCGAAGAGCTCCCGCGCAACGAGGTCGTGGCCCGCCACGTTCAGGTGGTAGTCCTGCATCCAGTAGTACTCGGTCGCGCCCGCCTGCATCGCCGGGTAGGCGTCGACCCAGGGGATCTGCTCCTCGTCGAGCCACACCTCGAGCGCCTGCGTGAGCTCGCGGTTCACGGCGAGGTCGACGTCGGCGAGGTGGAGGCCCGCCTTCATCGCCTGGTTGCGCGCGGCGTCGGTCTCCCACTCGACGTCGAGCTTGGTCGGGATCAGCACCACCACGAACTCCACCCCCGCCGCGCGCGCCCGGGCGTGGATCTCGCGGAAGGCGCGCTCCGTCCGCTCGAGCGCCGTCCGCTCGAGGCCCGGGAACGCGTGGAAGAAGTGGATCTGGTTCACCGCCTGGCCGACGGCCTGGTAGAGGGAGCCGTCGCGCTCCTTGAACTTCTCGATCTCCGCGTAGCCTTCGGGGCGCTCGGGGGTGCGCAGCTCGCCGTGTCGCTCGGCGAAGGAGACCGCCTCGAGGAAGTCGTTGCCGGTGTAGAAGCCGATCACGAAGGCGTCGGGACGCAGCTTCTGGAACTTCTCGAAGACTGCGAGATAGTGCTGCGCCGTGAAGTGCCCGCAGGCCGCGTTCAGGACCTCGTAGCGCACGCCGGGCGCGGCCCCCGCCTGGAGCAGCGCCTCGAGGCGGTTCGCCCAGGACTCCTGGTTGTAGACCGATCCCTCCGTGTGCGAGTCGCCCGTCACGAGGATGCGCCGCACGCCGGGCGGCTTCTCGACCGAGGTGTCGGCGTCCTCGCGCAGGCCGAGGTTGTTGGTGCGGAACTCGATCTTCCCGCGCGGGTGCTCGGGCCAGTCCCAGGTCCGCGACCAGTTCGGGCTGCGCACGTGCTCGGTCAGCGGGTCGCGCTGGTAGTTGCCGTTGCGGATGTAACCGGGCTGCCGCAGGTACGCGATCACGGCGGCGGTCATCGCACCGCAGACCCCGAGGACGAGCGCGCCGATCAGGACCGCGCCGAAGCGCGACGCGCGCGCGCGATCGCCTCCGGCCGCGCCGCCCACTCCGGAGCCGCTGGGATCCTCGCCGCTGCCCACGTCGGCCTCCAATCCCTCAGTCGTCGCCGCCCAGCGCGCGGATGCGCTCCGCCGTCGCGGGGTGGGACGCAAGATAGGCCAGCAGCCTGGGCGAGCTCCCCGGGCCGCCGTGGGCGGCCTCGAGGCGTGCGAGGAACTCGGCGAGCGGCCGAGTGTCGGCGCCGTTCGCGCGCAGGAGCTCCTCCGCGTAGGCGTCCGCCTCGCGCTCGAAGTCGCGCGAGTACTTGGCGTCGAGGACGGCCGCCGGGAGCGCCATCGCCAAGCTGCTCACGTCCCCCACCCAGACGGCGACGAGCGCGCCGACCACCGAGCTCTGGATCAACCCGCGCAGCGCGTGGCGCTCGTGCAGGTGACCGAGCTCGTGCGCAAGCACTCCGAGGATCTCCTGGTCGCGCAGGGCGAGCTCGACGAGCGCGTCCGTCACCACGATCTCCCCGCTCGGGAGCGCAAAGGCGTTGGCCCCGAGGGGTCCTCCCGAGCGGAAATGGAGGCTGTAGCGCGGCAGCTCGCCCCGCGGCGGGCGCAGGGCGGCGAGCTGCGCCGCGATGCGCTCGCGCGTCTCGCCGGGGAGCTCGGTCGCCTCGAAGGCCGTCTCGTCGAGGGCATCGAGGGTGTGCGCGCCGAGCTGTTGCACCCACTCTTCGGGCAGCGCGCGCGCGACGCGCTCGGAGAGCCAGGGGAGGCCCCAGCGGTAGCCGGCTGCGAGGATGGCGAGCGTCGCGGCCGCGCAGACGAGCGCGACGCGCAGGCTCCTCTGCCAGCGCGAGACGCGCCCCTCGCGGTGACCGAGGAGCTCGAGCAGCAGATCGAGGTCGGGCCCCGGCTCCACCTCGCAGGTCGCGCCGCCCGGCAGCGCGAGCGTGCGGCCGGCGCGCGCGAGCGCCTCGCCGACGCGAACCTCCTGCGGCGCCACCTGGAGGCGAACGTCCTCGCCTTCGATGACGAGCAGCGAGCCCTGGGGCCGCAGCACGACGTCGCGCGCGCGCGAGGTGCGGCCGTCGAAGAAGCGGGCCCGGACCAGGGTCGGCTCTAGAAGCCGACGTCGAAGCCGAAGAGCTCCGCGAGCTCGTCGGCCGCCGCGCTCTCGGCCTGCGCGGCTCCCGCGGCGAACGCGTCGAGGCTCCCGCCGGGCAGGATCTCCGTGCACGCGGCCCGCCAGCGCGCCGCGCGCACCTCGGCCCAGGGCAGGAAGAGCCCGAGCGTCGCGACCGTAGCGACGAGGTTCCCGAGCTGGAGCGTGAGGTACGCCGCCACCGTCTGGTGGCTGCGGAAGCGATGCGGCCCGAGCCGCAGCTGGTTCCACACCAGGTTGTGGAGCCGGACCTGGTAGAAGCAGCCCGCAACCACCAGGCCCGCGAAGAAGACCGCGAACGCGACGCCGACGGGCACCAGCAGCGGGGCGCCCACGGCGTCCGGGGACGCCGAGCCCATCGGCTGCCCGACGGCGCCGAGCCCGGCGGCGAGCGCCAGCCCACCGGCCAACGCGGCGCCGAGTGCGATCCAGCTCGCGCCGAAGCAGACCCCGTAGAGGGAGCCCAGGCCGAGCTCGCTCTCGAAGCGGCTGCCCCCGAAGGCGCTCTTCCCGTACACGAAGCGCTGCCGGCGTTGGACCGACGCGGGGAAGAGCAGCCCGAGCGTCGCCGCCGCGGCGGCCGGCCATAGCAGGAAGGCCTGGAAGGCCTCGACGACGCGGCCGTGGAACGAGAAACGCAGCCCGCGGTGGAGCGTGTGGTAGAGCCGGAAGCGCAGCGAGGCCGTCACCATCCAGGGCAGCACCGCCACCAAGAGCAGGCCCGCGATCCCGTTCAGCACGGGGCTCACGCGGGCCCCCAGCTGCAGGCTCGCGAGCAATGCGAGCGCGAAGATCCTCCCGCGCAGGATCGCCCAGGGATTGGCGTCGTAGTCGAAGCCCGCGCCGCCCACGCGCAGGTTGCGGTGGAAGTACTGCATGCGGCGCACCTTCGCCCACGGCGAGTAGAGACCGAGCGTCGCGAGGCTGAGAGCGAGGTTCACGATCCAGATCCGGAAATACTCGCCTCCGCTGCCGAGGAACTCGGCGCGGGACGGCGGAGCCACGGCGGCCGGTGCGGCAGTGGGCGCGGTCTCCAGGGATCCCCCGCTCAGAGCGGCGGGACGGTGAAGCCGTCCTTTACGGGCTCGAGTTTCTCGAAGAAGGGGCCGAGCTGCGCGTGCACGGAGTCGACGCTCCAGGCGTCGTCGACGTGGAAGACCTGCTTCGGCTCGGGGCGGCCGATCACCTTGATCTCGCGGCCCCAGACGATGAAGAGGTGGCCCGAGATGCGCGCCGCGCGCGGCGTGCAGAGGTACGCGAAGAGCGGCAGCACGTGCTCGGCGGCGAAGGTGTCGAAGCCCGACTCCGGCGGCTTGAAGATCGCGATGTTCGGGCCCTGCATCGTCATGCGCGTGCGCGCGCGCGGCATCACCACGTTGGCCGTGACGCCGTACTTCTGCATCAGCTGCGCGATCCCCATCGTGAACGCGGTGATGCCGGCCTTCGCGGCGGCGTAGTTCGGCTGCCCGGGGTTCCCGAACAGGAAGGCCTCGGAGGCGGTCGAGACGAGGCGGCCGTAGACCGTGCCGCCGGACTTCTTGGCCCGCTCGCGCCAGTAGATGCAAGCGAACTTCGACGGCGCGAAGTGTCCCTTCAGGTGCACGCGCACCACCGAGTCGAACTCCTGCTCGCCGATGTTGAAGATCGTGGCGTCGCGGGTGAAGCCGGCGTTGTTCACGAGGATGTGGAGGTCGCCGAAGCCCTCGACGGCCGTCTGCACCAGCTCCTCGGCCGTCTTCCAGTCCGCGACGTCGCCGAAGTGCGGGAGCGCGCGGCCTCCGGCCTTCTCGATCTCCTCCACCACCGCGCGCGCCTTGGACTCGTCGCGGCCCGCGCCGTCCAGCGCGGCGCCGAGGTCGTTCACGACGACCGCGGCGCCCATGCCCGCGAGATTCAGCGCGTGGAGCCGGCCGAGGCCGGTTCCCGCTCCGGTGACGATCGCGACCTTCCCCTCGAGCTCTTTCGCCATCTCGCGCCCCGGGCCTACGACAGCCGCTCGAGGATCGTGCCGGTGCCGACGGCGGCCCCGCAGCACATCGTCACCAACGCGAGCGTCCCGTCGCAGCGCTCGAGCTCGTGCAGCGCCGTCACGAGCAGGCGCGTCCCGGTGGCGCCCACCGGGTGCCCGAGGGCGATCGCGCCACCGTTCGGGTTGACGCGGTCCATGTCGGGCCCGCACACCTTCGCCCACGAGAGCACCACCGCGGCGAAGGCCTCGTTGATCTCGATCACGTCGAAGTCGGAGATCTTCATGCCGGTCTTGCGCAGGATCTCCTGGGTCGCGTCGATCGGGCCGTCGAGCAGGTAGTAGGGATCGGTCCCGACGACGACGCCCTGCACGATGCGCGCGCGCGGGCGCAGGCCGTACTCCTTCGCCTTCTCGGGCGTCGTCCACAGGATCGCGGCCGAGCCGTCGGAGATCTGCGAGGAGTTGCCCGCCGTGTGGATCCCGCCCGGCAGCACCGGCTTGAGCTGGGCCAGGCCCTCGAGCGTCGTCTCGCGGATGCCCTCGTCCTGGTCGACGACGCGCGTCGCCCCCGTCGGCTTCAGGTCGTCGCCGAGCACGGGGCCCTCGATCGGAAGGATCTCCCGCTTGAAGCGTCCCTCGCTACGGGCGCGCGCGGCCTTCTGCTGCGAGCCGAGCGCGAAGCGGTCGACGTCCTCGCGCGTGATGCCGCGGTTCTTCACGATGCGCTCCGCCGAGTCGAACTGGCTCGGGCTCTGGTCCCAGGGGTAGCCCTCGGGCAGGAAGAAGCCCGGGCCGTGGATCACGTTGGCGCCGAGGCCCACGTGGCTCATCACCTCGACACCACAGCCGATCCCGACGTCGATGTTGCCCGAGCGGATCAGCGCGGAGACGAGATGGTTGGCCTGCTGCCCCGAGCCGCACTGCGTGTCGATGGTGGTGCCGCCCGTGTGCCAGCCGTTGCCGCGCGTGAGCCAGGCGTTGCGCGCGAGGTTGCCGGCCTGCTCCCCGGCCTGGGTCACGCAGCCGCCGATCACCTGCTCGACGTCCTTCGGGTCGATCCCGGCACGCTCGACCACGGCCTGCTGCATCTGGGCCAGGAGCCGCGCCGGGTGCAGCCCGGAGAGCCCCCCCCGGCCCGGCTTGCCTCGTGCGATCGGGGTCCGCAGGGCCTCGACGATCACCGCCTCGCGCATCGCTGTCTCCTTCTCGGGTCCGGATCCGGTCCCGGTCGCCTCGCGCCGTCGCTCCGCCGCTGGGAGACGCGGGCCGCGGCCGGCTGGAGTTTGCCCCAAAGCGCGCCGCGGGGCATCCCGCGGCGCCGGCAGCTCAGCTGGGAAGCGCCACGCGCACGCTCGCCGTCACGTGGCTGCCCCAGCGGTTCTTGCCGACGACCTCGACCTTCACCTCGTCGCCCTCCCTGGCGGCGACCCGCCCGGAGAAGGTCATCGTGTCGCCGGGGTGGTTCGGGGTGCCGAGGCGGATCTTCACGCCGCGCACCCGCGCGTTCGGGCCGGCCCAGTCGGTCACGTAGCGGCCGAGGAGCCCGTGGGTGGTGAGGATGTTCATGAAGAGGTCCGGCATCCCCACCGCCTGCGCCGCCGAGCGGTCGTGGTGGACGGGGGTGAAGTCGCGCGAGGCGAGCGCCCCGCCGACGACGAGGCTGGTCGTGAGCGGGATCGCGAGCGGCGGGAGCTCGTCTCCCACCGAGACGCTCGAGAGCTTCCGGTCGTTCATGCGAGTTCCTCCGGCCCGCTGCGGGCCATCTCGCGGCCGAGCTCCGCGAGCTGCGGCAGCGCGGCCCCGAGCTCGAGCTCGAGGCTCTTGCTCCACAGGAAATACCGGTGGATCGGGTACTCGAGGTCGGCGCCCATGCCACCGTGCAGGTGCTGCGTCGCGGTGGCGATGCGCGAGCCGGCCTCCGCCGCCCAGAACTTCGCGATCCACGCATCGCGCGCGGCCGGGCGCTCCTCGGCGAGCGCGAAGGCCGCCGCCCACGTGACCGCGCGCAGGCACTCGAGGTCGATCGCGCAGTCGGCGCAGCGGTGCTGCACGGGTGGGAGCGCGCCGAGCGGCACCCCGAACTGCACGCGCTGCGATACGTACGCGGTCGTGATCTCGAGCGCCCGCTCGGAGACGCCGAGCTGCGTTGCCGCGATCCCGACGAGCGCGCGCTCGCGCATCCACTCCTCGATGCCGGGCCCGCGCAGGACCTCGTCCGCGGGCACGCGCGCGCCTGCGAGCTCGAGTGCGAAGAGCGGGTCGCCGCGCGACGTGAGCCCGGGCACGGCCGAGACGCCCGGGGCCGAGGGATCCACGAGGCAGACGATCACGCCTTCGGGCGCGCGCGCCGGGACGAGCACGCGCGCGGCGAGGCCCAGCGCCGGGACGTTCGCCCGCACCCCGTCGAGCACGAGGCTCGCGCCGTCGCGGCGGGCGGCGACCGCGCGGCCCGGTGCGAGCGCCGCCGTCAGCACGAGCTCGCCGCGCGCGAGGGGCGCGAGCCAGCGCGCGCGCTGTGCCTCGCTCCCGAAGCGCGCCAGCGGCAGGCCGCCCAGTACGAGCGCGGGGAGCGCCGGCACGGGAGCCACGGCGCGCCCGATCTCGACGAGCAGCGTGCAGAGCTCGAGGAAGCCCATCCCGAGCCCGCCCTGCGCCTCAGGCACCGCGACGCCGAGCAGCTGCGCTTCGGCGAGGCGCGCCCACAGCGCTCGGTCGAAGCCGTCCGAGGCGTCCGCGGCGGCTCGCGTGCGCCCGGGCGCCGCCTCCTTCTCGAGGATCTCGCGCGCTAGATCGCGCAGCGCCGCCTGCGCCTCGCTCGGGTGGAAGTCCATCGCGCTATCCGCCAGAAGGCGCCGGCGGCTTCGGGCGGAACTTGAGCACGCGGAACGTGAGCGATCCCACCTCCTCGCCGTGCTGGTCGGTGAAGCGCGTGCGCGTGACGATGAAGTAGCCCGCGCCGAGGGCGGTCGTCTTCTGCTCGGAGATGGCCTCGATCCGCGTGTGCGTGGTGATGCGGTCGCCGGGCCGCAGGTAGCGCTTGAACTCCTGCTCGGTGTCGGTCGCGACGACGCCCGTGTAGCCGGCCGCGTCGAAGACGCCGTGGAGCTCGCGCTGCTTGTTCGGCGGCAGGAGCTTCGGGTCGTGCATCGCGTAGCCGCGCATGTCCCAGACCTGGAGCATCGCGGGCGGGGCCACGATCCCGCCGTGCAGCGTCCGCTTCGCCTGCTCCGCGTCGAGGTAGATCGGGAGCGTGTCGCCCATCGCCTCGCACCAGTGGCGGATCATCGGCTCGTTCACGGCGTCCGGGCTGGTGTACGGCGGCCCCTCCTCGAGCCCCACGTAGGTCCGGATCCTCGCCTCGAGTGCCTGCGTCTCGCCGTCCGACACGATCTCGTCTCCCGTTCTAGGCGCGAGCGCGCGAGCGCGCCCGTGGCAGCCCCAGTCCCGCCGTCGCCACGATGTCGCGCTGCACCTCGTTCACGCCGCCGCCGAAGGTGAGCGTGGTGGCTCCCCGATAGGCCGCCTCGAGGAGCCCTCCGAAAAGGGCGCCCGGCTGGCCCTCGACGAGCGTCCCCGCGCTGCCCGCGATCTCGAGCAGGAGGTCGTACGCCTCCACGAAGAACTCGGATCCCATCACCTTCAGCGCCGAGGCCTCCGCCGCGTTCGGGATGCCCTCGCCGAGCGCCCACGCCGAGCGCCAGTTCAGCACCTGGAGCGCGCGCAGCCGGGCGAGGACGCGCGCCAGCGAGAGCTGCACCCACGGCAGGTCGACCACGCGACCCCCGTCCGGAGCCTCGGTCTCGCAGGCCCAGCGCCAGACCGCCTCCAGTATCGACTCGGCGAAGCCCGGCGTCGCAAGCGCGATCCGCTCGTGGTTCAGCTGCGAGGTGATGAGCGTCCAGCCCGCGTTCTCCGGGCCGACGAGGTTCTCGACCGGGACGCGCACGCCGTCGAAGTAGGTGGCGTTCGTGCGCTCGCCGCCGAGCGTGCGGATGGGGGTCACGCTGAGGCCCCTGGCCCGCGCCGGGACGAGCAGGATCGAGATCCCCGCGTGCTTCGGAGCGAGCGGATCGGTGCGCGCCGCCAGCCAGATCAGGTCGGCATCCTGCGCGAAGGTGGTGAAGACCTTCTGGCCGTGGATCACGTACTCGTCGCCCTCGCGCACGGCGCGCGTCTGGAGCGAGGCGAGGTCCGTGCCCGCTGCGGGCTCGGTGTAGGCCATGGCGATCACGAGCTCACCCTTCAGTATCCGCGGCAGGAGCTCGCGCTTCTGCGCCTCGCTCCCGTACTGCATGATCGTCGGGCCGATCGAGTTGACCTGGATGATCGGGAGCGGCGCGCGCGCGCGGTAGGTCTCGTCCCAGAAGATGAACTGCTCGATCGGCGTCCGCCCCTGTCCGCCGTACTCGACGGGCCAGCCGATCCCGAGCCAGCCGTCCTGCCCCATGCGCCCGACGATCTCGCGGAAGACGGGCCCACCCACCTCGCTGCGCTCGGCCTCGAAGGCCGCGCGCAGCTCCGGCGTGAAGAGCTCGCGGTAGTAGCGCCGGATTTCCTGGCGCAGCCGCTCCTGCTCGGGGGTGAATTCGATGCGCATCGGTCTCTCGTCCGCCCCGGCCGCGCGAGGGCGTCGCGGTCGGGGGGTGGGAGGTGGCCCCGGACCGGGCGCGTCGGCCTTGGACTGCGGGCATCCTAACAAGGATCCCGCCGCCGGCGCAGCGACCGCGCGGAGCCTGCGGCCGCCGGGCGCGGTAGGCTCCCCGCGTGAGCGACCGCCCGCCGCTCGAACTCGGCACCACGCCCTGGCATCACGACGGCGGCGGCACCGCCCTCGCGCTGGCCGAGCAGGCGGAGATGGCCGAGCGGCTCGGCTACGGATCCTTCTGGCTGTCCGAGCACCACTTCGGCGAGGTCGCATCGATCCCCGCGCCGCTGCTGCTGCTCGCGGCCGTCGCCGCCCGCACGACCCGGCTGCGCCTCGCCACCACGTCGCTCCTGCTCCCGGTCCGCCACCCGATCCACGTCGCGGAGGAGGTCGCCGTACTCGACCGCCTCTCGGGCGGGCGCGTGATCCTCGGCGTGGGACGCGGCTTCCGCGGCGCGCTCTTCACCGCCTTCGACGTGCCCGCGGCCTCCAAGCGCGACCGCTTCGAGGCGAACCTGCGCATCATCCTCGATGCCTGGCGCGGCGAGCCCGTGGCGTGGGAGGGCGAAGACGACGGCGCCGCGCGAAAGCCCGTGCTGCTCGCGCCGCTGCCGCTCCAGCAGCCGCACCCGCCGGTGTGGGTGGCGGCCTTCGGCCCGAAGGCGATCGCGCAGGCCGGCCGCCTCGGGCTCCCGTATCTCGCGTCGCCGCTCGAGCCGATGGCGCGCCTCGCCGAGAACTACGCGCGCCACCGCGAGGCGCTGCCCGAGGCGGTGCGCGCGGAGTTGCTCGCGGTGCCGATCCTGCGCGCCGTCTACGCGAGCCGCGACGCGACGCGGCTGCGCGAGGCGCGCGAGGCGCTCGCGCAGCAGGCCGAGGCGCTCGCCCGCGCCTCGAGCCCCGCGCTGCGGCGCGCGGCGGAGGGCGGCGTCGACGAGTGGGCGATCGTCGGCGAGCCCGCGGCGGTGGCCGACGGCATCGCGCGCTACCGCGAGGAGCTCGGGATGACGCACCTGCTCGTGCGCACGCAGTTCCCCGGCCTCCCGCGCGAGCACGCGGAGGCCTCGCTCGCCCTCGTCGCCGAGATCGCCGGCCGCTGAAGCGCCGCGAGCCGAAGGCGAGCGGAGGCGAAGGCCGGCGATCGCGACAGGTGACCTGCCCAGCCGGCCACCCGGCACCGTCTCCGAAGGTCGGACCCCGCACCCCTCGGAGGAGCTGCTCGGAACGTCTTGGCAAGCGAAGCGCGACAGCGCGGAGCGCGCAGCGAGGCGAAGCCGAGCGGAGTCAATCAGACCAGGTAGCGCCCGGCAAAGCCCTCCGCACCGATGCCGACGCGGCCGGGCAGCGCGCGGCGCGCCACGCGCACCATCTCGTCGCGGTACGCGAGCCCGCTCGAGCCTGCGAGCACCGCCTCCATCGCCGCAGGCAGCGGCGTGCGGCGCGTGCGCGAGCCGTCCGGCGTCCCGTCGCCGCCGACGAAGTGGTCGATCACGACGGCGTCGGCCACCTCGGCCACGCGCGCGAAGAAGCGCTCGGGATCGGCGATCGGGAAGAGCGGCGACACCGTGATCACGACGCGCAGCCCCGCGGCGCGCAGTGCCGCGGCGGCGGCGAGCCGGCGGGCGACGGAACTCGCGGGCGGCGGGAGCCCCGGCAGGCGGTCGCGATCGCTCTCGATCGAGAGGTGAAAGCGCAGCCGGGAGATCCGGGCCAGGCGCGGGTAGAGGTCGAGGGAGTCAGTCACGCGGTGCGAGTGCGTCTGCACGACGAGCTCGTCCGGGGGCTCGTCGCAGCACGCCTCCAGCACGCGGCGCGTGACGCCGAGGCCGCGCTCCTGCGGCACGAAGGGGTCCGTGGCACTCGAGAGGAAGATCGCGAAGGCGCCGCGCGCCCGGCGCGCCCAGCGCCGCTCGCGCGGAGCCTGCTCGCGGTAGCGCTCCGCGGCGTTCGTGCGCGCCTCGAGGAAGGTCCCCCACGCGGCACCGCGCGTCAGCCACGGGCTCGCGCGCACGTAGCAGCCGACGCCGCAGAGCGACGCGCCGTAGGAGCAGCCGCGGTACGGCTGTAGCGAGTGCGAGCAGACGCCGCGCAGGTATCCCGAGCTGCGGGTCAGGATGCTCTGGACAGCCACCTCCGTGAGCTTCACGGGCCCTCCGGCGCCGGGGGGAGCCCTCCGGCCGCTCGCCTGCCAATATAGGCGCGTGGCCACCCGCCGGCGCAGCCCGCCCCAGAGTTTCGCGTGAAGGGTCCACGGGCGCGATGGCGCTCTCGGTCCTGACGCTGAACCTCTGGCACGATTCCGGGCCGTGGCCCGAGCGCGCCG
>Ga0315290_10003553_pt1 | contig 11139 bp, 9 predicted proteins | sample YL17G12_0_MG_FD_203627 | JGI IMG/M metagenome (GOLD analysis project Ga0315290, IMG submission 203627) | Sediment microbial communities from Yellowstone Lake, YNP, Wyoming, USA - YL17G12_0 | ecosystem: Environmental > Aquatic > Freshwater > Lake > Sediment | place: USA: Wyoming | collected...
TAACAGGATGAACACCTCTCAGTTCACAAGATCAGCCAGACTTGGCCTGGCGCACCAAAGGCGCAAAGAACGCAAAGGTCGCAAAGGAGAACTTGTAAAGAGACTTGAGCCTGCGCAATATCAAAGTGCTGTTCCCGTCTTTCCTTTGTTGCCTTTCTTTGCGTCCTTTGCGCCTTTGCGTTGAGGTTCTGTGTAATGAATCAGGCGGCTTTGGCTTGATTGATGGCTCTCCAGACCTTTTCCGGCGTCGCCGGCATCTCGATCTGTTTGACGCCCAGCGGGCGCAATGCGTCGATGACCGCATTCATGACGGTCGGCGTGCCGCCGACCGTGCCGAGTTCGCCAACGCCTTTTGCACCGAGCGGATTGATCTTGCACGGCGTAGTCTCGTCGGTAAACGTGTTGAAGTTCGGCATATCATCCGCGCGCGGCAGGCAGTAATCCAGCAGCGAGCCGGTGACGAGTTGGCCGCTTTCAGGATCGTAATGGGCGTTCTCCAGCAGCGCCTGGCCGACCGCCTGCGCGATGCCGCCGTGGACCTGACCGGCGACGATCAGCGGGTTGATCACGCGGCCCACATCATCCACGGTGGTGTAGCGCACGATCTGCGTGACACCGGTTTCGGGATCGATCTCCACTTCGCAGACATGGCAGCTGTTCGGCCACGACGGGCCGTCCACCTTTTGCAGGGTCGTAATCGCAATACGCTTCTGCGGCTGCTTCGCCGCGAGTTCGAACAAGCCGATGCCGAGGTCCGTGCCGGCGACCTTAAAGCGGCCGTCGCGGTATTCAATGTCCTGTCCGGCCGCCTCCAGCGCGTCCCCGGCGAGCTCGCGGCCCTTTTCGATGGTCTGCTTCGACGCCGTGAACATCGCCGAGCCGCCGATGTACAGCGAGCGGCTGCCCATGCTGCCGATGCCCTGGGCGATGTCGCTATCGCCCTGCACGATGACAATCTTGTCCGGATCGATATCCAGCGTTTCGGAAAGGATCTGCACGTAGCTGGTCTCGATGCCCTGTCCCATTGCCTGCATCGCGGTGTAGACCAGAACGCGCCCGTCGGCCTCGACGCGCAGGTTCACGGTCTCCTCGTGCACGACGCCGGTCCACTCCAGAAAGGTCGACAGCGCGCGGCCGCGCAACTTGCCGCGCTTGCGTGATTCGTCGCGCCGCGCCGCGTAGCCTTTCCAGTCCGCCTTGTCGAGAATGCGATCGAGCATGTGCGGGAAGTTGCCGCTGTCGAACTTCTCGCCCATCGGTGTCTTGTAGGGCATTTGCGAGGGCTGGATGAAATTGCGCCGCCGCAATTCCGCGGGATCCATGTTCATCTCCGCGGCGGCCTGATCCATCAGGCGTTCCACCAGGTAGATCGCTTCGGGCCGGCCGGCGCCGCGGTAGGCGCCAACCAGGTTGGTGTTGGTCATTACCGCCGTGCCGCGCAAATGCAGCGCCGGCACGTGATAGACGCCCGTGATCACCTTCGGGCCGACGGCCACGACGATCACGGCGCCCGGCCCGCTGGCGTGCGCACCGATATTGCCGATGATGTTGACGCGGAAGCCGAGAATCTTGCCGTCGGCATCGAAAGCGAGTTCGGCGTGGTTGATCTGGTCGCGGCCATGATTGCCCGCCAGGAACTCCTCGCTGCGGCTTGCGCGCCAGTGCACCGGACGCTTCAGCTTGCGCGCGGCCCAGGCGCAGACCACGTCTTCGGCATACAGCTGCGTCTTCATGCCGAATCCGCCGCCGACATCGCCGACCACAACACGAACGCTCTGCATCGGCACTTTCAGGCAGGATTCCGCCAACGTCTTCTGCAGGCCGGCTGGATTCTGGCAACTGGTACGCAAGGTCACGCGGCCGCTGCCCGTGTCGAATTCGGCGATGCTGCCGCGCGGTTCCATGCTCACCGGCACCAACCTTTGGTTGTAAAGCGACAGTTTGGTGACGTGCTTTGCCTTCGCAAAGGCGGCATCGCACAGATCCTTTTTGCCGAATTCCATTTCGGCGGCGATATTGCCGGGCGCATCCTCCCACAGCAGCCGCGCGCCCTTTGCGGTGGCGGCCTCGATCGTTACGACCGCGGGTAGTTCCTTATAGTCGACCACTACCTGCTCGGCGGCATCCTCGGCCTGGTCGCGCGTGCTAGCAAATACCGCGGCCACCGGTTCGCCGACGTAGCGTGCCGTATCGATCGCCAGGGCATCGTGCGGCGCGCCGCACATCGGCTTGCCATCGGCGCGCTTGAGTCCATCGCCGTCGGGCAGCGGACCGATTGCGTCCGCCTTCAGGTCCGCGCCGGTCAGCACGGCGACCACACCAGGCATCGATTTCGCCGATCCGGCGTCGATCGACACAATGCGCGCGTGCGCATGCGGTGAGCGCACGAACGCGACAAAGACCTCGTTTGCGACCGCCACATCGTCCACGTACTGGCCGGCGCCGAACAGAAGGCGCTGGTCCTCGCGCCGCACCATTGCCTGGCCGATACCGTACTTTGCCATTCGAGTAATCCTGTTCTTTGGGGAATAGAGTAACGTCGTTCTCGTGCCATCCCGGGCCGCGGCTCGATACCCGACGCCATGATTGCCGTTCCGGCAACGACCGCTGGCTGGCGTAGCTTGTCAAAAAATCTGGAAAAAAGAAAGTCCAACCGCAGCGCCGGGGACGTCAGCCTGCCCCTGCCGGTTCAGCCCAGGGGATCGCGTCCGATTGCCCGCCGCTCGCCGGCAGCATAGACTATCCGTCAGATTCCAGGTTTTCTCGCGCCTTGGTAATTTGCTTGCCAGAAAAAGCTGTGAATAAATATTCGGGGACCGTTGCGAGAAGGTTCCCGTTCGGAGGAGTTCTCATGCCCATCAACATATCAATGACAGTCAACGGAAAACCCGTCACGGCCGAAGTCGAGCCGCGCACGCTGCTGGTTTCCCTGCTTCGCGATCAATTGCGCCTGACCGGCACGCACATAGGCTGCGACACGGCGCAGTGCGGAGCATGCACCATCCACATGAACGGCAAGGCGGTCAAGTGCTGCAACATGCTGGCAGCCCAGGCGCAGGGCGCGGAGATTGTCACCATCGAGGGCATTGCCCGCGCCGACGGGACCCTGCACCCGATGCAGGAAGCGTTCCGCGATCATCACGGCCTGCAGTGCGGCTTCTGCACCCCGGGGATGGTGATGAGCGCGATCGATATCGCCAAGAGCCACAGCAGCCTTACGGAAGAAGTCGTCCGTGCCGAGCTGGACGGCAATATGTGCCGCTGTACGGGTTACCACAACATTGTCAAAGCCGTGCTTGCAGGCGCGCAAACCATGAGGAGTTGAGCCATGGCCGACATGAACCTGATCGGCGCTTCGGTGAAGCGCAAAGAGGACTACCGGTTCCTGACCGGAGCCGGCACCTATACGGACGACGTCAGGCTCGATCGACAGAGCTACGCATATTTCCTGCGCTCGCCGCACGCGCATGCCAGGATCCGCGGTATCAACACGGACAAGGCGAAGAAGGCGCCCGGCGTGCTCGGCGTATTCAGCGGACAGGACATGGCCGCGGCGAAGATCAACGGGCTGCCCTGCGGCTGGCTGATTACCGACGTCGACGGTCAACCGATGAAGGAGCCGCCGCACCCGGTTCTGGCACAAGGCAAGGTGCGCTACGTCGGAGACCATGTCGCCGTGGTGATCGCCGAATCGTACTGGCAGGCGAAAGACGCCGCAGAATCCATTGAAGTCGACTATCAAATCCTGCCGGCCGTGGTCGACGTAGCCGCGGCGCGCGAGACGCACGCGCCCGCGATCCACGACATCGCGCCCGACAACACCTGCTACGTCTGGGCGCTGGGTGACAAGAGCGCGGTGGACAAGGCATTCGCCTCGGCGCATCACGTCACGCGGCTGGAATTCATCAACAATCGGCTGATTCCGAACGCCATCGAGCCGCGTGCGGCCATCGGCAACTACAACCGGGCGGACGAAAGCTACACACTGTACGTGGCAAGCCAGAATCCCCATGTCGAGCGGCTGCTGATGTGCGCATTCGTGCTTGGCCTTCCCGAGCACAAAGTGCGCGTCATCGCCCCGGACGTGGGCGGCGGCTTCGGCTCCAAGATCTATCTTTACGCCGAGGATGTCGTCGTCACCTGGGCCTCGAAACAGATCAACCGTCCGGTGAAGTGGACAGCGGAGCGCAGCGAATCTTTCTTGTCCGACGCGCATGGGCGCGATCATCACACCATCGCCGAACTGGCGCTCGACAAGGATGGAAAGTTCCTGGCGCTGCGGGTCCACACCACGGCCAGCATGGGCGCGTACCTGTCGACCTTTGCGTCCTGCATTCCCACCATCCTGTATGCAACGCTGCTCTCCGGCCAGTACGCGACCCCGGCGATCTACTGCGAAGTGACGGCGGTGTTCACCAACACCGCCCCGGTCGATGCTTATCGCGGCGCCGGGCGGCCGGAGGCAACCTACGTGGTGGAACGCCTGGTGGAGACCGCGGCGCGCGAAATGAAGATCGACCCGGCCGAGATCCGCCGGCGCAACTTCATCACCCGATTCCCCTACCAGACGCCGGTGGCCCTGATGTACGACACCGGCGACTACCACAATACGCTGGAGCACGCGCTCAAGCTGGCCGACGTGGCAGGCTACCCGGCGCGCAAGGCGGAAGCGGCAAAGCGCGGCAAACTGCGCGGCCTGGGCTATTCCTGCTACATCGAGGCCTGCGGCATCGCGCCGTCCAACGTTGCCGGATCGCTGGGCGCCCGTGCCGGTTTGTTCGAGGCAGGAGAGGTTCGCGTGCACCCGACCGGCAAAGTCTCGGTGTTCACCGGCTCGCACAGCCATGGACAGGGGCACGAGACCACTTTCTCGCAAGTGGTCGCGAGCCGTCTCGGCATACCCATCGAAGATGTGGAGATCGTGCACGGTGACACCGGACGCGTGTTGTTCGGCATGGGCACTTACGGCTCGCGCTCACTGGCGGTCGGCGGCACCGCTATCGTGAAAGCGCTCGACAAAGTCGTGGAAAAAGGCAAGAAAATCGCTGCGCACCTGATGGAAGCAGCGGAGACCGACGTCGAGTTCAAGGACGGCATCTTCAAGGTTTCGGGGACCGACAAACAGGTGCCTTTTGCACAGGTATCGCTGACCGCGTATGTTCCGCACAACTATCCGCTGGACAGGCTCGAGCCCGGGCTGAACGAGCAGGCGTTCTACGATCCCACCAACTTTACCTTCCCGGCGGGAAGCTATGTGTGCGAGGTCGAAGTCGATCCGGACACCGGCGTGACGCGGATCGCGAGCTTCACGGCAGTGGACGACTTCGGCAATGTCATCAACCCGATGATCGTGGAGGGCCAGGTCCACGGCGGTCTGGTGCAAGGCATCGGCCAGGCTTTGACCGAGAGTTGCCGTTACGACAAAGACAGCGGGCAGCTCCTGACCGGCTCCATGCTCGACTACTGTCTGCCTCGGGCCGACGATGTGCCTTCGTTCAAAATCGGCACCGAGGTCACGCCCTGTACCCACAATCCCCTTGGCGTAAAAGGCTGCGGCGAAGCCGGCGCGATTGGCGCGCCGCCCGCGGTCATCAACGCCATCACGGATGCGCTCGGCGTGCGCGAAATCGAGATGCCGGCGACGGCGGAACGCGTCTGGCGCGCGGTTCGACAGGCCAAGGCTGCGTAACCTCTAATTGACGGCAAAACCTGAACACCCAACGCAGAGGCGCAGAGAGCGCAGAGGGCGCGGAGAAAAAGCAAAATCGGGAAAGAGTAGTGAGATTTTCATGACTTATGTAACGAACAGGACTTGAGGAGCAAGCCATGTACGAATTCAACTATCACAAGGCGGGCAGCGTCGCGGACGCGGCGGCAATGCTGTCCAAGCACCCCGAGGCCAGGCTGCTGGCCGGAGGCCAGACGTTGATCGCGGCGATGAAGCTGCGCCTGGCCTCGCCGTCGGACGTTGTCGATCTGAGCGGGGTCAAGGAGTTGTCCGCAATCAAAGTCGATGGCGGTGGCGTCACTATCGGGGCCATGGCCACCCACGCAGCGGTGGCGACGTCCAAAGACGTGATGAAAGCGATCCCGGCGTTGGCCAGGCTAGCCGGCAGCATCGGCGACCGTATGGTACGCAACATGGGCACGCTCGGCGGCTCGGTGGCGAACAACGATCCGGCTGCCGACTATCCGGCCGCCGTGGTCGGGCTCGGCGCCACCATCCTGACCAACAAACGCAAGATTGGCGCCGGGGAGTTCTTCAAGGGCATGTTTGAAACTGCGCTGCAGGCGGGCGAAATCATCACGTCGATTTCCTTTCCGATGCCGAAGCGCGCCGGCTACCTGAAATTCAAGAATCCAGCGTCGCGCTACGCGATTGTCGGCGTGTTCGTGGCCGAAACCGCTGGCGGGGTGCGAGTGGCAGTGACTGGCGCCGGGCCGAGCGTGTTCCGCGTGACGGAGATGGAACAAGCGTTGGCAGCGAAGTTTGCTGCGGACGCGGTCGCCAAAATCAAGGTGGCCGCCGCCGGACTCAATTCCGACATGCATGCCAGCGCGGAATACCGCGCCCATCTCGTCACCGTCATGGCGAAGCGCGCCGTCGAGCAGGCGATTAGCGGTTAAGAATTACACCCAACGCAGATACCCTCGCGAAGCGTGGAGTACCCTTTTAGGCGCAGAGGACGCAGAGGTCGCAGAGGAAAACTGGACTGAAAATAGCGTCTTACGGGGCAGGGATTTTTCAGATGGAAGAGTGAGCACGATAGGGAGGGTTACTTACCACCTTTGGGCAATCAAAGGCCTACGCCTTGAGAGGGCGATGGCATGGCGTCCCAAGTCCGGCCACGGAACTTCCGACCATTCGCTGTCTTGGAGCGCTTCTCGCCATCGGCACCCCAAGTGCCCCATTGCTTGAAAAAGAACGCCACACGCGCGGCGACGCACTGCCGCTTGATGGCCGCTACCCACTCTGGCCGCATCGGCCTGGCCTTTCGTCCCGATTCTCCGCCTACGATTACCCAGTGAATTCCGTTCAAGTCGAAGCTGCCCAAATCTTCCAGCAGCGGCTCGATCGAAAGAAACCGTATTGAAGCGTCGATGCCGCGAAGTACCGGGATTCTCGGAAGGCCATATTTCCGGTTCTCGACCGAAACACCGAGCCAGACGTTGGATGGCACGGCTACGCCATGACAAAACTCCGCCATCCGCTCTGCACGCTTGGTCAGCACCTGGAATGTGTGCTGGGGCGCCCGAGCCATCACATTGAATACGCGACGGATGTACTCGAACGGCACCTTCTCGTGAAACAGGTCCGACATGGAATTGACGAAATACACAGTCGGCTTGCGACGCTCCAGCGGCTCCGGCAATCGCTCCGGCATCAGCGTGAGGCGAAAGCCGTTTTCGTACCCATGCACGCCCATCGCTTTCAGGCGGCGCGCCATCGTCTCCGCGTAGCAGTTCTTGCAGCCAGGAGAAACCTTCGTGCACCCAATCGTCGGGTTCCACGTCTGCTCGGTCCATTCAATTCGGCTCTGGGTACTCATTGCGGTCCCTTCATACGTTGCAGCCGCTCGCCGCCATTTTCAAAATGCAGGAATCTTGTCCTGCGAGGATTGGTCATGTCCAGATTACGGACCTTTCCGGCTGTAATCAAATTGCCAAGCGCGCGCTGAAGGTCGCCCGGAAACCAGTCGGTCTCTTCAAGCAAATCCGCGAACTCCGTCTCCCCGAATCTCTTCGCGTGTTCAGACAACCGTTCAAGCCAGAACTGCTCGACCTCCGTGACATCCACCACCTGATCATGAGAATCAACCAGGTCGCGCGGGGCAAAGAGTTCTTCCTGGTGGGATTTCTCAACGCGCGACGCTTGCTTGGTCGATGCCCTGACGAGTTTCTGAACAGGTTCAAGCGCCTCCGAAATCTCCATGAACACAACTATGCCGTGGTGATGGCCGGTCAGGTATACGAGATGATATTTCGTTCGGTCCTTCTTCCGCTCCAACACACGCACATATGCCGAGCGTGCGGGCCAGTGAGTTTTCGCAGGCATCAGTCGCTTGAGATTGCGACGATAGATATTGAGAACATACTTTTCCCGAGCGAGGCCGTGTAGCTCACCTACGTTTGGTGCTTCTCCAAGGAGTTCGATCATGTGGGTCTCGAGATCTTGCTTCGACACGAAACGGGTCACGAAGTCGTACATAAAGGTGATCAGAAACTCCGACTGTGGCCGCTTGAGCAAAGGCTGTAGCGCTTTCACGCCAACGGATATCCACCCTTTGGGATCGAGGAAGAAAAACGCGAACGCCGTAGCTCCGCACCATTCCAGGACTTTCTCCTGCAAATCGACAAAATCCCCTGGTAATGCCTTGGCCTCGATTCCCACTAGCGCACGCTCGCGCAGATAGTGTTCGAGCCGTGTGAAGGGCGCCTTTTCCTTCTCAACATAGAGTGCCCGAATTCGGACCGGCCGCCCCTGCTTCTCCAACTCCCGTTTGCATTCATCGAGAATGTCGAGGGAAATTGCGATTGACGTGCTGCCCAAGTCATCGCTTTCGTCCAGCCAGGGTCCAGCAAAGCCATCCACGTAGCAAAGCTCGGTGACACCGAGCTTTTGTGCGCTCATCCCGATAATCAGAAAGAGCCCCTTCAAATAAGACCTGAGCAATTCATGCTTGATGTACGACGGCTCCTTACCACGATAAGCGGCAGGAAGAGCATCGGCATTGCGGCGATTCGGCATCGAACCTACGTTGGTATGTTGACTGACGAACGATCGTTCGGTATGTTAGATAGATGGCGAATGATGGTCAATACCTTGCGAGGCTGCAGGACTACTATGCCCGGCATCGGGTACTGCCGTCCTACTCTGCAATTGGCACCCTCGTCGGGCTGAGCTCGAAGGCCTCGGTAGCGGGGATGGTCCTACGGTTCAAGGCGGAAGGAATCCTTGAGAGTTCGCCGGACCGGCGCCTTAAGCCTGGGAAGCGGTTCTTCGAGCGCCCGTTAGCCGAAAGCGTGCGTGCCGGGCTGCCCAGCCCCGCTACAGATTCAGGTCCCGAAGGGCTTTCCATTGACGAGTACCTCGTCGCCCATCCCTCGAAGACCGTGCTGATCACGGTCAAAGGGGATTCGATGATTGATGCCGGCATCCACCCCGGTGATGTGGTGATCGTGGAAAAACGCGCCTCCGCGAACATTGGCGATATCGTCGTCGCCATCGTCGACAACGAGTTCACGCTCAAGCGGCTGCACAAGGAGCGCAGCCAGATCGTGCTCAAGCCGGAGAACAAAGCCTATCCGGTGATACGACCGAAAGGCGATTTGGAACTTTTCGGGGTGGTGGTCGGACAGTTCAGGACGTACCGGTAGCGGGAGACCATCATCGCGAAGAAACCTGAATCCGCCGCGCTCCTCGTCACCGCGCGCATCGCCCGGCAAATCCTCGTCATCCGCGGCCAGAAAGTCATGATCGACGCCGACCTCGCCGCTCTGTACGGGGTGACGACGAAGCGCTTCAACGAGCAGGTGAAGCGCAATCTCGCACGCTTTCCCGCGGATTTCATGTTCCGTTTGCGCGACACCGAACATTCCGCTTTGAGGTCGCAAATTGCGACCTCAATCGGGGGACGCGGCGGCCGACGCTACTTGCCCTACGTGTTCACGGAGCATGGCGCCATCATGGCCGCCACCATCCTCAACTCTCCCCAAGCTACGGAAATGAGTGTATTCATCGTGCGCGCCTTCGTTGAGCTGCGCGAAGCACTCACCACTCACAAGGAACTGGCCAAACGCCTCGATGAACTGGAATCGCGCCTGAGCCGCAAGCTCGCCGGCCACGACCAGGCCATCACTGGCATCCTGGAGGCTATTCGCCAACTCATGGCCCCGCCCGAATCCGCGAAGAAGCGCCGCATCGGGTTCGTGCAAACCGACTAAGGCCTCTCTATGCCCTTGGCAATATCGTGGCACGCGCACGTCCCAGACCCCAAATACCTACGGGATCTGGAGCACAAAACAATAATGTTAGATGTTGGAACACTGTTGCGTGGCGTTCTTTTTCGTGAATCGCACTCGGCGAGACTACTTGAGCATATTGAGCGATCGCGGGGTGCTTGCGCAGTGATTTGTCCGCACGTCAGAGACACCGCGCTCTTTCTTTTGGAAAGTCGTTGGCCGGATCTAGGCCCTCAATTCGCTGCCGGGCTGCTAGCCTATATCCAAAGAAAGACGATCAGGGTAGACCAGAATGGCGACCCAAAAACATTACCGCCGGATGTGGCCTTTGATTCCAGCGACGACGATATCGTCATCGCCACAGCCCTCAGTAGTGGGTGCCATTACTTGGCGACCCTCGATCATGAATGCGCAACTCACGCGGGACAAGTTATCGAAATCCTTCCTCCATCACAGCCTGAATGCAATCGCTTCTTCTCGACGCAAACGACGATAGATGTACCGATCTTCTCCGGGCCAAAGCAGGGGAGCTTACTTCTGGAGGTAATGCCCTCGGAAGGGTCTACCGGTTACAAAGCCGTGAACGGCAGACGATATGTTTTATACGCTGGAGATTCCCTGGGCATTTGGCTTAGCGAAAGCTCATGGCGCTACGAGGTGGGAATCCCAAGTGCACCAGAGCCGTTATTTCAGTTCAAAGAATTGCCGCTCGATCACCACGTGCTTCTGGCCATAAGTTACGATTGCACGGATCGGCGCCTAATCGGGGGATGCGATGCGCAGGATGGCACTTCACCTCAATGTACACAGATCAGAGGTCGCCACCTACCGTTGAGTATCAGCAATTTCGGGATACTATCCCGTGGTGACCAAGATTCCTTTTCTGGTTATTGGCGTGGCGTTCTTTCTACCCGCAAGTTTGTGGGATTAAAAGCATTGGACTTTAACCTTATGCATAAATCCCATTCTGATCCCCTTGATGCGCATCAATTCAAGATTCCGGACGCAGTCTTTGAGCCGGCATGTGTCCTGGTCCCGAATTCAATTGCCTAAGGGCAGACGCAATAATAAGTTCACAGATTCGGAGTGATAGTGTAGTTCCAAGAGGGCAGTGTGTCGTGGGGTTTGAGGCGGAGTTGCCGGATGTCCTCCGGGGTAGGTGCAGTGTCGGTTGGG
>Ga0315290_10003556_pt1 | contig 11134 bp, 15 predicted proteins | sample YL17G12_0_MG_FD_203627 | JGI IMG/M metagenome (GOLD analysis project Ga0315290, IMG submission 203627) | Sediment microbial communities from Yellowstone Lake, YNP, Wyoming, USA - YL17G12_0 | ecosystem: Environmental > Aquatic > Freshwater > Lake > Sediment | place: USA: Wyoming | collected...
TATCATGAGACTCCATTGGATAATATACACCCAATTCATTAATTTCAAGATAACATTTCAAAGTATCATATTTAGGATCTGTAGATGTCTTTTCATATTGAAATGTAATCTGTAATGTATCTAAAGAAGAATCTGTTGAATCCCTAACAACATGAAATATTGTGCTATTGGGAAATATAACCGTATCATTACTCCAGGTTTTTTTCAGAACAGTTTCTGTTTCTATATCCTTTAATGTGTAAAAATATTCACAAACTCTTTGAGTTGGATCAATAACCATATCAAACATGGCAACAAAAACATCATTGGCATAATCTTCTGGTTTTTCAAATCTATTTAGGTCAATCTCAACAGGATCTCCGAAACGTATTGGATAGCTTTCTCTTCCATTCGGGATTTTGATTACTGCATTTCTTGTAGGAACATATTGATTCATAAAGATAATATCTGTATATAAACAAATTTCATTTCTTTTCAAATCAGATCTTTTTAACACCGGAATAGAATGCTGTATTGGTATATCTTTAGCAACCAAACCAACATTTTCAAAATCAAATTGAGAAACCAAACGTTTATTTGTAACAACACTTGCAACTGCTTGAGATCTAATTTCATCTATGGATGGATAACTTTTTCCTCCCATAGCCGGGGCCGTATTAATACACGTTAAAAGAACAGGTAACTCCATAAGAGATCCATTAACTTCAACTGTAGTATTCAGACGAGATGGTTTTGTTATAGATCCGGCAATAACATTTCCCTCATAACCACGAGTGACTTGAACAAAAACTTTACAATCATCATTCTCTTTTGGTTGGGTTCCAATTATTCCGTTTCCAAAAAAGATTTTAATTCCTTTTTCATTAACTCTATAAGTATAGGCATACTCACCAGGAACTATTAGGAAAAGAGAAGACTTATCTTCCCAGTATATTGTATCATCGACAGCAACTTCTACTACTAGATTTTCCATTCTAGAAAGTTCTGCATTCCATATTTGCTGTACTTCTTGTTTCATTGCTTGTGTTTCTAACTCTATTCCAGCAAAATCTCCTGAAAAGGGAATGGTCTGTGTATAATACTGGTACGGGTCTAATTTAGGAAAAGTAAATTCTGTCAATTGATCTTCTACTTGTGTGACATCTACTGTAAAATATAAGTATTTCTTATCGGCTGAAAGTCTCCAATTTAGACTTCTTGTTCCACCAGTCTCTCGGTTAATTTCAATGATATTAGCAGATAAAAGTGCGCCTCTGTCCATAATAACATCAATTTGAATTTCCTTCTCGTTGGAGAAAACAATATCACTTGCATAAAATTTATATGGTTCATGGTCAGCATCGTGCCTTCCATACATAACCATATGAGCAGTGCTTTTGAAATCTGTGGGCATTGTAACTAAAACTTGAGCAGTAGCTGGAACTGCTGTATCAGGTTTATATCCCAACATCGCGGCAAGATTCATCACGGATTCTTTTTGATGAGCTCTAACTAAGAAGAATTCTCTGTAGGTTGCTGTATTATAATAGATCAGATTGGATGTGAGTACACTCAAAATATTAATTAGGTAAGAAAGGTATGAAGATTTTGTCATATCAATATTATCTAACTCTAAATAGTTTTGAGCATACTTAATCAACTGCTCTCGAATAGCATCTCTTGAGGAGAAAATCTCCATTGTTTTATCTTCAAACACAGCTAATCCTCCCTAAACAATATCACAAAGATAGAAACTTGTCTGTTTGTCAAAAAGATTGTTGGTTACTTCTGTAGTTGCAACAGATAATTCTTGAAGTTTCAGAAGGCGTCTTGCATTTTCTAAAGGCAAAATTTCTTTTGAAAATTCATAGAATAGCCATTCAGATGATATCTGTTTTTCTAAATCATCTTTTGTAAAAGGTGCCATTTTTAATTGACACTGAAATATCGTAAAAAAGTCGTTCTGGTGTGCTGGATTTATATTGTTGACTTGAAAGAGCATTTTGTTTTTGATTGCCATTGTTTTGTATCCCGCAGACAAATCAACTACATCTTGTTCTACGGGTAATAAGCCATAAAGAGAAGGAAACACTATTTGGGTAGAGGCACCGTCTCTAAATGTCATTCCACCTTTTTCTCCAGACTCTTGTAGCATTTGGACTGTTTCAACACCAAACACCGGTAACATTTGTATTCTTCTCCACTTTTGACCAGAAAGAGGACCTACGCCACCTTTTTCGTATGTACCAGCATTTAGATTCTGTGAATCCCAAACAGTATTCTCGTGGTCTGTAGAATAGTAGGTAATGGGATATGCTGCCACATAATGTTCTGCATAGATTTCATAAAGAGTTCTATAAAAATCTTCAATATATTGAAATGTACGAGTCCAAGGAGTGATCATAATATCACCTATATATCCGTTGTTATGGTTCTGAGAATTGTCTCATTAATAACAACATGAACTTTTCTTTGTTCTCCTCGGTACTTTATCATCATGTCAATTCTAAAGCCCTTCATGTTGGAAAGAAAGGTAACATTGGTTAAAATCTGTGCTCGACCTTCATATCTGGCAATTGCCGCATTAACATCACCCAATATTTCATCCCGAGTTATGGAGTCACACGGCTCCCATATATATTTATGTATGCCCACCCCAAACTCAGGATCAAAAAGGTATGTTTCTTGACAAGTTAAAAGGAGGCGGACAATGCCCTTAATAATAGTATCTATTCCTTCTAAATGGGTAAAATCACCAGATGGATTAATCTCGCCATCAATATCTTGGGGCGTATCCTTTTTTCCAGGAATTCTTTTTCTAAAAGATTCAAGGCTATTATTTGATTTCAAAGAATAACTATCAGTCATAGACAAAATCTCCCAATTTTATAGAAATTTGTCCTAGTAAAGATCCAACTCGTAAATAAATAGGGTTATCGACAAGGACAACCCTATTTGCGCCTAGAACGTTTCTCAGCAGCTTTTTGTGCATTTACTCTTTTCTTATATTCTGCTTCTTGTTCACGATTTCTTTCTTCAATGGCTTTCTTCTTCTGTTCTTCTAAGTCCATCTTCCATTTCAAAGTGGCAGAAAAGAAGTCATAGGGCATTAACTGAATAGAGAACCAAGGCTCACCCATTAATTCAGTTAATGCCCTAACACTGTCTCCATGCTCCTTCGCGAACTTTTCTATTTCCGCTTCAGGAGAGAGCAACCATTCGAAAAAACTGGGTTACGATTTCAACATCCATCGTGTTCTCTGAACCACATGACATACATTCCCAGTTTGTTGCTAGTGTAATACCATATTCAGAAAATGTTTCTCTGAATTTATCATAGATAGCCTTTTTATCCAAATGAGGCAGGCTTTGATATCCTCTTAGAATATCATCTCTATCATTAATTACCTGACGAGGCTGTGTATCTGTCTCGAGATAAATTTCCAATCTCTTGATAATCAAAGTTTCATTGATTAATTCTGTTTGTTTCTTTTGAAGAAATGGAACATTATTCAAAATTTCATATTCATCAATTAATTTTGGTTGATGTAGAATAGCAGTAATACCGGAGATAGGTAATCTTACTGGAATTTCTATACCCAAAATCGTTCCTATAACTTGATCCTGCTGTTGTACCCTAACCGTAGCACCCCCGGCAGGGCCAGCAGGCGACAAGCCACCCTCACCAAGAGGTGTAGTAGGCGCAGTCATCCTCGACGCGGCACCAGGCGGTACAGGACGTGTGATTGGGACGGGTTTAATAACAGGAGCAACACCAGCTTTCTTTTTAGATACCGCGGCTGGTCCACCCAAGCCAATACCATCAGAATCTGGACTTGTTGGACTATCAATATCTGTAGTCGCTCCTTTTGGTTTAGCAGTTGCTGCCTCCGCCTCTGCTATTTTTTGTTGTCTTATAATCTCATCTATGTCGGGTTCTGAAGTAGTTTCTCCAGTAGCAACATCCATCTTATAAGTATTTATCATTGCTTGACTTGAAGGCCAAGGTGTAATTGAGAACATATTAGATAACTTAATCTTCAATGTTCTTTCTGTATCACATGATGAGCATCCTACACGGAATTCTCGCTCATCTCCAAACGTTGTAATGTATAAGCCGTACATTAATGCTTCTCGATCTCGAAGTGTTGTCAACTTCAAGAAATCATCAAATGATTGTATGACTTCTGGTCTTGCTACAATAGCATCCCATAAAGTCCTATTAATCAAATCCGTTGTCTTCGCGGGCGTTGTCGAGGACGTCTTTAACCGATTCACTTCTGAAACCGTCAAGCAACGAACAGAAAAAGTATATCCCATCTGCGGTGTTACGACCGTAAATTCGGGGTATTTGATGTTGAACCCTGTAAAAATTCCAAAGGCCTCAGGCGGCGGCGTTTTCATTCCTGGCATGATTGTATATCTCCTCTAATAGTTAGTTTCTAGACATGACACCAGATTGTACAATTTGAAATTTGTCCTAGAGACGTTTGAAAATGTCACCCTTGTTTACGAAGTAACCACATATCTTTTGCTTTTTGTCTTAACTTTTCCCTTGTTTCAGAAGAGACGACTCTATTTTTAGAAGCTTCCCCAATTTTTCTCCTGATTTCTTCTGAAGGATTTTTATGAGATAAACTCATTTTCATTTTTGTTTCTTTTGTGTGTACTTTTCCTCTTCGGGACAATCCTAATCTTTCTCTATGTTCTTTTGTTCTAACTTTACCAAACTGGTGGTTCTTTTCTCCCATACGTGAAGAAGCCATTTTTTGTCTAGTTTCTTTTGATAAAATAATACCTATTCTGGATTGACTCATTTTTAATCTAGATTCTTCAGAAAACACATAGCCAGAAATACCTTCACCACCATCAGTATGATTTGTCAAGGGGCCTTTTTGATTATCAATACGACCAATTTGTTTTATAAGAAAAATTTCTAATTCAAAGGAAACATCTTCTAACAAATTTTCAAATAATTTAATCTTTAGATGAAGACCCCCGGTTTCATGAAAAATCTTTCTAATTTTACAAGATTTTCTATATCTACTGTTATAATAGATTTCACAATCATGCTCATTAATTCTATTTCCCTCTCCTTTACCAATATAGAAGGGTTCAAAATCGAAAACAATATCAGATCCACGATATGAAAACTTTCCAGGCTTTCTTGGATCTAATAAAGCATAAACGTAGAAGAATGACACAATAGATTACTCCAAAAGTATAAATAAAAATTTATTCTATAACGTATTTGATGGCCATCCAGTAAAAGGATGGCCACCAAATAAAGTAAATACAGAGAAGGGTATTATGTCCCGTCTTTTCCATCCTCGCCCGCGAAACCACCATTGATGGCTTGGGTTCCAGACAGACCGCCCCAGACTCCCCAGTATTCGTTAGCTTTTGATTGGCAGAAGTTTTTGGTCCAGATTTCGTGCCAAAGATAATCAACATTAAAATCGATATCCAATTCTAACTTATCGTAGGCAGTAATATCATGTCCGAATTGATCCGTTGGATCTTTCGTGGGAAACATCCCAGTCATGCAGCAATGATATTCAACAATCTTTCCGTTTGGCTCTGTCGTCCAATAATAACAAGTAGCAGCATAATTAGATTTGGTATATTGACCATTTCCTGACTCTGAATCAAGTGTAGAAACCCCTGCTCTGTAATCCCTAATCATACGAACCCATCCATGAATAGTTGAAAAGATAGGTAAGCCGGATGATTCGAGGAACTTAATAGTGCAGTTGTTATCCCAATCGACATTTGAAGGTACTGCCCATTTGATGTTGCCTAGACCGTTAAATTCCGCTTTATTAACGGTAGCACCTGGTAACGTTACGGATAAGCACGCAGAAGCAAGTAGATTCTTAATATCGGCATTATTGATGTTTACACCAGTTGCCATTCCAGCATGCTTTACATTTGTTTCTAAGCTTGGTGGAAGGTAAGAGAAGTAAACAAAATGATAACCGGTAATATAAGGATCTACTGTACTTGCGACTGTGCCCCAACGTCTCGAAAATCTATTCGAACCGTTAGACATTCTAACAAACGTGTTCTTTGCCATAATTAAAATCTCCTAAAGTTGACTCAAGAAAGTAGTATAAGTTTGTTCATACGATCCAAAATCTAGTGTACCAAAAAAGTCAACTATGTGAAATTTTTCATATACTTACAGGAAAAAAAGGCATACTAAAGAATTTTCATATTGTTGTATTTTATAGAATAGGAATAGATTAATTAGTGGGCCCAACCATGGTAGGTTGAGCCCGGGTCGTCTCGAGGGGGTTTATCTAAACGACCTAAAGAAGCATGTCTAAGTGTTTGTTCGATCTATACGATCTCACTTTTTCACTTTCTATTTGCCTATATGAAAAAGTATATATATTAAACATTAGGACCTTTAGATGGCTAAATTCTCTACCTATAAAGGACAAATCCTAAACTTTTTTCTTCAAAAATAAAAAGGGAATAATATGCCAGAAGAGAAAAACGCTGTTATTGTAAAGAACGTTTATTATCCAGATGGATTGCATGAACTCACAATAAAAGAACATTATAAAAAATATAAAGAGCAAATTCTAAAAGAGGTTGATAAACACCCTGTAGTCTTTGCTATATCAACAGACGTTAATCAATTTGTGATCAGACGTCTTTATAAAAACAGAGTAGTTACTTTGAATCGGATTAACTATGATTTCTTTATGCACGGCAGAGTAGTCTCTATCTTTGTTGAATTGGGTTATATATCAAATCTTTGGCTTGTTGATATTGATCCAGGAAAATTAGTTTCGGAGGAAGAGACAAAAGATGCTTTAGAAAAGGTCATAGAAGTTTTTCGAAATCTTTGGCAAAAAGGATATTCTAAAGATAAAGAACCTAGAATAATCTCAACATCAAGAGGATATCATGTTCTTGCCAATATGAAAAAAAGGGGGTCTTCCGAAAGCAATATCAATGAACTACTTCCTTTTCTGAAATCGTTAGAAGATAAATATATTGTCAATAAAATGAGAAAGAGTGAAAGAGATATTGTAATAGATCTTTCTGTTATGAAGAAAAGAGGTAGCCATGTTGTACCTTATTCATTAAATCGAAATGGTTTAATGGCAATGGATATCTCAAAAACATGGAAAAGATTTAGCAGACGTTCTGCTACTATTCCGAGATAAGGAGATAATATTATGGATTTCAGTAAATTATTAGAGGTTCTAAAAGACCTAAGTAAGCCAGAAGGCTACTATAAAAAAATTGGAAACCTAATTTTTCTAAGTTCAAAAGGTAAAATGTTTATCAACAACGTGGTTAGAAACAAAGAACTAAAATGTAAGACCTGTGGGAATTCTATAGAGGTCAAGTCTCAACTTGATATTGTGTTACATGAACCATTCCTTTCCTGTGAAGGACAAAAGCCGATCGAGATAACACATGAGACTGGCTACTCTTTAACAATAGATCCCGAAATGATAAATCCCCCAGATATTATAGAGGATTAACATGAATATAAGAACTGTTGCTAAAGGTGCTGTTGGACTTACAAAAGCTGCTTTCGGAATACATGCTGTAAGTGAGGAAATAAAGAACAAAAGACTTGCTATATGTGAAACTTGCCCTAGTAGGTTCTTTGAGTTTTCAGAAAAATATAATATGACAATTGCTCGTTGTGGGGAATGTAGGTGTTTTATAAGAGCCAAAGTCCTCATCAAAGAAGAGTTCTGTGATTTACATAAATGGGAAAAAGAGAAATAAATTCATCGAGGAGGTTAGAATGGAAAAGCATCGTCTAGTAGATACACCCGATTATCGATATATTTTCAATAATGAAAATGGAACTCTTGTAAGATGGGGTTGTAAAAAAGAGATTGATCCTCTATATTCCCCATTGGGGCCAGAAATATTGGATATTGAAGTATCTACTATTTGTAATGGCATTGATTCCATACCATGTACCCATTGCTATAAAGAAAATAATGGTAATGGGACAAATATGACTTTTGGGATGTTTGAAAGAATCTTTAGAAAGATACCAAGAGTTTTAACTCAAATAGCTTTTGGTATTGGTGATATTTCTGCCAACTTGGATCTACCACAAATGTTACGTTTTTGTAGAGAAAATGACTACAACCAAGTTATTCCTAATATCACAACTAATGGTTTTGGTATACTTGACAAACATATTGAAATGTTTAGTCAATATTGCGGTGCTGTTGGAGTAAGCCGTTATGGAAATAAAGATCTTTGTTATGATACAATAGATCGATTGAAAAAAGCTGGTGTAAAACAGGTCAATATGCATCTTCTTGTATCAGAAGAAACCGAGGAAAGATGTTATGAAACAATACAAGAATCTCTTGAAGATGAAAGACTCAAAGGATTACATGCCATTTTATTTCTTCTCTTAAAACCAAAAGGTTCCAAAAACAGATATCATCAATTGAAGATTGAAAAACTAAGAAAACTTCTGAAAAAAGCGTTAGATGAAAAAACCAGAATAGCACTTGATAGTTGTTGTGGTCCTATCTTTATTGAAATGATTAAGGACCACCCAGCATATCAGAGACTACTTGAACAATCCGAACCCTGTGAAGGTACGCTATTCTCTGGGTATATCAATGTTGATGGAATGTTTTACCCTTGCTCTTTTACCGAGGAGGCTACAGGTGGCTTAAACGTTCTTGAATGTAATGATTTCTTGATGGATGTTTGGTATAATCCAAAAACCAATGACTTTAGAAGAAATCTATTAAGTCATGATGGGGATAGAAAATGTCCAACTTTTGATTTATATCATGACTGTTCATCTTGTTCAGGAGTCTGTCAAAATGTTTCTTGATGACTATATTGCAAAACTTCAAGAGCTTCGTGCCAAGTATGGTAATGTTCGTGTAATGAAAGAAACACACCCACATCCAGACGATTGGGATGATAATGATGATATTGTTGATGTATCCAAACCAACATTTGCTCAGTTGTATGTTCCAAAAAACAATAGTGAACCTCAGTCTGTTTTTAATATTTCTAATCATGACCCCAATCGTATTAGTAAAACAGATGAAACTATAATTTTGCTTTAACAGAAGGATTATGAATATGCCATATAAACTTATGACAGGAAATATCTTCGATACGAAATTAGACATTATTGTCAATACTGTTAATTGTGTTGGTGTGATGGGTGCCGGTTTAGCATTAGAATTCAAGAAACGATTTCCTGATTATTTTAGAGGATATCAAATACTGTGTCGAGAGAAGAAGTTAAAACTTGGTTTTCCTTGGATTCATCCCCCCAAAGATGGAGTCCCCTGGATCATCTCTTTTCCCACAAAAGGACACTGGAAAGAAAAATCTATCCTTTCCAATATTGAAGCAGGTTTAGTCCAACTTCATTCTATATTCAATCAGAATATTGGTGACTGGACAAGAGTCAAAGGAATTGCTTTTCCTCTTCTTGGATGTAGAAATGGAGGATTGGATCAAAAAGATGTTATTCCATTAATTGATAAGTATATGGGTCACATTGGATTTGAAATAGAAATATGGACTAAACCATAGAAAGATGAGGACAAAATGATTGATAAAGATATAGGCTTTTATAACCCACCAAGTCAATTCTCTTTGTTATATTCAGAAGAGCAAATAGATGGTGCAGTAAATAAGCTGTGCAACGAGGTTGAAAAACATTATCAATTAAGACTACATTGTGACGGAAGCACCGGAATGCATCAATTACCAAAACCTTCTGTTGTTGCTCTAATTGTCTTAAAAGGCGGATTTATGTTTGGATGTCAATTTCTGCAACAATGCACATTGTGTCTTGATACTCAATTTGTAATTGCTAAAAGTTATGGTGAAAATATGACTTCTCAACAATGGGTCGATGTTACCTTTTTAGATAATTCTGGTGATTGGGCAAAAGATAGAGACATATTGATACTTGATGATATTGCCGACACTTTTCTTACCTTGGAATCAATAAAGAATCAACTTTATTCGAAAGAAGCAAAGTCTGTAAAAACTTGTGTCCTTTTGGATAAACCTTTAGGAAGAGAAATAGAAGCATCCCCTGATTTTTATGGCATTCGTATGGAAAGCAGAGACTTTGTTATTGGTTGCGGATTAGGTATGGGAGAGAAGTTTAGAACTCTTCCTGCGATTTATGGTGTCAAAGGACAAAAAGAGATGGATGAAGCAATTAAAGAATATGAGGAGAATCTTGAATGGTGCCGGAAGAATCTGAAAATACAGTGACTATGGAAAAGAAGCACACAGAAGAGGATCGTTCTAAACACACCATTGTTGTCGTGTGCGGGTGCGGGTATAGTGTCACTTATACCACATATGGCCATATGGAGAACTATCAAAATTGTGTTGGTTCTTGTCCTAAATGTGGCTCAAAAACGATGTCAATAAAATGCTCTAAGAAGATAGAGGAACTTGCTGCTTAAATTTCTTTGACAACATCCGGCAATCTACTAAGCCTGTGATGCTTACGGTCGGGGTCGATACCTGTCGAAAAAAGTAGATCCGGTTATTGTATGGAGTAGATCTTACAAGTAGTGGGAAACTTGACTTAAAAATCTGGGCTGTGTGGCGGGTACTCAAGAGTGACTGTTTTCCCGGGTTTATCTGAAGGTCACTAGAGGCTTAGGTTCGAATCCTCCATCTACTCCATCCTCCAAAAACAACAAATTAAAAGGAACAAAAAATGAAGAAATCAGAATACGATGCCTTTATAGATACTCTGGATAAAATAGGCTGTCCTTATATTATTAGCCAATATAAAAATGGAACTGCAAGAATAGGAAATAAAAGCATATATTATAAGGAGCATGTTTCCGTATTAGTAGCTCAAGCATATTTCATTTTTAGTCAAAAGACTGGAAAATTTCTAATGGTAATATCAGATGAATCAAATGAAGCGCAAAGAAGGATAAAGAAAAATGGCTAGCTTATTTCGTAAAGCTCTTCAAGAAGGACTAATTAATTCTCCTCCAGATTTTATTAAGACGAATCTACAGTACGAAGTAATTATGGGAAGTTATGCTTACGGTTGTAGCGGAGACACCTCTGATTCAGATGTCTATGGTGTGTGTATTCCTCCAAAGGATATGATCTTTCCTCATCTAGCAGGTGAAATCTGGGATTT
>Ga0315290_10003558_pt1 | contig 11133 bp, 6 predicted proteins | sample YL17G12_0_MG_FD_203627 | JGI IMG/M metagenome (GOLD analysis project Ga0315290, IMG submission 203627) | Sediment microbial communities from Yellowstone Lake, YNP, Wyoming, USA - YL17G12_0 | ecosystem: Environmental > Aquatic > Freshwater > Lake > Sediment | place: USA: Wyoming | collected...
TGTTGAGGCGTGGGCCCTCAATACGGCCTCGATTATGAACTCAGAAAGAGGCAAACCGTCTGTTCACTGAAAGATTAGATGAAAACTCGCTGGGCGTCGATGCGACCTCCCTTAATGGACATACGTACCTGATAGTGCCAGCAAAGGAGATGAAAATGCCTACATTGCGTATATTAGGATTTCTTCTGTTGATTTTGACGCTATGGACTCTTCCTGTACAGGCGCAATCTTGGTCCGGCATTATCGATCGCTCCCGCGCGATCGATTGGAATCAAGCTGGGGTGCCTGGCGGCATCCCTACCAATCGTCCTAACTGTACCACTGCCGCCTGCCTCGCGCTGGCCACGGGCGGGGTAGGAGCTGTGACTACGGCGACCATCAATGCGGCCATTGCTGCCAATCCAGGCACCGTCATCAACATTCGCGCAGGGACCTTTACGATCTCTGGAGGAATCTCCTTAGGCACGAATAATGTCACCCTGCGTGGGGCGGGACCTGACCAAACAAAACTGGTGATGACAGGCACGACCAGTTGCCTCGGCTATTCTGCAAATATCTGTCTCGGCACGGCGGGAGGTACTCTAGGATTAGGGAGCTCTGGTGCCTGGTCTACCAACTGGACAGGTCCCTATACGCAAGGCACCACGGTCCTCAATGTGGCCTCAACGGCGAACATCGTTGCGGGCCGCATCGTCGTGCTCGATCAATTGGATGACACCGCCGATACGGGCGGGATCATGCAGATTTGGACATCAGGGTTTTGTCAGGATTGTTTCACGCCAGACGGTCGGCATTTAGGCACAGAGGGATCACGTTATCGACCACAACAACAGATTGTTAAAGTCGTCTCAGTCGACTCGGTAGCCAATCAAATCACCATCACGCCAGGAGTCTATATGCCCAACTGGCGCTCTGGCCAATCTCCGCAAGTATGGGGATGGGGCACCACGGATGCCTCCACGGTATTCGGAGTGGGTCTGGAAGATATGACAATTGACACCTTTTCCAGCCAAGGACAAATCGGCAACTTACAGTTTTCTAATTCCTATGGCTGTTGGATCAAAAATGTTCGCTCACTCATGGCGGGTCGAGGACACTTTCAAGCGGTGCAGGCCGCCCATTTTGAAGTTCGCGATTCTTACTTTTACGGCTCAACGGCACACCAAGCCGATGCTTATGGGATCAATATTACCTATGCCGATGACTTCCTTATCATCAACAGCATTATGCACAATTCAGTTGCAGGCTATCTGGGGAAATCGGTTGGCAGCGTCTTGGCCTACAATTATACGTTCGATAATGAATTTGGTGGCTCGTGTGCAGCCGGTGGCGGCTATACGGGAGGTTGCACATGGGTTGGGATCTGGAATACCCACTATGCCGGTGGGGGCATGACGCTGGCTGAGGGCAACCAAACCCCAGGCTATATTGCAGATAATTCAGCCGGAAATTCACCGCTTGGGACAATGTTTCGTAACCATTTCAATGGGTGGGACGATTGTCATCTTACAACCTGTCACGATACCACAGCAAAATTGAATTTCCGACAAGCCATCAAACTCAAGTCATGGGCGAGGGCTTATAATGTCGTAGGTAACGTCTTAGGTACCTCTGGCGTGGCGATGACGTACCAAGCGTCCACTGAGGCTCCCAACGCTGGCATCTATATCCTTGGATCATCCTCGACGAATAGTGATGCCCTCGTGGCATCGAGCCTTCTCCGCTGGGGCAACTATGATACAACGAATGCCGCAACACGATGGGTCTCCGCAGAGATTCCTACGACCGGCATCACGTATATCAATGGTAATGCGGTGCCCGCCACGCAAACACTTCCTGCGTCGTTTTTCCTGAGCGGCCAACCGTCCTTTTGGGTGACTCCGTATGGTACCCCTGCATGGCCGCCGATTGGCCCTGATGTGACGGGCGGAAACGTCTCAGGTGTGGCAGGGCATGTCTATGACATTCCCGCCAAACGCTGTTTCAATAACCTGACGAACGATCCCGCTTATTCCAGTTCCAATCCTCCCGTCAAGTTATTTAATGCGAACGCGTGCTATGGAAACACTACATCCGGCGCCGACACAGTGGCCCCTGCCGCTCCGAAGAACCTAACGGTGCAATGATCAAGAGATACTAGAACCTATCTCAAAATCGTTTGTTATGAGCACACCGTACTACAGCCGTCGGCAACGTTTGGTTGAGTGGCGAAGATTTGACCGATTTTCTTGGAATTTGTGCGTCAAACTCCTGATCACCATACAGCTGGAATCAATCTGAGTGGTGTCTAAGTGATTTTGAGATAGGTTCTAATGTGCCAGGGATTCCAGCAGATTCCCATGTCCCATTCAAAGTTCACCGAGACCCAAATGGTATCGATACTCAATGAGACCGATATCGGGCAACCTATCAGCGAGATCTGAGGGACTCATAAGGCATCCGCTCCGCCACTTACATATGAACAAAAAGCGAAGTACGGGGGCATTGGAGGTCTCACAGCCATCAAACGGATCAAGGAGCTGGCGCATGACAATAACCAGCCCAAACGGCTGTACGCCTACCCCATGAAGGCATGTACAGGTAGGCTATCTACTAATCTCCTCTACTCATGAGGCACTTGTGAGTTCAACACCTTTGGACTTCGAACCGACTCTCTCTTCGGGTCTTTCTTTCGGTATGGCAATTACGGCCAACAGGAAAACGATCCACACGGGATGGACTTCCCTGAACGCATGCTCCGTCAGATTGTAGACCGCCGCGACGACGAAATAAGCCAGTCTGATCCTGCCTACCCCTGGGTCCCAGCTGAGCGCACGGTTGACGTTTCGATACCCCCACGCCATAACAACGCCAAGCAGAGCGACTCCTACCCACCCCAAGTTCAAGAAGATCTCAAGATAGCCATTGTGCGCCTGGTGCACGTGCATGTTGGTCCTCCAGATCTCCTGGAGCCGTGGCCCGAGCCAGAAACTCTCGTAGCCAGCCCCGAACCACGGGTCCACACTCAATTGGATGAGCTGATTCCACATTTCAGTCCGACCGGTGAGCGTCGGGTCTCTTCCTACCGTCTCGATAAGCCCCGCTTCCGGATTGAGTATAAGGCCATAGAAAACGACGAACAGTAGCAACCCTACGAGCAGGTGCAAGATCGCTGGGGTCCGTGCGACTGTGCGCATGCTCGTGACAACCATGAGGCCAGCCGCGATGAGGAAACAGCTGAAGGAGGTGGCCGACTTGGCCATCAAAAAGAGCCAAAGCACTATCGCAAGAATGACGCCGTGAGCGATCACCGGCCCAGCTCTGCGGGGGCGTTCCCCACCCCGTAGGGCTTCGAGTAGATACCAAAAGGATCCGAGTCCGAAGATCAAGCAAATAATGCCGAGTCCGTTCTTTTGTGTGGCGACTCCAACGTTCCATGCTTCCCCAGTCCAAGGGCTAAATTCTCGCCCAAGATCTGGGTAGTACCTAATGAGTAGGATGGAGAGAGGAATCAGCACGAAACCCGGGCGCGTAAGGAACCGCTTTACCGCGCCAGTCGGCTCAGGATCGGTCAGAACAACCAGAACCATCACCAAGTCCCCCACGGCCTTGATCCACCGTTTGAATGATACAAAAGGGTAGTCGGACCATAGCGCGCTTGCGGCACAATAAAAGAAAAAGACGAGGAGCGGTCCATTCGCTCGCAAGAAAGTTCTGGCATGCCGTCGTCTCGCGAAGAGCACCATCAAACCAGCCGCTAGAAACCCGGCAAAGATGAGTACATCGACAGGATTCCCCTTCATATACAGGTCACCTACCGCCTCGGACTGAACTCCTCCGAGCCATTGCCCAACAGACCGAGATGCACCGATCGACAGCCATACGACGGGAAGCCAAAGAGCCGAAGACACCCTCGAGTTGCGATCGCGCTCCAACAGAAAGAGCGCCAGGATGAACAAACCACAAACGACCGTAGCGATGTTAGAAGACATGTACGATCATGACCTCGCGTTTCTTGTCACGGGACTGCTTGAGATTAGGGGTGTAAGGGAAAGTCGATGTAGGAACGAGATCCGCAAAGCGCTGGCAATGTCGTGGCACGGAAAAGACCTGAACCCCATGGTAGGTCACTTAAGCAAACACCGCCATATACAACCCGTCCAAGGTTGTCGATCTTGCCCTCGCGCGATCAACTAGCTCCACGGTCAACATTGTAAGAATGACAGCTCCAATTAAGGAAATTGCCAATTCGCTGCCGCCTAAGTCGATATGCTGCAGACCTCTATAAATAATCTGCAGGATAGCAATTTGGGTGAGATATCCGAAGAGAGAGTATTTACCAAGCAGAATAATATGCCTTCGCAGTTTACCGGGTTCAGCATTCTTTGCACCCAGCATATAAATGAGCATGAGGCTAAGACACACGCCGACGACTTGCAGAGGATAAATTACGTTCCACACGGTTATTGCGCTTATGTAACACAGGTAAGCACCACCAAGCATGAACGGGTGCCTCGCGATATTGTTGATCGTCGCGATGGTTACGTGGCCAATCGTCACACCCAGTAATCCGATCGTGAGGAGATCAAGATTCCCGCTCTCGAAGCCATACAAATCAAGAATGAGAACGCATAGCAAAAAACCCATGCACACGAAATGAAAAATATACTTGTATAGCCTGGAAGCGATCAAGAGCCCCGCTGAGAGGAGGAGCACGTAACTGATAGGGACCAAAATATGGAAAACAGCTCCCTTGCCAATTCCTGCGATGGAAACGTTACCTGTGACAAAAATAGCTATTATGTTCCTAATGGACATGGGGTCAAAAAGTATTTTTCCACTATAGGATTCACGCAACAGAAAGCTTACGATCATGTTGAGGAAGATGAATACCCCCAGTATCTTTAAGCCTCTCTGCATTAATCTTTTTGGAAGTTGCCAGTCAGAGATTTCATATTTGGAAAGATACACATTTGAAATCAAAAACCCAGTGATGAATATGAATGAAGGGGTTAGGAATCTCAGGTATCGATAAAAATCGCCTTCGGTCGCGATGAAATAATTTAGCCAATGATAGAGCACCATGAGTAAAACTAGTGCCCCTTTAGTGAAATCGAGCGCTGGAATACGATGGGTCTTGCTAACCGTGGCAAGCATGATACCTTCCGATATCGTTATGTTCGAGCCTGTTGTAAAATCTCGTGAGGGACGTAGATGTCTTGACAGACTGTTTATTTCTGGTCAAGGAACAATCGATGCAGGAGTTCGAGGTTCAGTAGCTTGTGGATCTCAGTGGTGTAGTTGCGGTTTCCTTTGAGGTGTCCCGCAACCATGATCTCAAGCTGCCGCGGCTCAAGATACGCCCGTGAAAGGGTGCGTGGGTCTAGAAGCATGTCGCGAACATAGGAGGAGAGAGCGTCCCGGTACCATACCCGAAAATGGTGGAATTTGTGCCTCCCGAGGAAGAGGCGTTCGAGACGGAAAAGCGAGAGGAGATGATCGGTTTGGGCAACCCATTGAGGCATTCCATAGTCATACGCGTATTCCGCTTTGAACGAGAATTCAAGGAGACTTCGGGAAGCCGCTGTGTAGAATCGTCCCGAGCCTCCCCCGATCCCACGGTCAGTCCGCATCCGCCGAAGAGCCGTGTCGCCGTCGGCAATCAGCCGCAGACACATATCTGGGGTCGAGAGGGTCGATGCCGGCGCGCAAAAAACCGTTCGGACGATGTCGTTGTCGAGATATGGGGATCTTAGTGAGAGTTGGGTCTCCTCTAATGCAAGAAGTCCGTAATGGTGCCAAGGAGCCTGCCGGAACACAGCAAAAGAAAGCTGGTGCCCCCGAAGCGCTCCGGCATACGTCTCCCCTGCCTTGCGAACATAAGAAAGAAACTCAGGATTGAATAGCCGCGGCAGGACCTCCGTTGGCTTGAACGCCAGATTGAGACGGAGTACCTCGCTCCCATAGTTTCCCGTCATCCTGACCGGTGCGATTTCGCGGGCCATCTCGTTGAGGTACAGATCAGGCGAATGGACCAGAGAGAGGCATCCATCGGTCAGATATACCGTGCGCTCCGCGTAGTGGGGAAAACGTGAGAGGAACTCTGCTCCCACCGGGATCACCTCGTGGGACTGTTGGCACATGTTCGCCACCTTTCGGGCCAGGATGACGTCCTGACAGTCGCGGAACATCCCCCCAAAGGTGTAACACGGAAGGGATCCGGGGGCAGGTTTCTGCCACGCCATGATTATCCGACTGTCCAGTCCTCCCGTTAGCGACATGCCAATCTGTTCGTTCCCTTCAAAGTATCGAGGGAGGCTCCGCGAAAAGACCTCCTTGATCTTCCGGTAGTATGCTTCTGGCTCCAGGCGAGCCTGCGCCTCCCACTCCTGTGGCAAAAAGTACGAGCCTTTTCGCTCTATTGCACCGTCCCGAAAGACCCAGGCCGAAGCCGGCGGCAGCACGTAAATACCTTCGAAGAGCGTCCGGTTTTCCATGACACAACCGCAAGCGACGAACTCTCCTAACCCTTGCGGGTCCGCCTTCCGAAGCTCGGGACATACCGCGAGGATCGCCTTGGCTTCCGCGGCGAAATAAAATGCTTCCGTAGATGAATGGTAGTAAACACGATGCATTCCGTATCGATCATTGAACAACGTGGCTACTCCCCGTGTTCGATCCGTCAGCAGTCCATGAAACCTTCCGTTCAAGCAGGCTGGGAACGTGGGGTCGTCTTCGTAGAGGTGCACGAGATAGGATGGCCCTGCGCGATCAAACACATGCCCTTGCTGCTTAAGGCGGGCACGAGTTCCCTGATCAGGGAACTCCTCCCCTGAAAAGATGAGCACAGCATCCCCTTTTTCGTTCCGCAGCGGCATCCCATCTGAAAATGAATCTTTCCTAGCCACCCAGCCTATGTATATTCCCAGCGTCTCATCTACCCACGTACCGGTGACGTAAAAGTCCTCATGGCGAAGCGTCTCCAGCATCCGCAAGAGCTGAAGCTCCGCCTGTTTTCTTGGCATTTTCGTGACAAGGCCGACAATTCCTGGCATGGCTTTATATCCTATATACTTTTCGATACGTTCAGTTTCATGGCGTACCAAAAGCTCCGAGCATTTCGGAGTTTGACAAGCACTGGTTCTGGGATGTGGTCAATCATCCTCTTTTGCAGCCCCAAATGAAGGGCAACCCGACCAGCTTGTGTCAACGGGACGAAATAACGAGGCAAATTGACCCGCTTGAACCCATTATGTTCTTTAAAGTCCATGAGACTATCCTGCTCTTTTTTCCCATCGCTGTATCTCGAGTAGACGAGGTATGGAATTTTGTGCGTAGCGCAGTAGCGGACTGCTGCGGCCAGCAATGCATTCGTCGGGGCTTTGTCCCTGTATTGAACAAGTGAAAGAATGTGAACCAACCCCGCCTGAGTTCGAGATTCGTCGCAAAGCAACTTGACGAATCCGATGAGGCGGTTGTCGAGATATGCCCCGATAAAGGCGCTGCGGTCAAGAAACGTCGCGGTCATGTTATGGACGGTCGCAAGATCCTTTCCGTAGTGCGGATATCGCTTGCCTTGGCGGATTTCGCATTCATTGTAGATGGCCCAGACGCCTTCGATGAATGCGTCATCGAGAGGGACTTCACGAATCGTTACCCCCTTTTTCTCCGCTCGACGCGCCATGTTTCTGGTCTTGTCGTTGACTTGCTTCGTCCACCAGTGCTCAAATGTAGAAACCGGTAACACGGCCAGATTATCCCACTCCATGGGGTAAGAATACTTAGGCGAGGTATCCGGCAGCTTCTGCATGAACGTGAACAGGTCAATCCTCTCGGGACAATTCTTCAACGATTTGATCGTTTCTTCCGGATTATCAACAAATTCATAGGTGTCTGCTGACAGACTGGCGACACGGATCAGCCTCCCTCGGATTTTAATTTCTTGGCCACAAACTTTCATAAATTATAGATCACCACGCCTTTACAGGCGTGGTCCTCAATTGATTGCGAGCGCGACTCGTCCTGCTCGGGGGTGAGAGCAAGGTCCTGGAGCCTTCAGAGGCGGGGAACTCCTGCTGGATTAGAACTGAAAGTCCAGGGGTAGATACAACGACCAATGCGCATTAGGTGGCGGAAAGGGAAGGGATTTGAACCCCCGGATGGTGTGACCCACCACAGCCAGCAAGCTGGCCGCTGCCTTAGCCAACGGCGACCTCTCCGCGCGTTACCACGATTCTCAATTGCCTTCTCCCGCATACATAGAAAACTGATCAGAACCATGAAACCCCTCTCCTCGATCTGGGCAAAGATGTCGTCCATGCTCATAGCGATGAGCAATATCTCCCTCTACGCGAGAGGGACGGCGCGACTATAAAAGTGCCGCGTTCCATGTGAACCGGAAGTCGCTGTTATTCGGTGACGTATGGCTCTCTAACCACGTCTATGCCCAGTAGCGCAAGGAGCAAGCCGACGTGATCAAAGAGGCGAACTAAGAGACTCATGAACCTGTGATGCCCCAACACTAACGCAAACGGCAGAGCTATCGTATACGATGGGACAGCGATGATGGATTTCGCAATGTTACGCATTCCAAAATTCGCAGTTTTTGGTTCCATTGCCCCCCGAAGCAACGCTCTTCTTAACATGTATGTACGCTTCCAGCGCATCGGTGGAACAGCCTCATAGACCACCGCCTCATTGCACCAGCTGAATGCATATCCCTTTTCAATCATTCTCTGGAAAAAATCCTGGTCCTCTCCTGCCCGAAACTCCGGCCTAAATGGCTGTACGCCATCTGTGAAAAGCCGCATTTTTAGCAGCACGTTGTTGGTCCGTCCTTTCCTCCAATCAATAACCAATCCCGTCGGGTACGTCGCACGTTCATAAAATTTCCCCTTGATCACCCATTTTGGCGTCTCTTCATCGAAGTACGGCTTCACTGGTCCGAGCACACCGTCCACGTCATACTTATCGCAGGCCTCAAACAAAGTCACCAGCCAGCGTTTTGTTGGATACTCGTCGTCGTCGATGAATGCGACAAAGTCCCCCTTTGCATTCTCGATGGCCTTGTTCCTGGCCAGCGCGATATTCTGCCTCGACTCCACACAATACTTAATCGGGACACTCGATCTGGCCGCGAAGTCATCCACGATGGGCTTGGCAGATTGCAGATGATCGTTGTCAGCGACCACGATTGAGTATGTGAATAGCCCACTCGTGTCCTGACCACCGAGTTCCTCCAACAAGCGCTTGAGAAGGAGCGGCCGCTTATACGTACACATGCACACATTAATGTGCCTTGTTTCGTTGTTTGTCGTTTCGCCGTTCATATAACTAACCACACGCAGGCTCCCAGGCCAACACAGTCAGCCTCAGGACGCCATAATAATATTTTTATGATGTCTTCAGAGAGACCGAAAATCTATTCATCTTAGGTTTAGCTGCTCCCCCCCTTAATGGGGGGGGTAGCCATTATGGCCCCCTGCTCTACCACTCTGCTTTTACGGACTTGGCTCAGGCTTCGACTCTCACAATAACTACCATGAAGAGTTAGTGAGATCTCAGCCATTCTTCAAGGACAATTAGGCTAAACAAAATCTTATGATTGTCGTTTCGACCGGAAGAATGTTCCTTGAAGAGTTTCTGCACGGCTTCCGGCCTCAGATATTGATACATTCGCGATTGGCCATCCCTAAACGTATCCTCCATTTTGTTGTCCATTGCTCCACGGAACCAATCATCCACGACGTTCCCTGCAAATCCCCGCTTTGCCCGGTTGATGAACGCGCTGGGGAGATAGGACTGACAGACTTGGCGATGAAGCCATTTCTGGGAACGCCCCCGCACTTTGAATTGCGCCGGCAGTCTCTCTGCAAATTGGACGATTTCTTTGTCAAGATATGGGACACGCAACTCGAGGCTATGGGCCATGGATAACTTGTCCGCATACATTAACAGCTCATCAGGAAGAGTGGATCGGACTTCCACATACTGGAACCCTCCGATCTCGTCCGTATCCGTCATCAATTCACTGAGATCTTCCCAGCACTCCAATATTTTGTCTCCGGCACCGGCCGGGATGATCCCGTCCTGAAACAGCCCATCGATTTTACTCCCAGGCAGGATCGACAACACATTCTGATATCGTCGCATTCGATCCGGAACGTCGAGGGAATAGAGGCCACGCTTGAGCATCTCGTTCCTCGGCAGCACGCCGATGGCAGAGGAAACCGTACTGCGCACCCACTTCGGCAGACTCCCCCAATATGCGCCATACCGGACACCCAGATGACGACGATAGCCGCCAAACAGTTCGTCAGGCCCCTGCCCAATCAAGGCTACTTTGACGTCCTGCCTGGCCCGCTCACAGACAAAATACATCGGAACGATAGAGGATGTCGCAACCGGCTCTTCAAGACAAGCCACGATCTTGGGAAGCGCCGCTTCAAATGTGGACCTCGTCAACGTCACAGGGCTATGGACCGATGCGAGTTCACGCGCCGTTTCTGCACCATCCACCAATTCATCGCCGGAAAAGCTCGAGCCATACCCCACTGTATAGGTCGGCCAGGACTTCCCGTAGAGATTCATCAGAGCCAGCAAGAGCCCGGAGTCGATACCGCCGCTGAGCAGCAAGCCAACCGGCACATCGCTGATGAGATGCCGCTCAACCGCTTTCTTATAGAGGGCAAGAAGTTCTTCTCTCGCTTCATTGTCTGACTTGACGGGAACGAAGGGAGTGGGCTTCGATCGATACCATCGGCTTAGCACATACGCACCACGTTCGACGACCAACTTGGTCCCCGGCGGAAGTTTTTGCACACCCTTAAAGAGGGTATAGGGCGATGGAGTGTACCGATAGCGGAGGAAGAGATTCAGGGAAATCGGATCAACTTGAACTTTTTCCTGGGTTCCCTGAAGTACAGCTCTGACCTCAGAGCCGAAATACAGCCTCTTGTCTTCGATCTTATAATAGACCAACTTGATCCCGAAGGGGTCACGGGCCAGTAGGAGTCGTTCTTTTCTGACATCCCAAATCGCCAACCCGAACATCCCATTCAGGCGATTAAGCACCTCATCGCCCCACTCCTTGTATCCTTGGACAATGACTTCGGTATCGGAGTGCGTGCGAAAGACATGTCCGTAGGATTCCAG
>Ga0315290_10003559_pt1 | contig 11132 bp, 6 predicted proteins | sample YL17G12_0_MG_FD_203627 | JGI IMG/M metagenome (GOLD analysis project Ga0315290, IMG submission 203627) | Sediment microbial communities from Yellowstone Lake, YNP, Wyoming, USA - YL17G12_0 | ecosystem: Environmental > Aquatic > Freshwater > Lake > Sediment | place: USA: Wyoming | collected...
AGGATGTTACTAAAGAAAGAGAATACAAGCACAAAGATATAGCTAAAAAAGAAGGCCTGTGCTCCCTCTTATGCGTCCCCTTAGCAGTAAGAGGTAAGGTTATTGGCGTGATCAATTGTTACACTTCTAAGCCGCATGATTTTACGGAGACCGAGATTAATATCTTAACTACTATTGCCAATGAGGCGGCTGTGGCAATTGAGAATGCAGAGTTGATAGTAAAAGGTAAAGTAATTCAGGAGGAGCTTGAGACGCGCAAAAGAATCGAACGCGCCAAAGGCATTCTGATACGAGATGAAGGGTTAACTGAAGAGCAGGCATATTTAAAAATTCGTAAGTACAGTATGGATAATCGCAAAACCATGCGCGAAGTAGCGGAGGCGATTATTTTAGCAACGGATATAAAACATTTAACCAAGGCTAAGTAGCCCAATTGCTCATAAGGCAGAAGTTTGCCTTAATCCGGGTGGATTAATTGAAAAAATGAGCAGAGTAAAAAAGGAGGAGCAACATGAATTTAGGCAGGCCGAATGCAAATGATGCAACCGGGACGTTTAACCGGTCCAAAAATGTGGTGCCAGGTTCGGGTATCTGTTCTCGTTGTGTGGACGGATGCAAGGGGAATTGCGAAATTTTTAGAGCCGCGTTCAGGAGTCGAGAGGTAATTTACCCTGGTCCTTTTGGGGAAATGACTGCAGGCGCAGATAAAGATTATCCTGTGGATTACTCGCACCTGAATATTCAAGGTTATGCCTTGGGTGCAAAAGGTTTACCTCAGGATGCAGAAGGTAATCCTGATAATACCAAATTTCCAGATGTAGATACCGAGACCCAATACGGCTGGAATTCAAAGATAAATTTAAAAGTTCCTATTTTCACTGGCGCGTTAGGTTCAACGGAAATTGCTAGAAAGAACTGGGAGCATTTTGCGATTGGAGCAGCTATATCAGGCATTACGCTGGTCTGCGGAGAGAATGTCTGCGGTATTGATCCTGGATTAGAGCTTGATAATAAAGGTAAAATCAAGAGTTCACCAGATATGGACCGTAGAATAGAAACGTATAAGAGATTCCACGAGGGATACGGTGAAATTTTGGTGCAGATGAATGTAGAGGATACGCGTTTAGGTGTGGCAGAATACGTACGCAAAAAACATAATTTGGAAGCCATAGAACTGAAATGGGGCCAGGGAGCCAAGTGTATTGGCGGCGAGATAAAAGTAAGGAGTTTGGACAGGGCGTTGGAACTTAAAGAACGCGGATATATTGTTACGCCTGACCCAACACAAGAGGCGATTCAGAAGGCGTTTAAAGACGGCGCAATAAAGGAGTTTGAGCGTCATTCTCGCTTAGGTTTTGTTTCAGAAGAGTCGTTTTTAGCGGAAGTAGAGCGCCTGCGGGGTTTAGGGTTTAAGCGTATAACCCTTAAGACCGGTGCTTACTCCATGCGCGAATTGGCGATGGCGATTAAATATGCTTCAATGGCTGAGATTGATCTTTTAACCATTGACGGTGCGCCGGGAGGAACTGGGATGAGCCCTTGGCGGATGATGGAAGAGTGGGGGATTCCTACTTTTTATTTGGAAGCGCTGACCTATGAATTCTGCCAGAAATTAGCCAAAAAAGGGATGCGCGTGCCGGACATAGCCATTGCCGGAGGTTTTTCTACTGAAGACCATGTTTTTAAAGTGATTGCTATGGGCGCTCCATATGTTAAAGCAGTTTGCATGGGCAGGGCATTGATGATTCCGGGAATGGTGGGAAAAAATATTGGTAACTGGATTAAAGAGGATAAACTGCCGGTTACCGTGTCTGAGTATGGTAAGACGGAGAAAGAAATCTTTGTTTGTTACGAAGAGCTGGCTGAAAAATATGGTAGTGATATGAAAGATATACCCCTAGGCGCCTTAGGTGTATATTCCTTTGTCCAGAAGATTAAAGTCGGCCTGCAACAGTTGATGGCGGGAAGCAGGAACTTTAGGCTCGCTACCATTTCCCGTAATGACCTGATGAGTTTAACTGAAGAAGCAGCAAAAGTCTCTGGTATTCCTTATTTGATGGATGCTTATCGTAAAGAGGCAGAGGCGATTCTGAATGGTAAAGGAAACGGCAGGTTCCGGAATCATGTTAACCACCGCCGATTAAAAGTAGCGGTAGGGAGGTAGCCATGGAAAGGAAAGGATTATGTAGAACCTGCGTACAGGTTGAGACCTGTATTTTCATCAAGGATCCGCCTGTTTTGCAGTGCGAAGAATTTTCTAATGGTAATAATGTGCCAACAAACTTTAAAAAAGCAAAGACAAAGAGATTTGTCTCTCGCGAAGTCGCGACCGAAAGCGAATAGACAATAGAGCGTAAATACTAAGTAGATAAACTACAGGACTAAGGCGTCCGTAATTCCGATGACGGAAAATGGGCGCCTCTTTTTTTGCGCGGAACGCGCAAAAAAAGATCCCGAGCTGCCAGATAACATAATGTTGACAGCGAGGGATAAACGAGGAGGGTTAAGGATGGTTAATCCAGGTGATACGGCGTGGGTTTTAATTTCATCCGCCCTAGTTTTATTAATGACTCCGGCACTTGCTTTCTTCTACGCAGGCATGGTAAGAAAAAAGAATGTATTGAGTGTGCTTATGCAATGTTTCATTATTATGTGTGTTTTAAGTATTCAATGGGTTCTCTTTGGCTACAGCCTTTCTTTTGCGCCGAGTGAAGGTTTCTGGGGCGGATTTAAATGGTTTGGTTTAAATGGAGTGGGGTTAGCGCCTTACGCTGATTATGCTGGAACTATACCCCATCAGGCATTTATGATATATCAGGCTATGTTTGCAATTATCACACCGGCGTTAATTATAGGTGCTTTTGCGGAGAGGATGAAATTTTCCGCCTTTCTTTTATTTACGCTTCTGTGGGCTACCTTTGTATACGATCCGCTGTGCCACTGGGTTTGGGGAGTAGGCGGATGGTTACGTAATCTGGGTGCTTTGGATTTTGCCGGCGGAACAGTAGTGCATATCAACGCCGGGGTTGCCGCGCTGGTTACCGCTCTAATATTAGGTAAGCGGGTCAATTTGGATAAAAATTTCCCTACGCCGCATAATATGCCTTTTGTAGTTTTAGGCACGGGACTCTTGTGGTTTGGCTGGTTTGGGTTTAATGCCGGGAGTGCTCTTGCGGCAAATGGATTAGCGGTGAATGCCTTTGTGGTCACCAATACTTCAGCAGCAGCTGCGGGTTTAAGCTGGGCCTTGATTGAATGGTGGCGTAACGGAAAGCCAACGATATTCGGCGTCTGTTCCGGGGCTGTCGCGGGATTAGTCGCAATTACGCCGGCCGCTGGTTTTGTCAGCGTGATTCCTGCCATAATTATCGGTTTATTAGTAAGCGTATTCTCTTTTATTGCCGTAGCCGTGATTAAGCCGAAATTAGGATACGATGATTCGCTGGATGCCTTTGGCGTGCACTGCATAGGCGGAATCTGGGGCGCTTTGGCAACCGGATTGTTCGCCTCAAAAGCCGTTAATCCTAACGGTGCCGATGGCTTATTCTTTGGTAATCCTAAGCAATTGCTCGTGCAGCTTTTAGCGGTTTTGGTAACCTTAGTTTATACCTTTACTATTACCTTTATTATTTACAAACTCGTAGATTTGGTTATTGGCGTAAGGGTAGGTGAGAAAGAGGAGTTGATGGGTCTTGATTTAACCCAACACCATGAAAGAGCCTATACGGTGTTGGAATAATATCTTAGCGCCGACCAGAGGTCGGCGTAAATTTAAACCAATACGCCAGAGGCAGGTTTAAATTTAGGGAGGGCAAATTATGAAACTAATTATCGCAATAATTCAGCCGGATAAATTAGAAGAAGTAAAAGATGAACTTTATAAAGCCGAAGTTAATCTCATAACGGCAAGCGAGGTTTTAGGTCATGGCCGCCAGAAAGGCATTACCGAGATTTACCGCGGTGCCAAAGAAACAGGCAATCTTTTAAGGAAAATACGCCTTGAGATTGCAGTTAATGAGAATTTTGTTGAACCGACTATAAAAGCAATCATCAAAGGTGCAAAGACCGGAGAGATTGGAGACGGCAAGATATTTGTTCTGGATTTGCCGCAATGCATAAGAATTAGGACAGGCGAGACAGGAGGCGTGGCGATAGGATAAATGAATAGTTAAACCAATAACATGAAACTCCGCGCATAGCGCGGAGTAAAATTCAACCTAAGCGCTAGAGGCAGGTTGAATTTTAGGAGGAAAAGATGACCAAGAGGACGAAAGAGGATATTTTAAAACTGGTAAAAGACAAAGATGTGAAGTTTATCAGGTTATGGTTTACCGATGTGTTAGGTCAGGTGAAAAGTTTTGCCATAACTGATAATGAATTAAAGGGCGCCCTGGAAAGAGGTATGGGTTTTGACGGTTCATCCATTACCGGTTATCAGGATATTGAGGAATCAGATATGATTGCCGTGCCTGATCCGGATACCTTTACGCTGGTTCCCTGGAGGCCAAAAGAAAAAGCAGTAGCGAGGATGATTTGCAATATCTTAAACCCGGACAAGACCCCTTATGAGGGAGATCCCCGCTATGTTTTAAAGAAAGCTCTTGAGCGGGCAAAAAAGATGGGATTCGATCATTATTATGTAGGACCGGAGCTCGAATATTTTTATTTTAAAAACGACCAGGCTACAGAAATACTGGACAAAGGAGGTTATTTTGATCTGACTACCTTAGACGTGGCCAGCGACTTAAGGCGGGAGACAATTTTAGCCTTGGAGCAGATGGGTGTACAGATAGAATATTCCCATCACGAAGTTGCGCCTTCTCAGCATGAGGTGGATATGTGCTATAAGGATGCTTTACAGATGGCAGACAGCGTCATTACCTATAGAGTAGCAGTTAAAGAAATCGCCAACAAGTTTGGCGTCTATGCCACCTTTATGCCCAAACCCATATTCGGCCAGAATGGTTCCGGAATGCATACGCATCAATCGCTCTTTATTGGCGATAGGAACGCCTTCTTTGATGCCAAATCCAAAGATAATCTTTCGGAAGTCGCGCAACACTATATCGCAGGGCTGCTAAGACATGCAAAAGAGATTAGTTTAATCTTTGCCCAAACCGTAAATTCTTACAAAAGGTTAGTCCCGGGCTATGAGGCACCGGTATATATTGCCTGGAGCCGTAGAAATAGAAGCGCCCTTATTAGGGTCCCTTATTATCATCCCGGACAAGAAAAGGCAACGCGCTGTGAATTTAGGGCCTGTGATCCAGCATGCAATCCTTATTTAACCTTTGCAGCCATGCTTCATGCAGGCCTTGAAGGAATTGAGAAAAAATATAAAGTGCCAGCTCCCATGGAGAAGAATCTGTATCATCTAACGGACGCAGAAAGAAAAGAAAAAGGAATAGAAACTCTACCCGATAGCCTTGGGTATGCCATAGCAATAGCGGAAGATAGCGCGCTGGTAAAAAAGATTTTAGGAGAACACATATTCCCCAGATTTATTGAGATTAAAAAGAAAGAGTGGAACGATTACCGCATCCAGGTTTCTGAGTACGAGTTAGATAAGTATCTTCCGATATATTGAGAGCGGGTAAATTATTAATATAAGGAAAAAATGAAATTTAAACACTATCCTAAAAAACAAGGTTTATACGATCCTACCTTTGAACACGATTCCTGCGGGGTGGGTTTTGTCTGCGATATAAGGGGGAGAAAATCAAATGAGATTATCAGGCAGGGCCTTGAAGTTTTAAGACGTCTCTCTCATCGTGGTGCAACCGGATCTGACCCAAAAACCGGCGATGGCGCAGGGATATTAATTCAGATTCCGCACCGTTTCTTTACAAAGGTATGCGCTGAAATAGGAATTAATTTACCTTGCGCAGGCGACTACGGTACAGGCTTGGTATTTTTGCCTGCTGATAAAGGAGAACGCCAGTATTGTAAAAAAGTATTCGCCAAATTTATTAGAGAAGAAGGCCAGATTCTTTTGGGTTGGCGTAATGTCCCGGTTGATGATTCTGATATAGGAAAGACTGCTCAAGAGACTCAAGCCATGATCGAGCAGGTATTTATTGCCAAAAATAAAAAGGTCAAAGACCAGCTTACCTTTGAAAGAAAGCTTTATGTGATTAGAAAGCTCGTCGAAAACTCAATTCGTACGTCAAACTTAAAACAGAAAAATTTTTTTTATATCACCAATTTATCCAGCCGCACGATTTCTTATAAGGGATTGCTTATGCCCCAACAGCTGGATAAGTTCTTTCTTGACTTAAGAGACGAAACCTTAGAGAGCGCCTTGTGTTTGGTTCATTCCCGTTATAGTACCAATACCTTTCCTACCTGGGATTTGGCGCAACCATTTAGATTTCTGGCGCACAATGGAGAAATCAACACCTTGCGGGGAAATATCAATTGGATAAGCGCAAAAGAGGGATTGCTCCAGAGTAAGCTTTTTGGCAGAGATATTGAGAAAGTAAAACCAGTTATTGTGCCAGGGGGTAGTGATTCTGCAAGTATTGACAATATTTTTGAGCTTTTGGTGCTTGCAGGAAGAGATCTTGCGCATGCCATGATGATGCTTATCCCTTCTGCCTGGGAGCAGGATAATTTTATGGATGAGAAATTAAAGGCCTTCTATAAGTATCAGGCCTGTCTAATGGAGCCCTGGGACGGTCCGGCTGCGATTGCCTTTACTGACGGAATCTCTATCGGCGCTGTATTGGATAGAAACGGACTTCGCCCGGCACGTTATCTTGTCACTAAACGCGATTCCGTAGTGATGGCTTCTGAAGTTGGGGTGTTGGATATCCTCCCGGAAGAGATTGCTTATTCCGGAAGATTGACGCCAGGAAAGATTTTCTATATTGATACACAGCAAGGAAGGATTATTAGCGATGAAGAGCTAAAAACCACAATTTCGAAAAGACGGCCTTACGCAAAATGGCTGAAGGCAAATATGCTAGAGTTGGATTCTTTAAAGTACGCACGACCCAAAACGTCTGCCTGCCGGCAGGCAGGGCGCGACGCACAGCATGATATTACTAGTTCTTTAAAAGCCTTTGGATATACGCGCGAGGACTTAAAGTTTATCCTCCAACCAATGGCAGAAAAGGCACAGGAGCCTATTGGTTCAATGGGTAATGATACGCCTCACGCTATCCTCTCAAACAGGCCTCAGTTGCTCTACAATTACTTCAAGCAATTATTTGCCCAGGTAACCAATCCTGCCATCGACCCCATACGCGAAGAGGTAGTAATGAGCCTGGAATGTTTTATGGGGCAGCGTAAGAACCTGTTAGATGAGACGGCCGAGCATTGCCGTAAGGTGCACCTTAAGCAGCCGATACTGACCAATGAAGATTTAGAGAAATTGCGCGGCATCCGCAAAAAAGGATTTAAGAGCAAGACTATTTCGCTTTTGTTCAAAGCAGGAGATAAAAACGATTTTATGAATGCGTTAGACAGGATATGTAGAGAGGCCTCCTGTGCGGTTCAGGAAGGTTATTCGTTTGTTATTTTGAGTGACCGCGGGGTCAACAAAGAATACGCTGCCCTGCCGGCACTATTGGCCACTTCAGCCGTGCACCATCATTTGGTGGGCGATACCTGTCGCTCTCAGATTGCCTTAATCGTTGAGAGCGCTGAACCAAGGGAGGTGCATCATTTTGCCCTTTTGTTCGGTTACGGGGCAGGGGCTATTAATCCCTACCTTGCTTATGAGGCCATAGGTTATCTTGTACAGGAAAAACAATTAGAGCTCGATGTTAAGACCGCCCAGAAAAATTATATAAAAGCGGTCAACAAAGGGATCCTGAAGATCCTCTCTAAGATGGGAATCTCGACACTGCAGAGTTATCGGGGCGCACAAATATTCGAGGCGCTTGGTTTGGATAAAGAAGTTATCCAGCGCTGTTTCACCGGCACCGTATCTCGAATCGGAGGGGTTGACTTCAACGTTATTACCCAAGAGACACTTATAAGACATCATGATGCCTATCCGGAAAGAGAAATACCCATGCCGTATCTTGCTACAGGCGGGATATATCAATGGAAGCGCGACGGTGAATTTCATCTCTGGAATCCGGATACCATTACCGCACTCCAAGACGCTACCCGCAACAATGATTTCCAGAGATATAAAGAATTCGCGCAACTTATTAATGACCAATCGCAGAATCCGACAACCTTACGCAGCTTGTTAAAATTTAAGAAAACAAAACCTATCCCTATTGGAGAAGTTGAGCCAGTTGAATGTATATTTAAGCGTTTTGCTACGGGCGCAATGAGCTTTGGGTCAATCAGTAGAGCGACTCACGAAACGATTGCTCTTGCCATGAACAGATTAGGAGGTAAATCAAACACCGGAGAAGGCGGAGAGGACCCGGCACGTTTTATTGGTTTATCTAATGGGGATTCTACAAGGAGCGCAATAAAACAAGTTGCTTCCGGCCGTTTTGGCGTCACCACGAATTATTTAGTAAATGCCGATGAATTACAGATAAAGATAGCTCAGGGCGCAAAACCCGGAGAAGGAGGACAATTACCCGGACATAAGATAAGCCAGATTATTGCCAAAACACGTTATACGACACCGGGAGTGACTTTAATTTCGCCTCCGCCGCACCATGACATTTATTCCATTGAGGATTTAGCGCAGTTAATCTTTGACCTGAAAAATGTAAACCCGAATGCGCGCATCAGCGTAAAATTGGTTTCTGAGGTTGGGGTAGGAACTGTTGCTGCTGGAGTGGCTAAAGGCCACGCAGACACGGTCCTTATTTCAGGCGGAGACGGAGGGACCGGTGCCTCGCCTTTAAGTTCAATAAGACATGCAGGGCTTCCTTGGGAATTAGGTTTGGCTGAGACGCATCAGACATTAGTTTTAAATGATTTAAGGAGTAGGGTGCGGCTGCAGACTGACGGACAGATGCGTACCGGTCGCGATGTAGCCATTGCCTGTCTCTTAGGGGCAGAGGAATTTGGTTTCTCTACTTCGGTTTTGATTATTTTAGGCTGCGTCATGCTTAGGCACTGTCATTTAAACAACTGTTCAGTGGGTATAGCTACTCAGGATGAAATCTTAGAGGCAAGATTCCGGGGCAAACCAGAATACATCATAAATTATTTTCATTTTGTCGCAGAAGAGTTGCGTCAGATTATGGCCAGTTTAGGCCTGCGCACCATTGATGAGATGGCGGGAAGAACAGATTTAGTGGAATTAAATAGCGATATCTTGCCGTGGAAGGCAAAACAAATCGATTTTTCAAAAATCCTCTATAAACCTGAAGCAGCGAATACCGTAGGAACTCATTGTGCTGTAGAGCAGAATCATGGGATAAACAAAGTTTTAGATTTGAAACTAATCGAGTTAGCGCAACCCGCATTTGAAAAGGGCGAACCAGTAAGAGCGGCATTAGAGATAAATAATACAAATAGAAGCACAGGCGCTACCTTAAGTGGCCGGGTATGCAAGGTTTTTGGAGAAGAAGGACTTGCTGATAATACCATTCATTTTAAATTTAAAGGAGTGGCGGGTCAGAGTTTTGGAGCCTGGCTTGCCAAAGGCATCACCTTTGAGCTGGAAGGGATGAGCAATGATTATATAGGTAAAGGTATTTCTGGCGGGAGGATTATTGTTTATCCTGATAAACAGGCAAATTATAAATCAGAAGAAAATATCATTATTGGCAATACTGCGTTTTACGGCGCAATTAGCGGTGAGGCATATATTAGGGGAGTAGCGGGAGAAAGATTCTGCATCAGAAACTCTGGTCTAAATGCCGTGGTTGAAGGAGTGGGAGACCATGGGTGCGAGTATATGACTGGCGGAAGAGTCCTGGTAATAGGTGCAACAGGAAGAAATTTTGCTGCTGGCATGTCCGGCGGAATAGCTTATGTCTATGACAAAGACGGAAATTTTAAATACAGATGTAATCCAGAGATGGTGGAGCTAGAGAAGCTTTCAACAGAGGATGCACGCATTATTTATAATCTGGTGAGCAACCACCATAAATATACACAAAGCGAAGTAGCCTATAGGATTTTGGATAATTTCAGCCGTTCAATATATAAATTTGTTAAGGTGATGCCTAGAGAATATAAACGGATTTTAGAGATGAAAGAGATAGAAGAAATTCCCGAATTACAAGAGGTTTTGGATGGGTGAGCTGAGAGGTTTTCTAAAAGTAGAGAGAAAAACAACAGAATCGCGTCCGGTATGCCAACGGCTAAAGGACTTTCGCGAAGTAGCTTCCCTTGCGACTTGTGAACATTCCCAAGAGCAGGCATCGCGTTGCATGGATTGTGGTACACCTTTTTGCCATTGGGGATGTCCAATTGGAAATTACATACCCGAATGGAATGATTTAGTTTTTCGCGGGCATTGGCAGAGGGCACTTCAACTTTTGACCGCGACTAATAATTTTCCGGAAATCACCGGAAGGATTTGCCCGGCATTGTGCGAATATTCCTGTGTTCTGGGAATAAATGATGACCCTATAACCATAAGAGAGAATGAATTAGCGATAATTGAGTATGCCTTCCAGAAGGGTCTGCTCAAACCGCAACCGCCTAATAAGCGCACTGGAAAGCAGATAGCTATAGTAGGTTCAGGGCCGGCAGGCTTGTCTTTGGCGGATCAACTGAATAAGGCTGGTCATTTAGTAGTGGTTTTTGAAAAAGCGGATAAAATCGGGGGGATACTACGTTATGGTATCCCTGATTTTAAACTAGAAAAATGGGTACTAGAACGCAGAATTAATCTCCTAAAGAAAGAGGGGATTGTGTTTAATACAAGTGTTTGTGTAGGTAAAGAATTAAAAGCTAAATATTTAAAAAAGGAGTTTGACGCTATCTGTTTGGCTGTGGGTTGCGGCGTACCGCGAGATTTAAATATAGAAGGTAGGGGTTTATCAGGGATTCACTTCGCTATGGATTACTTAATTCAGGCGAATAAGAAGGTTAACCAAGAATTAATTCCTTTTGATAAATTAATTGATGCAAAAGGTAAAAGAGTTGTGGTGATTGGTGGTGGCGATACGGGTGCGGATTGCGTGGGAGTTGCGCATCGCCAAGGCGCAAAATGCGTGGTGCAGATAGAGCTTTTAGCTAAACCACCAGAATGTCGA
>Ga0315290_10003566_pt1 | contig 11124 bp, 20 predicted proteins | sample YL17G12_0_MG_FD_203627 | JGI IMG/M metagenome (GOLD analysis project Ga0315290, IMG submission 203627) | Sediment microbial communities from Yellowstone Lake, YNP, Wyoming, USA - YL17G12_0 | ecosystem: Environmental > Aquatic > Freshwater > Lake > Sediment | place: USA: Wyoming | collected...
CCATGCTACATTTTCTGCAATAGGTGAAGTATTTGATATTCTATTAACTCGATCTTGAAAACCAATATGACCCATTGGAGTAGCACCAGAAACAATATTTTGACTATGTTGTCTTGCTATACTACTAACATAATCATTTAAAATTAATTTAGTTAAACCTCGAGATATTCGGAAATTGTTAATCCCTTCATATACCCCTCGTTCAATGTGGGATTGATCTAAAATAATAGTATGAGGAGCTATATAAGTATGAGGTGCTACTTTATGTTTTCTTTTGTGTTTGCTCTTATACTTATGCTCACCTGCATACCCATTAGCTGTAAGACATAAACATAAAATACAACACATATGATATGTTAATTTTTTCATGTTTTATAATATTGTTAAATTTACTCCAAAATATTATAATAGCCTTTTAATTAAAAATATACTTCGATATTTATAATAAATACTAAAAATAACACGGGTATGTATATGATAACATTTAAGCAATTTATAGTTGAAACAATTGAACAGCCTGTTGATTGGAAATGGATTCAAAAATATAAAGATCAATGGACTGCGTATTTTGAAATAAATAGCATACAATATCACGTTGTTATCGGTCAAGATGATGAAATTACTACAATGTGGGATATGGTATTTACGACAGTTAATTTACCGATTAGTAAAGGTATGTTTGATCTAACTGGAACTGGGAATGCGTTTATTGTATTTAGTACTGTAAAACAAGTTATTGGAAATTTTATTAATAAAAATCCGCAAGTTCAAACTCTTGTATTTACAGCTCAAGGTGAATCAAGAAAGAAATTTTATGATAGATGGTCTAAACAAATAGCTCAATCGATTGGAAATTGGCATGTTAGAATTATTGATAAATCTGTTCGAAAATACGTTTTAAGTAAACCTCAATCGTAAAGTATTAGTTATTGATTTTATGTACAATATTATAATATATTTCAAGTTTATCAGGAGATATTGGCCAACCAATTAAATCAACTTTCCCAGTTTTGATTAAATCACATATATCGTCCTCATCAAACCTATTCATTCTATGAAGTTTTAAAGTAACTAATCCACTAGGTGAAGCTATTTTAATATTATTTGATACTATTGCTGTCTCAGATACTTTTTGAACAACATCGTTTGGTAGATTCTTTATAAATTCTGATGTAATAACTTCAATCTGAGTTATAGTATGCTGAAAAGCACATAATCTAGTTCGTTTAAATCCTGTAACTTTACAAGGTATATCTTGTCTAGATGAAAATAAAATATCAATTTCCTTTGTTACCTTTGGTTTTATATGATATCCAACAGCTACACTATCAATCAAAATCCAATTTCCATGAAAGTTATTGTTCCAATCAATTAATGCTTGAATAATATCAGTTACAACAATAGATTTAAACAATGTCTTCACACTGTTGTTAATTGAATTCATTTTTAATATATTTCTTAATTTTTATATATTCTCAATTCATAATATTGTATATTATATAATATTTATAAAATTATATCAACGATATTATTATTAACTATATAGTATACACTTTTTATTTACGTCTTTTTTTATGTCTTTCTTTTGTTTCATCTGATTTATCATAATAATCAACAGGCTTATTTTTAACCCATTTAATAAAAGAAATAATATCTGGATGTTCAAGCAAACGTTCTACTGTATGATAATAATTCTTCATTTCTCGTTCAGTTATAGCTGAATGTAACCGCTGATGACATACTTTATGAATCGTAATCCCCTCAGACTTCTTATTGAATGTTTTTGGAACGAGATGGTGAAATTGAATAAAATTACCCGTTAATGGACGACCACAAATTGGACAAACCATAATTACATATTTATAATTTTATAATTTCAAATACGTGTTTAAGCTCAGGGTATTTATCATAATTTCGTTTATTACACTTAACTTCTTCTAGTGCGTCCCAAGCACGATTAGCAAAATATAATGCATTTTGCATCTCTTGTACAGGAATTCGACCTGCAATTGATTCTGGTAAATATGTATCTTCAGGTATTTGTTCAACACTAACCATATGTGCTGCAATATATACCTCAACAAACCTAGCCTTGTGATGTATATTTGTGCTCATTCTTCAAATAACTGTGTGGTATTTGTTTCAATATCAATAGCAATTGCATCAGCTTTTATGATTTGTAACCCTGCCCAAGCGGCTTCAGCTGCATATAATGCATCTTCTGCAGACTGGGCAGCAATATTATCTCGCTTACCATCATATTGCGAATAACAATTAGAAAGCTCTGTTTGCACCATATACTGAACAATATATTGTTCTATAAAACGAATTTTACACGCATTCATGTTGACCTCTTATTTAATTTCTTCAATAAATGTATTTGTAATAGGAACTTGTACGTACCCATTAACGCTCCAAAAATAGTAATACCCTTTATCACTTGTAGTTACTTTACCACTACGAATAGTCCATGATTTGCTAGTTGGACCATTTGAAAATGTGACTAAATAATTTCCCTTCAAATATTCAACGGACTTTCTTGCAAATGCATTTTTTTGATCTTGGTTAATACTAAAAGTAATTACAATATATACAATAAGAATTGACAGTCCAATTCCGGTTCCAATCCAATAACTTTTTTTCACCTTATTTACCTGCTACTTTAACAACCATGTTGTGAAATTTAAGAGCTGTTAATAAATCATACCCCGTAATTGATATAATCTCTTTAATGGTTGCCGCAAATATCTCAGGATTAATACCATTATTAATTGATGAATTCAATTTGTTAGTACATACTAACGGTGGTTCAATTAATGAGTTATTTGTATTTTGTAGGTTTGTAGGTAATCCAAGTTCCTCTACAGTAAAATAAGCAGTTATATCAATCTGCCTTACTGCCCAATGATTATGTCGTTCCTTCCGTAAATCATATTGATCACCTGGCTTTAATAGTCTAGTATTAGGTAATAATCCTAATAACGGCTTTGCTGAAACTACTGCACTGTTATTAAATATTATCGGATAATGATGTGAAGGGATATAACGCAACTGGTTTAATCTATTACTGTGATGAAAAGTAAACTCCCAACGACCATACAATGGATTACTTAAATAATCAGCTTGACATTGATAATCAAACGTGAAACAACAGTTTGATATATTATTATCTTTAGTATCTTTATCCACACTGAATACAGGTATTAACTGTTTTATTCCCGGGTTCATATTAGTCACCTTGAATATGCTGCATAATAAAATCAACAGCACGATACTTATCACATTTAAATAACTTCATAATAGTTGTTAATGTTATACCTGCGATATCAATATCGACTGAAACTGGAACTGGAACTGGAACTGGTGATACTGCTCCAATCACAGCAGAATTATCTAATTGTGATTTTAACGGATTAAGCGGTTGTGTAATTTGTTTTAATCTAGATTCTGGGAAATAATCCATTAATTTACATTTACGTTTGCTCACATTCTTGAAAGCAGATAACCGATAATCGTAACGGTTATTTGTATCTATACGTAATGTATTTGGTTTTAATCCAATATAAGGTAAAAATGATCTACATATTCTACCTGTTTTAGGAGATACCAACGGGTATTGTTCTAATGGAAAAAAATCCAGTACTGTTCCAGGTCGCCCTACATTGTCTGTTTCAAACCACCTTCCAAGTAATGCACATTCAGCATTTTGTTTTGTGTCCATAATGAGGGTGACATGACTATCAATACATCCTGCACGCTTAACCGCTACAACAATACTTACACCTTTACCTTCTTCTTCAACTTTTTTGTTTATAGTAATCATAATATTATCTTCTATTGTGTTGATTCTAAAACCAATATTATAAACTAAATTATAGATAAAATCAACTATTTATTACTAAAAAATAATTATATTAATTAATTTTAATATATATAATTATTTTTTAAGTTTATTTGGAATAATAACTTGATGTAACCAATGATCATCTGTTTGTACGTGGTTCTTTCTAACATACTTAGCTACTGATGTACCAAAATCACGATATTCAAACCCGGATGATAACCTCATAACAAACCCTTCTTGTCTCTCTAAATCTAAATTGTTTGCTAATTCTATAATTGTTTTTTCATTGAATTTTCCTCTCCATAATTCAGGAACAATATGCACTCCTATTGAATTACAATGGTGAATCGTTGAGTCCCAATTTAAACAATAATTGTCTTCATCCCATATCGAAAATGCGTAAAAATAGTTCTCTAACTCATTGTATTCTATGGAGTGTTTTGCATATAGATTTTCCCCACAGATGCGCCAACCAGAAGGTATATTATGTGTGATTTTGCTATGAAACGCTTTAACCCAATCGCGAGCTGGATGGTGGGTGCTATCGATAGAGCGAGCGTGTTGATAATAATCAGAATAACAAGTAGTATTTTCCCCATCCATTTTTTCTGATACTATCACTTCTTTGTTGATAAAGTGATCTAGATTTGATAATACTTTATCGTCTCTAGTAGTACCAGGAGAAAATGGAACATGAGGAGTTTGTGGGTATTTGTATCTTGGATTCATACTATTAATATGTATTTGATTTCCATAATTTTAAATCATCGCCATTTGCTAAAAATGTAATTATGTGTCGTGATTCATATTCTGTTTGAATTAATTCTCCACCACCATATTCCATAACTTCTATTTGATAGTATGGTTGTGCGTTATTTGGTAAATGTATTACTCGACCACATTCTGAGTTATTATGAGTACAACCAGATCTTATTTTCCCGTCGTATATAACAACGTCACCAATTTTGAATTTGGGGGTATATGTTTCATTAGCAATCATAATTTACATACGACTAATTGGTAATTCTTTATTAGTAATTAACATACGTTTCATAAGATGTCTTCATGCCAATCAATATTATCAATATCTTTCGAATCTTCTAATAAAACTTCATCAATTTTCATAAAATACCTATCTAATGTTTACGAATATTATATATTATTTATAAAATATTATCGACAATAGGTTACTAAACTACTAATTTACTTAATTGTTTTCTGCGTTTAAATATATTGATAATTCTATGATCGTTTCATCTGGTGTTGCAAATCCATCTTTGAACTTAGGATGAGCACCAAATGTCATCGGAAATGTTTCAGTTCCACATAACACATACCACCTAAATATCCCACTTAAATTAAAATTCTTAATAAAATACGTATGACTGTTAATTGATTGTACAACTTTATACGCAACTGGAACTAATGTTATTTCTGACATTTAATTACCTTATTACAAAAAAATAACATCAATATGTGATGTTATGTTATGTTTTTAATTTTATGTTAAAAGCATGTTGGTTGTGCTACAGCTCGTGTTAATGCCATTAACCCCGTTTGCAAATCTGTTTGCCCAATTGCAATCCATCTTAAATCAATATTATTAATTGATTTTAACTTATTAATTAAACCTTCTAATTCACTACCTTTTATCTTTATCTCATTCATTAAATCAATCTCTTCTTGACTTAAATCACGATATCCCTTAATTTGTTTGTGTTGATTGTCCATATAATACTCCTTTATTAAATTGTAGAGTATTTATAATTTGTTTTTATACTGTGTATGAAATATAAAATTCACCAGTGTCATCCATTTTAGCTTTACATTCTGAAATATAATAACCAAGTGGTTCACATGGCATTACTATATTTTGCAATGTTTCTTCGTTTATTCCATGAGATACCATTAGTGTACCACCAAATAAATCTTTATCTCGAAAAGTCATTAAGTATATTTTTATCATAAATCTTTGAGTTATTTATATCAATTTGGTTTTTAAATACTGCAGTAGAGAATCATCAAGATATTGTTGTGTTTTTTTCATAATTAATTCAATAATCTCTTCTATACTTAAATCTGATGATAACTCTATTGCGACGCATAACTCCATAACATCATTAAGTGTTTTGTCATAAATAATGTCCATGTTGTCGAGTACTTGTTGTTTCTCAGCAGGGCTTTCGGTAGATGCTGAGAATAGTATAGCTTCTTTCGCTACGATAAAAGCGATATTATCAATAGCTTGCTGTAAACCCGCCGGTGTTAATTTCTCTATCATACTTAAATTATTCCAAATAACGATAAACCAACTATAATTATAATTATTAATCCTATAATTATACAAACTGAACTCCATATCTTCTCACTATCTTTTTCTATGTTAACCTCTTTAGCGATATTTTCAAACCAAGCACCTAATAAAATTAAAACAAATACAACAATTATAAATTCGTATAATTCCTTCCACCATTGTTTACTAAATCTTTTCAATTTTAACCTCATCCTTGATTGCGATGTTAATGAGTTTAATTACTCATAATAATCGTAATTGGTAAATTATCCAATATGTTGGCTTTTTTAATTTGGTTATATACAAACTCTTCTGTTGATAATTTCATAATGTATTTTCTTATACTTTGTTGAATATATTATATACTAACTACAAAGAAAAATCTACTTTATAATATCGTTACTATATAACCATCCTTAACTACTAATATACCGTTAATTGTATCAATTCTACAAGTCATTAATTGCTTTATGTTGTCTTCATGGTCTGATATTATTTGCCGCTTTAATTCATCTACATCTAAATTAAGCGTTCTCTCTAAATAACGCACAACTGAATGCGCTGTAACTATATCAAGTGTGTCTCGCTTGTCAATATCTATCTGCTTCTCTAATAAATTGATCTTATTTCTGACAACATTAGACTGCTTGATTAATTCGTCTATTTTTTTTTGTATTTTAATTCTTTCTACAAATAACTCCTGCAAATGTTCTTGCTTGTTCATACAATACCTTACCCTTTTTTCTTTATGTCTTCTATATTAATTAATATAATTTCACCTTGGGGTTTATTGTTCTTTGTTTCTTCGGTCAATTGTTACAACTTTTGAATCAGACATTATTATCTCGATAATGGTTTACAAATTTTGTTTTTGAAATTGGTGTAAATTAATGTTGGCGTACGATCTATATACGGAATGTCATCAACGTTTGCAGTTACAGAATGTGGGTCATTATTACAGGTTAAATAACGCTCTAATTTCATTAACTTAGCCTTATTCTTCCTGTTTTCCCTGTCTTCTAACGCAATTATTATTCTTTCTATTACCATACCTATGAAAATATATGGTGCAGAACACCATTCTAATATCTTTGCATCCCACCCGCCTGTTACATGTATCCACGATATAATCCATTGTATAAATAATACTATACACGATACTATACCTACAAATATTAATATACAAGTGTAAATTATTAATGGCGTTAATACTAATATTAATATCTGTAAAGGTAATGATAATACATGACCCCATGTTATTAATGTTTGTATTGCTATTAATATAGATAATATCCATATTAATGGGATTCTGTGGAATATTTTTAATCCTATTATGAATAATTGGTTTAATGGTATATCATCTGTATTGATTGCTGCTGCAGCTTTAACTATTTTTTTAATATAATGTATCCCCATATCTTTCATGGAAAAACAACTATATGTTAATGGATGCTTAAAATAATATTTGGGAATGTCTACAAAACCTACTAATGCATAACATAAATACAAAAATACCATACTAATTACTCGCAAAAATAATTCTGGAATAATAAATAATAACTTTAATGGAAAGAACATAAATCTACGCCTTAATTGACATTCATCAACTAATGTTGTGTCTTGATACCGGTTTATTAAATTTAATATCCATTGTGGTGGCTTTTTACCAAATAATTCCTCTGGTATGTTAATATTGTAATTTAATGCCTTTGCAATAAACTTAATATCAATATCATAAGATTGCTTTGTACCTAATCTTTTTAGTGTTTTAGATTCAACTGACATATATACTCGTGTGTCAAAATGATTATACGTGAATGAATGAATTGAATCTTTTTGTAGTGCACCTATTGAATAACATTTTAATTCACCTTCTTGCATTCCCAAAATATATGCGTTTATACATACACGACCTGATTTTGATAAAGGTACATATGCAATAAATTGGTTTAATGGAAATAAATGCCGCTCTTCCCAATAATCTGTGTATTCATTCTTATCTATTTGTCGCATGTATTGAACCTGAATACAAACTTGCGGACTGTGATATTCACTTTCATTAATATTGTCCAATAACACCTTAGTTAAACACCACCTAACTGGTATTGATGCGTTGTCAATCGATCCGTCTTTTTTACCAATGACTAATTCCATACCACTTTGCGGTTTTGATTCATCAAGTGAATCTTTGGTTAAGTTAATTGTATTTTTGTTCATGTTATTTTTAAATTGAGTTGGTTGAGTATACATTATATATTTTATGAATGATTATATAATATTTACATGAGTTAATCAAGCTGAGTTATTCATAAAATAAATAACCCTTCAGCATAGTTGTATACTGAGGGGTTATTTGTAAAAAAGTTTAGTACATACTGGTTTTATATCGGTTTGAGCTCAATTTGTAATGGATCACTGTTTCCACCTATTAAAATGGTGTCTTCTGGTATTAACCCTACTCGCTTTAATGCAATAACAGTTTCTGGACATTTCATTGCGTTAAGCAACTTAGCTGGCGATGGTCGACCAGTAGCTATTATTTCCGATTGTATTTCACGACCTATCATTACTGTAAATTCGTTAACAGCGTTAACTTCAAACATTTGCTCGTCTGTATAACCTGGAATTCTTGTAAGTTCAACTTCTTCATATAATTCATTTAATAGTTTTTTTAAGTTTTCAATCTCATCAAGGTTTAATAAGAACGCTTCTTGTTGTGCTGGGAAATGACTTTCCGTTTCGAGAATATCTGCTTGTAAATTTAAAATAATATGTTTTAATCCACCAGTTTTTTGTAAATAATCTAATTCTTCTAATTTAGCTTGGTATTTTAAATTACTTACTTTTTCAAGAGCTGCAGCACGAATACGCCCTTCTAGAAATCCCTTTAATGTTTTAATCTTTTCCCATGGGGTTTCACCTATAACTAAATATCGATAATTAAATTCTGAATTAAGTTTTGATGCCATGTTTCTTCCTTTGTTGAATTAATTGTATGATATTTATGCTATTGAATAACCGGCTGCGGCTGCGGTGTATCGCACTGTTCCTACTCCAGCTGTGTCTGCAGCTAATACTCCTAAATTGGAAACAAGATTGGTTACGTATACACTTCCAAAACCAAATATGGCTTTGTCTCCTCCATATCCAGCTGCAGATAATGCATAACGACTGGTTCCTAATGTACCTTGCTCAGTCCCCATTGTACCTAAATTGGTGATAAGTTGTGTTGTGTTCATATATGAGAAACCATCATTTGTACCAAATCCAAATATAGCTTTGTCGGTTCCGTATCCAGCTGCTGCTAATGCATAATGACTAGATCCCCCAGTGAAGTCACTAGCAATTACTCCTAAATTAGAAACACGGTTGAATATGTTAATACCGGTTGTACCTGAAATTATACCATTACCAAATATGGCTTTGTCTCCTCCATATCTAGCTGCAGCTAGATATGCTCTGGCAGTTCCTACTCCAGCTACATCTGCAGCAACTACCCCTGTGTTACTAATAAGATTGGTTATTGCAAATACGAACATGTTGATACCAAATCCGAATATAGCTTTGTCAGTTCCGTATCCCGCCGCTGCTAACGATGATCGGGCAGTTCCTACTCCAGCTACATCTGCAGCAACTACCCCTGTGTTACTAACAAGATTGGTCATTGAAACATAATAATCAATTCCTCTGTCTACACCAAATGCGAATATAGCTTTGTCAGTTCCGTATCCCGCCGCTGCTAAACGGTATCTGCCAGTTCCTACTCCAGCTATATCTGCAGCAACTACCCCTGTGTTACTAACAAGATTTTTCATTGAAAGTCCACTGATGTTGTTATTAGTACCATATGCAAAAATAGCTTTGGTTGGGTTAACTATCCTAAATTTTCCGTAAAAATCATTCATACGAATAGCTCCACTTGGAATACCAGCTAATGTTCTAGTTGCAGCTGCGTTAAGTGATTGCGTTGCGTTACTAGCTAATCCTAATTCTACGTCTATGTTTGAGGTGGAAATGGCTCCACTTGATTGCAATGTCATTGTCTATGCTCCAATATACTTACTTTGATACTAAGAGCTTTTATTGCTTCAATTAATAATGGAATTAATTTCTCATATTGGACTGTTAAATAATTTTGACCACTGATTGAATATTCATTACCAAATTCATCCTTACCTATGTCAAATGGCGCTCGCACGACAATTTGTGGCAATACTTTTTCTACTTGCTGCGCTATAACTCCTACTTGCTCTTTAATATCAGTGTAACCATATACGGCTGCTAATTCATTTGAAGTGAAAGTTACTCCCGATATTTGCATTACTCGGTATAATGCATCATCGATTGGGACTATATTACCCTTTAATCTCTCGTCTGAGTAATAAGCAGTAATATTATTCGTGGCTCTGATTTCACCTGCTGTTCCCGATCCCGCCGTTCCAACACCTAATGAGTTTACTTGGTAATTGTTACCTGTTGCTAATGCGTTTGCAGTTGTGGCTGTTAATGAGTTTCCTGTACATGAGGCAGATGAACCACTGGTGTTTTGGTTTAATGTTGGGAATGTACAACTAGTTAATACTCCACTCGATGGCGTTCCTAATGCTCCACCTGTGTATAATAATGTTTGATTGGAATCAGGCAATGTGAATGTTCGCTCAGCTGTGGTTGGACCAGTGAATTTTGTAAATCCGTTTCCAGTACCCCCGTATGTCGATGCAATTATATTCGTTATTGCTGCACTTCCGTTGAAATTGTTACCGTATATCCCCCTTGCAGTTGTTAATGTTGCAGCACTCCCTCCAATAGATAAATTGGATACCGGCGTGGTGGATAATACCGAAAATGGCGCTGTACCCGTGACTATGGTCGATGTTAGTTGACCAGTTGTTCCTATCGCACCTACTACCTCTAATATGTATGATCCACTTGGCACACATCCTATACCTATGTGCCCGGCACTGTCGAATTGCACCCTTTCAGTCCC
>Ga0315290_10003568_pt1 | contig 11122 bp, 3 predicted proteins | sample YL17G12_0_MG_FD_203627 | JGI IMG/M metagenome (GOLD analysis project Ga0315290, IMG submission 203627) | Sediment microbial communities from Yellowstone Lake, YNP, Wyoming, USA - YL17G12_0 | ecosystem: Environmental > Aquatic > Freshwater > Lake > Sediment | place: USA: Wyoming | collected...
GACGCCCTCGTCTTCCAGCTCCTCGAGGGTCTGCTGGATGAGCATCCGCAGATGCGCCTCGTCGTCGACAATCAGGATTTTCGGCGGCACGCAGAACTCCTTCGCAACGTCCACGCTTCGTGACGGGCACGCGCGTGGCGTGCCGGACTATTGGTAGACGAGGAACAGCACGTGTTCGAGGCCCTTCTCGAAACTCAGCAACTGGACGATCTCCTGCTTCTCCGAGAGGATGGCGTTCAGCAGGATGATGTCGGGCTGGATCGCCACGGCCTTGGCAACCAGTTCCGACCCGCTGGCCTCGGTCACGCTGTAGCCCCTGGCCCGCAGGACGTCGGAGAGCATCTTCACGGCCGAGGCGTCCTCGTCGATGACCAGCACCCGCTTCGCCGATCGGCCCAGCTCGAGCAGGGTCCCCACTTCCTTGAAGAGCGCCGTCATGTCGATCGGTTTGCTGAGATAGCGGTCGACGCCCAGCCGGAACCCGCGCGTCCTGTCCTCGACGATCGACAGGATGATAATCGGGATATCCATGGTCTGCGGGTCGTTCTTGAGCACCGCGGCCACGTCGAACCCGTTGATTTCCGGCATCATCACGTCGAGGATGACCAGGTCGGGCCGCTCGCGCCGCACTTCCGCGAGGGCCTCGCGGCCGTTGGTGGCCACTCGAAGGCGGTAGCCCGCTTCGGTGAACTCCTGTGTGAGGAGCGCGCGAATGTGCGGGTCGTCGTCCACGGCGAGGACGACCGGCCGCTCGTCGGCCGCGCGGGGCGCGGCGGCCACCACCTGCTCGCGGAGCTGCCGGACGAGAACATCGAGGCTGACGGGGCCCCGTGCCGGGGCCGGATCGAGCTTGACGGGCACGACGAACGAGAAGGTGCTGCCCTTGCCCGGCTCGCTCTCCACCCAGATGTGGCCGCCGTGGTGCTCGACGATCTCGCGGCAAATGGGCAGGCCGAGGCCCGTGCCCTTTGGCTTGTCGGTGAGCGTGTCGCCGACCTGCTTGAACTTCTCGAACACCTTCGGCTGATCCGCAGCGGAGATGCCGAGCCCGGTGTCGATCACGCTGACCGCAATCCCGTCGTCCTCCAGGCGGGCCCGGCAGGTGACCGATCCGGCGGCGGTGAACTTCACGGCGTTCGAGATGAGGTTGATGACGACCTGCAGGAGCCGGTCGGCGTCGCCAACCACCGGAGGCAGATCCAGTGCGACGTCCCTGACGAGCGCGAGCCCCTTGTGGTGGAACAGCGACGAGGTGGCGGCCGTGGCGCGATCGATGACGTCGGCCATCGCGACGGTCTCCATGTGCCATTCGAGCTTGCCCGCCTCGATCTTCGCGAGATCCAGCACGTCGTCGATCAGCTTGGTGAGCCGCTCGCCCTCGCTGACCACGACGTTCAGGTTCTCGCCCACCTGCTCGATGGTCTGCCGGACCTTGCGGTCGTCGGTCGTCACCAGCGGGAAGATCCGGTCTTCGAGGCGCTTCTTGATGATCTTGGCGAAACCGAGCACCGAGGTCAGCGGCGTGCGCAGTTCGTGGCTCACCGTCGACAGGAAGGCGCTCTTGGCGGCGTCGGCCTCTTCGGCGGCGGCGCGCGCCTGCTTCGTCTCCTCGAACAGTCGCGCGTTGTGGATCGCCACGCCGACGTTGGCCGCGATGGTCGCGAGCAGGCGCAGGTCCGCGTCGGTGAATCGACCTTCCTTTTCGGTGCTCTGCACGCTGAGCACCCCGATCACCTCGTTGCCGACCGGGATCGGCACGCCGAGGTACGACTTCGCCGCCGCGCCCGATCGCGTGATGTTGAGTTGCGCCGTGCGGTTCCCGATGTCCTCGTTGATCAGCAGCGGCTCGCCCGTCTGTATGATCCGCGACGTCATGCCCACGCCGAACGGCCGCGAGGGAAACTCGTCGCCGTAGCCGTAGTGGAAGTGAATCGTGTTGGTCGCCTTGTCGAGCAGCGCCAGGTAGGCGATCTGGGCGTTGAACACCTGCCGCACCTGTTCGCCCACCAGGGGAATGAGCGCGCCAAGTTCCAGTTCGGACGCGAGGGCGCGACTGATGTTGTCGATGGTCGCCAGCTCCGCCGCGCGCTGGCGGATCTCGCGCTCCTGCTCGTTCAGCTGGCGGTACGCGTTGGCGTTGTCGAGCGCGATGCTCGTGTAGGCCGCCAGGTTCTGCAGGAGATTGAGGTGGTACTCGGTGTACGCGTTCTTCCTGAAACTCTGGGTCGTGATGATGCCCAGCACCCGGTCCTGTCTCACCAGCGGCAGATAGATGAGCGACTCCGGCGCGCGCGAGACCGGCCCGTCCTCGATCTGCCGGCGGCTGTCGTCGTAGCTGCTGAGGTAGCGTCCAAATTCCGTGGTGACGTCGTTGATGAAGACGGGCTTGCGGTTCTCGATGCACCACACCGGGAGCTGGTTCTTGTCGGTGGTGTCCCTGGTGTAGGGCTCGTGGCGCTTGCCCTCCTCGACCGTGAGGCGATATTCGATCTGCTGCTTCTCGGGGTGGTAGAGCCCCACGCCGAACACGGCGGCGTCGGCGAGCTGGTTCGCCCGCTCATAAAGCCGGAAGAAGATCGTGTCGAAATCGAGCGAGGCCGTGATCTCCTTGCCGATCTCGCTCAGCAATTCGACGTTCCTCGTGCGCTGGCCCTCGGACCGCGCCAGCGCCTCCGCCGCGTCGGCGCGAAGCTGCGTCTCACTGAGGCGCGACCGTTCCCGCTCCTTCCCGATCAACCGCCGGCGCTGCACCCGGTCGACCACGAAGATGCCAGCCGCCAGCAGGGCGAGATACAACCCGTAGGCCCACCAGGTGCGATACCACGGAGGCAGGATGGTAAACGCGTACACCGCCTCGCCACTTACCTGGCCGCCGAGGTTCCTGGCCCGCACGCGGAACCGGTAGGTGCCGAAACCCAGGTTGGTGAAGTCCCGGTTGTCTTCCTTCGTCCAGCCGGACCAGCCCGGCTCGAGGCCCTCGAGCATGTACTGGAACTGGTTGGCGGACTCGTCGTCAAAGCTCGGCGCCGTGAACTCGAACCGCGGGGCGTTGTTCTCGTACTTCAGCCTGGGAGGCGCGGCGGCCGCCACGGGGCTGCCGTTGAAGATCGCGGCGCCGTCGTTGAGGTACACGCGACGGATGAGCGCGGAGAACGCCGTGGCGTGGTCTGTGTGGAGACTGGGATCGTAGCGGATCACGCCGTCGCGACCGCCGAACCAGACCACGCCGTCATCGTCGGGATAGATGACCGTCGTCGGAAACCCGCTGATGCGCCCATACGGCTGTTTCTCGACGGTGTACGAGCCATCCGGCTGCCGCCTCGCGACGGCCGATTCCCGGCCGAAGTTGACCCAGACGTTGCCCGTCCCGTCTTCCTTGAGAATGCCGTCGGTACCGGAGCCCTTGGCATCGACCTCCACCACATTGAACAGCGCGTCTGGTGAGAATCGTCCCGTCGCCTTGTCGAAACGGAAGATGGCATCCGTCGAGAGGAAGTACGGTTTGCCCGCGGCCCACGCCACGTTGAGGCCGGTCGGCGGCAACCCCTGCGCGGCACCGAAGCGCTCGATCCGCGGGCTGAGCGGCAGGCTCGCCTCGGATCCATTCGGCGCCGACGACCAGAAGTCGACCCGCACGACGCCGCTCGCCGCGGTGCCCAGCCACAGCCTGCCATCGTCGTCTTCGGCGACGGAGCGCACCTCGTCGCTGACGCCGTTGACCCGTCCTTCGAAGACCCACTTGCCCGCATCCAGCCGAAGCGAGGCGAGTCCGTCGAACAGGCCGACGAACACGCGGCTGGGATTCCTCTTCGAGCGATACAGGACCGCCGCCTGGAACGACCCGGCCACGGCTTCGCGGATGGGGACCGCCTTCTTGCCGTCGATACGGAACACGCCGTCGCCGGTGGCCGCGAGCAACTGGGCCGGAGTCCGCCCGGACCTGTCGTCCACCGACAGGAGCCACCAGGACTGGACGGTCGTGCTGATCCCCTCCACAGGGGCGAATGACGCGGTCGCCTGACGAGGCATGCCCGGTCGAGACGCGGCGCTCGAAGTCGTCAGGTAGTAGACGCCCCTGGAGGTGGCCGCATAAAGGGTCCCGCCGTGCCGGTGGATGAACGACACTCCCCCACCCCTGAGTCCCGACGCACGGTCGAAGGCGGAAACCGGCGACGGGGTCTCGACCCTCGCGATGCCACTTTCGAGGCCGAGCCACAGGGCTCTCTGCCTGTCGGGGAAGACGTAGTAGATGGAGTCCCCGACCCCCGAGGAAGAGTCGAGGCGCTGCTGCAGGCGTCCCTGGCGATCGATAATCGCCATGCCGCCGCCGGTGCTCGCCAGCGCCATCGTGCCGTCCGGCAGCACGGCGCCCCGGTAGAGATCCATCGTCTCGAGCCACCCGTCGATCTCCGTGGGAAAGCGGGTCACCGACGTCCCGTCGGAGAGAAAGAAGCCGTCGGCGCGCGTGCCAATCAGAATCCGGCCCTCGTCGTAGGGCAGGACGACCAAACGCCCCTCGTCGACGAAGCGCCGCCCGCCCGGGACTTCCTCCAGCGCGTCGCCGGCCATCTTCATCAACCCGGTCTCGGGCTGGCCTATGTACAACGTGCCCCCGGCGACCGCGGCACGGTAGAACCGGGTCTGCGGCTTCCAGACACGAAGCCGTCCATCCGACCACCGGAAAAGGTACTGCGGGGACTGGAAGTAGATGCCCTCCGGCGTGAACAGGGTTCGCCAGACGTCCGCGAACCGGCGATTCTCCGCAGGTACGTGCCCGAGCAATGAGACGAACTGCATGTCCCCGCTGGTGTCTGGCGCCAGGTATCCGAACTCGCCGACGGCCCCGACGTAGATCCGGCCCTGGCTGTCTTTCGCCAGCGAACGCGCCGTTGTCTTGTTGGGCATCCTGATCAGCCGCCACGACGCGCCGTCGTACTCCAGGACGCCGACGTTATTGCCGACGTAGATGACTCCGCGGTCATCCTGGATGATGGCCCAGTTCTGCTCCTGCGCGCCGTACTCCTTCGGCGTGTAGTTGCGGACAAAGGGCCGGCCAACCTCGGCGCTGCGCGCCGGCGAGCGGAGCGCCGGCATCGACTGGGGAGCGGCCGGCGGCTGGGACGAGCCCAGGGGCTGCGCGGAGGCGACGGCCGCCAGCAGCAGGGAGACCAGCGAGACGGTGACGCGTGGCATCAAAGGGCTCCAGCCTGCGCGCCCCGGTGCGAGCGGGGCGCGCGCGAACAGTCGCAGCGGCGAAGGATGATATAGAGTTTACACTACACTGAGACGGGTCGTCTCGCCGCCCTCGAGGAAGCGGACGCCGCCAGGAGTTCCCTCTCCACCGTCAGCCGTGGCATCCGCACGCTGCGTCCTTCCCTGCCCGCCGAGGCGCCCGCCCCTGGCGATGGCGATCTCGGCCATCTGGGTGTGTATGATGTGCAGCGACGGGGGTTCATCTGCCGCGCCGGCTTCATCATGGACAACCTGAGCGCCGAGAGGAGAGTCCCGTGCGTGTTTCCGTCGGTACATCGCTCGTCCTCGCGGCGGCTCTGCTGCTACCGGCTGCGCCTCAGCCGGCAGGCTCCGGCAGCTCGGTCGTCGTCACCAATCTCCGCTGCGAGTCCCGCTCGAACCCGCTTGGCATCGACGACACGCGACCGCGCCTGAGCTGGATCCTGCAGTCGAACCAGCGCGGCCAGATGCAGACCGCCTATGAGGTTCTCGTGGCGAGCACGGACGCTGCACTCGCCGGGCACCGTGGGGACCTGTGGAACAGCGGCAAGGTGGTCAGCGGCGAATCTGTGCACGTCGTCTACGACGGCAAACCGCTCGCGAGCCGTGCCGCCTGCTACTGGAAGGTCCGCGTGTGGGACGGAGAAGACCGCGTCTCTTCATGGAGCACGCCGGCGCGGTGGGAAATGGCGCTCCTCGCACCCGGGGACTGGCACGCGACCTGGATGAATGACGGCAAGCCCAATCCGGCCTCCGACGAGGGCTTCTACAACGACGATGCTGCCCCGCTCTTCCGCCGCGAGTTCGCGCTGGCCGCGCCCGTGTCGCGCGCGCGCCTCTACATCACGGGCCTCGGCTATTACGAAGCGTCGCTCAACGGCAGACGCGTCGGCGATCACGTGCTCGACCCGGGATGGACGACGTACGGGAAGCGCGTCTTCTACAGCACGTACGACGTCACACAGGAACTGCGCCAGGGGCGCAACTGCCTCGGCGTCATGGCCGGCAATGGCTGGTACAACCCTCTGCCGCTGCGCATGTGGGGCCGCCTGAACCTGCGCGATCACCTGACCGTCGGAAGGCCGCGTTTCCTCGCCCAGCTCGACGTGGAGCTTGCGGATGGCTCTCGACAGTCGATCGTGAGCGATCCCTCCTGGCGGGTCGCAGACGGCCCCCTGGTGTTCAACAGCGTCTACCTGGGCGAGAGGTACGACGCCCGGCGTGAGGCGGACGGCTGGAACGTCGCGGGCTTCGACGACGGCGCCTGGCGCCACGCCGCGCCCGCGCCGGAGCCCGTCGGCGCGCTGCAGGCCCAGCCGCAGCCGCCCATCAAGGTCACCGCGACGTTCAGCCCGATCGCGTTGTCCGAGCCCACTCCTGGGGTATTCATCTTCGACATGGGGCAGAACTTCGCCGGATGGGTCAGCCTGGAGCTGACGGCCGCGACGGGCACCAGGATCACCCTGCGATACGGGGAACTGCTGAATGCCGACGGCACGCTCAACCCCCTTACGAGTGTCGCGGGGCAGATCAAGGGCCGGCGCACGACGAAAGAAGGCGTGTCCCAGCAGATCGGAGGGAGCGGCTCACCGGACGTGGCCTGGCAGACCGACACGTATGTGGCCAGCGGACGCGGCCTCGAACACTACACACCGCGATTCACCTACCACGGGTTCCGGTACGTCGAGGTCACCGGCTATCCGGGCAGGCCCTCACTCGAGGCGATGAAGGGACTCCGCCTGAACGCGGATGTGGACGAAGCCGGATCGTTCGCGAGTTCCAGCGCGCTGTTGAACCGGATCCAGGAGATCACGAGGCGGACCTTCCTGAGCAACCTGTTCAGCGTGCAATCGGACTGTCCGCACCGCGAGAAGTTCGGCTACGGCGGCGACATCGTCGCGACCAGCGACGCAATGATGCTGAACTTCGACATGGCTCGGTTCTACGAGAAGTCGGTGATCGACTGGGGCGACAGCGCCCGCGACGATGGGATGCTCACCGACACCGCGCCGTACGTCGGCATTCAGTACTGCGGCGTGGGCTGGGCGATGGTGCACCCGGTGCTTCAGTCGCAGCTGTACCAGTACTACGGCGATCGGCGGGTTATCGAGCGGCAGTACGACGCCTCGCGCCGCTGGCTCGATCGCGTCGTCGCCGCCAACCCGGGACACATCGTCAAGGACGGACTCGGCGATCACGAGGCGTTGACGGAGACCCCGCCGGAATTGCTCGTGACGCCGCTGTTCGTCGAGAGCGCAAGGCTGGTGGCCAGGCTGGCCGGGATCCTCGGCCGCCGGGAGGACGCTGCCAGGTACACCGCGCTGGCAGATGCCGTCAGCAGCGCCTTCATCAACCGCGTTTTGAAGCCCACGGCCGACTCGTCTGCGCCGCGCACACAGAGCGCGCAGGCATTCTCCCTGTACGCCGGCCTGATTCCGCCCCCGGATCGCTCCGCGACTATCCAGGGGCTGCTCGACGATATTCGAGGAACGCGAAGCGGTCACCTGTCCACGGGCATCTTCGGGACGAAGTTCGCCCTCGACGTGTTATCGCGGGAAGGCCACGCGCAGACCGTGTTCGACGTCGTGACACAGGAGACGTATCCCGGCTGGGGCTATATGCTGGCCAACGGCGCCACGACGCTCTGGGAGCATTGGGCACTCAGCGAGAACACCTACTCCCACAACCACCCGATGTTCGGATCGATCAGCCAGTGGTTCTTCAACTGGCTGGGCGGCATCCAGCCGGACCCGGAAGCGGCCGGCTTCGACCGCCTCGTCATCCGGCCGCAGCTCGTCGACGGACTCGACTGGGTGCGCTGTTCCTACCGGTCGGTCCGCGGCCTGGTCGTGTCGAACTGGTCGCGCACGCCGGGTGCGGTCGAGTGGCAGATCACGATTCCTCCCAACGCGACAGCGACGGTCTTCATCCCGGCCAGGAGTCTCGACGACGTCCGGGAAGGGCCGGGCTTCGGCGTGGCGGCAAGTCGCGCGGAGGGCGTTCGCGATGCGCGCATGGAGGGGACGAACGCGGTGTTCAGCGTGGGCTCCGGGACTTACAGGTTCATCTCGCGTCCTCGTGGACAGTAGCATGAGCGGACGGCGATCGTGGGGACGCACGTCCGACTGCGGGCTCAAGCATCCGCCGAAAACCGCCATGAGACGATGACGAGGATGTGATCGCGACGGGGCTCGTGGCGTCATTCGCCCCGACCCCTCCCCCCTTCACGACCCGGCTGCTTTAGTCCTACGCCATGGCGTCGATGATGGCGTTCAGCGTGGGGCTGGGGCGCATCGCCTTCTCCGTCTTCACGGGGTCGGGGTGGTAGTACCCGCCCATGTCCACCGGCTTCCCCTGCGCAGCAATCAACTCCCCGTTGATCGTCGCCTCGTTCTCGATCAACTGCTTCGCCACGCCAGCGAAGCGCGACTGGAGCTGCGCGTCCTTCGACTGCGCCGCCAGCGCCTCGGCCCAGTACATGGCCAGGTAGAAGTGGCTGCCGCGATTGTCGATCTGCCCCACCTTGCGGGCCGGCGACTTGTTGTTGTCGAGGAACTTGCCGATGGCCTGGTCGAGCGTCTCGGCAAGCAGCGACGCCCGTTCGTTCTGGAAGGTGCTGCCGATGTGCTCGAGCGAGGCGGCCAGCGCCGAAAACTCACCAAGCGAGTCCCAGCGCAGGTACCCCTCCTTCTGGAACTGCTGCACGTGCTTGGGCGCTGATCCGCCGGCGCCGGTCTCGAAGAGCCCGCCACCCGCGAGAAGGGGGACGATCGAGAGCATCTTGGCCGACGTGCCAATCTCGAGGATCGGGAAGAGGTCCGTCAGGTAGTCACGCAGCGCGTTGCCGGTGACCGAGACGGTGTCCTGGCCCCTGCGGATCCGCTCGAGCGAGTACTTCATGGCCTCCACCGGGTGGAGGATCCGAATCTCGAGGCCCGTCGTGTCGTGGTCCTTGAGGTAGGTCTCGACCTTCGCGATCACCTGGGCGTCGTGCTTGCGGTTCTTGTCGAGCCAGAAGACGGCCGGCGCGCCGGTCGCCCCAGCGCGCCTGATGGCCAGCTTGACCCAGTCGCGGATGGCGATGTCCTTGGTCTGGCAGGAGCGGAAGATGTCGCCCTCCTCGACCTTCTGCCCGAGGAGCGTCTCACCGGACGAATCGACGACGACACGGATCGTGCCGGCCCCGGTGGCAATGAAGGTCTTGTCGTGCGAGCCGTACTCCTCGGCCTTCTGAGCCATGAGGCCGACGTTCGGCACGCTGCCCATCGTCGCCGGATCGAACGCGCCGTTCTTCTGGCAGTCCTCGATGATGGTTTTGTAGATCGTGGCGTAGCAACGGTCGGGGATCATCGCCTTGGTGTCGTGGAGCTTGCCGTCCGGACCCCACATCTTCCCCGATTCGCGGACGACGACCGGCATCGAGGCGTCAACGATGATGTCGCTCGGGACGTGGAGATTCGTGATGCCCTTGTCAGAGTCCACCATGGCCAGCGCAGGACGCGTGGCGTACACGGCCTTGATGTCGGCCTCTATCTCCGCTTTCTTGTCGGCCGGCAGGCCCTGGATCTTCGCGTAGAGATCGCCCAGACCGTAGCTCGGATTCACACCCAACTGCGTGAACGTGGCGGCGTGTTTCTCGAAGACGTCCTTGAAGAACACGCTGACGGCATGGCCGAACATCACCGGGTCCGACACCTTCATCATCGTCGCCTTGAGGTGCAGCGACAGGAGCAGGCCGCTCTTCTTCGCGTCCTCGGCCTGCTCCTCGAAGAAGTTGCGCAGCGCCCTGACGTGCATCACCGAGGTGTCGAGGATTTCGCCTGCCAGGAGGCCCATCTTCTTCTTGAGGACGGTGACGGCGCCGTCGGCGGCCACGAATTCGTAGCGGACCTCGGTGGCCGTTCTGATCGTGGTGGAATTCTCGCTTCCGTAAAAGTCACCGCTGGTCATGTGCGCGACGTGAGACCTGGAATCGGGGCCCCAGGCGCCCAGCTTGTGCGGGTGCTTCTTCGAGAACGCCTTCACCGACAGCGGCGACCGGCGATCCGAGTTGCCCTCGCGCAGCACCGGGTTCACCGCGCTGCCCAGGGCCTTCGCGTAGCGCGCCTGGATGGCCTTCCCGGCGTCGTCTTTCGGGGTCTCGGGATAGTCCGGGAGGTTGTACCCCGTCGCCTGGAGTTCCTTGATGGCCTCCTTGAGCTGCGGGATCGAGGCGGAAATGTTCGGCAGCTTGATGATGTTGGCCTCGCTCTTCAGCGTGAGCTCGCCGAGCTGCGCGAGATTGTCCGGGATCCGTTGCGCCTCGGTCAGGTTCTCGGGGAAGTTGGCGAGAATCCGGCCCGCGAGCGAGATGTCACGAGTCTCGACCGAGACGCCGGTGCCCTTCGTGAAGGCCCGGACGATGGGCAGCAGCGAGTAGGTGGCCAGGGCAGGCGCCTCGTCAATCCGGGTCCAGATAATCGTCGATGTCGTCGCGTTCATTCCGTCTCCTATGAGGCACGAGAGGTCGGCGGCGTGGGCCAGCCGGTCAACATCACGTCAGTATAGTGCGGGACAGGCGACGAGTGATCACGGAGGCGCAGGTTCGGAGTCCGACCACCGGCCCCAGAGGCCTGTCAAGGCCGCACGGCCCGGCACATCGACTCGGCAGGCGCCCAGCTGCCAATGCGACGATGACCATGCCGTGATCGCAGGGGGACGTTGCGTCATTGGCCCCGCCACATGGGTCGGCGAAGGTGTACAAAGGGGCGGTACGCCGCGGGACCATTGCGTGGTAGTATCCTGGCTTCTGTCAACACGAGCAGGAGGGATCCCCCAGATGAAGCGCCTTACCGTCGTCGCCGTCGTCCTCAGCCTGTTTGCCGTTGGATGCGACGAGAAACTGAACCCG
>Ga0315290_10003569_pt1 | contig 11120 bp, 11 predicted proteins | sample YL17G12_0_MG_FD_203627 | JGI IMG/M metagenome (GOLD analysis project Ga0315290, IMG submission 203627) | Sediment microbial communities from Yellowstone Lake, YNP, Wyoming, USA - YL17G12_0 | ecosystem: Environmental > Aquatic > Freshwater > Lake > Sediment | place: USA: Wyoming | collected...
TCGTCCCATCATCTCACCTTGTTGGTTACAGAGTGTGTAGGTGTCGCACACTCGTTATAGCCGCGCCCAGCGCGGCAGACAAGGTCTTTATGTGCCTTTTGGGAAATTCCTATCTCTGTTTTAGGGTAAGGGCGGAATCACTTTTCTTCGATTCGCAGGCCGCGGCCGTAGGGATTCGTGGGACTGCTGGGGCTGTAGGGATTTCCCGCGCCGTAGGGATTCTTGATCGAGTCTGGTGAGAACGGAGAGCCGTAGCGGCCGTAGGGGTTGCTGGTCGAATCAGGATCATACGGGTTCGCGCTCAGCTTGCCCCTGTACCGACCCTGCTGATCGTAGAGCCTTGGGGCGTCAGTCGCATAGGGATTCGTCGCCGATTGATTGCTGAAAGGACTGCCGTAGGGACTGAAGGGATTGTTCAGGCCGTCCGGCTTGAAGGGGCTTCCCGCTCCGAAGGGATTGGCAGTGGATTCAGGATTGAACGGATTCGCGCTCAGCTCGCCGAGATCTTCCGCCCAAGCCGGAGCGGCACCGAGAAGAAATAGAAGGAGGAGCCACATGAAAAGCCTCCGAGCTCAACCTTGACCTGAGCCTAAACCTTTCAAGACGGCGAGCCTCCGAAAAGCGGAATAAGCAGTGGACTCAGCCTACTCCCCACCTGGAGATCAGCGCAAGCGGTCAAACCTCGGCTCAGTGGTGGAGCGTGTGTGTCACTCGGACAGGTAGCGTGGTCACAGCGGCGAGAAAAGACTCCCGACCCCTTTATTTCTCCCTTAGCACAGCAAAGTGGGGTGAACCCCTCGGTTGAGACACTCTGGAATGAGCACACATGGTTTTTTCACCTGTCCCGTTCGCTTCGACCAAGCGGTCACTTTAAATACCGCTGTATTGCTAGCGGTTACTAAGGTGAATGAAGGTTGCTGGTGAGGGATTATCGATGAGAGGGTTTCTTGAGGTTCCTGCGGTTTCTATCCCCGGACTTCTGTGTTTGCTCTTCACATCCGGTACAGAGCCCTTCGAATACACTTCTGACAACCTGTGAAGGGATGTCGGGGCGTGGAAGATTGTTGGTCTTCCCCTTCATGATCCATTCGACTTCTTGAAGGAGCGTGTGCCGTTCCGTGAAATACATCCCACCACGTGCCCCTTCATATCGGCAGGTCCAGGCTGCTAGGGCCTGGGCGAATCCGAGGGTGGCTTGAAGCTGTTGATGTGTCACTCGGCGAAAGGTCCGTGCGCCCCCTTGGCCTAGTTGATGAATGATGCCGGCGGTACACCAATCTCCAGCTCCGGACGGATCTCGAAAGTCCTTCAGCTCATAGGCATCCAACCGTTGCCAATTCGTAGAGTTGTGTCCGCGGAGCTGGCTGCGGAAGCGCAGACCTTCAGCTCCGAGGGTTTCAATTTCTAGGAGAGGAACATGTTCTGTTTTTGTGAGCAGCGGTCGTAATTTTCTGCTGCGCTCATGTGAATATTTCAGAATATGGGTCAGTGCCAGTGCTTCTCGGAATAGTTGAGGATCTTGAGAGCATGAAGGCTCAAACACAATTAAAGTCCCATCATCAAAGCATTTTTTTGCCAAGGTGAGTGCGGCACGAGAGACTCGGTCGAAAAAGAAGACCTGACCTCGCGCAATCCGTGGCAGAGCGGCGCTGACCGTCGAGGCAATGACTGCACGATAGGGAGGCAGCCAGCCACCACAGGCAGGACACGTCCATGAAAAGCGGTGGAAGGGAAGCCCTGAAGCGGTTTCTGTGAGATGTTGTACGATGATGGGGGCGCGGGTTCTTGGCTCGAGATTCGCGAAGTCAAGATGGACCTTCCAACGAGCCAGATCTTTTCTCACCAACTCCGATGCACTGTCGTCTGCAAGCCGTGCAATGGGGAACGAACGCCACCCCAAATAACTCAGGATGGTAAGGACGTTCCCGCAGGTTCCACCACCCCACAAACGGGGGCCATCCTGCCGTGTTTCGTTCACCACGACATCAAGGGCGATCAACCCTGTACCAATCACCGTTGGCTGAGTCCTGTGTGAGGAGAGTATTGCCTTAGGTTTCATAGATCCGCTCCTGACAACCAGATGTGTACGAGTTCCCCCGACGAAGGAGTGGTTCCATTCAGGGTGTCTGTATCTACTTTATAGTCGATTGCTTCAACGTACGCTACAGGAAAGTTCCTGTCCAGCGCCGCCATGAGAGCGCCGATGGCCAACACTTTGCTACCCAAGGGTGAGAGGACGATCTGGGAGCCGCCGACTTCTTGGAATACTCGTCGTCGCGCATCATCCAAACGTAAAATTGTCCGGTATAAATCCAGGGGATTTCGCTCATGGGCATACACAAAGTCACGAGGTTCGACCCCCCACGTGCTTTGTAGCTCTGCCCGGTACTCTTCCAGCAACTCGTCCGGCAGTCTCGGATTCTGGGTGGGAAAGGGCAAAATTGGACAGGTGTCGTCCGGGTCAACAAACTTATAGATCATGTCCAGAATGCGATGTTGTCGCTTAATAAGTTGGGGAAGCCACAATGTGGCGGCCTCTTTTTGAGGATCGAGCCCCCAGTCGCCTGCAAAGCCAGCGATGAGATCAGGACGATCGGAGGCCACCTCAAGAATTCGGCCATCGGTCTGTGCGTCCTCCGTGACAAATAGATGAATGTTGATGGAGCCAGGTAGGGTAGTCACCCGGTCGAGCAGATAGCGCACGATAGGGAAAGAAATTCCTTTTGAGAGGGAACTCAGATCAACGATCACGTCAGTATAATCCGTCAGAGTGAGCGCGCTGAGCGATTTCGCGACCTCGCGACCTCCGATAATGGCGCCATCTCTCGCAAAGATTTGGATGGTGACGATCTCCGAAGCCGCACAGGCACTCTGCAGCCGCGCGATGTTAGTAGCGGCCTTTTCTTGCAATTCCCTTGAGGTGACGGGGCGCTCTTCTCGCAGAAAAAATCCCGTGAGGTGGGATGTATGAGCGGTCAGTGTTTCGCAGAGCTGTGGAGATCGTGGGTCAAATCCCGCGCCGCCAATGAGGAGCAGACGACGATGCGCGTCGGCCAAGTAGGCTGCAACGAACCGTACTGCGTCGGGTCCTCGCTGATAAATACAGCGGTCCCAGCGGGGTTGCGTCGTCATGTGGATTCAATCATTCGATTCAACTCAATCAAGGAGCCTTCAATAAACCCCCCTCGCTTGAGCGTCAGTCCATAGTTGAGAATTGGGACGCCACCCAACTCAAGCAGGGCCCACTCCCTTCCTTTGCATTCATAGTGTTGGACCAGTCTGAGTGCATTGTAGGCAAGACCGAACTGTATAGTTCTAGCCAGTTCGGGATATTCCTCAGGCAAAGCATCGAACTGGCTTTGGGGAATCCCATAGGCATTTGCACCCGCCCCGATCCAGGCGTTGGGTGCAAGCGAGAGGGTCAGACTGCGCGTGGCGATCTGCTTGACCATTCGGAAGACGAGCTCGCACTGGGGGTAGCTCCACTGTTGAATGATTTCTCCAGCTTTTTCACGCAACAGCTTGTGCTGAGTTCTGGCGTCGAGTGAGGCTGACCGTGAGCGAATCAATCTGGTGGCAGAGGCTTCGACAAGGGTTGCGGCAAGATGCAGGAATTGTTCGGCGTTTTCAGAGCCGGCATCGCACAGGACATCAATGCCATAGTAAAACGGACGGTCAAATTCGTGCATCAGGTATAGACGAGCGGCGTCAGAGACAGCGGCATCTGCTTTCAAGGGGCGATTAGGATCTGGATCATGTTCAGGGTCAAAGAGCCCAGCCTGCGGCACTCGATTCACGTAGCGATGCATCAGGATTCTCAGCATCGTCAAGCGAAGATCTTCTGAGAGGGCTTGTCCCTGGGGTTGGTAGCTGTCGACTTCTTCCAGGATCGTGTCTCGCCGGGAGGCGGTGATCCCTAATTTCTTCTGCGTCGAGTCAATATCACTGCGGAGTTTCATGATCTTGGAGGGCGGAAGGGGCTCCGCTTCGGTTCGAAGTAGCTCAGCCAAACTTTCGAGCTTGCGCGTACTGAACATCGGCATCTGTTTGAGATACCGATCCGACATGTCTTTCGCCATCCGCCGAAATCGTGTGCGATGCTCGCTCCGTTCTTTCCCTTCGCTTTGCAGCATGATCTCGATGGTCTCTCGAGCAGAGGTGATTCCAGGTAGCTCTTCTTCGTCGGCTCGCGTGGTCAGGGCGCTGAACGCTTCTCGGGGATGCATGACGTCAATGCGTGTGAGGACCCACCGTGCGACTCGCATTTCGCGTCGGGTGAGCCAATTCTGCAACAGCCGGAATTGCGTCGGATGCAGGACATGGGCATCGTCTAAGATGACCAGCGGGCGAAGCGGAGCTTGTTTGGGGGCTCCATCGGTGGCTGAGACATGGAAAGACTCAATGACGTCAAAGGGATGATAGGCCTCCTGGAATTGCTCAGGAAGTGTCGATAAGGGCGGAGCCACCAGCGCGCCTACCAGCTTGTAGATTGCGGCTTCGACGAGCTTCGCTCGCTCGACGAGTTGTAAGAGACTCTGTCCACCAATCGCGTCAGTAGCCGCCAGGGCGTCGGGTCTGGGAGCGATGGTAACGTGGGTCAATTCAGTATCTGCACGACGGAGATTTCGCGCCCATCCAAGTACGGCTCGGGCTTGAATAAGCCCCACAGTCAGTCGCAGACGTAACTCTTCGGAGTATGGAAATTCCCAGATGACCCGGTAGTCCGTTTCCATTGGGAGCCGACAGGCGAGAATGTTGGGTCGGCTGTCTGCAATGGCTCCGCATTCGGTGAGCGCGGCCAAAAGGGGCCCGTACGTGGTGAGAGTTTGGTTCCGCAGTAGAGTAACCAATGTCCCGTAGTCGAACAATCGTGCCAACGTCGTTTTTCCACTGCCGGGCGTGCCGCGTAGCAAGATCAGGCGATCAAATAACTGACCGGTCTGTCCGTAGGGGGCGAGAAAGGTTCGGGCTGGCTCCGGGCTGACAATGCCCAGGAAGGCTTCCGTGTCTCGCAGAAACTCGGCGGCCCGTCTGAGAAAGGGATTGTCCATCCGCTACTCAGCGCCTCCGAGATTTGTGTGTCGTTGCCGGCGTCGAAACAAGGGACGCATTGCGGGACCTTTACTCCCGGTTGTCTCAGCCCATAGGAGGGCGACTGAATTGTTCGGCGTATTGTGCTCAAGAATCAGAGGAAGCGCGCACTGTCCAAACCCCAGGCGAACATCGTCTCCCCCTCCCACCGCCGTGTGCTTGTCCTCTATCGAGGCATCGTAGTAGGTATTGATGAGTTTCATAAACTCTGGATGTGTCTGCTCACTGACACAGACTGTGGGCGGGAGAATCAGGCCGAAGGTAAACTCAATATCCGGAAGCCAGGTCGTGTTCTGGTGCGAACTCTTTGCGGCCAGAAATTGTTCCGAAACTAACCGACTCGCAGCATCCGTTGCCACATAGTGGTGCACATAGACGCGATAGTGCGGAGCGAAGTGGGTAGGTATTCGATCTTTAATGATGTCCCAGAACTTGGGGAGACGTCCAGCCCAGGATTGTCCCTCGAGCCCTTCTCGAATCAGAGTTTTGCCGCTGCCGACAAAGTCATCAAGCAGGAACACGGAACTAAACGTTGCAGCAGGATCACTGTCATCTATGCGGAGTTCTTTGAGTAAGTTGTTCCATTTTTGCTCGCCGATTTCAGTGGCCAAGACGACTTGCTCGTTACTGATGATCCCAGTATTAGCCCGGCGAAATGCATCTATCCTGGCGCCGTCGCTTAGGCCCAAGAAGAGCGATCTCCTCAGGACATTTTTGTAGGTTGCTTCTGCATCGGGATGAGACCACACGAGGTACGCGGGGATATTGAGTTGAGTCGCCACGGTCTTGAGGAGTTGAGGACGTACCGTTTCTAAGTACACAAGATCTACGAGATGCTGAATCTCTGTCGCGCTGAAAAAGATCAAGGAGGATCGGACAAACTGATACGCAGCGGCCCGTTCCTGGACTTTGAATTGTTGGAGCCAGTCCACAAGGGACTCTATGAAGCGCGCGCCGGCGACATAGTCACTGTAATCGTCGTATTTGAATCGGGACATCAGCTCAAGCCATGCGAATTCCTTGAGGCACTGTTCTTCCGTCCATCCGAGGATTTCGCCGAGGACTTTGAGAGCTAGTTGCTGTTTCATAGGTGTGGCTTAAGGCCGAGCTTCTTCATATCAATGAAGAACCCTTCCCGTCGACTTACGAGACAGGTGAGATAATCGACGGCTGCCTGAGTGCCTCGATGCCCAGGAGGCGCCAAATTCCAACAGGTCTTAGGATCAGACGATACTTGATCAACGCTTAGGCCAAAGGGAGAGGCCAACAGGTCGGCATCATTCCCGGGAATTCGGCCCAGATCTCCGATACAGAAAATGTCGTCGGGTCGGGATTGTGCGGCCAGGTCGTGAGCGATTCGTCGTGTCAGGTTGGTCTTTGAAGCTCCAGGCGGAACGATATCAATTGAGTGCGTCGATTGTAGCAAGATCGTGCCGGTCCCCTGGGTCAGGCGTCGTGCGGCGTCCCATAGGGAAGGATCGTGGAGATTGGATGGTTCGAGAGTAATCTGCCATTGGCGAAATGTGAGTTCCCTGAGATTCCTCCAATAAGGATCCTCCTGAATGGCATTTACGACCGGGGTCAGCGCAGGACAAGGTGAGCTCTTCGCATCGGGGTGATCATCATCGTCGAGAGGAGCGATCTCGCTAGCATTGTAATATCCGACGAGGATCCGTGGCCAGTAGGGAGGATCAATGGTTTCTCGAAGATCGTCGCGAACCGATTTGCCTCGTCCAGTGGCAATGCCGATGATCCATCCTTTGGCGAGGAGCGATTGCAGACGCTTGCTAATTTCCGTTTCAATGCGCTGTCCCGGCTCGCAGAGCGTACCATCGTAATCACACACCATGCCGCGAAATCGTGTCTGGGCGAGGCGTCGGATAAAGGCATGGAGCTCATCTTTCCAGAATTCAATGGTTCCGTGGTGGGTGAGCATGTGAAGGTCTTGCCCCGATTTGCGCCGAATGGCAGCGGCTTCGACCGGTCCAAGGCCACTATAGGATTCTGTCCAGGTTTTGCGGGGTTTCAGATGGTAGATCTGTCGTCCGAAACGAGGGACCCCTGGTTGCCCTGGATCGATCCCGCGAAGTTTGCCAGCGAGGCCGGTGAGATAGAGGGCATAGACCAGTCCACTCAGACTGCCGGCGGTATCTGAATGAGGAATCAGGACTCGAGTGGTTGGTACTGATCGGGGGATTAGTGCCAACGTCCGTTCGGCGAGAGGCTGATCATCAGGGGTAATGAAAGCAACGATCCCTGTGGACTTCCCACGTTTATCAATCCAGTGATGACGGCCGTGCGCGAAATTACGATAGTCGGCGAGCTGAGTAGCGCCCAAGGCGGCTTCGCTAAATTTCGATTCGAGGTCGATAGCAGCAGCTTGACATCTGGGGCCATATAAAACGAGCAAATGTTCACGTTGTAAAGTTGACAGGCTGGTCTGTTTGAGGGCACCAAGCGTGTCTGCCAGTGAGCGATGCGTGTGAAGCAACAACGGAAGAGTTGGGGGCAATAGAGAGGGCATCTGGCTAGTCATCGTATAGGCCCGTGTGAGGAGTACGGTAGAGGCCAGCAGGGAGTTGGTGGCGACAAATCCGTCTTTACCCGTGGGGATGCCGAGTTCAATGACCTTCACGAACCGATAGGTGCGAGCCTGTGCCGCTAAAGGACTGCCGACCGAGCCACATACCACAATGAGTTGACGAGGTTCCCGGCGGGCAACCAGATGGAAAGCACCAAGGATATCGGGATTCCTGCCTTCGGCAGTTAGAAATAGAAAGGCTGTGTCCGATAACGTGGATAAATGAGCTCCCTCGAGCGGAGTGACAGATCTTGCGAGCTTGGAGAAACAAGTTTGGTGAAGCGACGACGCGATGTGGGCGCTCGTCAAGGATCCACCTGATCCGATGGCAATGAGCGAGGATGAAAGGGTTGTGTGTAACGCTTCGCTAAGAGCGTCTACCTTTTCCTCGACAGCCCAAGCATAAAGGCTCGGCATCTTGTCCAATTCTTTCTGATACGGTTTACCCATCAGGTGTTCACTTTCTCCATAATTTCATGGGACCTCTGAAGAAAAGACTCTAGGATTCGGCTGTTCATCTTGTTACTGGCGTGATCAGCTTCGTCTCACAGCACACCTGCCCCGTTCTAGTCGGGGATCCTGAACGGACTGAATGCAGCGAAAGTCATGACATGAACACGGTTAGGGGACACGAGTCAAGACCGCAGCAGGATGAAAATTCCCTTTAAAATCTCAGGAATCGAAAACATCACAGATATGTGCGCTAACAGACAAAATGAAAAAGGAAGACCGGGTTACCAGGTGATAAGGGCGTTTGCGGATCAACTACGAGCAGAGCCGTCATGATTGAGTCGCGTTTTTCTTTTTCTGATAGGCTTGACCCAAACCCATCAGCGAAGTTGGCACCAGGGAATTAACTGGTAATCCGATTAATTCGCCGCTGAAAGAGAAGCCCCCGGAGGACCGGAGGCTTCCCATTCATGCCCTCAACGTTTGAGCACGTGAGCGGCAATCCACTCCTTGGCATCACGCGCGACGGTGACTAGCGCCTCAAGGTCATTCAGACCGAACGAGGTTCCATTGCGCCACGCTCCGGATTGATCCTTGAACGGACGGGAGAAGGTCGTTGAGAAGAACGGACCCTTCTCGCTGACATTCTGCCAGATCGTGGCTTTGATGTTGCCGCATCGCAACGTGTTCGCGGGATTGTTGTTGCGAGCCATCTTGTTTCCTCCTTTGTTGAAATGAAGTTGGCTCTCTCGCAGAAAGAGGAGAGCCAACGCACATTTCAGGGAGGAAACGTGAGGCAGAGGCCGGCGCCGGCGTGCCGGAGAGGACCAAGCAGCGGGAATGACAGCAAATCTGGCGCGAGCGGTGCGCCTCGCAGGTGCTAGCCGGTTGGCCACTGACGGGCCTGGCTACGACAACCAACCCGTGAACCGTGGTGTGGGACCGAGGTATCAAGCAGCCATGAGATCACGTGGAGCGGTTCAGCGGCTGGATCAGCGTCCTTCGATTCGCAGGCCGCGGCCATAGGGATTCGTGGGACTGCTGGGGCTGTAGGGATTCCCGGCGCCGAAGGGATTGTTGATCGAGTCCGGTGAGAACGGAGAGCCGAAACTGGTCTATCTCGTTTATCTGGTCTATTTGGTCTGTCTTGTTGGCCGGACCGGAAAACCTAGCAGGCGTATCAAAGAAACCAGATAGACCAAAGAAACCAAATAAACCAGAGATACCGGCGGGATTCGCGCTCAGCTCGCCGAGATCTTCCGCCCAAGCCGGAGCGGCACCGAGGGAAAGCAGAAGCAGGAACCACATGTGGAGTCTCCGAGCTTAACCTGAACCTCAACCTTTCAAGACGGCGAGCCTCCGCACTCAACCTCGACCTGAGCCTCAGCCTTCCTCACCGCCAGCCTCCCCGCCTGGAGAACAGCGCAAGCGGTCAAACCTCGGCACAGTGGTGGAGCGTGTGTGTCACTCGGACAGGTAGTGGTGGTCACAGCGGCGAGAAAAGACTCCCGACCCCTTTTATATCTCTCCCTTTTATATCTCTCCCGATAGCAGATTGCTGTTGTAACGAGTGCCAAAATAAAGACTCCCGACCCCTTTATTTTCTCACAAAGAAACCCTTGAACCAAACAAACCAAAGAAACTAAATGAACCAGAAGAACCAGAAAGACCAGACAGACCAGAGAGACCAGACAGACGAGAAAGATTCGCGCTCAGCTCGCCGAGATCTTCCGCCCAGGCAGGATCAGCGAGGAGAAACATTAGAACCAGAATCCACATCACGAGCCTATGCACTCAGCCTTAACCTCAGCCTCAACCTTTCAAGACGGCGATCCTCCGAAAGCGGAACAACCAGTGGGCTCAGCCTACTCCCCGCTAGGAGATCAGGGCAAACCCTCCGTTAGCAGATTGCTGTTGTAACGAGTGCCAAAATAAAGACTCCCGACCCCTTTATTTTCTCCCCTTTATTTTCTCACGAAGCGTGTCAGCGGGTCTACTGCGAGTGTGGCGAGGCAGAAGGCTAGTAGCGGGTATCAGGGTTGCGGGATCTGGAGTAGCGGAACGTCACGAAGTAGAGGGGCATTGCGCGATCACTTCTTGCCGCAAGCAACTTTCCATAGTTCTTGACCAACACTCATAGGTGCAACTGGTGCCCACTTGCCTTCGTCTGAGTTGCTGTAAACCTCCGCACCTTGTCCCATATTGCCAGAGAACTTCGTATACGCAAGCGCCCGACTACGATCTTCCGCACAGTCATATATTTGCTTCGCCTTGATCGATAAGTACGAGTTGCCCCCTACGGTTTGTGTCGTGTTTAAGTCGAATAAAGACCACATCTGCACCAGATCGCCTTTGCGACGAATGGTGTCTGGATTAGCGTATGCAATCACTCCTGCTTTCTTGTTAGCACTCATCTCGACCCACTCCGCATACGCAGGTCCACAACTCAATACCAAGAGCATAATCAGAATCAGTCGTGTCATTCGAGGATGTCTCCTGAGAGATCAACATCGGGACATCTTGAGTGTCCTCCCGTTTGTGGTGGCGGTCAAATGATACCTGGATAGTCGTCGCGGCACCTTGTGGGGGGGCATGGGCTGGTCGCTACGGATGATTACGAAGAGTGTCGGCGTGACTACTGCGAGTGTGGCGCGGGGGTTTGGGGTCAAATGAAACGTGCGAGGCAAGTTGAACAATGCAAAAGGCTGTCAGTACACAAATGGTGAGAATAATGAGGGAGAAAAGTCAAAATAGTTAGATAAGCAGTTGTAACTACTCAGGTAGATAGGCTGAAGGCTGAAGGCTATAAATTATCTCGCAAGGCACGAATCAAGCCATTCAACACCTTCTCGGTTTCTACGACCTTGGGTTCAAGCAGAGATGAATCCTTCAATAGCGGGCTGAAAACTAACAGCCTTCAGCCTATCTACCTGAGTAGTTACAACATTACAGTTAAATCAATTAGCTGCGAGCTATTCGACTGATCTACCGGCTCACG
>Ga0315290_10003570_pt1 | contig 11120 bp, 6 predicted proteins | sample YL17G12_0_MG_FD_203627 | JGI IMG/M metagenome (GOLD analysis project Ga0315290, IMG submission 203627) | Sediment microbial communities from Yellowstone Lake, YNP, Wyoming, USA - YL17G12_0 | ecosystem: Environmental > Aquatic > Freshwater > Lake > Sediment | place: USA: Wyoming | collected...
TGGCGGTCGAGCCGTTCCGGGCGATCCCGGTGCGGCTGCGGTCCGATCATCGATCGCGTCACACGACGATCCTCAGTGCGTCCCCCGATGCGCGGCTGAACCGCATCGTCGGCGGCTCCTCGCGGATCGTGCCGGTGCCGCCGGGCGGGTTCCTGCTCTCGGGCATGCTGGCGCGGGTGCTCGGCGTCGGACCCGGGGACCGCGTGACGGTGGAGGTGCTCGAAGGCGAACGGCGCGAGGTGCGCATCAGAGTGGCCGGCGTCGTCGACGAGTACATGGGCATGAACGCGTACATGGACGAGCCGGCAATCCACGGGCTGATGCAGGAAGGTCGCACGCTCTCCGGGGTCTACCTCCAGGTGGACCCGTCGCAGACCCGCGCGCTCTACTCGACGCTGAAGACGACGCCGCGCGTCGCCGGCGTGCTGCTGAAGGACGCGGCCATCCAGAACCTCAACGACACGATCGCCTCGATGTTGCGTCAGATGCTGGTCATCTACGTGCTCTTCGCGGGAACCATCGCGTTCGGCGTCGTCTACAACAACGCGCGCATCTCGCTGGCGGAGCGCGGCCGCGAGCTCACGACGCTGCGCGTGATCGGGTTCAGCCGCGGCGAGGTGTCGTACATCCTGCTCGGCGAACTCGCGGTGGTCACGCTCGCGGCGCTGCCCGTCGGGTGTCTGATGGGGTACGCCATGGCCGCGAGCATGATGTCGATCCTCGAGACGGAGCTGTGGCGGCTGCCGTTCGTGATCCTGCCGCGCACGTACGCGCTGGCGGTGATGACGAGCGTCTGCGCGACCGTCGTGTCGGCGCTCATCGTGCGGAGGCGCATCGACCGCCTCGACCTGGTGGCCGTGCTGAAGATCAGGGAGTGAGAGATATGAACCGCGCAACCAGGCGGCGGGTCGTGTTCTGGGGAGGCGTGATCACGATTCTCGCGGTGGGCCTCGCGCTGGCGCTGCGTACGCCGCCGCTGCTGGTGGACGTGACCGCCGCGGTGCGCGGCCCGCTGCGAGTGACCCTGGACCACGAGGGCCGCACCCGAGTGCGCGAGCGGTACGTCGTCGCGGCGCCGGTCACGGGACGCGTGCTCCGGATCGAGATCGAGCCCGGAGATCCGATCACCGTGGGCCGGACGGTCCTCGCGCGGGTCCTGCCTGGTGCACCGGCGCTGCTCGATGCCCGTGCCCGAGCAGGGGCCGATGCGCAGGTGCAGGTGGCTGCCGCGAACCTTGCCCGAGCCAGGGCCCAGCGCGACGAGGCACGGGAGGCGAGCAACTACGCGCGCGCCGAGGCCGAGCGCATACGCGGCCTCAACACCGAAGGTCTGGCCACCAGTCAGCAGCGCGACGCGGCGGACGCGGATGCACGGGTGAAGGCCCGCGCTCTCGAGGCGGCCGACGCGGCGGTGGAGGCGGCGGCCAGGGATCTCGACGTGGCGCGAACGGTCCTTTACGAGAGCCGGTCGGAGCCGGCCGGGCGCTTTGTCGAGGTTCGCGCGCCGGTGACCGGCGTGCTTCTGCGGCGCTTCCACGAGAGCGAGGCCGTCGTCGCCCAGGGTCAGGCGCTGGTTGAAGTGGCCGACCTCGCCGACCTGGAGGTCGTTGCCGACTTCCTGTCGACTGATGCCGTGCGGATCAGACCCGGGATGCCGGTGATGGTCGATCGCTGGGGCGGTGCCGCAGAACTCAATGCCCGCGTCTCGCGGATCGAGCCCTCGGGGTTCATGAAGATCTCCGCACTCGGCGTCGAGGAACAGCGCGTCTGGGTGGTGATGGCCTTTGCCGACCCGCGCGACGCATGGGCCGCACTCGGCGACGGCTATCGCGTGGAGGCACGGGTGATTGTCTGGCAGCAACCCGACGTGCTCAAGGTGGCAACCAGCAGCCTGTTCCGGCGCGGAGAGGAATGGGCGGTGTTTGTCATCGACGACGGAGTGGCGCGATTGCGCACCGTCACAATCGGCGAACGCAACGACACGGAGGCCGAAGTGACGAAGGGACTCCAGGCGGGCGCCCGGGTCGTCGCGTACCCGTCGGATCAGATCGAGGACGGCTCGCGCGTGGAACCGCGCCGCTGACAGACAACTCCATTCTGCTCCTTCGACGACAATCAGTTCGGAAGGAGCCTACCGGATACGCACGGTCATCGCCGGCAGCGGTTCGGGCGTCCCTGGCAACCGGATCACTAACGACATGCCCGCCACCATCATGGAGACGAGGGTACCGTGGGGGGCCCCGACAAACTGGGCGTCCTGCCGCACTCCCGTCGCGACGCCTGAATCTTGTGCGGGACGGCGGGGAGGCGTATCCTTCCGTTCATGAGTGCCCAATTCCATCGATTCGTGCCGGCCACGGCCGGCCTCGCTCTCATCCTCACCCTGTCGTGCCTGGGCGTGCTCCGGGCCGACGCGCAGACCGCTTCCGGTGGTGACGTCGGAGGCACGGTCCGCGATTCCACCGGCGGCGTGCTGCCTGGAGCCACGCTGGTGCTGACCAACATCGACACCGGCGTCGAGCGGACCTCGGTGACCAACGAAACCGGCCGCTACCGCATCCCGGCGGTCCCGGCTGGCGCCTACAAGCTTACGGTGTCGCTGAGCGGCTTCGCCACCGTGGAGCGATCCGGACTGACACTCGAGGTCGGGCAGGTGATGACGGTCGACGTCTCGCTGCCGCCCGCCGGGGTGAACCAGGAGGTCACGGTCACCGCCGACGCCCCCCTCATCGAGCCTGGCCGCACGCAGACGGGCGCCGTCGTCTCGCGGACGGAGATCGAGAACCTGCCGAGCAACGGCCGCGACTTCCTGAGCTTCTCGACGGTGGTGGCCGGTGTGACCGGCCAGCAGATGAGCGGGCAGGGCAGCGGCATCAGCTTCAACGGCCAGCGCGGCCGCAGCAATAACATCTCGCTCGACGGGGTGGACGCCAACGGCGCGCTGAACGGCAACACGCGCCTGACCGTCAGCCAGGAAGCGGTGCGCGAGTTCCAGGTGGTGACGAGTCAGTTCGCTCCGGAGTTCGGCCGGGCGGCCGGCGGGCTGGTCAACATCGTGTCGCGCTCGGGCACGAACAGCTTCCGCGGCAATGCATTCCTGTACGTGCGCGACGAGTCGATGGATGCGGCGAACGCCTTCGCCACCGGCGACAAGCCCCAGTTCGAGCGCCAGAACTACGGCGGCACGTTCGGCGGCCCGCTGAAGCGGAACCGCACGTTCTTCTTCGGCGCCTTCGAGCGGATGCAGCGCGACGAGAGCGGCATCATCACGATCAGCGACTCGGCGGTGGCCTCCATCAACTCGATGCTGGCGGCCCGCCCGATTCCCGGCAGCAACATCACGTCGATCGCCAACGGCGTGTACCCCGTCACGCGGCGCGACACGCTGGCCTCGGTCAAGCTCGACCACACGCTGAACGCGAACAACACGCTCGCTTTCCGGTACACCTACGGCAAGAGCAACGAGGGGAACGCCGGCGGCGTGGGCATCGGCGGTCTCGTCGCCGAGTCCGGCGGCGGGGGCCAGTGGAACACGGACCAGTCCTTCCTGGGGACGTGGACCAACATCATGTCCTCGACCCTGCTCGGGGAGATGCGACTGCAGGTGGCGCCGCGCTCGCTCACCCAGTACGCCAACGACGAGGTCGGCCCGCGCGTCACCATTTCGGGCGTGGCCACGTGGGGGCGCAACACGAACTTCCCGGTGATTCTCGACGAGACCACCACGCAAGGCAGCTACACGCTGAGCTGGCAGCGCGGCCGGCACTTCGTCAAGTTCGGCGGCGACATTACGCACATCGCGTCCACGTCCTCGTTCCCGGTGAGCTTCGCCGGCAGCTTCACCTTCGGCAGCCTCGCGTCGTTCCTCGCAGGGACGCCCACCACCTTCGCCCAGGGATTCGGCAACCCGCAGATCGACCTGCCCGACACGATGTATGCCGTCTTCGCGCAGGATTCCTGGTCGCTCTCCGACCGCCTCACGCTGGTGTACGGCCTGCGCTACGACTACGACGCGCAGCCGCAGCACGTGCCGCGCGACCGGTCGAACCCCATCGAGGCGCCGCTCGACGACGGGATCCACCGCGACGGCAACAACATCTCGCCGCGCGTCGGGTTGACGTTTGATCCGATCGGCGGCGGGCGCACGCTCATCCGCGGCGGTTACGGCCGCTTCTACGACAAGGTGTTCCTGCTGGTGGCCCGCAATGCCCTGCTGGCGCGCCAGTCGATTTCGCTGACCGGCGCCAACGCCGCGGCGCAGTTTGCCAAAGGCGCGTTTCCGGAAAGCGATCAACTGCCCGCGGGCTTCACGCTCACGCAGCCGAGCATCAATCTGTCCGATCCGCAAATGGAGATCCCCTACGTCGACCAGGTCAGTGTCGGCGTCGAGCGGCAGTTCGGACGCGACTGGGCGGCCGCCGTGAACTTCGTCCGCAACTGGGGGGCGGCGATGCTGGTGTCGGACAACACCAACCTCGGCCCGCCGACGGTCCTGACGACAGCCAATGCCCCGTCGCTCGGCGTGAGCGCCCCCACCCCGCAGCAGCTCGGGCGGCCGTACTACGGGTCGACCAACCGCCTCAACAAGCTCTACAACAACATCCAGATGGTGTCCTCGAGCGGATGGTCGTCGTACTACGGCGTGCAGTTCACCCTGGAGAAGCGCTTCTCCGACGGCTACTCGCTCCGCGCAAACTACATCCTGTCGGAGGCCAAGGACGACGGGTCCGACTTCACGCAGGCCGAGCAGCCCAACGATCCGTACAACCGGGCTGCGGAGCGATCCTATTCGGCGGAGCACCAGCGCCACCGGGTCACGCTGACCGGCGTCTGGGAACTGCCTTACGGGCGTGGAGGGAAGGCGGAAGGCAACCCGGTGATGCTGGGCGTGTTCGGCCGCTGGACGGTGTCCACCACGTTCACCTATCGCAGCGGCACCGCCGAGAACCCGGCGGTCGGCTCCGACGTCAACGCCGACGGCAACAGCAGCCCTGACCGTCCGTTCATCGACGGCGTCATGGCGGAGCGAAACTCGCACGTGGGAGCCGACTTCGCCGGCCTGAACCTGCGCATGTCCAAGCGGTTCCGTTTCGACGCGCGGCGGGCGCTGCTGCTGCAGTTCGAGGCGTTCAACCTGTTCAACCGCACGAACTACAGCGGCGTGAACATGACCTGGGGGACGGCGCTCACCCCGCGGGACACATACGGCACCTACACATCAGCCAACTCGCCGCGTCAGCTGCAACTGGGCGTGAAGTTCGAGTTCTGATCGTCTGTCGTCAGCGCGGCGGCGTCTGTCGTCCAGGCGTCGCCGCGCCCGCGGCCCGCCCTGCCTCGTGACGGCCGCCGCGGGCGCGGCGGGCGCGCCCCCTTCCTGACCCGCTGTATGATGGCGCGGCATGAACCGCACACACCGTCCGATCGCTCTCGCAATCTCGTTGGCCATCGTCGCCGTCGTCCGGGCTTGATCCAACGAGGTGACGCTCCACGACTTCCTCTATTGCGTCGACCTCAAGGCCGGGACGAGCGCGGCCGCGAGGCGCACGGACTGGTCGACGCCATACCTCTGGACCACGCCGGGGCGTACCGAGGTGGTCACGATTGGCCCGGGCTTCGCCGTCAGCTACGACCTCGCTGGCCAGGAACTCTGGCGCCTGGCCGGCATGGGAGGAGGGCCGATCCCCAGTCCCTACGCGTCGGGCGGACTCCTCTTTCTCAACGGCGGGAGCGGCGGCGTGCTCGCGGCCGTGAAGCCCGGCGCGACGGGCATCCTCGCGGCCGGTCCGGGAACGACGCCCAGCGAACACGTGGCCTGGGCGATTGAGCGCGCCGGCACGTACTTGCCCACGCAAGTCGCCTATGACGGCGCGCTCTACTCGCTGACGGACACCGGGATCCTGAGTCGCTACGACGCGACGACCGGCAAGCTCGGCTACCGCTCGCGCATCAAAGGCGGCGTCGCGTTCACATCGTCTCCCTGGGCGAGCGACGGGAAGATCTTCTGCCTGAACGAGGAGGGAAAGACATTCGTCGTCGCAGCCGGAGAGAAGTACGAGCTGTTGAAGGTGAACGATCTGGACGAATTCGCGCTTGCCACGCCGGCGCTGGTCAGCGACCGACTGCTCCTGCGCACGGAGACCCAGCTCTACTCGATCAGGCGGCGGCGGTGAGCGCCGCATGACGCGGGTGCACAAGCCGCGGGTATCGACGTGGTGGCCGCCGCGCGGTTGATATGTGCGGCAGCGGGAATCTCCGTCACGAGGCGTGGGACGGCGCTGTCGATGCCGACGAGGCCGGAAGTCGCACAGTTGCTGGCGCGCAGGGTCGATGACTTCTCCGATACACCCGCTGTCTCATGACCCACCGAAGCGCCCGAATCGCTGAAGTGAGGCCTGCGTTCGCGAATGGGACGGTGGGCCTAGTACGCCGGAGGTCTTTGACCAGACCTGCACGGGGGCCGAGATTCGGCGCCCCCGGGCCATCGAAGGCAGGGACCCCTGCTGGTGGAACCCTGCCGGATCGGAGGACTGAGATCCCGGCACGGTCAGCCGATCACTTGCCTGGAGGCACTGCGCCGCACACCACGCGGAAGGTCGCGACGTTGGAGATCGTCGCGACGGCGTGACGGCCGTCAGGGCCTTGCACGGCGGCCTGGAGTCTGAGTTCTCCGGCCTTGGCGGCCGGGAACGTGACGTCCTTCGTCAGGTTCGCCGAACCCGCGGCATCGAGCGTGATGGTTCCCTCCTGACCGCCGGAGAACAGCAAGCCGTCCACGTTGGCGTAGAAGCGATACCAGACGGTCGCCGGCCCATTCACGATCACCGCGCCCGTCGCTTCGAGTTTGCGCCCGCATGGAGGCGGGCCGGGAAGCTCCCTGACCTGGAGGGCGACCGTTGTGACCCCGGCCGCGGGTGATTGAGTTGGCGTCTTGACCTGGGCGCCGCTCACCGCCACCGCGCCGTGGCCGGTCTGATCGGCCAGATTGACCTCACCAGAGGCCTTCACGCTGGCATCCGCCTCGCCATGCGCGCGCATGAGACCGCTGTCATCCATCTCCATGTTCGCTGGAGGGCAGGCCGCCGGAGGTGAGAACAGTGCGGCCTGGGGCTTTTCGGTCGTGAACCGTTTCACTTCCAGGATCGTGGACGGACGGCCGCCGCGACTCGCGCCCTCCATCTTGACGATCATGCCGTCTGGCTCGGAGAGCCAGAGGCGCGAGGGCTGAACCACGTCCGGAGCCGACGCGTTGGCCGGGATGGCAATGTCCTCCAGCCTTGCAGGAATGCCGTTCACCTCTTCCCGCCGGACGAACTTGCGCTGGCTGCCTTTCGGCAAATTCGCCAAGGTCTGAGCCGAGCCGGTGACGGGGTCCTCGCCAATCGGGGCGCGGGCAGATAGATAGCGGCCGACCGAGCAGCTCGGCATCGGGCCCGACATGATCATGTGGAACGTGTGCGCCTCGAAGTCATAGAGCATGACTAACTTGCTCGGAACACCTTCACTAGCCGACTCGACGCGCTCTTTCGGACCGTCGCGGTAGATCGTCACGAAGACCTTCTCGCCGTACTGAGTGACCTCGGCAGACGCGGTATACGCCTGCGGAGTGGGAGTCTGCGCCCCGGCTGTCGCCGCGAGCAACCCTGAAACAACCAGCAGCAGTGCGGATGCGAATCTCATGTGGCTCCTCCTGCGGTCACGAGCGGTTCTCCCCGAGGACGGCCAACGGTCGGTCCCGCGACAACCAGGCGGCCGCACAACGGACCCCATCATGGGATACTGCCGAACCGGCGTCAAGGGGAGCCCGCGTTCGAGCCCCGCCCACGCATCGCTCCCGCACGCATCGTGCGCATCTGCGCTTCTGTGGGCTGTTCAGCGTCATTGCTCGGACACGCTCCTTGTAGGAGCACACCCTCCACGAGGACAGCGGACATCAGGGCCGCTGCTTCCCGGCGCGCGTGCGCTGGGGACACCCCTCGAAACGCATCGGTGGGAAGCCGCTCGGCACCGCTGCCGGAATGAGATCGCACAGGCTCTGCCTCTTCGCGCGCTCGTCCAGGAGTCCGTCTCGAACGAACGCGACCAGCGCGTTGAACTCACGCGCACTCAGATCGATGGGCGTCGCCAGGAGCGGATCGATCCGATCAAGGACGGCCTCGATCGGGCCGAGGCGGCGGGTGAGATCGCGGTCAACTCCCGCGCGCACCGGGTTGTAGCTTCTTGCCGAAGCGAACACGTCAAGGTGGTGCCTGATCGCGTCCTCGAGCCGCGTGAATGCCCCGTTGTGGAAGAAAGCGGGCTGCAGCGCGACGTTGCGGATTGGAGACGTGCGGAACTTGTAGCGGTCCGCCGCAATACCGGTGACTTGCTCCAGGCCGAAATCCTCGTCCCGGCCCGGCCCGTCGAAGATCATGTTGCCCGTCGGTACGCCGAACTCCGGCGCGATCTGCGGGACACCGACGACGTGCATCTCGAAGTCGCTGAACATCTCGTTGGATGGTCCCGCGACCGCGTGGCAAGAGGAGCACCGGCCCTTTCCGAAAAAGACCAGTGCCCCCTGCTTCTGCGGAATCGTCATGGCCTGGCGGTCGCCGCGGGCGAAGCGATCGATGGGTGCGTCGGCGAAGACAAGAGTGAACTCGAACTCCGCGATCGCCCTTCCGAACATGGTGAAGTCGATGGGCGCTCCGGCAGCCACCTCCGGGAAGATCTCGCCGAACAGGGCACGGTACGCCGGGGTTGAGTTCAGCCGCGCGAGCACCGCCTGGCGGATCGGCTCGTTGCGGAAGCCGCTGGCGTCCGGCAAAGGCACGGTCTCTCCGAGTCCGTCGTCGAACTGGTCGAACTCGGGTCCGATCGTCCCCGCAGTGCCCGTAAACCCGGCGACCTCCACGAGTTCGGTCGGCGGGATGTGCGCCTGCGCGATGAGAAGGTGTGACACTGCCGGGTCGAACGGTGGGAACTTCGTCGACCCTTCGGGCGCGGGAAAGACGTAGCCGAGGGAGTTGTCGAACGGATCGCCGGACGGCGCGGAGAACCTCCCGTTCCACATCACCTTGGGGTAGAAGGCGGTGTTGGCCGCGGTGGGTGCCCGGCGCTGATTGCGCGGTCCAGCGCGGTTCGGTCCGACGCGATTGTTGTTCTGCACGCCGATAGCGATCGACTGGCTGTCCCCAAACCCGTTCGCCGGCGAGTGGCACCCTCCGCAGGTGTTGTCGTTGTGGAGGCCTCCGGACGTGTCGAACCAGAGGAGTCTTCCGAGATTCGCGAGTCTGGGATCGACCGGCCGTCCGAGACGCTGCTCGATCGAGGAGCCCACGGTCCCGGTGAATCCGGCCCGATTCAGCGCGGCCGACAGTTCGTCGTCTAGGCTCGACGCCGTTTGGGCGGCGAGCGCGCAGAACGGGAGCAGCAACACAACGGCAGCGATCAGTCGACTGTTTCGGAGCGCTCTAACTTCAGCCATATCCACCTCTCATATGAGAACCGAGCCTCGGCCGGCCGACTCCGCATCGAACCGGGGAAGTTCAGCCTGGCCTGATGGAGCCTCACGCGCCGGTGCGTGGCCGTTAGCGTTCGGTGATCAGAAACAGACGCGTGGTCCACGCAAGGCGTCAAGTTGCAAAATCTGCGCCAGACCCCAGGCGGTCGCTCGCGTCGCGAGGCTCAGAGATCGGGGAGCGTTTCCTCGTTGTCGGAAATCCGACCGCAAGAAGGCGCTTTCAAGCACCGAAAACGCTTTCGTTCGTCGTAATCGCGTCACGAAGAGGACGCCGTTGAGCAGCGCGGACCGGCGGCGTGCGTGTCTTGCTGAGCACCATCGGCGAGAAGGGTAACCCCGGTGCGGTCACAACATCAATTGTCGCCGCAAGATGCGCCACCCGCTTGTGCTAGGGTTGTGGCGTATGCGACGCCTGCGCCCACTGACAGCCGTCCTCTTCTTCGCGGTCATGGGTCTGGGAGCCGAGGCCGGAGCCCAGACGGCGGAAATCGCCGCGTTTGGCGGCTACGGCTTCGGCGGCGCACTGACAGAGCCGGTCACCGGCCGAGATGTCCCCATCGAGGGCGGCCTGGTGTACGGCGGGACCTTCAGCAAGGCCATCGCTGAAACGTGGCGTGTAGAGGCGCTCTTCTCGCGGCAGGAGAGCCGCCTCGCGGCAGAGTGGCCGAACCCATCCGTCGACGTGGCCATGGAACGATACATGGGCGGCATCCAGGAAGAGAGGAGCCGTGGCAGCCTGCGCGCGTTCGGCACCTTCCTGATCGGCGCTACGCGCTTCGTGCGATACGGCTTCGACAGCGAAACCTGGTTCACGGTCGGCCTGGGCCTCGGGATCAAGACCCGACTGGCCACACACGTCGGTTTCCGCTTCGAAGCGCGCGGCTTCTACACGCCGGTCGCCAGCAACGGCGCGGTGGTCTGCGGCAGCCGAGGGTGCCTCTTCGCGTTTTCGGGTGCCGGGAAGTTCCAGGGCGACCTCAGTGGCGGGGTCCTCGTCGCCTTCTGACCCATCACGCGGCGACCAGGGCCGTCACGCGCCACCGCCCGCTCCAGGTCGTGAAAGGGTGACAGCCATGAGACTCGCACTCGTACTTGTGATCGCCTCGTTCTTCGTGCCGCAGACCGCACCGCCCCCTCCGACCGAGGTCTATCTGGCGCCGCTTTCCGGGAGCGGCAGCGCGTTGACGATCGGGACGCCGGTCGACATCAGCAACAGCCCGGAGTACGACAACCAGCCCAGCTTCCTGCCGGACGGATCCGCGATCCTCTTCACGTCACGCCGCGACGGCAAGCAGACAGACATCTATCGGTACGACATCAAGACGAAGCTCGTCACGCAACTGACGCGCACGGCCGAAAACGAGTACTCCGCGCTCGTGACGCCGGACGGCAAGACGTTTTCGACCGTTCGTGGCGATAAGCAGGAACTATGGCGCTTTGATCTCGACGGGTCGAACCCGCGCCTGATCTACGCGCACAAGGGGCTCATCGGCTACTACGTCTGGATAGACGACAATCGCCTTGCGGTGTATGTGCTCGGTGTGCTCGGCGCGAATGACAGCCCGGCCACGCTGCAACTCCTCGACACGAAGGCAGATACGGCCGAGGTGATTGAGCCGAA
>Ga0315290_10003571_pt1 | contig 11118 bp, 10 predicted proteins | sample YL17G12_0_MG_FD_203627 | JGI IMG/M metagenome (GOLD analysis project Ga0315290, IMG submission 203627) | Sediment microbial communities from Yellowstone Lake, YNP, Wyoming, USA - YL17G12_0 | ecosystem: Environmental > Aquatic > Freshwater > Lake > Sediment | place: USA: Wyoming | collected...
GGTCGAGGATAATTCACTTGGGCGGCAACACGCTTTCCTTCCCGTCCCGCGCGTCCTGAAACTGCTTGAACGCGGCGTACTGGTCCACGAGGGCCGAGGTCATATCGTTGGCGTCGAACGTCTTATTCAGCGCCCGCGTCGCGTCGGCCTCACTGATTGCAACCCACTTATCCAGGAGGTTGCTGTACGTCGGGGACATAATCACACCGGAGCATCCGGCGGTCGCCAGCATCAGTCCCACGAGGGCGAGAATCATCAGTCGTTTCATGTTCAGTCTCCTCTACGGCGTTGCCGCGTCAGTGAATCGCCTCGATAAACTTTATGATGCTCGGAGCAGCCGTTACCAGACCGCCGCTACCTCCGCACACCAATCCAAAGATGACGAGTTTCAGATAGCCGACTTTGACCTGCCCAGGAACTTTGCAGTTCTCGACATGGGCGCTAATGGCTTCTTTGGAAACCTTCCAGGACTCCTCTCTGGCCATCATCCGCTGATTTGGCTCGGATTCGGCCAGGACTTCCTGCGCGGCCTCTTTGGCGGCGAGTTTCACGATCTCCATGTCGCGTTCAGTAAGCGCCATCGTTCAGTTCTCATCCCTGGGCCCCTGGCCCGGTTCATGCGACCTTCACCGCCTCAGCGGCCTTCGCCGCTTCCAGTGCCGCTTTGACAAAAGGATAATCCTTAATCATGTATCTGGCGAGCGGGCGCTCAACAAGTAGGGCAAGCGCAAGCTCTGCGATATGAAGGGTGTCGTCATCACTCAGCATCTTTGCTTTGTATTTGATTGACCCTTCAGCTCCCCACCCGAAGACCAACTCGACCTCTATAGCCAGCTCAGGATCCCGTGACCTTGCATCGGCAGTACACATGGCTAAGCGGATACTTGAATCCGACGAACCCTCGTCGTGCACCCACTTCGAGAAATCCTTTTTCGTCGCCATCGTTCAGTTCTCATCCCTGGGCCCCTGGCCCGGTTCAAACTCTCCTCTCACACCAACCGTCGGATCGTCGGCAAAACGCAGTCCCTCGTCCTGGGGGCCACCGCCCCGACGGGGGCCAATCCGCCATGCAACAAAGGCAGGCCGTAATAATCCGTGTCCACATCGCCACGTTGGAGGTACGTCGGGTCGCCAGTGCCGTAATCCAGAATGCCACCATCGTCGGCGTCGGCGGGTTCATCCAACCGCTTGTGCAGCGTGCTCACGCCATCCGTTTCCGTGACAAGCGTGTCCTGGATAGTCTTGGTCACGTCCCCGGCCACTTTCTCAAAACTGTGGTCGTCGTTGTTTGGATACCCGGCGGTAGCCCATGCCGCCCGCATGGCCGCCAGAGTGTCAAGATCAGCTGACGCCCCGTAATTGCCGCCAATCAACCCATACTCATGGGCATAAGTATTCGATGTCAGATCGTAACAGTTGTAATCGGCATCGATCGCCCCGGTCTGTCGGTCGCCGTAGAACTTCCACACTACCGCCGAATTGCCAACCACGGTTATGAGGTTGTTTCGTATGACGAGTCCGGAGTTGATATACGTATCCGCACTGTCGCCGTTCAACATCGCGGCATCGACGTTTCCGCCAACTGTCAAGCTTACGTTGTTGTTCAGGAATTGGCAGTTTTTCGACCCTTTGAAAAGTACGGCATCCTCCGTCGTGGCGAATATCTTGTTTCCCACGGCCCTGGCGTTTGTGCAGCCGCGAAACAGAAGAGAGTAGCCCAAAGCGGTAATGTGGCACCGCCTTACTACTGTCCGCGACGATGCGCTGTTGGCCCCGATCAACAGGCCGTGGACAACTGCGGACGCGAACAGGCTGTCCTCTACGACGGCATTCATCACGGGAGCCGCGGCATTGAAGGCTCTTTCCAATCCGATGTAGCCCGCAATACTGGCAGCACTGGAGCTCGTGGCGTTTGACGTGCAATCTCGCATTCGCAACCCGTCGATGCCGTCAATGCTGAACCCTGCCGACACGCCCACGCCGCCATCGGGCGTGAAAGTGCATCGCAGGAACGAGACATTCGATGCTGGATTGTTGAGATTGTAGTTTGCGGACCAAATAAGCGACGTGCCGGGTGCGTTGCCCTTGAATTGGCAGTCGATAAACTTAATGCCGGTTGTTGCGGGCGGCCCGCTGGTATGGGGTTTGTAGACAAAGGCACGATTATTGCTCGCTGTTGCGCCGCCGGAGAATACCACGTTGCGGAATCTGATGTTGGTTGGCGAGTTCGATCCGTCGCCGCTGTAGAAGGCGCTGTCCCACAGGGCAAACGCCGTCTTGGTGCCGGCATAACACCCGAACGTCATGTCCCGGAAATCAAGATTCTTTGCTATGCCGTCCCGCATGTAAACATTCGGGTATTCACCGGCTGCGAGCAAGTCCCCCGCCGTAACGATGAATGCCGTCCTGTCGCCGCTCGTTGACCGAACATGAACGGTATGGGCGTAGGCGTAGCGCAAAACAAGTTGCTTATAGGTTCCGTTGTACTGCTCGGCGTATGTGCCATCGGCGGCCCAGATGGTAACTTCATCGGTCGCCGCGAGCGTGTTCGCTTGCAACAACGCATATTGCAGCGTTTTCCACGCGTTGCCCGCCCCGGCTGACGTTCCAAGATTCCCGTCATTCCCGGCCGCAAAGTCGATATAGCGATTTATCATCACCAAGCCTCCACGTTGATATAGCCCACCGCTCCCGTGGATTCGATGTAGATATTGGCAACGCCGTCAGCGTCAAAATGCCGCGAATAGGCAACGCTGTCGTCGATTCTTGGGTCATCGCTGTTGGCGGCGGCGTCCACGGCGATGTAGCACGGACTTGCCCCACTATCCAGCCAGACCTTGATGTTGTGATAGGCAGCACCGAGGGCGATGGTCTGGTCCGCCCCGGTCAATGCCGTGCGAGTATGATAGTATGCGCTGGCGTCCATCGGGCCGCCCACCGCCGCCAGGTGGTCCTGCAACGCCTGCAAGGCGTCGCCGCCAAGATCGTGCCGGGCCGTTGTCTGCTTCTGCTGCTCTGTGATTGCCATAGTGTGCCTCGCCTTCGCGTAAGCGTTCGCGTTCGTTTCCTATCCCCCCGAAAGCCCGGCCGGGGGTGTTTCGCCCCGGCCGGACTGAAGCAGCGAAGATGGCTATTACGACTCCAGTTCCAGGTCCACGAACGGGGCGTTGCTCGCGGAACTGCCGCTCATGTCGATTGCCTTGCCGGCGATCTGGAAGCCGCTCTCCACCGTGATGTCGTCGCTCGATACGACGGAACCATTGGAGGCGAAGACCAACGTGCGGTCTCCGGCCGAGTTGCAGGTGTTGCTGTTGCTGGTGATCCAGCACGGGCCTTTGGTCTGCGCCCAGCCGAAATAGTTGATCGTCATGCGCCTGGCGGGCATTCCCCGGGCGGTAACGTAGGCCGAGTTGGTCACGTTCATGTCCGAGAGAATCCAGCGGTTCATCAGGGTTTCGACGCCCCGGCCGACAGCGTTCTCAACCAGGGGTTCGTCCAGTGTCAAAATGCTCGTCCCGCCGTTGGCGGCGACAACCGTGTTGCCGACGATGAGGCGGTTCTCCGGGTGCTCCGAGCCGCCGTTGCCGATGACGACGTGCCCGCCAACGAGTTCGTCGGCGGCAATGGCGCCGTTGCCGGCAAGGCCATCGGTTGCCCCGACCGTAATCTTGACGGTGTAGCCGGCGGCCAGGCCGATGCCGGTGCCCTGTGTGGGCGCCACGGCCTGGGTGATCGTCTTGGCCGCGTAGCAGGCGCCGAATTCCGGCTCCAGGGCCGTGCGGGCCTTGATGTACCGGAATCGCCGCCCATCGGCATATTCCCGCTTGGTGCCGAGGGCGTAGTTCTGCGTCTCTGACTGCTCGCGGGTTCCCTGCGGGGCGCCGCCGGACAGCACGTCTCCGTAGGTAGCGTAGGGATAGCTGCCGCGGAGGATGTTGACGTTTTCCAGCAGCTTGACTTCAACGGTCGCCACGCCTCCCGCGGCGGATTTGGTGGCCTGACCCATCAAATATCCGCCGACGGCGACATTGTTGGCCGCGCCGCTGCCGGCGTCGCCGACAACGGGAGAGCCGGTGGTGTGCCAGTAGATCGCGTCACCAACGACAATCGGGGACGTGTCCTTCTTGACCCGCAAGCGGCCCCTGGTTTTGAGGGTGCCTTTGACGCTCGCCGGCGTTGCGTGAGGGGCGAACATCGGTTGTACGCCGAACATCACGATCTGGCCGGCCTTGACGGCCGTTCCGCCATTGGTGAAGTCAATGGTGTCGCCTTCGTCGATGTATTCGGCCTGGAAAGTCTCGGTTGCTACTGTCGGTGTGGGTCCATAATCTACCATGTGTGTTTCTCCTAAAGTTGATTGATTCGTTTTGTCTAGTGGTTATCGGCCCGGCATCAGGCCGCGTTCTTCTGTCCGGCGCGGGGCTCGCCCATCGCTACGCCGTAATCCAGGAAGACCCGGAAGCTGATCCCGAGCCGGTTGAAATCCGCATCAGCATGATTGATCGTCGGGCTTTGCTGGCCGTTGAGGAAGCCAACGTCGATCACGTAGGCGGCCTTGACGGGGTCAGTGGTCAGGAACCAATCGGAGGCCGAGCCGGTCAGGGCCGTCGAGCCGTCGCTCGGAGTGGCGCCGTTGGTGAGATACTGGCTGCACACCGGTATCTGTCTGCCCTTGAGCGTGTTCTTGCCAGGGACGCCGCGGGTGTTTCCGCCGCTCCCGAGGCTGGCGATGAGCATGTCAGAGTTGCAAAGCTGGTCGGCAAGTCCCGCAAGCTGGGGAGGAACCAGCAGGATGCGGGGCAGGAGCCCGGCAGGCCCGCCCGTCGGCTTGGTCTGGAGGCCAAAGGCCGCGCGGCCGCTCTCCAGCGTATCGAAGGCGAGGCCCTTGCTCGCGCGCGAGTTGGCGGTCATCTTGTTGCCCGCCGCCGTGACGGCCGAAGCCGTCCAGAAGTCGGTCGAGCCGTCCGACTGCTTGGCGGTCAGGAAGCACGAGTAGATGTCGTTGGCGAGGGTCTCGCCGGCCCCCTGGCCGAAGTTTGACGGCAGGGTGCTGAGGACATTCTGGTCATCGTTGATGAGGTCCTTGCGCTCCAAGCCGAGCATGATGGCCTTGGTGTCGGCCGTCAGGGTGTAACTCTGCTCGCCGATGGTGCCGTGCTGGATCTCACCGCCCTGGAGCAACTTCTTCAGCAGAACCGATGGCACCAGCCGCAGGCGGAAGTGCGGCTTGAAGTCCTGCACGCTTGACACGCGGCAGAACCGGCGCCAAGCGGGGCCGCCGTCCTGTTCAAATTCGTTGGGGTCCACCCCGTCGTAGCCGACCAGGACGAACTTATTCATCACGTTGGACAGGGCCACGGGCAGGCTCAACGTGCTGAAGGCGGCGCTGATGCGCTGTCCACCGCGCGGGCAAATCCGCTCGTTGGAGAGGACTTCCTGCCAGAAGTCGTCGCCGTGGCCGTGGGGCAGGTTGCCGATGCCGAGATGCTTGGCGCAGATCGCCGCGATGTGGCTGGGCGTCATCACCCGGCCCTCGGCATGGAAGAACCTGTCGGTCTCATTGACGGCCTTCTCGCCGTAAGCCGGGTCCTTGACAAGCCGCTGGCCGTCGTAGCCGCAACTCAGCAGCACGGCGGCCTCAAGGACGCGGGATGCGCCCTCGGCGGACATCGTGAAGCCGCGCCCGATATTGGGCGTGCCAAACGTGCCCTGCGTCAGCGCGTCGCGCTGCGCCCGGAGCACGGCGTTGTCCGCCTTCTCGACCGTCCAGCCGTCGCGGATGGCCTCGGCGGCGATGGCCGGATAATCCTTGGCCGCCTCGTTGATCTTGGTGATGCGGGTTAGGTTCGCCGAGACCGCATCGTTCTGTGCCTTGATCAGATCGCCGGTGTCGGTGACGGCCCCGGAGGCCTCGATCTTCTTGTCGTCGGCCTTGGGCTTGTCGTCGGCCTTGCCGCCGGAATCGAACTCGGCCTTGATCTTGGTTTGCCGAGCGTCGGGGAGCTTCTTGAAAGCCTCCTCGTCCATGCCATACTCGGCCTGAAGCCATGCTGTGAATTCCATGTGTGTTTCTCCTGCCGCGTTCTGGGCGGCGATGCGGGCCGATGTTGATGTGTCGGCGCCAAGGGGAAGAATAGCTATGTGGTCGAGCACCGACTGTCTCGCCACCGTTGCGGGCCCCGCGATCAGGCGCCCGTTTACAATCTCTGTCTGGCCGGCCCTGATGAAACCAAGCGGCTCAATGGGCCGGCCGTGAATGCTGGCTTGGAACTTAAAACCCCTGCGTTCGTGTTCGAGCATCAGGCCGATGGTTTTGCTGGACCCGGTGACCGTCCCCGCCGCGGTTATGCGGCCGTTCTCCGTTACGCAAGGGGCCTGACCGACAAGGACCTCCATCAATTCGCTGGCCGGGGCATCCGGCGCCGGGTGCCCCACGTATATCGGCAGGTCTTCAGACGCCGATCGTACCCCGGCGGCCTCGATGACCACCGGGAACTTGAACCCCCCCAGCTTCATAGGTCCGCCGTTGTATGCCGCGAGCGAGAAGCCTCTCGGCTTCTTTTCCGCACCATCGGGCATTGTGGCCACCGCGGAGAACGTAACCTCCCCGCCCCATGCTCCGCTGATGACCGCGTCGCCGGTTGCGCCGCCGGCCTCAACCTTCTTTTCTTCGGCCTTGGCGTTCTTGATCGCCGTGGCGATGGCGACGGATTCCTCCGCGCCGTTCTTCAGCATCTCGTTGGCAATGCCGGCGGCCTTGGCGGCCTGAGCGTCGGTCGCGTCTTTCCAGTGCTTGTCCCGGAAATCACTTGCTGACCACGGCATCTTTTGACTCCTTCGATTTTGCTGAATCTTGCGGCTCGGCCCGCTTCTTGTCGTCGACGACTTCTTCCTCTTCCGGCGCCTGGGCGGGAACCCCTTTGCTCACCAGGTTCGGTATGAGGACCTGTTCGCGGTATTCATCGACCGTCAGGCCGAGGGCCTTGGCGTTTCCGGCGAACGCCTTACGGTAGTCCTGACCTTTGCGGCCCCACACGCGGGCGTAGGTGTCGCAGCCCGTCCGCAGGTTGGTCTCATCGGCCGTCGCCGCCTGCATGGGATTCGCCCATTCGTGGCCGACCCAGTTGTAGGTGTGAGTCGGCAGAAACGCCGCCTCTCGCGTGATGACGCCAAGGGCCTGCCGGACCTCGGCGGGCATGTAAGGGCTTCCGAAATCGTTCTGGCCGTTGACGCGGATTTGTGAGGCATCGTAGAGCCACGCGGCCAGGATGGCGTCGAGCACCTGGTATTCCAGGTCCTTGCGGGCTTCTTCCAGGAGTCGGAAGTAATTCTGCCAGTCGAGGTTGCCGGATGAATAGTTTCCCTGGCTGGAATCGCCGGCCGCAACGCTGTAGGGGAGCCTCAAGCAGCGGGCGATCTCCCGTAGGATGGTGCGGACAAACATTTCGTGGGTGGTCGTCGGCTGTTCCGCCCGCGTCTGGCCGATGTCGTAGCCATCCGGCAGCGTCGTGACGATGTTCCGCTGGAGAGGGAACAAGTCGAACGGGTTGGGAACTTCGATGACTTCGTTCGAGTCATCGGCTATGCCGTCGGAGGCCAGTGGCGTCTTCATCCACAGGGCAAAATCGGCGGCTGTCTCGGCGGCCTGAAGCACGGCGAGCGTGTAGCGGCGAAGCTGGGCGAACAACGGAAGGGCCGCAAGGGTTTCCGGCAGGCCCCGGTGCTGCTCGGGGCGGTCCTGCTGAAACCAGTGCATAACCAGGTTGGCCGGCCACTTGTCGTATTCCCATGGCGCCCCCATCGAGCCGCCATAGCCCCAGTAGCCTGGATGGACGCGGAGGATGTGATACTCGACCGGGTTGCCGTAGGCGTCCATCACGATGCCATCAACGCCCGGCTGGCTGAGCATGTCCGAGTCCACGAATTGCAGGCGGTCGCTCTCGACGATCCGCAAGTCGATCTTGACCGGCAACGGCAGTTTGGGGTTGCCGACCTGGAGGGCAATGGCCTCGCCATCCTGTAGCTTCGCCTTGGTCATCGTGCGAAGTTTCTCGACGAGCCTGACGCTACGACACCACCGGGAAAACTCCGCCTCGATCCATTCATCCGCCGCATCGTCACCCGTTTCCATCTGGAGCCGCGGGCCGGTGCCGATCATGTCCGTGGCAATGGTGCCGATCATGCCGCGGCAGTAGGAGTTGTTCGCCGCTTCGTAGCGCGAGCGGTTGCGAAGCACGTAGCGGATGCCGGGGCTGGCCGCGGAGTCGGCGGCCATGCCGTCGGCCCATTGCCAATGCGCGGCGTTGTCCGGCGTGGTCTGGGCCGAATCGAACCGGGCAGCGAAGACGTTGCCGAACATGCCGGAATGGACGGCGGCGGCGCGCTCCCGCTCGTTGCCCAGGGGCAGGCCGCCGGCGAGCTTGATGGCGGCGGCAAGTTCGGTGTCGCCGGCCAGGAGGGCGGCGCGTTCGAGGTTCATCACGCGACCGACCGAGAGATTGAAGGCGGCGGCCGGGGACCGGCGGGTGCGCCCAACTGTCCGCTTCCTGCCGGCCTTGGGGGTCGCTTTCGATTTGTCCTTGGTCTTGGTCAAACCGGTCCTCCCGCGGTGGCTTTGGTGAACTTGATCCCGCCGCCGATGCGGTTGCGGGTCGCCGTGGGCGGGCGGAACTTAGCGGCAGCGATCTGGTCGGCGAGTGGATGTTCCTCGGAACTGCCCATGCCCGTTACGGCGATGGCCTTGGGTCCGGCGGCTGATGCCGCCACCGAATCAGCGAGATTTGTTTCGTCAGTCATGCCCAAATTACTTACAGGGCAAATCGGGAAAAACAAGAGAAAAATATGTAAAATGCTAAAATCGTGCTACAGGTAGCATGGAAAGGCAAAAATCTTCATTTTTCGACCGTCCACCACTCATTGCCGCAATTTCGGCACCAGCGACGCCGACGAACTGTTCCATCCTCGGTCGGAACCGTGTTGATGACCGTTTTCCCACCCCGGGCAAACGGTACGCAATGGCATTCAGGGCACCTGATGCCAAGATTTGAGTTTCCCTGGTTGGCCCCCGCGAGCATCTCTTCTATCGGGCGGCGCACTTTTTTCATATCTTGCCTCCGATCTGATTTCTCCGCGCCAGCATCTCGTCGATGCTGACTCGCCTGCGCCTGACGACGCCGCTGCCGGTCGCCGCGGCGTTGGGTGAGGCGATCCCCTGCATCGACGCCGCAACCGCTGCGTACACGCTTGCGTCGAGCCAGTGATTGTCGGGCCGCTGGGGCCGCAGGGTCCATTCCTGCACATCGCGCCCGTGGCCGTGGGTGGTCACGAACGTCTCGGCGGTGATATGTGACGCGAAGAGGGCATGGTCATCCGCCTGCCCGTAGATGGTCATCGCTCCGGGATCTCCCGCCGGGGTCAGAAACGCCGCGTGGATGAAACTCTTCCAGTAGTTCGTGTCGATGGCGACGTAGGGGAACTCCCGCGTGCCTCTGGTCAGGGGCATGTACCAATGCTCGCCGTGCTTCTCTCCGGGCTTTCGTTTGTAGCTGCTCATGGGCTTGGTGCCGGCCTTGATGCCGACGCCTTTGCAGAGCGTGGTCGCGGCGCCGCCGACTTTCCGTTTGACCGCCGCCACGGCGGACGCCCATCTCCCGCCGAGGTCGATTGTCAGCCGCCCTATTCGCATGAGCCCGGCCCCGCCGACTTTGACGTAATCACGGTTGAGGAGCAGCGGCACTAACTCTTCCAGCCCGGCCTGTATGGCGCCGTCGATGCCGCGCTTGGGATACTTTGCCGCAAGGCTATTGGGGCCGTCCACCACGTCGGCAAGGGTGAAGACGCGGCGGTTCTGCTTGGGCCACACCCCGTAGTCTAGCACGTAGCCGGTGAAGTTCGGCTGCCAGGCTATGACGACGTACCAGAGGCTCGACTGCTGGACGTCGATGCCGGCGGTGATCTCCGTGCATTCAATCGGCACCTCGTTCGCGGCCCGGGCGTTGACCTTGGCCGCACAGGCCGCGGCGGTGAGAATCTTATCCGCCGTCTCGGAAGAGAGCGGGTCGTTCTGAAACTCCGCCGCGAAACCCGCCGGGCCGTATTTGTAGAAGGCGTGCATCGTCGCCTGCGCGGCGGAGAGGTTTCGCTTATCATCGAGCCGCTCCGCCCAGTCAACTTGAGCGCCGCAATCCATGCAGTTTGCCCGCCACTTGCATTCGGGGCAGGATTTGGGCGGGTCGTCCATCGCCCGGCCGCACTTGGCTTGTCGCTTGCGGTAGAAGGCGAATGATTCGTCCAGCGGCTCATCGGCGCGAAGGGCGCGGTCCCTCAACTCGCGGTATTCCTCCCAAAGGGCCTTGTTCTCCGGCCACGAGTAGAATCGCCTCGTCCTCTCGCCGCGATAGTTGGGGTATGACTTGCGGTCGAGAAGCTGGTCGGCCAAGTCGCCGGGGAGGATGACGGTGCAAGGCACCAGGATGGCCGTCTGGCGGTCCGGCCCGGCGAGGCCCTGCACGTCCTCGTTGATGACCTGCAACCGAAACGTGGTCTGTCCACTGGGTCCCTGCGACCTCGCGGAGTCCCTCGTTTGCGGGTCGTCGCAGATGGCCAACGTCGGGCGTACAACCCTTCCGTCCGGCATGGACTTCCACGCCCCGCGTATGTGGCCTTCAAGGCTATTGCACTCTATGATTGCGCCCGACGCCCGGCTTCCCTTGATGGTTGGCAGGACAATCGCGTCTATCCCCCACGAGATGTCTGTCCGTTCTCCCTTGTGCCGCTGGCCTGGGCATTTTCTGCCCTCGTTGTCAATCCTGTGGATCGGATAACAGACTTCGGGGAAGTCCTCCAGGAGCAGCGGATTTCCCGAGAGTTGGTCCTTGAACCAGGTGATGGCCTTCTTGGCGTCCGCAACCACGGCGCCGATGAGTTTCACGTAAGGGTGCCGCCAAGTCAGCACGGCCCAGAGCGCGGCGGCCTGGCAGAGCCTCGTCTTTCCGCTGCCGCGGGGCATGGCGACCGCGAGGGTCTCGCCATCGACGACCACCAACTCGATCTTTTTGATTACCCGCAGGAGGTCCTTGGACCATTTGTAGAAAAAGATCGCCGGAAAGTATGCTTCAC
>Ga0315290_10003575_pt1 | contig 11115 bp, 8 predicted proteins | sample YL17G12_0_MG_FD_203627 | JGI IMG/M metagenome (GOLD analysis project Ga0315290, IMG submission 203627) | Sediment microbial communities from Yellowstone Lake, YNP, Wyoming, USA - YL17G12_0 | ecosystem: Environmental > Aquatic > Freshwater > Lake > Sediment | place: USA: Wyoming | collected...
GCGGATGGCCTCGCCCATGGGGAGGACGAAGACCTTGCCGTCGCCGATGGAGCCCGTGCGCGCCGCGGCGACGACCGTGGCGACGACCTTCTCCACGAGCGCGTCCGGGACGACCAGCTCGACCTTTACCTTGGGCAGGAAGTCGATGGTGTACTCCGAGCCCCTGTACAGCTCGGTGTGCCCCTTCTGACGTCCGAAGCCGCGCACCTCGGTCACGGTCATGCCGATGATGCCGATCTCCGTCAGCGCCTCCTTGACATCGTCCAGCTTGAACGGCTTGATGATCGCTTCGATCTTCTTCATCGAGACCTCCGTGAAGACCTGGTGCGCGCGGGGCGGAGCGCTTTCTTGTAGAGCAGAGCGTACTCGCGGGCCGAGGCGTCCCACGAGAAATCTTCCGTCATGCCGTTCCGGACCAGCGCGCTCCAGAGCTCCGGCCGGCGGAAGGCGGCCACCGCCCGCCGGACGGCGTCCAGCAGGGCGTCGGCCTCGAAGGCGTCGAACAGGAAACCGGTGCCGGCTCGACGCGTGGCGTCGAATTCCGCGACGGTGTCGGCGAGCCCGCCCGTCCGTCGGACGATGGGCACGGCGCCATAGCGCAGGGCGATGAGCTGGCTGAGGCCGCATGGCTCGTAGCGCGAGGGCATCAGGGAGCAGTCGGCGCCCCCGTACATCCGGCTGGCGAGCGCGGTATCGTAGCCGATGCGCACGGCGAGCTTGCCGGGATGCCGCGCCGCCGCCTGGCTCCAGGCTTCCTCCAGGTGCGCCTCGCCCGAGCCCAGCAGCGCGACCTGGCAGCCCGCGTCGAGCATGGCGGGCAGGGCCTCCAGAGCCAAGTCGAGGCCCTTCTGCCCTGCGAGCCGCGTCACCATGGCGATGATCGGCCCCTGCGCGTCTTCGAGCCCCAGCTCGCGGCGCAGCGCTTCACGGCAGGCGGCCTTGCCCTCAGGTTCGTCGGCCGAGTACGGGTGCGGCAGCGCGGCGTCCTTGGCGGGATTCCACTGCTCGTAGTCGATGCCGTTGACCACGCCGTGGAGATCGGCGGCGCGCTCCTCGAGGACACCGTCGAGCCCATTGCCGAACTCGGGCGTCTGGATCTCGGCCGCGTAGGTCCGGCTCACGGTCGTGATCAGGTCCGAGAAGACGAGCCCGCCCTTGAGGAAGTTGAGCTTGCCGTAGAACTCGAGCCCGGCGGGCGTGAAGAGGTCCCAGCCGAGCCCCGTCATCGCCATGTCGTAGTGCCAGAAGACGCCCTGGTAGGCGAGGTTGTGAATGGTGAGCACCGTGGCGAGCGATCCGAGGATGGGATGGTCCCGGTAAAGCGTGCGGAGGTAGACGGGGATGAGCCCGGTCTGCCAATCGTTGACGTGGATGACCTGGGGCCGCCATACGTCACCGAGCTCGATGACCGACTCGAGCGCCCCGCGGCAGAAGAAGACGAAGCGCTCGCAGTTGTCCCAGTAGTCGCCGTCGGCGGTGCCGTAGAGTCCGTCCCTGTCAAAGTACTGGTGCTGGGCCAGGAAGTACACCGGCACACCAGTGGCCGACTCCGCCTCCTCGAGCGCCCCCTCGACGACCCGGTCGCCGAGGGGCACGGCCAGGCGCGGGACGACGGTCCTGATCTCGCCGACGTGGCGCTCGACACCGCGGTGTCGCGGCATGAGGATGCGCACGTCGTGCCCCAGCGCGCGGAGCGCCCGCGGCAGCGCGCCCGTGACATCGCCCAGCCCGCCCGTCTTGGCGAAGGGCGAGGCCTCGGAGGCTACCAGCAGAATACGGAGACGCGTTGCCATGACGGTGCCCTCACGGGTCTTCTTCGAGAATCGGGAATACCAGCTGCGATATGTGCGACGAGATGCGCTTGAGGTTCGTCAGCACGTCGAGGTGGATCTCGGAGGTCTCGAGCGACTCGGCGAGCCCCTGGCGGAGCCGCGCCAGGTGCGAGGTGCGCAGCTCGCGCTCGCGCTGGCGGATCGCCGGGCGCTGATCCAGCACTTCCTGCGCCAGCGTCCGGTCATTGGCCGCGAAGCCCGCGATGCCGCGCTCGAGGTTTTTCGAGATCATGCCGTGGAACTCCAGCAGCTCGGCCTCGCCCGCCTCGGAGAAGCGCCGACCCTGGTAGAGCTTCTTGCGCGCCAGCTCCATCAGGTTCTTGTCGACGATGTCGCCGATGTTCTCGAGGTTGCCGATGAAGGAGATGAGCGCGATCTCCTTGCGGGTGAGGTCGGGCGACATGGTCTCCTGCCCCAGGCGCGAGAGGAAGAGCTTGATTGCCCGCTCGAGGTAGTCGAGCTGGTCGTCGCGGCGCTCGACGTCCTCGAGCAGCTCCTGGTTGTCCGTCCGCAGCGCCGTCATCGCGTCCCGCAGCATGCCCTGGGCGACGTCGCCCATGCGCAGCGCCTCGCGCGTCGCCTGCCCCAGGGCCAGCGCCGGCTGGTCGAGGTAGCGGTCGTCGAGGTAACGCGTCTTGAAGGGATTGTCGCCGCCCTTGACCTCCTCGGGCACGAGGGCCGTGATGGCGCGCGCCGCGAGGGACGCGAACGGCAGGAACACCGCGCTGATCCCCACGTTGAAGAGCGTATGCGCATTGGCGACCTGCCGGGCCGGCTCGGCCGCCGTGTCGGCCAGGAAGGCCGTGAGCTGGTGCAGGAAGGGCAGCGCCAGCGCCACGCCCAGGACCTTGAAGGCGATATGCGCCACCGCCACCCGGCGCGCGTCCGCGGAGGAGCGCAGGCTCGCCGCGAGCGCCGTCGCGCAGGTGCCGATATTGGCGCCCAGGACCACGGGGATGGCCCCCTCCAGCGGCAGGAGCCCCTGCTGCACGAGCGAGAGGAGGAGACCGATCGTCGCGACAGAAGACGCCATGCCCGCGCTGAAGACGGCCCCCACCAGAAGGCCCAGGCCGGCATTGCCCGACAGCGCCACCAGCACCTGTCGCGCGAGCCCATTGTCGGCGATGGGCGCGACCGCCTCCGCCATGATGCGCATGCCCAGGAATACGAAGCCGAAGCCCAGCACCAGCTGCCCCAGGCTCTTGGCGAGGCCGCGGCGCGCGAAGAACGTGAGCGCGAAACCAAGGCCGACCAGCAGCAGCGCCAGCTCCTGGATCTTGAAGGCCAGGAGCTGGACCGTGAAGGTCGTGCCGATATCGGCGCCCAGGATGACGCCGAGCGACTGGCGGAACGTCACGAGACCGGCCGACACGAAGCCGATGAGCATCAGCGTCGTGGCCGACGAAGACTGGATCAGGGCCGTGACGAGCGCGCCGGAGCAGACGGCCGCCAGGCGGTTGCGGGTCATGCTGGTGAGCAGGTGGCGGAGGTGGCCGCCGGCCGCGCGCTGCAGTCCTTCGCCGCAGAGCTGCATGCCATACAGGAGCAGGGCCAGGCCGCCGAAGAGTCCGAGCAGGACCACGGCTAGCGCTCGAGCCTCGAGGGCGTCATGGGGCCACCCGCGGTCAAGCCTGCCAGGTGCCGCGTGCTATTGACCGAGCGAACCTGCGGCGGCGCGATCTCCGTGATCGAGCCGTTCGACAGTGTCAGCCGCCAGATAGAGGACAGTGGAAGTCCCAGGCAATACGCGAGGTACGCGCTGATGACGCCGCCGTGGCAGACGATAAGCGCTTCCTGGCCGCTTGAATGGGCGGCGGCGATGTCCGACATCGCGCGCACGACCCGCGATTGGACGTCCGCCAGGGGCTCGGCGCCCGGAGGCAGGCAGGCGACGGGGTCGCGCACCCACTGCGTATAGGGGTCACCCGGCAGCGAGCTGATCGCTTCGACCGTCTGTCCCTCCCAATCGCCCAACGACAGCTCGCGAAGCTCGTGCACCTGTATCACGGGGAGTCCGAGGCCCTCCACGGCGATCTCCGCCGTCCGGCGTGCGCGCTCGAGCGGGCTCGTGTAGACAGCGGTGACACGCCGGTTCCGAATGGCCCGGCCGAGGGCGGCGGCCTGGCGCGCGCCCAGCTCGGACAGCGCGACATCCTGGACGCCCTGGAAGCGCCTGACGGCGTTCGACACCGACTGGCCGTGGCGCGCAAGAAGGAGGCGGCTCATCTTCCCCTGGACTCGACCTTCTTGGCCGCCGACTCAGCCTTCGGGGCCGCCGACGCGGCCTTCTGGGCCGACTTCAGCCGATCGATGGTCTCCGGCTTGCCGAGGATGGCCGCCACCTGGAAGATCGGCGGGCTGGCGGTCTTGCCGGTGAGCGCAATACGCGTGAGCTGCGCCAGATCGACGAGCTTGAGCCCCATCTCGGCGGCCAGGCCCCGGTAAAGCCCCTCGAGGCTCTCGAGGTCGAAGGCCTCCTGGACCTCGACGCGCTTGATCAGCGCGGCATAGCGCTGGGGCGCCTCGGGGACCCAGAACTTGGCGGTAGCCTGGGGATCGTATGCCGCCGGCGGCCGGAAGTAGAAGGCAGCCTGCTCGACCATGTCCACGAGGGTGTGCGAGCGCTCCTTGAGACTCTCGGCGATCCTGGCGAGACGCGCGGGCTCGAACGGCCCCTGTTGGCCCGCGCGCTCGAGGAAGGGCGGCAGCATGGCCGCGAGGCGCTCGGGCGGCGAGGCCTTGATCCACTCGAGCGAGAGCCACAGGAGCTTCTCGCGGTCGAAGACGGCCCCGGCCTTGCCCACATGCGCGAGGCCGAAATGCCCCACGATCTCCGCGGGCGAGAAAATCTCCTGGTCACCGTGCGACCAGCCGAGGCGCACGAGGTAGTTGAGCATGGCCTCGGACAGGATGCCCTGGTCGCGGAACTCCTCGACCGTCGTGGAGCCGTGGCGCTTGGACATCTTGCTCCGGTCGGGCGCCAGGATCATGGGGATATGGGCGAAGATGGGTGTCGCGTAGCCCAGCGCCGCGTAGCAGGCGATCTGCTTCGGCGTATTGCTCAGGTGGTCGTTGCCGCGGATCACGTGCGTGATCTTCATCGTCACATCGTCCACGACGACGCAGAAGTTATAGGTCGGCGTGCCGTCGGTGCGCACGAGGATCCAGTCGTCGAGGGTGGCATTGTCGAAGCTGACCGTGCCGAGGATCTCGTCCTCGACCATGGTCTGCCCCTCGGCCGGCGCCTTGAGCCTCAACGCATGCGGCTCGGAGACCGGCACACCGGCATCGCGGCACGTGCCCGGATACCTGAACTGCTCCTTGCGGGCCTTGGCGGCCTCGCGAAGGGCGTCGAGCGTCTCCGAGGTGCAGCGGCAGCGGTACGCGCGCCCCTCCGCCAGCAGCCGCTCGGCATGCGCCCGGTAAATCTCGAAGCGCTCGGTCTGGCGATAACCGGGCGCGGGCGGACCCTCGTCCCAGTCGAGCCCGAGCCAGCGCAGGGCGGCGACGATCTGGACGATGTGGTCATCGGTAGAGCGCGAGCTGTCCGTGTCCTCGATGCGGAGGATGAAGACACCCTTGTGATGACGCGCGAAGGCCCAGTTGAAGAGCGCGGTGCGGGCGCTGCCGACATGAAAGGAGCCGGTGGGACTGGGCGCAAAGCGAACCCTCACCGTGTCAGGCATGGGCACTCATTCTACCCCGGCGCGCCCTTCCGGCCTCGCGGCCTGTGGTGGGTCCGACGCCGGCCGGGGGCGGGGGAAGCCCCCCCAGCCCCGCCCGCGGACACCACCGCGAAGCTAGAAGCGGACTCGCCGCATGACGGCGCGAGGGAGCAAGCGGATGGCGAGCATGACGAAGCGCCAGATCGGCGGAGCGTAGACGACCGGCGTGCCGCGATCGATGGCGCGCAGGACGAGACGAGCCACCGCTTCCGGCTCGCCCGCGAAGGGAGGCACGGGCAGACCCGCCGTCATCGCCGTCTTCACGAAGCCCGGACGCACGCAGACGACGCGCACACGGCGGTCGCCGTACGCGAGACCCAGGCCCTCGAGGAAGGCCGACAGCCCCGCCTTGGACGCACCGTAGAGGTAGTTGCTGCGCCGCGCCCTGTCGCCGGCAACCGAGCTGAAGGCGCAGATGGTCCCGCCCCCGCGCGCGGCGAGCCGCTCGGCCGCCTGCTGGCAGAGCACCGCCGTCGCCGTCAAGTTGACGTCCAGCAGGCGGCGGAGCCGCGCCGGATCCCGCTCGAGCGCCTCCTGCGACGCGAAGTCGCCGGCCGTGACGACGAGCGCGTCGAAGCCGTCGAGCGCTAGGTCGGCGGCGTCCAGCGCCGCCCCGAACCCCTCCGGCTCGGCCAGGTCCAGATGCCCCGTCGCGATGGGCCCGCGAGCGCCGCGGGCCGAGAGGTCGCGGGCCGATGTCTCCAGCTCCGCGGCGTCGCGGCCGAGGAGAAACACCCCGTCGCCGCGCTCGGCCAGGAGGCGAGCGAGGGCCCGGCCCATGCCGCGCGTGCCGCCGACGACGACCGCTTTCACGCGCTGTCCCCGAGGACGCGTACCGACTGCGCCGACCGGAAGCGGTGTCCCGGATCCCACTTCTCGCGGATCCGGCGCCACTCGGCGAGCCGGGGCACCATGAGGGCGAAGTCCTCGGCGCGTGTGACGGCATCCTTGGCGAGATAGACGCGGCCGCCCGCGGCTATCACGGTGGCGTTCAGCTCGTGGACGAGCGCCTCGGTAGGCGCGCCGCGGTACGGAAGATCGAGCGCCAGCGTGGTGCCTTCGAGCGGGAAGGACAGATAGGCGTCGGACTCCGGGCCGCAGTCCTTGATGACGGCGAGGAAAGACGCCGCGCCCGCCGCGGCGAGCCGCTCGAGGAGCAGCGCGACGGCCGGCGCGCCCGCGGCGCGCGGCACCACGCATTGGTACTGGAGGAAGCCGCGCCGGCCGTAGAGGCGGTTCCAGCCGCCGATCGCATCGAGCGGGTAGAAGAAGCCCTGGTAGGGCACGATCCTCGCCGAGCCGCCGGGCCGTCGCGCGTGAACCTGATAATAGGCGGCATTGAACGCGCGCATCAGCACCGGGCTCAACAGCCACTCCGGAGCATCCAGCGGCACGGCGATCCGTCGCGGCTCTGGTGGCGGCCCGGCAGGCGCCTCTCCACGCGATGCATGGCGGCCGCGCATGAGGACCCCGCGCCCCAGCGCGGCGCCTCGGGCGAGGCAGTCGATCCAGCCGACGGTGTACTGCCAATCCTTGGCGGCGTCCCGGAGACCATCCAGCATCGCGTCGAGCCCCGCGACCGGCTCGGTCTCCACGAGCATCCATCCGCTCTCCGCCGGCTGGAGCCGCAGCGTGACCTCCGTGATGAGCCCCGTCAGCCCCATGCCGCCGATCGTGGCGAGGAAAAGCTCGCGCTCCCGCGCCGGGCCGCACTCGACCATGCGGCCGTCGGCGACCTGGACGACGAGCCGCTCGACGAAAGCGCCGAGAGAGCCGTCGCGGTGGTGGTTCTTGCCGTGCACGTCGCATGCGACGCAACCGCCGACCGTGACGACCTTGGTCCCCGGGGTGACCGGCGGAAACCAGCCGCGCGGCAGGAAGAGGCGCAAGACCTCGGCGAGAGAGAGCCCAGCCTCGCAGGTAAGTGTGCCGGAGCCCTGGTCGAAGGCCAGCACGCGGTCGGCACGCAGCGTCTCGAGGACCCGCCCCCCCGGGGCGGCGGGCACCGCCGCGTCGCCGTAGGAACGGCCGAGCCCGCGCGGCAGGACGGGGCGGCCGTCCGGCGGCAGCAGAAGCCGCTCGGGCCGCGCGACCTCGCCGTACGCGACGGGGTGGCGGCCCCAGCCCGAGACGGGCTCGACGCTCAGGCCACCCATCGCGAGCCGTAGATGATGGCGAGCGTCGCCAGCATCCACAGGAGCGCGTCGAAGAGCAGCGCCTTGTCGGTGACCAGGAGGTCCGACGGGCTGCCACCCAGGTCGCGCCGGTAGAGGAGGTAGAGATAGCGGAAGATGCCGTAGAGCACGAACGGCAGCGTCAGCGGCAGGAGACGCGTGTGAAACTTGGCGACGGTCTCGGGGGACATCGTATAGAGCGAGTACGTGGTCACCGTGGAGGCCGTCACGACGGAGATCATCTGGTCGAGGAAGCTCTCGCTGTACTCGGCCAGGATGGGCCGGTGGGCCGCGGCGTCACGCGCGAGCGAGCGATACTCGTGGCGCCGCTTGCCGAGGGCGAGGAAGAGCGCGATCAGGATGGTGCAGATCAGCAGCCACCCGGAGATCTCGACGCCCACCGCCACCGCGCCCGCCACCGCCCGCAGCACGAAGCCGGCCGCCACCGTCAGCACGTCGAGGATGACGATGTGCTTGAGCCAGATGGAGTACGCCGTCAGCAGCGCGCCGTAACCCAGTGCCACGAGACCGAAGGCCGCCCCGAGCCAGAACGCGGCGGCGAGGCAGCCGGCCAGCAGGAGCGCGCCGAAGACGACCGCGGTGCTTCGCGCCAGCTCGCCGGAGGCGATGGGGCGCAGGCGCTTGGACGGATGGAGACGGTCCCTGCCGGCATCCGCCACGTCGTTGAAGAGATAGATCGCCCCGCTCAGGCCGCAGAAGATCACGAAGGCGCCGAGCGCGGTCCAGACGAGCGGGGTGAGCATCTGCTGGGAAAAGATAACGCCGGCGAAGACGAAGAGATTCTTGACCCACTGGCGCGGGCGGAGCGACGCGAGGAGAGCCAGAGCCGGGCTCACGCCGCCGCCCCCTACAACCGGATCACATGCGGCTGGGCGCCAAGCGGCCCCGTCAGGTTGCGCGTGTCGAGCACGAGGCGCGCCTCGCGGACGAGCCGCGCCGGGTCGAACTCGCGATGCGCCGTGAGCACCGCCACGAGATCGTAGGAGCGCAAATCGGCGACCGCCCAGTCGACGCCCTCGAGACGACGGCCGCCCACGGCCACGCCAGGCACATGAGGGTCGGCGTAGTCCACGCGCGCGCCGCGCCGCAGCAGCGCGTCGATGATCTCGACGGCGGGCGAGTCCCGCACGTCCCCCACCCCGGGCTTGTACGCGACGCCCAGCGCCAGGATGCGCGAGCCCCGGATGGGCTTGCCGTGATCATTGAGCGCATCGGCCACGAGCTGCACGGTGTACGCGGGCATGCCGCCATTGATCTCGTCGGCGAAGGCGATGAAGCGCGCCTCGTAGCCCTTCATCCGCGCGCGCCACGCGAGGTAGTACGGGTCGCTCGGCAGGCAGTGGCCGCCGATGCCGGGCCCCGGGTAGAAGGGCATGAAGCCGAAGGGCTTGGTCGCCGCCGCGTCGATGATCTCCCAGACCGACAGGCCCAGCCGCCGGCACATGATGGCGAGCTCGTTGACGAGCGCGATATTGACGCTGCGGAAGATATTCTCGAAGAGCTTGACGAGCTCGGCCGCCTGCGGCGAGCTGACCGGCACCACCTGCCCGACGATCTGCCGGTAGAGCGCGCAGGCAAGCTCCCGGCACGCGGGCGTGATGCCGCCCACGATCTTGGGAATGCTCTCGAGCCGCCACGTGCGATTGCCCGGATCGATGCGCTCGGGCGAGAAAGCCAGGAAGAACTGCTCCCCCGCCGTGAGCCCGGAGGCCGCGAAGCGGGGCAGCAGCACTTCCTCCGTCGTGCCCGGGTAGGTCGTGGACTCGAGGACTACGAGCTGACCGGGGCGGAGGATCTTCGCCACCTCGTCGGCCGCGGCCACGATGTGGGAGATGTCGGGCTCCTTGGACTTCCCCAGCGGCGTCGGGACGCAGATGATGATCGCGTCGGCCGCGGCGAGGGCGGCGATCTCGCGGGTGGTGGTCAGACGTCCGGTCCTGACGAGCGGCGCCAACTCGTCATTCGGCACGTCCTCGACCGGGCTCTGGCCCCGCCCGATCCGCTCGACGCGCCCGGCGTCGGCGTCGACGCCGATCACGGGCAGTCCGGCCTTCGCGAAGGCGACGGCAAGCGGGAGTCCGACATAGCCGAGCCCGACCACGCCGACGGTCGCGTCCCGTTGCTCGAGCCGCTGCCGGAGCTGGGCCCCGGCGCCACTCCCCGTCACGCGAGCCTCAGAAGCGCAGCGCTCACCGCGGCGGCGACGGTCCGGATCTCTTCCTCGCTCAGCTCGGGGAAGCACGGCAGCGAGAGGACCTCGGCGGCGGCGCGCGCCGCCTGCGGGAAGGCCCGGTCGGCATCCGGCATGGCGAACATGGGCTGGGCCGGAATGGGAATCGGGTAGTGCACGGCGGTGCCGATGCCGGCCTCCGCAAGCGCCGCCACCAGGGCGTCGCGCTTCGGGGTGCGCACGGTGAACTGGTGGTAGATGTGGCGCGCCGGCGCCCGCTCCTCCGCCAGTACCAGGGGCGCGTCCTTCAATAGATGCCGGTAGTGGGCGGCGATGGCCCGGCGTCGCTCGTTCCAGGCGGGCAGATGACGGAGCTTCACGCGCAGGAGCGCCGCCTGCAGCTCGTCGAGGCGGCTCGAGTAGCCGAGCTCCACGTGCTCGTACTTCCGCGGCGAGCCGTGGTCACGCAGCCGCCGTATCGCCTGGGCGATATCGTCCCGCGATGTCAGGACCATGCCGCCGTCGCCGCAGCCGCCCAGGTTCTTCGTCGGATAGAAGGACAGGCACGCGACGTCGCCCCACGCCCCCGCCGGCCGGCCCGCGTACGTGGCGCCCACCGCCTGCGCCGCGTCCTCGACGATCGAGAGCCCGCGGGCGCGCGCGATGTCGCCGATCGCGTCCATGGCGGCGGGCTGGCCGTAGAGGTGCACGGCCACGATGGCCCGCGTTCGCGGCGTCACGGCCTTCTCGACGAGCGCGGGGTCGAGGTTGTAGGTCGAGGGAACGATATCGACGAAGACCGGCCGGGCCCCGACCATCAGCACGGCGCTGGCCGAGGCGACAAACGAAAAGGACGAGGTGATGACCTCGTCTCCCGGCCGGACACCCAGCGCCTTGAGAGCCAGGACGAGCGCGTCGGTGCCGGAATTGACGCCGATGCCGTGAGAGACGCCGCAGAGCGCGGCCAGCTCCGCCTCGAGCGCCGCCACCTCCGGCCCGAGGATGAAGCGGCAGGAAGCCAGCACGCGCGCGGCGGCCGCCTCCAGGTCCGCGCCGAGCACGGCATGCTGGCGCTTGAGATCGATTTGAGGGATCAGAAGCCCAGCCCCCCCCGGGCCGGCGGCGCCGGCGGGGCGGCCCCGCGCAGAGTGGGCGGGAGCCGGCACTCGGTGGGCGGCCCGGGACGGTGGGTG